>VOFJ01001625.1_pt1 | contig 184118 bp, 190 predicted proteins | sample 5384081 | NCBI WGS metagenome assembly VOFJ01 (sample SAMN12384729, study PRJNA508395) | human gut metagenome | isolation source: healthy gut I | host: Homo sapiens | reverse complement strand
GATATGCCTCCTTTGTTTTCGGTATATGCCGATTATAGCGCCTTAAACAGAAAAAAGCAATATTCTCTTCAAAAGCCGCTGCAATTTCCATCCACATGTGACAGAACTTCGCAGGGCATGATGAATTTGCTTGGATTCATTATGAGTTTAGTTTACATGCAAGCCGTTCACGGGCGGTTGTCCACCTATGAACGGCTTGTAAATTCTCAAAATTTTTTTAGTCCCTACTTGACCGCTTTTTCTTTCACCCACAGGAGAACTGTCCGGTGGGTGATTTTTAATTGCTCTGCGGCCTGTCTTGCGGAAATTCCGCTCCAGCCGCCGGCAGCGCTCCCGTGTCGAAACACGTGCATCGCCATAGTCTGACCTTCAATCAATCGGATGGATCAGTTGCAAACAAATATGCAGCAGCCCAGACCGCTTTCAACGGCAGTCTGGGCTGTTGTATATGGAATCGGTTATTCCGGCTCAGTGTGCGGCCAGCTCGCAGGTGCGTTCGTAGGCGGCGATCACTGCGTCCGTGGCAGCGGCGCGGGCGCCGCGCTGTTCCAGCGCGCGGACGCCTGCGATCGTCGTTCCGCCGGGGCTGCAAACCTCGGATTGGAGCTTTCCGGGGTGCTTGCCGGAGGCAAGCGCCATTTCTGCCGCGCCGATCATGGTCTGTGCGGCAAGTGCCAGCGCCTGCGGATATGGCAGGCCGCAGCTTACGCCGCCGTTTGCCAGCGCGTCCAGAAACAGATAGACGAACGCCGGGCCGCAGCCGGAAACTGCGCTGCCCGCGTCAAGCTTGTCCTCCGGCATCCGCATCAGAAGCCCGGCCGGTTTCAGTGCTTCTTCCAGTGCGGTCAGCTCATCCTCCGTAACAGTATCGTCCGGGGAGATCAGAACCACGCCCTTCCCAAGCGCGACCGGCAGATTCGGCATGATCCGCACGACCGGGCAGGGGAGGCCCAGCGTTTCTCTGATCGTCCTGATCGTAACGCCTGCCGCCATGGAGACGAGCACGGGCCGGTCCGTCCGCGCCGAAAGCGGCGCTTTCAGCTCTGCCAGCAGCGCCTGGAGCATCTGCGGCTTGACGCCGAGAAAGATGTATTTGCAGCCTTCTGCGACCTCCAGATTCGTCCCGGCTGCGCAGCCGAGCTCTGCGGCCAGACGCACCGCCTTGTCCGCTGTGCGGTTGGACAGGAGCATACCCGCGCCGCTTTTTGCCGCAGCCTGCGCCAGCGCGCCGCCCATATTCCCGGTTCCGATAAATCCAAGCTGATAGGTTGACATAAGTTCCTCCTTACCGGGTCTGCCCGTCGCCCGTTATAATATATTTATAAGTCGTCAGCTCCCGCAGACCCATAGGGCCTCTGGCGTGGAGCTTCTGCGTGGAAATGCCCATTTCGCAGCCGAGGCCGAATTCGCCGCCGTCTGTAAACCGCGTGGATGCGTTTACATAAACTGCAGCACTGTCAACCAGCTGCGTAAAGCGCTGCGCGGTCTGCGCGTTTTCGGTGATGATCGCGTCGGAATGGTGCGTGGAGTGCGCGGCGATATGGGAAAATCGCCTCGTCCGCGCTGGAAACGGTCTTGACGGCAAGAATATAATCCAGAAATTCCGTGTCGAAATCCTGTTTCCCCGCAGGTGTGCCGGAAATGATCTGCTGCGCAGTCTCGTCCAGACGAAGCTCGACGGGCGGCAGACCGGCCGCAGCGCGGTCGTCGACAAGGCGCTTTTTGAGCATGGGCAGGAACTGCCCGGCGATATCCGCATGGACGATTGCGACTTCTTCCGCGTTGCAGACGGACGGGCGGCTGGTTTTGGCGTTTTCGATGATATTCAGCGCCTTGTCCAAATCTGCGTCCTTGTCCACGTACACATGGCAGATGCCGGTGCCCGTCTCGATGCACGGGACGGTCGCCGATTCGACGCAGGCGCGGATGAGTCCCGCGCCGCCGCGCGGGATGAGCAGGTCAACCAGGCCGTTTGCCGTCATAAGCTCGTGCGCGCTCTGCCGCGTGGTGTCCGACACCAGATTCACAAGGCTTCCGGCAGGCCGACGGCGCGCAGGCCCTCGTGCATAGCCGCAACAATGGCTGCGGCAGAACAGTATGCCTCTTTCCCGCCGCGCAGGACGCAGACATTGCCGCTTTTGAGGGCGAGCACCGCCGCGTCAGAGGTAACGTTCGGGCGGCTTTCGTAGATAATGGCGACGACACCCATCGGAACCGCAGTTTTGCGGATCACAAGTCCATTGGGCCGCTTCACCTCAGCCAGAATTTCCCCAACCGGGTCAGGGAGCTTCGCGACCTGCCGCATACCGTCCGCCATGGCGGCGATCCGGTCCTTTGTCAGGCGCAGGCGGTCGAGCATGACGCTTGAAATGACGTCCTGCGCCGCGTGCAGATCTTCCGCGTTTGCGGCGAGAATGACATCTGCATTTGCCTCAATTGCATCTGCCATTTGCAGGATGGCCCGGTTCTTTTCTTCACTCCCCAGCCACGCAAGCTGCGGGCAGGCGGCCTTGGCCTGCTGTAAAAGCGCCTGTGTCGTCATATGTCTGCCTTCTTTCCTAAAAATCTTGTGCCGATGGATTTCCCGTCGAGCAGCGCATAGAGCTTCTCGACCTCTGCTCCGTTGGCAATGATCATATCTGTTCCGGCTTTTGTGACGATCTGCGCAGCGGTAAGCTTGGTTTTCATGCCGCCGGTTCCAAGCTCGGAACCCTTGCCGTCGGCAAGGCGCAGAATTTCTTCTGTGATTTCGGGAACCAATTCGATGCGCGCAGCGTCTGGATTTTTATGCGGGTCGGCAGTGTACAGACCGTCAATATCCGACAGCAGCACGAGCAGATCGGCGTGAACGCTGGTCGCGACGATGGCCGAGAGCGTATCATTGTCGCCGATGCCGAACTCTGCGACGGAAACCGTGTCGTTCTCGTTGACGATCGGAATCGCATCCAGCTCCAGCAGGCGCTGGATCGTGTTCTGGAAATTCTCGTGCCGGACAGGGTCGGCGATATCGTCCGCCGTCAGCAGGATCTGTGCGACGGTGTGGCGGTATTCGGAGAACAGCTTGTCGTAGGTATACATCAGCTCACACTGACCGACTGCGGCGGCAGCCTGCTTGGTCGGTACATCTGCCGGCCGCTTTCCGAGGCGGAGCTTGCCCACGCCCATGCCGATCGCGCCGGAGGAGACGAGGATCACCTCATTTCCGGCATTCTTGAGGTCGCTGAGCACCTTGCAGAGCGCTTCCATCTGGCGGATGTTCAGCCTGCCGGTTGGATGCGTGATGGTGGAGGTGCCGATTTTAATGACAATGCGCATACAGGCGTCCCTTCTTCCGTATCTTGCTGTGTGGAAGTATAGCATATTGCGGCGCTTGTGACAAGTGCTGATTATGAATGCATTGCATGAATTTTATTCATGCATAAATCGGATTCGATATACCTTGACAGATGAGGTACATCATGCTATACTGGGGATACCGAAACGGAGGTGGGGATGTGTCCATTCGGGCAGACGTGATCCGCGGTCATACGGACGCGGTGATCCTGGCGCAGCTTCTGCGCCGCGACAGCTACGGCTATGAGATCAACAAGCCCATTGAAAGCTGTTCCCGCGGCGAATTCGTCCTGAAGGAGGCCACGCTCTATACCGCCTTCCGGCGGCTGGAGGACAGCGGGTACATTACCTCCTACTGGGGCAATGAAGCGGTCGGAGCCAGACGGAAGTATTACAGAATTACAGAAAAGGGCCGGGAGGCTTACCGGCAGGCGCGGGCAGAATGGGACGCAAGCGTGCGCATTCTGAACGCATTATTGGAGGGAGAAGCATGAGAGAGCAGATCAAGGTCTATGTAGACGGACTTTTTAAAGACGCTGCGCTGACCATCCGCAACGCGGAGGTGCAGCAGGAGATCTTACAGCACACGCTCGACCGGTACGACGATCTGATCGCCGCCGGAAAATCGGAGCAGGAAGCGTATGACGAGGCCGTCGGCGGCATCGGCGACGTGTCAGAGCTGTATGAGCACAAGCAGGCGGCGGAAAAACCCAAAAAGCGGGATTTTCCTGCGCCGCCTACACCGGACGCGGTATCCACTGCGCCGCAAACGCCGCAGTCCGGCAAGAAGAAAAAGCTCCCCGGCTGGGCCATCGCGCTCATCTGCGTGGGTGCAGTCATAGCGATACTGGCGCTGAACTTCGCGGGCCGGGCGGTCTTCGCCGTGCTGCGTGTGGGGGAACGCTATATCTATGAGAGCGCAGGCAGTTATGAAACGCTGGACCGCACCGGCTTCGGCAGCAAAGAGCAGCCCTGCAGCGGCTTCCGAGCTGCTGACAGATATCACAGAAATCGAGATCCATTGGCTGACCGGCGATGTGTATCTGGTCGAATCGAACGCGGACGGCGTGGCTTTTCAGGAGGATTATACCGGAGACAATGAGGATTACCGGATGCGCTACAGAGTCAGCAACGGAAAGCTCATCATCCAGCCGTGCAAATCGAGGCTTTTCAGCAACATGGATCTGCCGAGAAAGGCGCTGACCGTCTTCCTGCCGGATACGCTGACGCTGGATAACATTACGGTCGAGACTGTCTCGGCGAATGTCGAGCTGATGGGAGGCAGCGTGGATTCGCTCACCGTCAGCACCACAAGCGGCAATATTACCGGCCCGGGGCTTCTGGCTGAGGACTATGACTTCGGTACTGTCAGCGGAGATATCTCCCTGACTGCGCTTCCGGCGGACGGCAGCGATATTGACTGTGAGACCGTTTCCGGGGAAGCGCGCATCAGCTGCACCGCAGCCCCGGATGAGGTCAGCTTCAACAGCGTCAGCGGCGATCTGCGCCTTACGCTTCCGGAGGGCAGCTGCCGGTACACGCTGGATCTCAGCACCGTCAGCGGCGACCGTGACACCGACGGCTTCCTCTCCAGCGGCGATAAGCTCTGCGCCATCACCGCAGAAACCGTCTCCGGCGATGTCGAGCTGCGGACAGGGCCGTAAAAAACAGCTTGCAGCAGAAATGGCCAGCAGCTACGCTGCTGGCCAAAATTATTTTTATGCCTGCTTCCACTTGCGGCAGCGGCGTGCTTTTTTGCGGCGCCGGACAATGCCGGAGATCACGAAGAACAGGATCACTGCGGCAATGGCCGCAATCGTCAGAATCAGATACAGTGTCGTGTTTGATGTTGAGGTCTTGACGGAAAGCCACAGGTCATTCATCACCTGCGTGGCCTCCACGCCGAGCTCGGCAAAGGATTCGCTGCGCGCAAGCGTCTCGTCGTCCGGGTAGGAGACGGGGCTGGACGTCACTTCCTCGTCCAGATAGTCCTTTGCGGCAGTCTCCGGGGTGGAATAGCCGATGTAATCCAGATTGGCGGCGGAGATATCCGGGCGGCAGAGGAAGTTGATAAATGCCTCCGCGCCCTCCTTGTTCTGGCAGCCCTTCGGGATGCACATGGCGTCAATGAAGATATTGAAGCCCTCTTTCGGGTGGCTGAAGCCCAGATCGGGATTTTCCTCGACCATGGTCAGGTAGTCGCCCGCGTAATAGGGAGCCGCCCAGGCTTCGCCGCGCTCCATGCGGTCAAAGATCTGATCCATGACGTAGCCCTGCAGAACAGGGGACTGCGTGGCCAGCAGGTCGGCGCAGTTTTTAAGCTCCTGCTCGTCCTCCGTGTTGAAGCTGTAGCCCAGCATGGATTCCGCAATGGCAAACGCGTCGCGCGGGTTATCGAACATCAGAAGCTTGCCCTGATACTTGGAGTTCCACAGGCAGGACCAGCTTTCCGCATCCTCGTCCGAAACGTAGTTTTTGTTGTAGATCAGACCGACCGTGCCCCATGTGTAGGGAACGGAGTAGGTGTTTTCCGGGTCGTACGCCTGATTGCGGAAGGCTTCGTCAATATATTCGTAATTCGGAATACTGGCAAAGTCCAGCGGCTCGAGCATATCCTCGGAGATCAGCTTGGCGATCATGTAATCAGACGGGATGATCACGTCGAACGTTGTGCCGCCGGTCTTGAGCTTGGTGTACATGGACTCGTTGGAGTCGAACGTCAGGTAATTGACCTTGATGCCCGTCTCTTCCTCGAACGCCTTGATCACGTCCAGACTGTCATCCGTGCCGTCGGAGATGTACTGGCCCCAGTTGTAGACGGTGATCTCATTGGCGGCGGCGTGCACGGGCAGGGGAACGGCGCAGAGCAGCAGAACGAGCGCCAGCAGAACAGAAAAAACCACGTTTTTTCATGCGCGGGCCCTCCTCGGCTGCTGCCGGTTCTTCTCAGACTTGGCCTGCAGCAGGTTCATGACGACCATCAGGACAAGAATCACGATGAACATCAGCGTAAACAGCGCGTAGATCTTCGGCTGGATGGGCTTTTTCGTATAGTTGTAGATCTCAACCGGGAGCGTAATAAAGCTGGAGCCGGTGACAAAATACGAGATGACGAAATCGTCCAGACTCATCGTGAACGCCATGAGCGCGCCGGAAATGATGCCGGGCATGATCTCGTGAATGACGACCTTGGTGAACGACTGGAACGGCGTGCAGCCGAGATCCAGCGCGGCCTCGACCAGATCCTTGTCCATCTGCTGGAGCTTCGGCATGACGTTCAGAATGACATAGGGGAGATCGAACGTGATATGCGCGATGAGAAGCGTCCAGAAGCCGAGCACGGAGTTGGTCTTCAAAACCGTCCCCGCGAACGCGAACAGCAGCGCCAGCGCAACGCCGGTGACGATATCCGGATTCGTCATGGGGATGTTCGTTATGGTCATGACGGCGGAGCGGAGCCTGCCCTTCATGCTGTGGATGCCGACGGCAGCCATTGTGCCGACGACGGTAGAGATGAGCGTCGCCAGCAGCGCAATGATGACAGAGTTGCGCAGGAGCGTCAGGAGCGTGCCGTCCCGGAACAGATTGGCGTACTGCCGGAGCGTGAAGCCCTTGAAGCTTGCGATGTCCGTGCCGGTGTTGAACGAGGCCACGGCCAGAACGATCATCGGGATATACAGGAAGATGAACACCAGGACGGTGACGGTGCGGTTGAAGTGCTTCATACCTTGATGACCTCCTCTCCGTCGCCCTCGCCGAAGCGGTTCATAACGGCGACACAGATAAAGATCAGGATCATCAACACCAGACTCATGGCCGCGCCGAGGTTCGGGTTGTAGGCGGTCTTGAACTGGGACTCGATCACATCGCCGATGAGCGTCGTGCCGGTGGAGCCGAGCTTCTGGGAGATGTAGAAGGTAGAGACAGCCGGGACGAAGACCATCGTAAGGCCGGACAGAATACCGGGGCCGGAAAGCGGCAGGATGACACGGGAAAACACCTGCGACGGACGGCAGCCGAGGTCAAGCGCAGCCTCAACAAGCCGGTTGTCAATCTTCATAATGACCGTGTAGAGCGGCAGGATCATGTAGGGCAGGTAGTTATACACCATGCCGAGAATGACGGCGCCGTTTGTCCGGATGAGCGGCAGCGGAGAAATGCCGATGTGCTGCAGGAGCGTGTTGATGATGCCCGTATCCTCCAGCATACCGACCCAGGCCAGCGTACGGAGCAGGAAGCTCATGCACATCGGGAGCATAATGAGCATTTCGAGGAACCGCTGCGTGAGCGGCTTGCACTGCGCGATAAAATATGCGACAGGGTAGCCGATGATCAGGCAGATCAGCGAAGCAAACAGGCTCAGCCAGATCGAGCGCAGGAAGATCGGCAGATACGTGCCCATGCCGGACAGGTTGGAAAGCGTAAACTGGCCGGTGATAGAATCGGTCAGCGCGTAATAGACGACGATACCCAACGGGATGATCGTAAACAGGACCATCCAGATAATATACGGGCAGGCGAGAAGCTTGTTGTTATTCTTCATCGGCTTCTTCCTCCGAGGCGTCGGCAATCTCGTCATATTCCGCGCTGTAGGAGGAGTAGTCGCCGTAGAGGCCGGAATACTCGCTCTTGTGCATGATATGGATATCCTCAGGATTGAGGCGAATGCCGATGTACGCGTCAACAGGGCAGTAATCCGTGGTCTGAATGAGCCACTTGAAGCCCTTGAAATCGACAATGGTGTCGTAGTGGACGCCCTTGAAGGTGACGGAGGTGACGGTGCCGCACAGATGGCCCTGCTCCGGCGGAACGATATCCACGTCCTCCGGACGGATGACAACGTCGACCGGCTCGTTGGGCGCAAAGCCCTTGTCCACGCACTGGAACTTGCGGCCGAAGAACTTGACGACATAGTCCTCCAGCATCACGCCGTCGAGAATATTGGACTCGCCGATGAAATCCGCGACGAATGCGTTCTTCGGCTCGTTATAGATATCCTCCGGCCGGCCGATCTGCTGGATCTTGCCCTTGTTCATGACGACGATGGTGTCGGACATGGTCAGCGCCTCTTCCTGATCGTGCGTGACATATATAAATGTAATTCCCATTCGCTGCTGGATATTCTTCAGTTCGTTCTGCATATCCTTGCGCAGGCGCAGATCGAGTGCGCCCAGAGGCTCGTCGAGCAGCAGCACCTGCGGGCGGTTGACCAGTGCGCGGGCAATGGCCACACGCTGCTGCTGGCCGCCGGACAGGCTCGTCACCTTGCGGTTTTCGAAGCCCTTGAGGCTGACGATTTCCAGCATCTCGGTCACGCGTTCGTCGATCTCATCCTCCTTGACCTTTGCAATGCGCAGGCCGAAGGCGATGTTGTCGTACACGTCCAGATGCGGGAACAGCGCGTAGCGCTGGAAGACCGTGTTGATCTTGCGCTGATAGGCGGGCAGATCGTTGATCCGTTTGCCGTTGAACAGCACGTCGCCGGACGTCGGGGTCAAAAAACCGCCGATGATCCGGAGCATGGTCGTCTTTCCGCAGCCGCTGGGCCCCAGCAATGTGAGGAATTCCTTGTTGTTGATGTACAGGTTGATGTTGTCGAGAATCGTCTCTCCGTCCTCGAATGTCATAGTGAGATTCGTGAGGCGAATGAGCTCTTTGGACATGTATCCTCCCCCATTTCAAAAAAATTTGTATGCGTCGAACTTTGCCGGAGCCGCCCGAAACATACTGGATTGAATATATCCGGCGGGGGTGGATTTGTCAATATCTAAACAGAAAATTGTGCAAAAAAGTTGGGAGAACATTTTGAAAGTTCTTCCAACTTTGGAGAAAACGAAGAAAAAGATCGATTATGTAAAGTATTCCTGCACAAAATCGACAGACTCGACCTGAAACGTCCTGCCGTTGAGATAGGAAAGGCACCCGGCGTCTGTTGTAAATTGGAACGTCAGCTTGTAGGAATAGAGCGCCTGAAATTTCCGGTCGTAGCGCTTGTCGAGCTTTCCGTATTTGCCGTCGCCCAGCAGCGGCCAGCCTGCGGCGGCCATCTGCGCGCGGATCTGATGGGTGCGCCCGGTCACAAGCTCGCACTCCACAAGGCTCAGCCCGTTCCGGCTCTGAAGCGTTTTGTAGAATGTGATGCAGGTCTTTGAGCCCTTCTGCGGCGTTTTCGTGATGTAGACGCGGTTTTCCTTCGCGTCCTTGAACAGCTGCCCCTCGAGCCTGCCGGAGGCCGGGCGGGGCGTTCCGTGCACAATGCAAAGATAGCGCTTGTCGATTTCGCGATCCTTGATCTTCTGGTTCAGAATGCGCAGTGCCTCCGCGTTCTTTGCGGCAATGACAATGCCGCCGGTATTGCGGTCGATGCGGTTGCACAGGGCCGGGGCAAAGGCGTGCTCCTCTCTGGGCCGCCACTCGCGGTTGGCGTAGAGATATGCCTGAATGTGATCAATCAGCGTTTTGCCGTATTCCGCGCCGTCATGCGGATGCACGGCCTGTCCGGGCTTTTTATCGACCAGCAGGAGATTTTCGTCCTCATAGACGATATGCAGTTTCGGCGCGGCGACGGTCAGATAAGCATTTTCTTCTTTTGGGGTATCAAAAAACTCGTCGTTGATGTATAATTGCAGCGTGTCCCCGGCGGTCAGCCGCGTGTCGCGCTCGGCGCGTTTGCCATTCAGCTTGATGCGCTTGAGCCGGATGTATTTCTGTGCCAGCGAAGCGGGGAGCAGGGGAACGGCCTTTGCCAGCCACCGGTCGAGCCGCTGCCCGGCGTCGTTCTGCGTGATGGTGAATTCCTTCATAGCGGTCTCCATATAAAACAAATAGTCTGTTTTTATTTTATCACGCGGCGTCCTTTCTGTAAAGAATCCGGTGTTCGCGAAAAAGAACGAAAAATTTATGAAAAAGTATTTGACTTCCCTGCGATTATTCGATATAATATCCATCGCACGATTATGGATTGGAGGGCGCTATGCTGCTGGATCTGAAGCCAATTCTTGTAACGCCCGGCGCAAGTCTTCCGTTTGAGACGCGCGAGGATCTGTCCGATCTTGTTTTCGGCAGCTGCAGGCCCGCGTCAGAGCCGATTCTGGCCAGCGGCAAGGTTCGCAATACGGCAGGCGTTCTCGAACTGACCGGCGAACTCAGCACGACGCTGCACGGCGTATGCGACCGCTGCGCCGGTGAGTTTACGCGTGCGGTGCAGATCCCGGTCCACGCGGTTCTGGTTTCAGAAGAGGAGCTGGAGCAGACGGAGGATGAATGGGTGTTCGGCATCCACGACGGCTGCGCCGATCTGACCGACATCATCACGACCGCCTTTGTTCTCAATATGGACAGCCAGCTTCTGTGCAGGCCCGACTGCAAGGGCGTTTGCTTCCGCTGCGGCAAAAACCTCAACGAAGGGCCGTGCGGCTGCAAAAAGGAACCCGATTCCCGTTTTGCTGTTTTACAGCAGTTACTGGATAAATAAGTAGATAATGTGCCTTCGGGCATTTAGACCAAGGAGGTGTACCACATGGCAGTACCCAAGAGAAAAGTATCCCGCGCAAGAAGAGATAAGAGACGCAGTTCCCACTGGAAGCTGGCGATCCCCGGCGTCGTCGCTTGCCCGAAGTGCGGCGAGCCCCGCCTGCCTCACAGAGCCTGCAAGGCTTGCGGCTACTACAATGGCCGTGAAGTCATTTCTGTTGAAGCTAAGTGATTTCGCTGAAAGAGATGAGAGGGAGGCTGTGCGCCTTCCTCTTTTCTTATCCTGAAAAGGAAGCCTGAAAGGAGGGCCTACCATGTCGAAGCCCATCGTAGCCATCGTCGGCCGGCCGAACGTCGGCAAGTCGATGCTCTTTAACAAACTGACCGGCAAGCGCATGGCCATCGTCGAGGACACGCCCGGCGTCACCCGCGACCGCATTTACGGCGAATGCGAGTGGAACGGCCGCGGCTTTGCCCTTGTCGACACCGGCGGCATCGAGCCCGGCACGAACAACGAAATGCTGAAGTTCATGCGCCGTCAGGCGGAGATCGCCATCGAGACGGCTACGGTCATCGTTATGGTCGTCGACGTGACGGTCGGCCTGACCGCTGCGGACGCGGAGGTCGCGTCCATGCTCAAGCGGTCGAAAAAGCCGGTCGTGCTGGCCGTCAACAAGTGCGACCAGACCGGCCACGCGAATCCCGGACGCGTATGAATTCTACGCGCTTGGCCTCGGCGACCCTATCGAGGTTTCCGCCGTCCACGGCCATGGAACCGGCGACCTGCTCGACGCGTGCGTCGAAAGCTTCCCGCCGGACGACGGCGAGGAATACGACGAGGACGTCATCAAGGTCGCCATCATCGGCAAGCCGAACGTCGGCAAATCGAGCCTGCTCAATAAGATTCTCGGCGAGGAGCGCGTGATCGTCTCCAATGTCGCAGGCACGACGCGTGACGCCATCGACAGCTATTTTGAAAACGAATCCGGCAAGTTCCTGTTCATTGACACCGCCGGTATGCGGCGCAAGTCGAAGGTCGACGATGCAGTTGAGAAATATTCCAATCTGCGCTCCATTGCCGCCATTGAGCGTGCGGATGTGTGCCTCATCCTGATCGACGCCAACGAGGGCGTGACGGAGCAGGATACCAAGGTCGCAGGGCTGGCACACGAGGCGGGCAAGGCCTGTATCATCGTCGTCAACAAATGGGATACGGTCGAAAAGGACACGAACACCATGGACGAGAAGACAGCGGAGATCCGCCGTGACCTCAGCTACATGACCTATGCGCCGGTCGTATTCATCTCGGCGCTGACCGGTCAGCGCGTCGACAAGCTGTTTGACATGATCGTCGCTGTTTCCAACCAGAACAGTATGCGCATTACAACGGGTATGCTCAACAACATTCTGGAGGACGCGACCGCGCGTGTCCAGCCGCCCACGGACAAGGGCCGCCGTCTGAAGATCTACTATATCACGCAGGTCGGCGTCAAGCCGCCGCACTTTGTCTTCTTCTGCAACGACAGCCGCCTGTTCCATTTCTCGTACCAGCGGTATCTGGAAAACCAGATCCGCGCGGTCTTTGGTCTGACCGGTACGCCGATCAAGATCACCATCCGCCAGAAGGGCGACAAGGAAGACGTGTAAATTACGATCCCGGCAGAAACCACAGCTCTGCCGGGATTTTTGAAATTTTAATTCAAAAGGGGAATCGGAAACAATGGAACAGCGTTATGCGCAATATGCAGTAGAAAAAGCCGTCCAGCTGCTTGCAATCGACAGCCCGACGGGCTTTACGGACAAAGCGGCCGAATGGGTGCTGGAGGCTTTTGCATCGCTCGGCTTTGACGCACGGAAAACGACCAAGGGCGGCATTCTGATCGATCTCGGCGGTGAGGAGTCCGCAGAGGGCGGGCTGCTTTTGCAGGCGCACACGGACACGCTCGGCGCGATGGTCGCGGAGGTCAAGGCCAATGGCCGCCTGCGCGTGACGAGCCTCGGCGGTATGCGCGCAGAAAACGGCGAAACGGAAAATGTGCGCGTCTATACGCGCTCCGGCAAGGTCTATGAGGGGACGCTCCAGCTCTGCAACGCCTCTGTCCACGTCAACGGCGAATACGCCAAGACGAACCGAACCTTCGACACGACCGAGATCCTGCTGGACGAGAATGTTTCTTCTGCCGAAGAGACGCGTGCGCTCGGCATTGAGACAGGCGATATCGTCTGCTTCGACCCGCGCACGCACGTGACGGCTTCGGGCTACATCAAAAGCCGCTTCCTAGACGATAAACTCTCCGTCGGTATTCTGCTCGGCTTTGCAAAATACCTGCATGACGAAAAGAAGACGCTGCCGCGCCGCACGTATGTCCATGTGACCGTCTATGAAGAGGTTGGCTTCGGCGGTTCGGCCTCCGTGCCGGAGGGTGTGACGGAATCCATCAGCGTCGACATGGGCTGCGTGGGCGACGGCCTTGCCTGCACGGAACGGCAGGTATCCATCTGCGCCAAGGATTCCGGCGGCCCGTACAGCTACGCCGTCGTCGGCAAGCTCATCGACGCGGCCAAGCGCGAGGGCGCGGACTATGCCGTCGATGTCTATCCGCACTATGGCTCCGACGTGGAAGCGACGCTCCGCGCGGGCTATGACATCCGCCACGGCCTCATCGGCTCCGGCGTCTACGCCAGCCACGGCTACGAACGCAGCCACATGGACGGCGTTCTGAATACGCTCAAGACTATCAAAGGATATCTGAACGTATAAAGCAAACGTTGGATAAGCTGCAAACTGTAGGGGCGGACGACTTATCCGCCCGCAGAGTGCAGCGTATTTTTTAGGGAATCTGGAAAATCCGCAATATTTATCGGGCCGACAGAGTCGTCGGCCCCTGCAGGAATCTGTGAAATACGAGCCGCGCCGCACCATAAAATAGGCAACGAAAAAGAGCAAGCCGACTGGCTTGCTCTTTGGCTTGTCTTCGATCAGATCGCACGCTCAACCTTGTTGGAACGCAGGCATCTTGTGCAGACATATACATGGCGCGGAGTACCGTCAACGATTGCCTTGACACGTTTGACGTTGGGCTTCCATGCACGGTTCGCACGTCTGTGAGAATGGGAGACCTTGATACCGAATGTTACGCCCTTGCCGCAGATATCGCATTTTGCCATCGGATGCACCTCCTTGCCGCTTGGAAAATCAGATTCACGCGCTATAAAGCGCCGACAAGTATATTAACAGATTGCGTTGGAAATTGCAAGCACTTTTTTCGGAAAAATCCGAAAATTTCGCGCCGGGGCGACAAAGGATTTTCCCTGTTGCGAAACCGGGGCAAAGCGGGTATAATCGAGGTATCCTGAAACAGAGGTGATCATGTGGCAAGTACCTATACGGTCCTGCTGTCCGAGCTTGCATCGGAATTCAAGCTTGACTTTTTCTACCGGTCGACGGATTTTGACAAGATCCATGTGACCGTTGACGATATCAGCCGTCCGGGCCTTCATCTGGCTGGCTTTTTCGACCATTACGAGCCGATGCGCGTCTATGTCTGCGGCACGGTGGAGACGGCGTATCTGCAAAAGCTCACGCCGGAGGAGCGCATCATCATTTTTGACCATTTCCTGTCCTATAAATGCCCGGCGCTGATTTTTGCGCGGGGCTTTGAACCCATGCCGGAGTGCCTTGAAATGGCGAAAAAATACGACGTGACGGTGCTGGGAACTAAGGACACGACGTCTTATATCGTTTCGAGCCTCATTACCTATTTAAAAAGCTCACTGGCCCCGCGCGTCACGCGCCACGGCGTTCTGGTCGAAATTTACGGCGAGGGCATCCTCATCAACGGCGACAGCGGCATCGGCAAGAGCGAGACGGCCATCGAGCTGGTCAAGCGCGGCCACCGCCTCATCGCGGACGACGCGGTCGAGATCAAAAAGGTCTCGCCGCACGAGCTGGTCGGCTCCGCACCTCCGGTTTTGAAGCACTATATCGAACTTCGCGGCATCGGCGTTATCAATGTCGCCAAGCTGTTCGGCATGGGCGCGGTCAAGGAAAGCTCCAACATTGACCTGATCATCAATATGGTCCCGTGGCGCGACGGCGAGGCGTATGACCGCCTCGGCATGGAGACGCAGTACACGGAAATTCTGGATGTCAAGGTTCCGTCTATCACAGTTCCCATTACGCCGGGCCGAAATCTTGCCGTGATCTTTGAGGTCGCCGCCATGAACAACCGCCAGAAGCGCATGGGCTACAACGCCGCTGTAGAATTTACCGAGCAGATGAGCAAATACTTTACGGCCCGCAACGATGATTGAAACATAAAAGAGGAACCGGTTGGCTGGTTCCTCTTTTATTTTTATTTGAGATGTGCTATGATAGAAAAAATTATCCACCCGGAGGCGTTTATGTGGAGTTCTGAGCTTCAGCAGACCATCATCCAGAGGTGCAAGGCGGTTCAGTACCGGCTTCAGGAGCCGCTGAGCCGCCATACCTCCTTCCGCATCGGCGGCCCCGCGGCAGTCATGGCGTTCCCCAAAACCACGGAGGAGCTGAAGCAGCTGCTGCAAGGCGCTGCCGCAGCAGGCGCGCAGCCGTATATTCTCGGCGCAGGAACGAACATTCTTGCCCCGGATGAGGGCCTTGATGCGCTTGTGATCTGTCTCAAGGATGCGCTGTGCGGCATCCGCCTCCTGGATGAGGCGCGGATCGAGGCTTACGCGGGTGAAAGCATGGCGAAAGCGGCGGTTTTCGCAAAAAATCACGCGCTGACGGGTCTGGAATTTGCGCACGGCATTCCGGGGACGCTCGGCGGCGGCGTATATATGAATGCAGGCGCATACGGCGGAGAACTGAAGCAGGTCGTGGAATCGGTCACGATCCTGACCATGGACGGCGAGGAGAAAACGCTGTCCGGCGAAGAATGTGCGTTTGGCTATCGCACAAGCGTATATCAGAAGCTGCCCTGCGTAATCGTTAAGGCCGTCCTGCAGCTGCATCCGGGCAACCCAGAGGAAATCGGACAGACCATGCGCACGCTGATGGAAAAGCGCAGGGCCTCGCAGCCGCTGGAGCTGCCGTCCGCCGGAAGCACGTTCAAGCGTCCGACAGGATATTTTGCAGGCCCCCTCATCGAGCAGGCAGGACTCAAGGGCTGCGGCGTGGGTGGCGCGGAGGTATCGAAAAAGCACGCGGGTTTCGTCGTGAATACCGGCGGCGCGTCGGCTGATGATGTAAAGAAGACGATCGCAATGGTGCAGTCGCGCGTATGGGAGGCATCCGGCGTCCAGCTCGAGCCGGAGGTTCGGATCTGGTAAAAGGAGAAGACTATGCAGTTTGTTATCATTTCCGGTATGTCCGGCGCAGGAAAGAGCAGGGCCGCGTCCGATCTGGAAGACCTCGGCTTTTACTGCGTCGACAATATGCCGGCAGAGATGATCCCGCAGTTTGCTCAGCTGTGTCTGGCAACGAAGGGACGATATGAAAAGGTCGCGCTCGTGACGGATATCCGCGCGAGCATGACGTTTGACGCGCTGTTTCAGGCGCTGCAGAAGCTGGACGATATGCATCTGCAATATTCGATCTATTATATTGAAGCGTCTACAGCGGTCATCATCAAGCGCTATAAGGAAACGCGCCGCCTGCACCCCTGATGAAGGATGGCTCCACGCTCGAAAATGCCATCGCGCGCGAGCGCGAGCTGCTGGCCCCCGTGCGCAACCGCGCCAGCGCTATCATCGACACGTCCAATCTCTCTACTGGCAAGCTGCGCGGACAGCTCATCGATCTGGTCGCGGGCGGAATGCGGGAGCATTCGATGGACGTGCGCGTCGCGTCCTTCGGCTTCAAATACGGTCTGCCGCTGGAGGCCGATCTGGTCTTCGACGTGCGGTTCCTGCCGAACCCGTACTATATCCCGGAGCTGAAGCACCAGACCGGGCTGGACGAGCCGGTCAGAAGCTTCGTGTTCAAATACCAGCAGACGCTGGATTTTGTGACAAAAACCGAGGATCTGCTTTCCTTCCTGCTGCCCAACTATCTGGACGAGGGCAAAACAGATCTCGTGATCGCCGTCGGCTGCACAGGCGGCAAGCATCGGAGCGTCTGTATCGCGAAGGAGCTGTTTGAGTTCGTATCCAAAAAGGGCTACGCGGCCACGCTCAGCCATCGCGATATGGGCAGAAGGTGATTGCAATGACAGAATTTACAGAACAGATCCGGCTCTATGAGCCGCACCGCAGGCAGCCGCGCATCGCGGCCATCGGCGGCGGACACGGGTTGTCCGCCATGCTGCGCGGCCTGAAGGCCTATACGAGGGATATCACCGCGATCGTGACCGTCGCGGACGACGGCGGCGGCTCCGGTATGCTCCGGGAGGACCTCGGAATGCTTCCACCGGGTGATATCCGCAACTGCATCATGGCGCTTGCCAACACGGAACCAACCATGCAGCAGCTGCTCAATTACCGCTTACCGATGGGAGCCTTGCAGGCCAGAGCTTCGGCAACCTGTTTCTGGCGGCCATGAACGGCATTTCCGGCTCCTTCGACGAAGCGGTCCACCGCATGGGGGACGTTTTGGCCATTACGGGCCGTGTTCTCCCTGTGACCAATCAGGACGTGCGTCTGGAAGCGGAATTTCACGACGGCAGCCGCATTCTTGGCGAAAGCAAGATTTTTTACGCGAAAAAGATCAACAATTCCCGTATCCGCAAGGTGCGCCTCGTGCCGGAACGTCCGGCGGCGCTGCCGGAGAGCGTCCGGGCGATCCGCGAGGCGGATATCGTCGTGATCGGACCGGGAAGCCTGTATACCAGCATCATCCCGAACTTTCTGGTCAGCGGTATTGCAGACGCAGTGCGGCAGAGCCGGGCCTTGAAGATTTATGTGCTGAACATCATGACGCAGGACGGCGAGACGGACGGCTATGACGCCGACGATCACGTCCGCGCGATCCTGGAGCACGCGGGTCCCGGCGTGATGGATGTGTGCATTGCAAACGACGCGCCTGTGCCGCCTGAGATCATGGAGCCATACGCCAAAGAGGGCGTTTCGCAGCTTGAGCTGCGCCGCGAGGATCTGGAGCAGATGGGCCTTGCTGTACGCACGTTCCCGCTCCTTGAGCCGGGACGCTATATCCGCCACAACTCCGACGCGCTGGCACGCGCGATTTTGTCGGTGTGGCGGGAATTCAGAAACTGAAACAAGCGAGGAGGCAAACGCCGTCATGTCTTTTTCATCCAACGTCAAGCAGGAGCTGTGCCGTCTGCCGATCAACCGGAAGCTGGAAGCCGCCGCAGAGCTGTACGGCATTTTGCTCTACTGCAACGCGTTTACCGCGGATCTTGTCCGCATCACGACAGAGTCGCGCGATCTGGCTGAGCGCCTGCCGCGCCTGATGAAGAAGGTCTTCGGCTTCTCCTTCGACCAGGAGCCGGAGGAGAGCGCGGGAAAGCTGCTGTTCGTGATGGAATCACAGGAATCCATAAAATGTTTGCGCAGTTCGGCCTCAGCGCAGCCAGAGACGTGACGCTGCACGTCAATTACGGGATGCTGGAGGAGGACGAAGAGCGGCTGGCGTTTTTGCGCGGCGCGTTTCTGTCCGGCGGCTCGGTCACGGACCCGGCCAAGCGCTACCACCTGGAGCTGACGACCTCTCACTATAAGGTCAGCCGCGAAACCTGCGCGCTGCTGCTCGACGCCGGATTTTCCCCGAAGGAAACGACGCGCGGCGGCAACAGCATTCTGTATTTCAAGCAGAGCGACATGATCGAGGATTTTCTGACGGCCATCGGCGCGCCGGTGTGCGCAATGGGCGTGATGGAGGCGAAGGTCGAAAAGGATCTTCGCAACGGCATCAACCGCCGCGTCAACTGCGAAACGGCAAATCTGACCAAGGTGGTCGACGCGTCGATTGAGCAGGTCGCAGCCATCCGGAAGCCCTTCAGAAGCAGGGACGACTCAAGGAGCTGCCGCCGAAGCTCCGCGAGACGGCAAAGCTCCGTCTCGATAATCCGGAAGCAACGCTGCAGGAACTTGCCGCCATGCAGGACCCGCCTGTTTCCAAATCCGCAATGAACCACCGTATGCGCAAGCTTGTCGCGCTTGCGGACGAAAGCTGAGAGGAGAAAACTGCCATGGCCTTTGTGCATCTGCACGTCCACAGTGAATACAGCCTTCTTGACGGAGCCTGCCGCATCGGCTCCATGATGGACCGGGTGCAGGAGCTCGGCCAGAACGCCATCGCCCTGACCGACCACGGCGTCATGTACGGCACCATCGATTTTTACCGCGCAGCGAAAAAGGCCGGGATCAAGCCCATTATCGGCTGTGAGGTCTATGTTGCACGCAGAACGCGTTTTGATAAGGTGCATGGCGTTGACAAAGAACCGTATCACCTGGTTTTGCTCTGTGAAAATGAGGCTGGATACCGGAACCTCAGCTATATGGTTTCGCTCGGCTTTACCGAGGGGTTTTACAACCGGCCACGCGTGGATATGGAACTGCTGCGGGAGCATCACGAGGGCCTGATCGCGCTCTCCGCCTGCCTTGCGGGCCGTATCCCGCAGGCGATCATGCAGGAGGATCTGGACGCGGCGGAGCAGGCCGCGCGTGAATACGCGGAAATTTTCGGCCCGGGGCATTTTTATCTGGAACTGCAGGATCACGGCATTCCGGAGCAGCGAACCGTCAACGGACATATTCGTAAGCTTGCTGAAAAACTGAACCTCCCGCTTGTCGTGACGAACGATGCACACTATCTGCGCAAGACAGACGCAAAAATGCAGGACGTGCTGCTCTGCATCCAGACCGGCAAGACCGTCGACGACCCAAACCGCATGAAATTTGAGACGGAGGAATTCTATCTCAAGAGCGAAGAGGAGCTGCGCAGCCTCTTCCCGGACGTGCCGGAGGCGTTTGAGAATACGGTCCGGATCGCGGAGCGCTGCAATGTGGAGTTCACGTTCGGCAAGTATTTCCTGCCGGAATTCAAGCTTCCGGAGGGCGTGACGAGCCTTTCTTATCTCAACCAGCTCTGCAAAGAGGGCTTTGACGAGCTGTACGGCACATCGCACCCGGAGTATATGCAGCAGCTGGAATATGAGATCGACATGATCGAGAAAATGGGCTTTACGGACTACTTCCTCATCGTGTGGGATTTCGTGCGCTTTGCAAAATCCGCCGGGATCCCGGTCGGCCCCGGACGCGGCAGCGCAGCAGGCTCGATGGTGACTTACTGCCTGCATATTACCGAAATTGACCCCATGAAATATGGCCTCTATTTCGAACGCTTCCTGAACCCCGCCCGCGTGACCATGCCTGATATCGATATGGACTTCGGCGATACGAGAAGGAGCGAGGTCGTCGACTATGTCCGGCAGAAATACGGCGAGGATCACGTCGCGCAGATCGTCACCTTCGGCACCATGGCAGCCAGAGCCGCCATTCGCGACGTGGGCCGTGTCATGAACTTCACGTTTGCCGAGACGGACGCCGTCGCAAAGCTCGTGCCGACGACGCTTCATATCACACTCAAGGACGCACTGAAGCAGTCCCCGCAGCTGAAGCAGATGTATGACGGCGATGCGCGCGTTAAGGAGCTTGTCGACACGGCCATGGCCCTTGAGGGTATGCCGCGCAATACCTCAACGCACGCAGCAGGCGTGGTCATTACAAAGCTGCCGGTCTACAACTATGTGCCGCTTGCGACAAACGACGGTACCATCGTCACGGAATACACCATGACAACGCTTGAGGAGCTGGGGCTTCTCAAGATGGACTTTCTCGGCCTGCGCAATATCACCGTCATTGACGACGCGATCCGCGATATCCGGAAGACGGAGCCGGATTTCTCCATGTCCCGCGTGACGGACAACGACCCCAAGGTCATGGATATGCTCACGCAGGGAAGAACAGCCGGTGTGTTCCAGATGGAATCGACCGGCATGACAGGCGTCTGCATGGGTCTGAAGCCGCAGTCAATCGAAGATCTTTCCATTATCGTCGCAGCCTACCGCCCCGGCCCGATGGAGTCGATCCCGCGTCTGATCGCCTGCAAGCAGGACCCATCGCTTGTCAAATACAAGCATCCCATGCTGAAACCTATCCTTTCCGTCACCTACGGCTGCATTCTCTATCAGGAGCAGGTCATTGAGATTTTCCGGAAGCTTGCCGGATATTCGCTTGGCCAGGCGGACATGGTGCGCCGCGCCATGAGCAAAAAGAAGGTCAAGGACATCGAAAAGGAGCGCGGCGCCTTTATCCGGGGCGACGCCTCGCGCAATATCACCGGCTGCGTCGCAAACGGCATTCCGGAGCAGACGGCGGAAGCCATCTACAACGAGATGTACGACTTTGCGAACTACGCGTTCAACAAGGCGCATTCCGTCTGCTACGCGGTGATCGCGTACCAGACCGCGTGGTTCAAATGCTATTACCCGCGCGAATATATGGCGGCGCTCATGACGTCGGTGCTGGGAAGCTCGGTCAAGATCTCCGAGTATATTGCCGAGTGCCGCGCGATGGGCATTGCGCTGCTGCCGCCGGATATCAATGAATCCAACGACAATTTCACCGTCGTGCCGGGCGGCATCCGCTTTGGCCTGGCGGCGATCAAGAATATCGGACGCGGCTTTATCCAGAAGGTCATGAACGAGCGAGAGCAGGGCGGAAAGTTCACCAGCCTTGAGGATTTTGCCTCCCGTATGTACGGGACGGATCTCAACAAGCGGGCGCTGGAAAATCTCATCAAGGCCGGCGCCTGCGATGGCTTTGGACTGAACCGCGCCCAGATGCTGCGTATCTATGAGCTTGTGCTCGACGCAGCGGCCAGCCAGAAGAATAAGAATGTCGACGGCCAGATGGGTCTGTTCGATCTGCTGTCCGGCGAAGACAGCGCCGCTGCCATGCCAGCTGTGCAGGCACCGGATATCCCGGAAATGAGCGTGCAGGAGAAAATGAGTCTGGAAAAGCAGACGACCGGTCTGTACCTGTCCGGCCATCCGATGGACGAGTACCGGCCGCTGCTGCGCGGCATGGATGTGGTTCCAATCGGTGAGATTCTGGAATGCTTTGAAAACGGCGGCGATACCTATCAGGACGAGCAGATCGTGAACATTGCCGGAATCGTCGAGGCGGTCAAGATGAAGACCACGCGCTCCGGCTCCATGATGGCCTATGTCACAGTGGAGGACGATACCGGTTCCATGGAGCTTCTGACATTCTCCACGATCCTGGGCCAATATGGCTCGCTGCTTTATGAAAACTCGCCTGTTATCCTGAATGGCCGCATTTCCGTTCGCGACGAAAAACCGCCGCAGATGGTCGTGAACCGCGTGGTGCAGATCGGGGATATGAAGGATCTGGATGCCGCGCAGGCCGCGCGTCAGACAGCGGCGCAGGCGCATACCGTCTATCTCAAAATCGAAAGCTCCGCGCAGCGCTCGGCAAAGAAGGTCCTGCCCATTCTCAAGATGTTCCCGGGAAAAGCGCGGGCCGTGATCTATTTTGCCGACACCGGCGCAAGGATGGGTGGAAGCTGTGCGCTGGACGAGCGGATGCTGCAGGAGCTGCGGGAGCAGCTCGGCGAAAAAAATGTGGTCGTGAAATAGTCTTGTTTTTTACAAATTCGCTACACTTTTGTAACCTGACATGATATACTATAAAGAGTTGAAAAAGGAGTTGGAACGATTGCACGGAAAACGGGCGGGGCTTGCGCTGCTTGCAGCAGCGCTGACGCTGCTGCTTTCAGGCTGTTTTGTCAAAACGGTCGACGAGCTGTATACGCTGCCGCGGCATTCTGATGAATATGACCGGCTGGAGCTTGCAATCGATGCGGTTCTGAGCGGCCAGAGCGCTGTCTATTCTGCGCCGGTGTCCGGCCCGAATCAGCAGTCTGTGCAGCTGGCCGATCTCGACGGCGACGGACAGGAAGAAGCGATCGCGTTTTTGAAGGCGGCAGGGGACAGGCCGCTCAGAGCCTGCATCTTTTCCCGTGTGGACGGCGATTACCACCTGACGGATGTGATCGAGGGCGACGGCACCAGCTTTGCCAGCGTCGAATACGTCCAGCTGACCGGCCAGCCGGGCATCGAGCTTGTCATCGGGCGGCAGCTGTCCACCGACGTGCTGCAATCGCTCAGCGCATATTCCTACTCCGACGGCCATGTGGCCGAGCTGATGAATGCCAATTACTCGGAATACCGCGTAGTCGACCTTGACGGCGACGGCCGGAAGGATATTTTCCTGCTCCGCTTTGAAGCAGAGCAGCCGCAGGGCGTAGCGGAGTTCTACCGCTGGAAAGATGGGCAGATGGAGCGCGAGAAGGAAGCGTATCTAACTGCCGGAGCGTCCCCGGTCAAGCGCATTCTGACCGGAAATCTGATGAAGGACATTCCCGCCGTCTTTGTGTCGAGCGCATATGAGGATACCGGACTTGTGACAGACGTCTTTGCGTTTCAGAACGGCGTGTTCCAAAGCGTCACTATGCGCGAGGCGGAAAGCCCTGTTTCCACTGTCCGCAGCTACTATGTCTACGCCTCCGATATTGACGGCGACGGGCTGATCGAGCTGCCGCAGATTTTGCCGCTTCCGTCGGCAGAGGGATCCGATGAGAACGATTCCGCGATCAGCTGGTACAACCTTGATCTGGACGGACGCAGCCTGCCAAAGCTGACGACCTATCACAGCTTTTCAGGCGGCTGGTTCTTAAAGCTTCCGGACCGCTGGCAGAACCAGTTCTGCATCACGCGCGGCGCAGAGGCGGACGGCGTGCATGGCTATGCATTTTCGCAGTGGGAAGACGGGCGGCGCACAGAGCTGATCTTTACGATCTACGCGTTTTCCGGAGAGAATCGAAATGAATCTGCATCCGCCGACGGCAGGTTCATTCTGGCCGAAAAAGGCGATATCACCTATGCGGCGAAGCTTGGAACAGGGAAGTGGGCCGAGGAGCTGTCTGCGGACAGGCTGCGGGATATGTTCCACTTTATTCATATTGATTGGAATTCGGGAGAGACATGAGGAGCGAAACAGCATGAAAAAGGTTTTGATTTTGGAAGATGAGGTCAGTATCCGCAGCTTTGTGGTCATCAATCTCAAGCGCGCCGGGTATGAGGTCGTAGAGGCCGGGACCGGAGAAGAAGCGCTGGAGCTGCTGAAGGCCAACCCGGATGTCGGCGTCGCGATCCTCGATATTATGCTGCCCGGCATCGACGGCTTTGAGGTCTGCCGCAGCATCCGGGCGACGGATAAGAAGATCGGTATCATTATGTTAACCGCAAGAAGCCAGGAGATGGACAAGATCACCGGCCTGATGACCGGCGCGGACGACTATATGACCAAGCCCTTCAGTCCTGCGGAGCTGACCGCACGCATCGACGCGCTCTACCGCCGCATTGACTCCGACGGCTCGTCCAATCAGATCGAACTCAAACACGGTCCGTTCGTGTTGAACACGCGCAACCGGACGCTGGACAAGGAGGGCCGCCGCATCAAACTGACGCAGGTGGAATATGCCATTGTCAAGTTGTTCATGCAGAATCCGGGCAGGGCGCTTTCTCGGGAGGATATCCTCGCTGCGGTCTGGGGCCGGGACTATGACGGAGAGCTCAAGATCGTTGACGTCAACATCCGCCGCCTGCGTATTAAAATTGAGGACGATACCGCAAATCCGACCTATATCACAACGGTCTGGGGCTTTGGCTACAAGTGGGGCGCATAAGGCGTGAGGTGAGGCTTTTTGAAGAAAAAGAAACGCCTGTCCGGCATTGAACGGCGCTGGTTCGTCAATAACGTGGGCGTGATCATGCTGCTGGTCGCGGCGTGCGTGCTCGGCGTGGTGTTCTCCATGGCGGCGTATTACGACACAAACCTTCGCTCCGGCCTCGAAAACAAGGCGAAAACAACAACTGATTTTTTCAGCAACTACATTTCGCAGAGCTATAAGGAATACTACCAGTCCTGCATCAAATTCGCGCAGACCTTTGAGGAAAAGGACCGGCTGGAGCTGCAGTTCATTTCCGCAAACGGAAAGCTCGTCGCCTCCTCCTACGGAAAATTCGCAGGACGCTCCCCCTCGACGCCCGAGATCCAGCAGGCCATCGACAGCCAGCAGATCCGGCACTATAAAGGCAGAAACCCGCTGACAGGGGAGCGCATTCTGGCCGTCTCTAGCCCGATGATCTATACCAACGGTGAGGTGATCGGCGTTCTGCGCTATGTGACGAGCCTGCGCAACGCGGATCTTCAGATCCTGATGATCGCGCTGATCGCCGTGACGATCGGCTTGCTTTTCATCGGCTCGATCTTTTTCCTGAGCAGCTTTTTTTATCAAGTCCATTCTGGTGCCCGTCTCGCAGATCAACGCGACGGCCAAGCGCATTGCCGCCGGCTCCTACGGCGTGCAGATCCCCGGTCAGTATGACGACGAGATCGGCGAGCTGGTCAGCACCATTAATGATATGTCTGTCAAGATCGGACAGGCGGAAAAAACACAGACAGAGTTCATTTCCTCCGTGTCGCATGAGCTTCGAACGCCGCTTACAGCCATTTCCGGCTGGGGTGAGACGCTTCTGACATCCGAGAATCTGGACGCGGAAACGCGGCGCGGCGTCGTGATCATCGCGCGCGAGGCCAAGCGGCTGACCGGTATGGTCGAGGAGCTGCTGGAATTCACGCGGATGCAGGACGGGCGGTTTACGCTCCATGTCGAAACAGCCGATATTCTGGCAGAATTTGAGGATACGGTCTTCATGTATGGCAACCGGCTCAAGCAGGAGGGCATCTGCCTGCATTACGACGGCTGCGACGAGGAGATTCCGGAAATCCCGTGCGACGTTGCGCGTATGCGGCAGGTGTTTTTGAACATTCTTGACAATGCGGCCAAGCACGGCGGCGAGGGCAAACGCATCGACGCGTCCATCGCACATGAAGGGAGCTTTGTCGTCATCCGTATGCGGGACTACGGCCCCGGCATTCCGGAGGAAGAGCTTCCGCACGTCAAATTAAAATTCTATAAGGGCAGCTCCAAGGCGCGCGGCAGCGGCATCGGCCTCGCCGTCTGCGAGGAGATCGTCACCATGCACGGCGGCACGCTGACGCTGGAAAACGCGGAGGGCGGCGGAACGCTTGTCACGATCAGCATCCCCACCGGGGAAGAATAAGAGGTTTGCATGAAAAAAGAGAACAATCCTGTCAGCCAGGAAAAATTTAAAACGCTCATCGGCGGTCAAGCCCTGATCGAGGGCATCATGATGCAGGGGCCGGACAAGCGCTCCATCGTCGTGCGCGGGCCGGAGGGCCTCGTCACGAAGGTCGAGCCGCTTAAAAAGCGCACCGGCGTCGCCAAATGGCCGCTGATCCGCGGCGTGGTGAATTTTGCTTCGTCTATGGTGTCCGGTGTGAAAGCGCTCATGTATTCGGCGGAGTTCTTCCCGGAAGAGGAAGAAGACGCGCAGCCGTCCAAATTTGAGCAGTGGTTGGAGAAGAAGCTTGGCAGTGAGAAGCTGGAAAAGGCGGTCGTGTCATTCTCCGTGTTTCTCGGCGTTCTGTTTTCCGTCGGCCTGTTCTTCCTGCTGCCGACGCTTTTGAGCGGTATTTTTGACCGCTGGATCCACAATGCCGTCGTCCGCAGCCTGATCGAGGGTGTGATCCGCATCGCGATCTTTATGGGCTATATGATCCTGATTTCCCGGATGAAGGACATGAAGCGCGTCTTTTCCTATCACGGCGCGGAGCATAAGACCATCCGCTGCTATGAGGCGCAGCTTCCGCTGACCGTTGAAAACTGCCGCGGTATGACCCGGCTGCATCCGCGCTGCGGCACAAGCTTCCTGTTTGTCGTCGTTGCAATTTCGATTTTGCTCTTTGCGCTCGTAAGCGCCGTTTTCCCGACCAGCAATATGCTTGTCCGTATGCTTATCCGGCTTGCGCTGCTGCCGTTCGTCGTGTCGATCAGCTATGAATGCAACCGCTTTGTCGGCCGTCATGACAACGCCCTGACGCGTGCACTGTCCGCGCCCGGTATGTGGTTCCAGCACTTTACGACCAACGAGCCGGATGATTCCATGCTGGAGGTCGCCATCGAAGCGCTGAAGCTCGTCATTCCGGACGAGGCGGGTGCCGACCGATGGTAAAGAAATACGGCGACCTCTATCTGCAGGCCCGCCGGGCGCTGCTGCCGTCGGAAGGGGAGAATGCCTCCATGGCCGCACGGGAGCTGTTGGCATTCGCGTCCGGGAAATCCGTGACAGCTGTGCTGGCTGATTCGAATTTATATGCAAGCGAGCAGATCGAAGAAAAACTGAGTAGTTATGTAAACCGTATGCTGGCGCACGAGCCGCTGCCGTATATTCTCGGACAGTGGGATTTCTATGGGATCTCGCTGGAGGTCACGCCGGATGTGCTCATCCCGCGCGACGACACCATGGCTGTCACCGACCTTGCGCTTGATGTTCTGCGCGGCAGGGAAGCACCGCGCGTGCTGGATCTTTGCTGCGGCAGCGGCTGTATCGGCCTCGCCATCGCGCACCAGCTGCCGGATGCCCATGTGACGCTTGCGGATGTTTCGCGCCCCGCGCTGGCCGTCGCCAAGCGCAATATCAAGCGTCTGAAGCTTATGAACCGCGTAACGGCAGTCGGGCTGGACGCGCGAAAAAGAGGGCCGAGCTTTGTCGGCACGCTCGACGCGCTGGTCTGCAACCCGCCGTATGTAACGAGCGAGGAAATGACGCGGCTGGAACCGTCCGTGAAGGAATACGAGCCAGCTCTTGCACTGGACGGCGGGAAGGACGGTCTGGCATTTTACCGCGCCGTCGCCGAAAACTTTACCCATCTGCTGTCCGACGGCGGATACCTTTGCTTTGAATTCGGCCTGGGACAGCATATGGCCGTATCCATGATCCTGCAGGAATACGGATATACGGACATTGTCCTGCGGAAGGATCTGCGCGGCGTTGTCCGAGCAGTCAGAGGCAAAAAGAAGTAAAACAAATGTTTGATTTTTATCAAACGATGTGCTATAGTATAGCTATACACAAAAGAGGAAGGAACTGAGACGATGGAAAAGAAAAAAGCAGCCGATCAGACTCCCAATAACGACAAGAAGCAGGCGCTTGATACGGCCATCCGGCAGATCGAGAAAAACTTCGGCAAGGGTGCGGTCATGCGCCTTGGCGACCGGCCCGATCTGCAGGTCGATGCGATTCCGACCGGTTCTCTGGCACTCGATGCTGCGCTCGGTATCGGCGGCGTACCCAAGGGCAGAATTATTGAGATCTACGGTCCGGAATCCTCCGGTAAAACGACGCTTGCACTGCATATCGTCGCACAGGCGCAGAAGCGCGGCGGCGAGGTCGCATTCGTCGACGCCGAGCACGCGCTTGACCCGGACTATGCCGCCCGCATCGGCGTGGACATCGACTCCATGCTGGTTTCCCAGCCGGATACCGGCGAGCAGGCGCTGGAGATCACCGACGCGCTTGTGCGCTCCGGCGCGGTCGATGTTGTGGTCGTCGACTCTGTCGCAGCGCTGACGCCCCGCGCGGAAATTGAGGGCGAGATGGGCGATACGTTCGTCGGCCTGCAGGCCCGGCTCATGTCGCAGGCGCTGCGCAAGCTGGCGGGTAATATCTCCAAGACGAACTGCGTTGTGATCTTCATCAACCAGCTGCGTATGAAGATCGGCGTCATGTACGGCAACCCCGAAACGACGACCGGCGGCAACGCGCTGAAATTCTATGCATCTGTCCGTATCGATATCCGCCGCACGGAGGCCATCAAAAACGGCTCCGAGGTCATCGGCAACCGCACGCGGGCCAAGATCGTCAAGAATAAATGCGCGCCCCCCTTCAAAGAGGCGTTTTTCGATATCATGTACGGCGAAGGCATCTCCAAATGGGGCGAGATGGTCGACCTTGCCGTGCAGCTCGAGCTCATCAACAAGAGCGGCAGCTGGTTCTCCATCGGAGACGAGCGCATTGGACAGGGCCGCGACTCGGCCAAGCAGTACCTCATTGATCATCCCGACGTCGCTGACCGCATTGAGCAGTCCATCCGAGACAATATGTGGAAGCTGCAGGGCAAGAACGCAAAGCCGCCCGCATCCGTCGCCGCGAAGCCTGTAAGTATCTCGGCAGACGATTTTAACGACGACTGATGCGCCTGCTTGCCATTCAGGAGCTGCCGCAGTCAAAGCGCGTCAAGCTTGTCTTTGACGACGATACTGTTTTAAAAACGCAGCCGTATCTGCTTGCGGACTTCGGCCTTTACAGCGGAATGGAGCTGACGGAGGAAGACTATCAGGCGCTGCTGGCTGCTGCCGGAAAAGCGTCTGCAAAGGCGCGGGCCGTGCGCATTGTCGCAGCGGCAGGCGTGTCTGAAAAGGAGCTGCAGAAGCGCCTTGTCCGGAAGGGTGAGGAAGCAGCCGACGCGCAGGAAGCCGTCGGCTGGCTCAAGGAGCTGCATCTGCTCGATGACCGCGAGACAGCACGGCAGCTCGCTGCAAGCGCTGCGGCAAAGGGCTACGGGAAAAGCCGCATCAAAAATATTTTATTCGAAAAGGGCATCCCGCAGGAACTCTGGGAGGAGGCGCTTGCGGAGCTGCCCGAAATGGACGACGCCATTGACCGCTTTCTGCTCCGCCGCTGGCAGGGGAAGGATCCGGACGAAAAAGAAGTAAAACGGACTGTGGACGCGCTCATCCGGCGCGGCCACAGCTGGAAGGACATCCAGTCCGGCCTCCGGCGCTACCGCGTCGGGCTGGAGCTGGAAGAAATCACGGAGGACGACATATCATGACCCATACGATCGGCATGATCTCGCTTGGCTGCGCCAAAAATCAGGTCAACGCCGAGCATATGCTCTGGCTGCTGCGGCAGGCGGGCTATGAGATCAGCCCAGACCCCGACGGTGCGGAACTCGTCATTGTCAACACCTGCGGCTTCATTGAATCCGCAAAGACAGAGGCCATTGACAACATTCTGGCCATGGCGCAGCTGAAAGCAGAAGGGAGAATTCAGAAAATTCTCGTCACCGGCTGTCTTGCCCAGCGCTATCAGGAGGAAATTCTGAAGGAGCTGCCGGAGGTCGACGGCGTGCTTGGCACAGGCTCGTATTACGATGTTGCGAACGCGGTCGGGCAGGTGCTGTCCGGCAAGCGCTACAAGCGCTTCGACGATATTAACGCCGACCAGTCGGAAGATGGCCGGATCCTCACAACGCCGGAATATTACGCCTATCTGAAAATTGCCGAGGGCTGCGATAACCACTGCGCGTACTGCGTCATTCCGAAGCTGCGCGGCAAGCTCCGCAGCCGCCCGATGGAAGATCTGATAAAGGAAGCGGAGCAGCTTGCGTCCGACGGCGTGAAGGAGCTGATCGTCGTCGCACAGGATACCAGCCGCTACGGCCTCGATCTCTACGGCGAGCGGAAGCTTGCGGAGCTGCTGCGCAGGCTCTGCAAAATCGACGGGCTGGTCTGGGTCCGGGTACATTATCTCTATCCCGATGAAATGTCGCAGGAGCTGATCGACGTTCTGGCAAACGAGCCGAAGATCGTCAAATATCTGGATATTCCCATCCAGCATATCAACGACGAGATCCTGCGTAAAATGAACCGGCGCGGCAACGGCGAATATGTCCGGCAGCTGTTCACAAAGCTCCGCCATGAGATCCCCGGCCTTGTGCTCCGCACGAGCCTCATTACCGGTCTTCCCGGCGAGGGCGAGGTGGAATTTGCACAGCTGTGCGATTTCCTGAAGGAATACAAGCTTGAACGCGTCGGTGCGTTCGCGTTTTCGCCCGAAGAGGGCACACGCGCAGCCGAAATGGAATATCCTGATACCGAGATCGCCAAGCAGCGCGCAGAGCAGGTTGCGGAGATTCAGTCGCGCATTATGGACGACTATAACGAGTCCTGTGTCGGTCAGGTCATGCAGGTGCTCTGCGAGGGCTATGACCCGGACGAGGAAAGCTATTACGGCAGAACCTATGCCGATTCTCCCGACATTGACGGGAAAATCTGGTTCACAGCGGAAAAACATATCAAGACCGGCGATTTTGTAGACGTCCATGTCGTGGACACCTACGATGGAGAGCTTGTCGGCGTACTGGAGGAAGAATACAATGACGACTGCGAGTAAAATTACCCTTGTCCGTGTGGTGCTGATCCCGGTCTACATGGTCCTGATGCTGCTGTCAGCGAACGGCGCGGACTGGCTGCGCTGGGCCGCTGTCGCGGTCTTTGTGATCGCCAGCATTTCCGATTTTCTGGACGGCTATATTGCCCGCCACTACAATCAGGTCAGCGATTTCGGCAAATTCCTCGACCCGCTGGCCGACAAGCTGCTGGTGACGGCCTGCATGATGATCTTCGTCGGCTGGGGCCGGATGCCGTCCTGGGTCGTGTTCATCGTGATCGCGCGTGAGTTTGCCATCAGCGGCCTGCGCATGGTCGCGGCCAGCAATGGGACTGTGATCGCCGCCGGCTGGAGCGGCAAGATCAAGACCTCCTGCACGATGGTCGGTCTGATCGCCATGATGGTGCTGCCGAATCTTCCGACGCTGGATCTGGTCGTGAATATCGTCATTCTGGTCACAACGGTCTATTCCGGCGTGGAGTATTTCTGCAAAAACTGGGCCTGCCTCGGTCTTGCGAAGAAGGCTTGACTTTTTCCTGCTCCAATGATATGATTTCCCAAGAAAATTCAATATCGCGTTGATCGAAAAGAGTACCGCTGCTCCGCTTTTTCAGAGAGTCTCCGCCGTCGGCTGCAAACGGGGGCAAAGGCGATGCGGGAACGTGCGTTCGGGAGCGAGGGGAGACCCCGTGGAGGCTGACGTTACAGCCAGAGCAAGAAATCAGAGTGGAACCGCGAGTTTTTTGACCCGCCTCTTGAGCAGTCAGGAGGCGGGTTTTTATATTGGAGGAGCTTCATTTGCATTTATTGGAGGATATCCGGGCATATAAGAAAAATGACCCTGCCGCACGGTCTGCCATTGAGGTCATGCTGCTGTATAACGGCCTGCACGCGACCATCGACTACCGGATCGCGCATTGGTTTTACCTGCGGCGCTGCTTTTTCATCGCCCGTGCGATCTCGCAGTGGTCGAAGATGTGGACGGGAATCGAGATCCATCCCGGCGCGACCATTGGCCGTCGTCTGGTCATTGACCACGGAACCGGCATCGTGATCGGCGAAACCGCCGAGATCGGGGACGACTGCCTGCTCTATCAGGGCGTAACGCTCGGCGGCACGGGCAAGGATATCGGCAAGCGCCATCCGACGCTCGGCAACAACGTCATGGTCGGCTCCGGCGCAAAGGTGCTTGGCCCGTTCCGCGTTGGCGACAACGCCCGCATTGCGGCAAACGCTGTAGTACTGCGCGAGGTGCCGGAGGGGGCGACGGTCGTCGGCGTTCCGGGCCGGATCGTCCGGCTCTGCGGCGATAAGCTCGACCATATTCACACGCCGGACCCGGTCATGCTGGAAATCGAAGAACTCAAGCGCCGCATGGCGCTGCTGGAAGAACAGATCAACGATACGAAAAAGGAGACTTGACGATGTATCTTTACAACTCTGCTACACACAAAAAGGAAGAATTTGTCCCTATGACCCGAAGCTGGTCAAAATGTATACCTGCGGCCCGACGGTCTATCACTTTGCACACATCGGCAATCTGCGCAGCTATATCATGGAGGATGTGCTGGAAAAATACCTCCGTTACGCGGGCTATCCCGTGAAGCGCGTTATGAATATCACGGATGTCGGCCATCTGACCTCCGACGCAGATGAGGGCGAGGACAAGATGCTCAAGGGCGCCCGCCGCGAGCACAAAACGGTCATGGAGATCGCACAGTTCTACACCGACGCGTTCTTCGAGGACTGCCGCAAGCTCAACATCAAGAAGCCCGACGTCGTTCAGCCCGCCACAGGCTGCATTGACGAATATATCAAGATCATTACCAAGCTCATTGACACCGGCTACGCCTATATCGAGGGCGGAAACGTGTATTTCGATACCTCCAAGCTTGAAAAATACTACATTTTCAACGAGCACAAAGAGGAAGACCTCGCCGTCGGCGTTCGCGAGGGCGTCGAGGAGGATACGAACAAGCGCAACAAGAACGACTTCGTGCTCTGGTTCACAAAATCCAAGTTTGAGGATCAGGCGCTCAAGTGGGATTCTCCGTGGGGCGTCGGCTATCCGGGCTGGCACATCGAATGCACCGGCATTTCGCTCAAATATCTGGGCGAACACCTCGACATCCACTGCGGCGGCATCGACAACGCATTCCCGCACCATACGAACGAGATCGCGCAGTCTGAGAGCTATATCGGCCACCACTGGTGCAATTATTGGATGCACGTTATGCATCTGAACACCGCCAGCGGCAAAATGTCCAAATCCAAGGGCGAATTCCTGACGGTATCCCTACTGGAGCAGAAGGGCTACGACCCGCTGTGCTACCGCCTGTTCTGCCTGCAGAGCCACTACCGCCGCAATCTGGTCTTCACATGGGAAAACCTTGACAATGCTGCCGGAACGTATCAGAAGCTGCTGACGAAAATCGCTGCGCTGAAGCCCGGCGACGGCGAGATCGACGAGGCTGCCGTGTCCGCACTGCGCGAGAAATTCAACGCCGCGCTCGGCAATGATCTGAATACCTCTCTTGCGATTACAGCACTGTACGACGTGCTCAAATACAAGACCAACGACGCGACGAAGCTGTTCGTCCTTGATGATTTCGACAAGGTACTGAGCCTTGACCTGTGCAAAAAGGCAGATGAGATCCGCAAGCGCAATGCGGCTGAAAAGCCTGCCGCAGGTGCGTATTCCATCTTCTGCGAGGATGGCAGTGACGATCCCGCTGTGACCGCGCAGATCCAGGCACGCTATGACGCGAAAAAGGCCAAAAACTTCGCCGAGGCCGACCGTATCCGCGACGAACTCAAGTCGCAGGGCATCGAGATCACCGATATCCCCGGCGGCGCAAAGTGGAAGCACATCTGATCAAACAAAACCCGGAGCATTTGCTCCGGGTTTGCGCATCAAAAGATTATCCAATCTGGATTTACAGGAGTAGCTAATGAAAATATGCCAGCTGACAAACAGCACCGAAAAACAGGCTGTGACGCGGAGCATTCTGGAAGCGCTTCCGGAATGGTTCGGTATCCCAGAGGCAAGGGAGGATTACATCACAGAAAGCGGCGATAAACAATTCTTCTGCGCCTATGACGCAGACAAGCCCGTTGGTTTTTTATATCTGAAAGAAACAGGAACGGCTACCGTCGAATTATACGTGATGGGCGTATTGAAGGAATATCACCGTCAGGGGATTGGCCGTGAGCTGTTTCAACAAGCAAGAGAAGCGGCAGGCAAAGCTGGATACTCCTTTATGCAGGTAAAAACCGTGCAGATGGGAAGATATGCGGAATATGACAGTACGAACCGGTTTTACCTGTCGCTCGGCTTTCAGGAATTTGAGGTATTTCCGACATTATGGGATGAATGGAATCCCTGTCAGGTATACGTGATGGCAATATAATTCTGTGGGGTCGGCGGCTTATTTCTTCGGCTTCCGGTCGAAGAACGGGGACTTTCCGCTGATGCTGAGGGGCAGGCCAAGCACCAGCGAAGCCTTTTCTCCGAGCAGGCCGAGGCTTTTTGCCGCACGGCCAACGGAGAACATCACGCGGCTGTCGACGCGCGCGTCGGCTGCTGCGGCAGCGGCGGAGCCGATGGCGATGCCGATATCGATGGCATCCCACGCGCACAGGCCGTCCTTTTCTGTACAGTCGGCGCAGCTTTCGAAGTGACAGTACTGACAGCCCGCGTCAAGCCCGCGCCGCACCTCCTCCATTCCGAAAAGCACCACAGCGTCGGACGCGTCAACGTTATCTGCGTCACGGTTAAAGAACGCATAATCCAGCTCGTCGGCCAGCTTCCGCATCTGCGCGGCCAGCTGGCTTTTATCCTCGCCCGTTAAAACGCAGGTCACGAGGCCGTCCATGCCTCTGGTTTTCGGCGCGGTGCGCGCTGCGGCGCAGATCTTTGCCGCCGTATCCAGAACGGCGCGGGATTCCATGTCCTTCGAAGAGTAGATCATATCGAAATGCTCCTTTTCTTTTTTCTTTAGTATAATCTTTTCACGAAAAACCGTCAACCGGAAGAAGCGCCTTTCTTGAAAGAAGGGCGGAAATGTGGTAAACTAACCAAAGAAATGCAAAGGAGTTTACGCCCATGAAGCTGATGGTTCTCGACGGAAACAGCGTCATCAACCGCGCCTATTATGGCGTCCGTGCACTGACGACCAGAGACGGGTTCTTTACAAATGCCATTTATGGCTTTCTGAATATTCTGGAAAAGCTGCGCGCGGACGAAAAGCCGGACGCGCTCTGCGTCGCGTTTGACCTTAAAGCGCCGACATTCCGCCATTTGAAATATGACGGCTATAAGGCCACGCGCCATCCCATGCCGGACGAGCTTGCCATGCAGATGCCCGTTATGAAGGATGTGCTGCGGGCCATGCGCATCCCGATTTTTGAATGCGAGGGCTGGGAAGCCGACGATGTGATCGGCACGATCGGAAAACGCTGTGGCCATGCGGGCTGGGACTGCGTGATCGTCACCGGCGACCGGGATTCTTTGCAGCTGATCGATGAACACGTGACGGTCAAGCTCGTCTCGTCCAAGCTGTCCCAGACCGTCGCAGTCAACTATGATCCCGCAAAATTCCGTGAGGAATACGGCTTTGAGCCCATTCATCTGATCGACCTGAAGGCGCTCATGGGCGACAGCTCAGATAATATCCCCGGCGTTGCGGGCGTCGGCCCGAAGACGGCGACGCAGCTGCTGCTGGACTACGGCACGTTGGACGGCGTGTACGCACATCTGGACGCGGTCAAGGAAAAGCTGCGTGCCAAGCTCGAACAGGGGAGGGACAGCGCGTATCTGTCCTACGATCTGGCGACGATCCGCTGCGAAGCGCCGATCGAGTTTTCGCCGGAAGCTTGCCTTGTACAGCCGTATGACGAAGCAGCTCTATACGAGCTGTTTGCCCGTCTGGAGTTCACGCGGCTCATTGCCCGGTACGGCCTGCACGCGCCGCAGGAGACAGCGGAGAACGGCATGATCGATGGCGTCTGCACAAGCGAGGTCGTAAGCGACGCCGCCCGCGCCGAGGCGCTTGCGGCATCCTTCCAGAAAGAACATTATGTAAACCTGATTGCAGAACCGGATTTATCTGCAATTGCGGTCAATACGGATGAAAGCGGCTATTATTTCTGCGGGGACGCGCTGGAAAGTACAAAATTTATGTCAACCCTGTTCGGCGTGTCCGTCAAGAAGGTCACGCACGACTGCAAGCCGCTCATGCGCCGCCTGCTGGAGCTTGGATACCCGGCGGAGAGCTTCATTTTCGATACCGCGCTGGCCGCCTACGATCTCGACGCGACACAGGGAAGCTACGACCTTGACCGCGTGGTCACGCATCTGCTCGGCTTTGAGATCGGCCGCGCGGACAAGGACGAGGTCGGCGAAGAGGCTGCACGGGTGTGCAATCGGCTTGCGGAGGCGTCTGCGGTCGCGGCACTGTATGAGGCGCTGCCGGAAAAGCTTGCGCAGAACGGCATGGAAAAGCTCTATTATGAGATCGAGCTGCCGCTCTGCCGGGTACTGGCCGAGATGGAATATGCGGGCGTCAAGGCTGACCAGATGGCCCTGATCTCGTTTGGAAATATGCTGCAAAGCCGCATTGAAGCGGCCCAGCAGACCATTTTCGATTTCGCCGGGCGCGAATTCAATATCAATTCCACGAAGCAGCTCGGCGAGATCCTGTTTGACGAGCTGGGACTGCCCGCAGGCAAGAAGACGAAGAGCGGCTATTCGACAAACGCGGATGTGCTCGAAAAGCTCAAGGGCAAGCACCCGATCATTGAGGCGATTCTCGATTACCGCGCCATGACAAAGCTCAAAAGCACGTATGCCGACGGGCTTGTCAAGCAGATCGCGGACGACGGGCGCATTCATACCACCTTCCAGAACCTTGTCACGGCCACGGGCCGCCTGTCCTCGACAGATCCGAACCTTCAGAATATCCCCGTCCGCACGGAGCTTGGCAGCGAGATCCGCCGGATGTTCGTGCCAAGCGACGGCTGCGTCTTCGTTGACGCGGATTACAGCCAGATCGAGCTGCGCGTGCTGGCGCATATCGCGGACGATAAGACCATGCAGGAGGCGTTTCAATCCGGCTTCGATATCCACACCTCAACGGCTGCGCAGGTCTTCGGCGTGGAGCCGGAGCAGGTCACGCCGCTCATGCGCCGCCACGCGAAGGCCGTCAATTTCGGCATCGTCTACGGCATTTCGGAGTTCTCCCTCTCCGAGGACATCGGCGTCACGCGCAAGGAAGCGCGGCAGTATATCGACAATTACCTGGCGCATTATGCAGGCGTCCGGACCTATATGCATGAAATTGTCGAGCAGGCGAAGCGGGATGGCTATGTGACCACGCTCTTTGGCCGCCGCCGTGAGCTGCCGGAGCTCAAAAGCAGCAACTTCAATATCCGCTCGTTCGGTGAGCGCGTTGCGCTCAACACCCCCATTCAGGGCACGGCAGCGGATATCATCAAGCTGGCCATGATTCGCGTCGACGCGGCGCTCCGAAGGCAGAAGCTCAAGGCGCGGCTCGTTTTGCAGGTGCACGACGAGCTGATCGTCGAGTGCCCGGTCAAGGAAGCGGAGCAGGTCAAAAAAATTGTGACCGCCGAGATGGAAAACGTCGTGCAGCTGAAGGTCCCGCTGCTGGCGGAAGCGAAGTCCGGCGCGAGCTGGTATGAGGCAAAGTAAAGAACATGACGGAACTTACCATAACACCGATGGAGCCGGAGCATCTTGCGCAGATCGCCGCGCTGGAAATTGCCTGCTCTGACCCCTGGCCGGAGTCAATTCTTGTACGTGAGCTGCAGAACCCGCTGAGTCTCTGGCTCTGCGCCGTAGACGGCGATACCGTCGCTGGCTATATTGGCAGCCAAACCGTTCTGGGCGAATCCGATATGATGAACATTGCGGTCCATCCGGATTATCGCCGGAGGGGCGTTGGCCGTGCGCTCGTTCTTGCGCTGTGTAAGGCGCTGAGAAGACAGATGCTGGCGTCGGCCCTGACGCTCGAGGTCCGGGATTCCAACGCGCCCGCAATCGCGCTCTATGACGCGCTCGGCTTTGAGCAGATCGGCCTGCGGAAAAACTATTACCAACACCCCAAAGAGGATGCACGCATTCTCAGAAAGGAACTGAAATGAAAATTCTTGCCGTGGAATCCTCCTGTGACGAAACTGCCGTCGCTGTCGTGGAGGACGGAAGAACAGTTTTGACGGACTGCATCGCCTCACAGGTCGCACTGCACCGGCTTTACGGCGGCGTTGTGCCGGAGCTGGCCTCGCGCAAGCATATTGAAGCAATTTACGCGCTGGCAGACGAGGCGCTTTCCCGCGCGTCCATGACGCGGCAGGAGATCGACGCGATTGCCGTGACGTATGCGCCGGGGCTGATCGGCGCGGTGCTGGTGGGTGTGAATTTTGCGAAGGCGGCGGCGTACAGCCTCGGCGTGCCGCTCGTTCCGGTTCACCATATCCGGGGGCATATCGCGGCCAATTATCTGGCGTATCCCGATCTGGAGCCGCCGTTTCTTTGCCTCGTCGTCTCCGGAGGGCATACGCTGATTGTTGACGTGCAGGATTACACAAAGTTCCGCATCATGGGCACAACGCGCGACGACGCGGCAGGGGAGTGCTTTGACAAGATCGCCCGCGTGATCGGTATGCCGTATCCCGGCGGCGCGGCGCTTGACAGCGGCGCAGACCGGCGACGAAACAAAATATCCCATGCCGCATACGAAGCTCAGCGGAAATCCGCTCGATATGTCCTTTTCGGGTCTTAAAACAGCGGCGCTGAACCTTATTCACACGCATGAGCAGCGCGGTGAGGCGCTGGATATCCCGTCGCTTTGCGCGTCGTTTTCCAAGGCGGTCAGTGATATGCTCGTGCCGCGGACGATGCAGGCATTGAAGGAAACTGGCTACAAAACGCTTGCCATCGCGGGCGGCGTTGCTGCCAATTCCCGCATTCGGGGCGAGTTCACGCGCGAAACACAGCGGCTCGGCGTCCGCCTGTGTATGCCGCCCCTCAGCCTCTGCGGCGACAACGGCGCCATGATCGGCGCGCAGGGCTACTACGAATATCTGGCCGGAAAACGCGCAGGGCAGGATCTCAACGCCTATGCAACGATGAGTCTGGAAAACGGATAAAAAAGAACGGAGAAAGGCCCCCTGCCGGTAAGACAGTAAAATTCAACTTCTCGGAACAGGCATGATTCGATCATGCCTGTTCCGCTTTTAGCAGTTCATCCAAGGTGACCCCAGATAAAGATCGAACTGCAGAACACGCCATTCTACTGACAGCGGAGGGCAAGGCAACGAACTTTATCCCTCACTTTTTCAAAACAACTTGACAGATTCAAATAACAAGAGTATAATACAACATGACAATGATAGTTGTCATTAAGACAAGTAAAATCGTCAGACGGAGGTGCTGCATGATACTGCAAAATCGCTTGAAAGTATTCAGGGCGATCCTGAATGTGAATCAGCAGGAAATGGGGCGCTTATGCGGCGTATCACGGCAAACGATCAGCCTGATCGAGCGCGGCGATTATTCGCCGTCCGTTACACTTGCTCTGACGATCGCAAAGGTATGCGGCGTTACGGTTGAAGAAGTCTTCTATTTACAGGAGGAAACGGAAAATGAAAAATGACGAAATCAAAGAGGCAAATCGAAAAGCTCTGCCTAAGTTTTTGCTTTTTGCGGTCGTATGTGCGATTGTCGGCGGTGTAATCGGCTATTACTCCGGTTATGGTGCGGCAAAAGGAGGGATGGATGAACTGGTCGGCATGATGAAAGAAACGGGAGCGTTTTTCGGAACGCACATTGCTCCGTGGCTGATGGTTGCGATAGCAATCATCGTGCCTGTACTCTGCCTCCCGATTTATCGGAGTGCAAAGAAATTGCTCGCTGCGTGGGATGGCGAGGATGAGGCTATCTCGGATACTATTGACCGAAAGTTGTCTGTCGTAATTTGGATCGCGAGCGCAAGCTTTATCGTCGCCTATTCTGATCGCGGCATCCTATTCGGGAGGTTTTGCAATATTTGACGACATGGAGAAAACCATTGTATTTTTCATCGGTATCGTCTCTTTCTTCGCTATTATGATTGAAGCGATCCTCTTTCAGCAAAAGTGCGTAGATACAACTAAGCAAATGAATCCCGAAAAGAAAGCGTCCGTCTACGATATGAGATTTCAAAAAAAGTGGATTGACGACTGCGATGAAGCCGAAAAAATTATGATCGGCAAGTGTGCGTTCAAAGCATACTCCGCAACAAATGCGGTGTGTACGGTTTTGGCGATCGTGCTTGCGGTCTGTGCGCTTGTGTTCGACATTGGATTCCTGCCCTCATTTACTGTATGCCTTATTTGGGCTGTAAATATATCGATGTACTGTAAAGAAGCAATGCGATATTCCGAAGCAGGAAATAGAATCTCCTGAATATAAATTGGGAGGGATGCGCAAATGGACAGTCTTTACCTCATTTTGCTTGCCCTGTTCCTTCTTGTGATTATCCCATGGATCATGCGGCAAAGGAGACTGGCAGCAGTCAGGCATATTTTGAATCAAAAAAAGCAGAACAAGGAGAACAGTGAAATGAAAGAACTGGCAAAACGGTTTATCGGCGAAGAGTGCATCATTTATACGATCACTTCAAATGACGGCAGCGTACAGGGAGTGATAAAAGAAATTGACGACGGCGGTATGGTCATAGAGAAGAAGACGGGAGAACTGGAGATTATCAATCTGGATTTTGTCACCCGTATCCGGCAGTATCCGAGAAAGAAGAACGGAAAGAAAAAGGACATCGTATTGGACTAAGTATCCGAGCGGAAAATCGGTGATTTTCTACCCTTATATGTGCAAAACAGGCGGCGCCCAACCGAAGCTGAGTGCCGCCTGTTTTTGTTGTCCAATCCTGCCCGGCAGATGCCAATTTTGCAGTTATCTCAAATTACTGCCTTATCGGCACACGCCAAAACCGCTGCCGGTTTTCTCCGTTTTTTTAATATGCAGTTAGCAATCAGATTCGCAGCAGCCGCTTGGCGTTTCCGCCGAGGATGGCCGCTTTTTCCTCATCCGAGAGGGGAAGTGCGCGGATATGCCGCAGCTCGGTCTGCGGGTCTGCCCACGGGCTGTCTGTGCCGAACAGGACGCGCTCTGCGCCGAACGTGCGGACGAGGTTCACGAACGCTTCATCAGAAAGCCATTGGGGATCGCCCTCCTCCGCCTCTGCCGGACGGAGCGAGAAGGCCGTGTCCAGCAGAGCCGGGGTATCTGCAAGCAGCTCCGGAACCGCATCCCAGCAGCGCCAGCCGCCCATATGCGCCAGCACCAGCGTTACGGGGCCGACCTCTTGAAGCGCGTTTCTCGCCTTTTCCGGCGTACAGCACCGGCAGCCTGGGAAGCCGATGTCAAAGCCCGCGTGCGTCACAACGATCAGCCCAAGCGCGCCTGCACGCTCTAAAATGCGCAGGTACTTCGGATCGTCCAGATCGGTCTGCTGATAGGCCGGGTGAAGCTTGATCCCGCGCATATTCCGTGCCGCAATGCGGTCAAGCTCCTGCTTCCAGTCCTCATAATCGGGGTGGATGCAGGCGAAGGAAAACATATTGGTGACAAACGCGTGCTCATTGTGCGCGGCGGCTGCATCGTTGATATGATGCACTTGCTCCGGCTTCGTGGCGACCGGGAGAATGATCGAACGGTCAACGCCTGCCGCCCGTTCTGCCAGCAGCAGGCCGCCCGCCGTACCGCTGGAATACGCGGGAATATTCGCCCTGTCAGACAGGCGCGCAACGGCCGAGGCCGCGATCTGATCCGGGAATGTGTGCGTGTGGAAGTCGATAATCATGGGAAACCTCTCTGTCTGAAAATCGGTCGATACGTTCAGGGTGCGTCTGTGTGCCAGCGGAACCTGGATTCCGTGCCGTGCAGCAGACGGCTGATATTTTCCCGATGTGCCCAGATCACGAGCGCCGCGATGAGAAGCGACAGCACGAACACCGTCCAATTCCCCGGACAGAAGATCAGTGTTGTGACCGGGAAGCTGACTGCACCCGATACAGATCCGAGCGAGACATACCGCGTTGTGAGCCACAGCAGCGCAAACAGTCCCCAGCCGACCGCCGCAATGCGCCAGTCCAGCAGCAGCAGGAGCGTGCCGCTGCAAAGAATGCCCTTGCCGCCCTTAAAGGAATAGAACGCAGGGAAAATGTGTCCAATTACGCAGAACAGGGCGGAAAAATACTCGCCCTCCAGCCGGAGTCCCAGATACGCGTCGAATACAGCCGAGCCGAGCTTTACTGCGACAAATGCCTTGAGCATATCGACCAGTATGACGCAGATCGCGAATTTTTCGCCGTATACGCGGTAGAAATTGGTCAGCCCCGCGTTGTGGCTGCCGTGCCTGCGAATGTCATCCCTGTAAAACAGGAACGACGTGATGATTGCGCCGTTGCAGCAGCCCGCCAGATAAGCCCCAGCCGCGACACAGATCATCAGTGCGGTGGAAGCAAACGTCAATTCGTGCATAAAACGCCTCCAAAGAACAGATACCGGTATTTTACCGGATTAAAAGCCGCGATGCAAGCGAAAAATGGGCGATTCAGGCAGGATCGGGAAAATGTACGAAAGAGGCCGCTGCTTCGGCAGCGGCCCTATCAGAATTCACGGTTATTTTGCAGCGGTGAAGTTGACGGCAATCGCCGTGCCCTTGCCGGGATCGCTCTTGAGCTCGATCTTCGCGCCGTGGTACTGTGCGGCGTGCTTGACAATGGAGAGGCCAAGACCAGTGCCGCCAACCTCCTTGGAGTGGCTCTTATCGACGCGGTAGAAGCGCTCAAACACGCGGCTCTGGTCAGCGTAGGGAATGCCGATGCCGGTATCCACGACGGAAAGCGTGGTCGTCGGTCCATTCTGCCAGACAGAAACAGCGACATTGCCGCCCGGAACGTTATACTTGATCGCGTTGTCGCAGAGATTATAGACCATTTCCTGCAAAAGCTGCTCGACACCCTGAATTACGGCGTGCTGCCCGGAGAGACTGAGCGTGATATTCTGCCGCTGCGCGACGGGGCGGAGGCTCTCGATCACGCCGCCCGCCAGCACATACAGGTCGACCGGCGTTTTTGCGAAGTTTGCCGTGCCCTCGTCCAGCCGGGAAAGCTGGATGATGTCGTCGACCAGATCGATCAGACGGCGGGATTCCCGGTAAATGTCGCCGGAGAATTCCTGCATCTTTTCCTTCGGGACCATCCCCTCCTTCATAAGCTCGGCAAAGCCGGTGATGGAGGTCAGCGGCGTTTTCAGCTCATGCGAAACATTGGCCGAGAATTCGCGGCGCAGCGCCTCACGCTGTTCGCGCTCGGTCACGTCCATGAAGATCAAGATCGCGCCCGTCACGCGGCTGCCGGTAATGACCGGATTGGCATACAGCTGCCACGTGCCGCCGCCGAAGGAAAGCTCCTCGTCGCCGCGCGTTCCATCCAGCGCAGCATCGACCAGCGTCAGAAGCTCACCGGAGCAGACGGCCTGATGCAGATTTTCAGGCTTCGGCGTCCCGTCAATCCCCAGCAGACGCAGTGCGCTGCGGTTGCTGGAAAGAATGTTGCACTTATCGTCGACGATCAGAAAGCCCTCGCGCATATTCTCCGTGATCGCGTCAAACTCGCGCTGCCGCGTTGACAGCTCACTCAGCTGCGTGCGGATGGTGCGGTTCTGCTCCTGCAGGCGGGAGATCAGCGGCTGAAGCTCCGGATAGGTCGGCGTGGCGTTCGGATTATCGGGATTGATGGCGTTGATGGGCCGGACAATCTGCTTGGCCAGCCGCATGGCAAGCAGTCCGCACAGCACCAGCACCAGCACAACAATCCACAAAGACGGCTGCACCAGCATCAGCGCCATGGCCGCTACGCTCGTCTGCTTTCCGGCCACGCGGAGAACCGTCCCGTCCTTCAGCAGACGCGCGTAATAGTTGTTCTTTTCCAGAATCGTGGAGGAATAGCGGTCAGACCGTCCGCTTCCCGTCTCGAAGGCCCCCTGCACCTCCGGACGCTGAAGGTGATTCTCCATCGTATCGGCGTCCGCCATATTGTCATAGAGCACAGAGCCGTCCGGCGCGATCCATGTGATGCGCTCGTCAGACTGCATCGCGGCGAGATACTCTTCGCCGCCGCAGATCTGCATCCCCTCCGCAATGTGCTCGGCTTCGACCTCCAGAATGTCATATGCCTGCGCCTGATAGTTCGAGTACATAATGAAGAAAAAGAGCAAAATACAGGCAAGCAGAACGGTAAACCCGATCAAAAACGCGTTTCGAAATATCTTGGCCGTCACAGATCCTCACCTCCGATCTTATAGCCGATGCCGCGCACCGTCTCGATATAGCTGCCCGCTTCGCCGAGCTTGACGCGCAGCGTTCGGATATGCACGTCCAGCGTCCGGTTTTCCCGTTCGGACTCAAAGCCCCAGACGCGGTCCATCAGCGTTGCACGCGTCAATACGATGCCCTTGTTGCGCAGCAGCAGGCACAAAAGCTCAAATTCCTTGTTGGTCAGCATCACGTCCTTGCCGCCGACCTTGACCTCGTGGCGGTCAGGGGAGACGAACAGCAGGCCGAGCGAAAAATCGCCGCTCGTCTGCGCAGGCGATGCTCGGCGCAGGACTGCGCGGATGCGCGCGATCAGCTCCAGCATGGAAAACGGCTTGGAAACAAAGTCGTCCGCGCCGTGGTCAAGTCCGATCACGCGGTCGTATTCCGAATTTTTCGCCGTCAGCATAATGATGGGCAGGCGTTTGGTCGCAGGCCGCGCGCGCAGCTTTTTCAGGATGGACAGGCCATCTTCTTCCGGCAGCATGATATCGAGCAGCACCAGCTCCGGAAGCTCTGTGTCCATAGCCCGCCAGAATTCCGAAGGAAGCGCAAAGCCCTTTGCCTGAAAGCCCTGACTGTCCAGTCCGTAGAGCACAAGCTTGCGGATGGAATCGTCGTCTTCCAGTAAATAGATCATCTGAACCACTCCTTTTGCGAATACAATAAAGCAGAAATGTAAAATCGTCGTTCCTCTTTATGTTAAGTTTACGTGAAATGTAAAGAAAAAGCAAGATTTAACATGAATTTAAGATAAAAGATACATAACATTTAATCTTCGTAATTTACATACAATTAACAAACAGAGAGGATGTTATGCGTGGGTATTTCGAATGTGATCTCGCTGCTGAGCGGCATCGCGCTGTTTTTGTTCGGCATGGCCCTGATGGGGGACGGACTGAAGCAGGTCGCGGGCAATAAACTGGAGCTGATTCTGTACCGGCTGACCGGCAATCCCATCAAGGGCTTTCTGCTGGGCGCCGGCGTAACGGCGGTGATCCAGTCCTCGTCCGCCACATCGGTCATGATCGTCGGCTTTGTCAACTCCGGTATGATGAAGGTGCGGCAGGCCATTTCCATCGTGCTGGGCGCGATCCTCGGTACGTCCATCACGGGCTGGATCATCTGTCTTTCCGACATCGGCTCGACCGGAGGCTGGCTCGACCTGTTCTCCACGGCGACGCTCACGGGCGTGATCTCGGTCATCGGCATCGTTCTGCGTATGGCGGCAAAGGACCCGGCCAAAAAGCACATCGGCGATATCCTGATGGGCTTCGCGGTCCTGATGTTCGGTATGTCCACAATGTCCGCCGCTGTTTCGCCGCTGCGCGAGGACCCGACCTTTATCCGCATCCTGACGTCCTTCTCCAATCCGTTCCTCGGCATCCTCTTTGGTACGCTGTTTACCTGCGTGCTGCAGTCCGCGTCTGCCGCAGTCGGCATTTTGCAGGCGCTCGCGTCGACCGGCATCATTGATTTTTCCATAGCGCTTCCCATCATCATGGGCATTGCCATCGGCGCGGCCATGCCGGTGCTGCTGTCCGCCATCGGCGCGTCTGTCGACGGCAAACGGACGGCCATGGTTTATCTGGTCGCCGAGGTCACGGGCGTGATCCTCTTTGCGGCGATTTATTATACGCTTGACGCGCTGATCCGCTTCCCGTTTGCCGACCGTATCATGACCAGCGTATCCATTGCGTTTGTCAATACGGTGTTCCGTTTCATCAAGGTCGTCGCGCTGCTGCCGTTTACAAAGCAGATCGAAAAGACCGTCAACTTCCTGGTGCGCGACAAGCCGCAGCAGAAGGAGGCCGAGCCGGAGGCCATGCGGCTTGAAGAACGCTTCATCCAGCATCCCGCGCTCGCCATCGAGCAGAGCCGCCTGACCATCAACGCCATGGCCGAGGAGGCCAAGCGGAATTTTGTCGAGGCAGTTGCGCTGCTGCATGGCTATTCCAACGAACAGTTCAAGCTGGTTGAGGATCTGGAGAACTCTGTAGACCGGTATGAGGACAAACTCGGCACCTATCTCGTCAAGGTCACCGAGCGAGAAATGACAGTCAAGCAGAACGCAGAAGTATCCAAATTCCTGCATACGATCTCTGATTTCGAGCGTATTTCCGACCACGCCCTGAATATTGCCGAGGCTGCGAAGGAGCTGCACGAAAAGAACCTGTCCTTCTCCGAGGCGGCGGCGCACGAGTTGGAGGTCATGGAGGCCGCTCTGACAGAGATTCTGTCCACGGCGATCCGCTCGTTCGTCAATAACGATCTGCAGCTTGCCGCCCGCGTCGAGCCGCTTGAAGAGCTGATCGACAATCTCTGCGACGAGATGAAGCTCCACCATGTCGACCGCCTGCAAAAGGGACTCTGCACACTTGGACAGGGCTTTGTGTTCAACGATCTTCTGACAAACTATGAGCGCGTCGCAGATCACTGCTCCAACATCGCGGTTGCTCTGATCGAGCTGGAGTCGGATTCGTTCGATACGCACGAGTATCTGAACAGCCTCAAGGAGCTCAAATCCGATATGTACGAGCGGTATTATGAAGAATACCGCCGGATCTATCAATTATAATCCAAACGGCAGGGGAGTCCCTGCCGTTTTTTCGGGGGAGGGAATGCCCAATATGCTGACCGGACGATTTGCGCCCAGCCCCAGCGGCAGGATGCACCTTGGGAATGTGTTTTCCGCGCTGCTGGCCTGGCTTTCCGTGCGAAGCCGGAACGGGCGGATGCTGCTGCGCATTGAGGATCTGGACCCGGATCGGTGCAGGCCGGACTATATTGAAACGCTCAAGCGCGATCTGGACTGGCTCGGCCTTGACTGGGACGAGGAACAGACGCCGCAGTCCATGCGGGCAGACGCCTATCATGCGGAATTTGAACGGCTGCGTGCGCTCGGGCTGGTCTATCCGTGCTATTGCTCCCGCGCCGAGCTGCACGCGGCCTCCGCGCCGCACGCGTCAGACGGCAATGTGATCTATGCTGGAACCTGCAGGAGCCTGACAGAGGCAGAGCGCGCGGCGAAAATAAGGAAGCCCGCGTGGCGCGTGATCGTGCCGGATACAGTCATAACCGTACAGGACGGCCTGCAGGGCGCGTATTCCGAGAATCTCGCGCGGGACTGCGGCGACTTTATTATCCGCCGCTCTGACGGCGTATACGCCTATCAGCTCGCGGTCGTGACCGATGACGCGGCAGGCGGCGTCACAGAGGTCGTCCGGGGGCGCGATCTGCTGAGCTCCGTGCCGCGTCAGGTGTGGCTGCAAAAGACGCTCGGATTCCCGACGCCTGCGTATTATCATGTCCCGCTGCTGCTTGCGCCGGACGGACGGCGGCTGAGCAAGCGGGAAAAATCGCTGGACCTCGGCGCGCTGCGGGAGCGCTGCACGCCGGAGCAGCTGGTCGGAACGCTTGCGTTCCTTGCAGGCCTTCAGCCCGAACCTGCGCCTGCTGCACCTGCCGCGCTGGTATCTGGATTTGCGTGGAAAAACGTCCAATCCGACAATGTCGTTATTCATTCCGAATTCGGATGCGATATATCATAAATGGTATAAGCTAATTCGTAACATGGAATGTATCGGTATTTTTTTATCGATTTTCTTGTTTACAACAGAATGGAAGATGTGGTATACTGAGTGTGTTGGATTATCAGAACGAACAAGAAATTACTGATGATTTGAAGGGATGAACAAGTTATGTACAAAATCGTGCGCAAGAAGGAACTGAACGCTGCCGTCACGTATATGGAGATCGAAGCTCCGTTCGTTGCCCGCAAGGCAAAGGCCGGTCAGTTCATCATTTTCCGTGTCGACGAGAAATCAGAGCGCGTTCCGCTGACGATCGCGGGCTATGACCGCGAAAAGGGAACGGTTGCGATCATCTTCCAGAAGGTCGGCCTGTCGACCGAGATGCTCGGCAGCCTGAACGAGGGCGACTACATTCAGGACTTCGTCGGCCCGCTCGGCAAGCCGACGGACGTGGAGGGCAAAAAAAGCGCGTGTGCGTTGTCGGCGGCGGTGTCGGCTGTGCAATCGCGTATCCGTCCGCAAAGGCGTTTAAAGAGGCTGGCGTCGAAACCGATGTGATCGTTGGCTTCCGCAACAAGGACATCGTCATTCTTGAAGACGAGTTCAAGCAGGCCTGCGACCATCTGTACCTCATGACCGACGACGGCTCCTACGGCGAACACGGCTTCGTGACCGTCAAGCTGCAGCAGCTTGCTCGAGTCCGGCATTCAGTATGACGAGGTCCTCGCCATCGGCCCGATCCCGATGATGAAGTTTGTCTCCAAGACGACCGAGCCGTTCGGCGTCAAGACCGTCGTCTCGCTGAACCCGATCATGGTCGACGGAACCGGTATGTGCGGCGGCTGCCGCGTCACGGTCGGCGGCGAAGTGAAGTTTGCCTGTGTCGACGGCCCGGATTTTGACGGCCACAAGGTCGATTATGACGAGCTCATGAGCCGCAACAGCGTCTACCGCGAGAGAGAAGCAGAAGAGCGCAAGACCCATATCTGCCGCATCCAGAAGATGGGCGAAGAGCTCATCAAGTAAGGGGAGGGAATCATCATGGCTAATATGCAGGCTACCAAGACTCCGATGCCGGAGCAGGACCCGAACGTCCGCAATAAGAATTTCAAGGAAGTCACGCTGGGTTATACCGCTGAGATGGCCATCAACGAGGCCAAGCGCTGCCTGCAGTGCAAGAAGCCGCACTGTGTCGAGGGCTGCCCGGTCAATATTCATATTCCCGAATTTATCCATGAGGTCGCCGAGGGCAACTTCGAAAAGGCCTATGAGATCATCACCGATACCAATGCGCTGCCCGCCCTTTCCGGCCGTGTCTGTCCGCAGGAGACGCAGTGCGAATCCAAGTGCGTCCGCGGCAACAAGGGCGAGCCAGTCGCGATCGGCCGTCTGGAGCGCTTTGTCGCCGACTGGTACCGCGAGAACATCAACGCCATGCCGAAAAAGGCTGAGTCCAACGGCATCAAGGTCGCTGTCGTCGGCTCCGGCCCGTCCGGCCTGACCTGCGCGTCGCTGCTTGCCAAGAAGGGCTATGCGGTGTCCCTGTTTGAGGCGTTGCACACTGCCGGCGGCGTTCTGGTCTACGGCATTCCGGAGTTCCGTCTGCCGAAGGCTATCGTCGCCAATGAGGTCGAAAAACTGAAGGCGCAGGGCGTTGAAGTCATGACCGATATGGTCATCGGCAAGGTCCTGTCCATCGACGAGCTGTTTGAGATGGGCTTTAAGGCTGTGTTTATCGGCTCCGGCGCAGGTCTTCCGATGTTCATGCACATCCCCGGCGAATCCCTCAAGGGCGTCTGCTCGGCAAATGAATACCTGACCCGCATCAACCTGATGAAGGCGTATCTCGAAGAGAGCGACACGCCAATCCTGCACTCCAAGGCAGCGGCGATCGTCGGCGGCGGCAACGTCGCGATGGATGCCGCCCGCTGCGCAAAGCGCATGGGCACCGACAAGGTGTACATCGTCTACCGCCGCGGCGAGGCCGAAATGCCCGCCAGACTGGAAGAGCAGCACCACGCGAAGGAAGAGGGCATCGAGTTCCTGACGCTCACCAACCCGACCGAGATCCTCGGCGGTGAGGATGGTCGTGTGTGCGGCATGAAGTGCATCAAGATGGAGCTCGGCGAGCCTGACGCGTCCGGCCGCCGCCGCCCGATCCCCGTTGAGGGCAGCGAATTCGTGCTGGATGTCGATATGGTCATCATGTCCCTCGGCACATCTCCGAACCCGCTGATCCGCTCCACCACGCCGGGCCTCGAGACAAACAAAAAAGGGCGGCATCATCGTCGACGAGAACGAAATGTCTACCCGTGAAAACGTCTTCGCAGGCGGCGACGCCGTTACCGGCGCTGCGACCGTCATTCTGGCCATGGGCGCAGGCAAGAAGGCTGCGGAAGCCATCGACCGCAAGCTGCAGGGAAAATAAGCTGTTTAACAGCCGGCAGTCCCGGCTACAATCTCCATAAACGCAGAAGCTCCGGCAGCGTTTGCTGCCGGAGCTTTTCAAATGATGGAGGATACTTATGAAAGTCAAGGAATGTATGTCCAGAAATGTCGTCAGCGTCGGCGCACAGGAGCCGGTTTCCGTTGCAGCGCGGCTCATGAGCCGGTATAACCTCGGCTTTCTGCCGGTTCAGGGGGAAAACGGGCGTCTCTGCGGGGTGCTGACCGACCGCGATGTTGTGCTGCGCTGCGTCGCGGCAGGAAAACCGGCAGAGCAGATGCGCGTAAGCGAGGTCATGTCCGCAGGCGTTTTGTCCGTCGAGGCAGGGGAGGATGCGGCAAAGGCCGCGCGCCTCATGTCCCGCGCGCAGCTGCGCAGACTGCCGGTCACGCAGAATGGAAAGCTGACCGGCATGATCTCCGTTGCGGATTTTGCGCGGCGCGGCAATTTTGGCATGGAAACAGCGCAGTGCATGGAAGCCATTTGCAGCCCGGTCGTGCATCTGGATTAAAAATGCGCGCTGCGTATGCAGCGCGCACCAAAATCAATATTCCACTTCCTGATTGGCCGGTGTTTCCAGCAGCTCCGGGTTTTCCAGCAGCTTCTTGAGCAGGCGGATGGTCTTGGAGTAATAATAGCCGTCTGCCAGACGCTCGTCGATGGTGAGGCCCAGATCGAGCATTTCGCGCATTTCAATCGTGCCGTCCTCGTGATAGACCGGACGCTTCGACTTTTCGCCGATGATGCAGAACACGGAGCAGGTGCCCCAGTTCGTCAGATGATGATAGCCGCAGTTGAGCTTAATGGAGCCAAGATTGGAGATCACACACGTCGTATAATACGGGTCTGTCTCAATGATGCTGGCGGGTATCCAGCCGTGGATATCCAGACGCGTCAGGATCCAGACCAGGAACTTGCCAAGGAAGCGCGGCATATGGTTGAAGAAATCCATGTTGTCGGTCGAGGAATCGACCTTATGGACATCCTTGCAGTCAAGGATCTGATGGCGCAGATCCTCGTGGATGGACTCGACGTTGGATTCGTCCTTCGCGTGAATAACGGCCAGCGCCTCCGCCGCCTCGTCCGCAAACTGCTTCTTTACAACGAAGGACATGGATACCTCATTGCGCTGATAGAAGTTCTTGTTGGCAATGAACCGGTTCATCTTCGGGCGCAGCGTGATCGTCTTGACGAGTCCTGCCACGATAATATGGAACATGGTGTAGGGGAACTCTGTCTCCGACTCGTTTTTCTTTTTGAGATACGCGTTCATATTGGTGAGGTCGATCGTTTCTCTGATATAGGCCTCGTTGTCGCAGCGGTTCGGGTAGATCAGCGGCGTAATAAAGTGCATACCGTCCAGATCGCGCAGCAGCACACCGTCCTTCCGGTCGCCCCAGCGACGTTTTTTCTTTTCCATTGTAATCACACACCTTAATTAACGGAAATCCGCCAAGAATGTCTATAAGATACCAGACAGCGGCATAAAATGCAAGCCTGAACCACAAAATACAGGTCAAATCACGGAAAATGTACACATCTGTTTTTCTCACATGGGCACTTGTCAGGAATCAAGAATTGAAGTTGTGAAAAATTCACAAAAGAAAACTCGAAATTTGAGGCATTTTTCATATTTCAGCACTTGACATCGCTAAAGTATGTGGGTATAATGAGGCCATCATTTCAAGGAGGTGCGCACCATGATGCAGTTCACGGCAAAGCAGAATACCGCTTGTTCCGATGCGTCCAGCTGCGCACCGGCTACCTGCTGTGCAGCATCCGCCTGCACGGCTGATTCTGCCGCAGTCTGCAAGGACACTGCCATTCTGGCAGTGTCCTTTTCTATTTCCATTCTGGTGCTTGTATCCATTTGCATTCGCGTTTTCCCCATTATCGGCCTGTTGGTACTTCTGGTACTGGCATGGGGCCTTGTAAACGGAATGCTTCTTATTATGATGTACAAGCTTAAAAACGCAAAAAGCGACAGGATTTGGATCCCTGAAGCGGCCTGAGGGCCGGACTTATCCGGGCATTCGAAGCGGTTCTGCTTTTTGCAGAGCCGCTTTTTGAATAGCAAAACAGCAAAAAGAACAAAGTGAGGTAAATGAAAATGAAAAAAGCAATGAAACTCGTAAGCCTCGTTCTGGCAGTCGTGATGCTGCTGGGCTGCCTGACAGCCTGCGGCTCCAAATCCGCCACCACGGATGCAACAGCTTCTACTGACACAGCGTCCAATGACACTGCCGCTGCCTCTGACGGCGGCGAGATCGTCATCGCTCTCATCAGCAACACGACCGGCGACTATGCCCAGTACGGCCAGCCCGTCCGTGACGGCGCAATGCTCTATATCAATCAGCTGAACGCCAATGGCGGCATCAACGGCAAGCAGGTCAAGGTTCTGGAATACGATGACAAGGGCGACGGCGTTGAGGCTGTCAACGCGTACAACCTCGCCTGCGACAACGGTATCACCGCTGTCTTCGGCGCTACGCTGACCGGCACGACCATTGCGCTGGCTGATGCGACCTATGAGGACAATATGCCGCAGGTCACCGCTTCCGCAACCGCTACCGGCGTCACCGTCATCGACCCGGCTGACCCCGAAAGCGAGATCCGTCCCAACGTCTTCCGCGCCTGCTTCATCGACCCGTATCAGGGCGAAAAGATGGCAAACTACGCCGTTGAAAAGCTGAGCGCCAAGACCGCTGCTGTCTTCTATCAGACCGGCAACGACTACTCCGAGGGCCTGATGAACGCGTTCGTGGAAAAGGCTGCCGAGCTTGGCCTGGAGATCGTCGACACCGAGGCATTTGCCGAGGGCGATAAGGACTTCAAGGCCCAGATGACCAACATCGCCGCTGCCGATCCCGACGTTGTCTTCGCTCCCATTTACTACGCTGAGGCTGGTCTTGCCATCACGGCAGCCCGCGCAGCTGGCTGCGACGCAGTCTTCATGGGCGGCGACGGCTTCGGTTCCGTCAAGAACTACGCTTCCGCGGAAGATCTCGAAGGCTCCGTCTACTGCTCTGGCTACGCGCCCGGCACGGATTCCGTCAAGCAGTTCGAAGAGGATTACAAGGCTGCTTATAATGTCGACGAAATCCCCAACATGTTTGCGCCTCTGGCATACGACGCTGCCATGCTGCTCTGCGAGGGTCTGAAGGCTGCCGAAGAGCAGGGCCTGACCGCTGGCACTGACGAATACAAGCAGGCTGTCATCGACGCCATCAAGAACATGAACGGTACCGAGGGCATCACCGGTTCCTACTCCTTCGACGAGTACAACAACCCCATCAAGCCCGTTGCCATCATCGAGCTGACCGGCGGCGACGAGGTCTATCAGGAAATGTACTAAAACTTCCAATTCGCATTGCATCATGCGAAGAAACGCGTTATAATCAGTAAGAATTTGTCGGTTCCTGACGGATAAAGCAAGAACCAGCCGGACAGGTACGGAGTGCTTCTCCGTACCTGTCCACGGCGGACATCGGATGGACGGTTCCAAGCGCGCTTGGCGCCGGCCATCGGGTGTCCGCAATAGAGAAGGAAAGTGAGGTATCAACATGAACCTGTCCCTGCTGCTCTCGCAGCTGTTCAATGGCCTCCAGACAGGCTCGATCTACGCGCTGGTGGCACTTGGCTACAGCATGGTCTACGGTATTATCCTGCTTTTGAACTTCGCACACGGCGACATCATCATGGTCGGCGCATATGCCGCCTTTTACGCCATGACGAACTTCCATCTGCACCCCATCGTATCTGTTATCATCGCGGTCATTACCAGCACGCTCCTCGGCGTTGTGATTGAAAAGGTTGCCTATACGCCGCTGCGCAAGGCGCCGAGACTGAGCCTGCTTATCACCGCGATCGGTATCTCGTTCCTTCTGGAAAACGGCGCGCAGCTGCTCTTTGGCTCCGATACGAAGAGCATGGATCCCATTGTTCCGGGCAATATCTCGCTCGGCTCTGTGACCATCAGCAACGCAGCGCTGTTGACCATTATTGTGACCATCATTGCCATGGCTGCCCTGACCGTCGTTGTGCAGAAGACGAAGCTCGGCAAGGCCATGCGCGCCGTGTCTGAGGATATGGGCGCGGCACAGCTGATGGGCATCAGCCTGAACAGAACGATCTCCTTTACGTTCGCCATCGGCTCGGCGCTTGCCGGTATCGGCTCTGTCTTGTATCTGTGCGCCTATCAGCAGGCGTCGCCCACGATGGGCTCTATGCTGGGCCTGAAGGCGTTCGTTGCCGCCGTCCTCGGCGGTATCGGCTCGATCCCCGGCGCGATGATCGGCGGCTTTGCCATTGGTCTTCTCGAAGCGCTCGTTTCGGCAGTCGGTCTTTCCATCTGGAAGGACGGCGTTGTATTTGCGATTCTGATCGTCGTTCTGCTGGTCAAGCCGACCGGTATTCTTGGCCGTCCGCAGACGGAAAAAGTGTAAGGAAGGGGAGACGGACTATGAAGAAAACACGATCTGCCATCCGCATTCCCATGCCGCTGCGGTATCTGATCAATCTTGTGCTGATCCTCGCGCTGTGGTTCGTGCTGTATACGCTCATTCAGAACGGAACCATCACAAACTATTGGAGCGGCATTCTCATCACTGTCGGCATCAATATCATCCTCGCAACCTCGCTGAACGTCGCGACTGGCTATCTGGGCCAGCTCCCGCTTGGACACGCGGGCTTTATGGCGGTCGGCGCATATGCGGGCGGCATTTTCATGAAAGCTGTCCCGGTGCAGGAGCTTTTGAAATCCGGCAATACGGGCGCTGCCATTCCCTATATCCTGCTGGCGCTGCTGATCAGTGCGGTCGTTGCCGGTATCTTCGGCATTCTGATCGGCATCCCGGCGCTGCGTCTGCGCGGCGACTATCTGGCAATTATCACGCTGGGCTTCGGCGAGATCATCCGCGTCATCCTGACGAACATTGACTCCGTGATCGGCAAGGACTTTACATATGGCGCAGCCGGTCTGAAGCGTATTCCAAAATATTCCTCATTTACACTGGTGTTTATCTGCGTGGTCGTGTCCTGCTATATCATCCACACGATCATGAAATCCCGCCATGGCCGTGCGATCTTGTCCATCCGTGAAGACGAGATCGCATCCGAGAGCGTTGGCGTACAGACGACGTATTATAAGACGTTCGCCTTCGTCGTCTCCGCTATGCTGGCCGGTATCGCGGGCTGCCTGTACGCAGGCTATATCGGCTCTTTGTATCCCTCGACGTTCAAGTTCATGAAGTCCATTGAAATTCTGGTCATGGTCGTGCTTGGCGGCATGGGCTCCATGCTGGGTTCGATCCTGTCGGCAACCGTGCTCACCATCCTGCCGGAGCTGCTGCGTTCGTTCTCGGATTACCGCATGGTCGTATACTCTCTGGCACTTGTCGTGATGATGATCTTCCGGCCGAAGGGACTGCTCGGCAGCTACGATTTCTCGCTGTCCCGCAGCCTTGAAACCTTCCTGAACCGGCTGCTCGGACGCACAGAAAATCCAAAGAAGGAGGCGGCAGACAATGAGTAACAAATGGGTCAATCCACAGCCCAAGCTTGTTCCGCAGCCGTACACGAACCTACTGACGGAACGTGACATCGGCAAGCCTCCGATTCTGGAAACGCGCCACCTCGGCATTGACTTCGGCGGTCTGACCGCTGTTGCCGACTTCAACCTCGCTATCGGCCGCACGGAGATCACCGGCCTGATCGGCCCGAACGGCGCAGGCAAGACGACGATTTTCAATTTGCTGACCAACGTGTACAAGCCGACCCGCGGCTCTATTCTTCTGGACGGCGTTTCAACAGAAGGGAAGAGCACGGTCGAGGTCAACCACATGGGCATTGGCCGAACCTTCCAGAATATCCGCCTGTTCCGCAATCTGACCGTTCTGGACAACGTTTTGATCGGCCTGAACAATGAAATGAAATATTCCGCCGCTTCCGCCATTCTCCGCCTGCCGGGGTATTGGAGACGCGAACGCATTGCAAAGGAGCGCGCGCTGGAACTGCTGAGCATTTTCAACATGGAAAATGTGGCGGATCATCTGGCAGGCAGCCTGCCGTATGGCGCACAGCGCCGGTTGGAGATCGTCCGCGCACTGGCGACGAATCCGTGCCTGCTGCTGCTGGATGAGCCTGCCGCCGGCATGAACCCGTCCGAAACGAGCGAGCTTATGGAGAATATCGTGAAGATCCGAGACACCTTTGGCATCGCAATCATGCTGATTGAGCACGATATGAACCTTGTAATGGGCATCTGTGAGGGCATCTGCGTTCTGAACTTCGGTAAAATCATCGCAAAGGGCACGCCGAACGATATTCAGGCCAATCCGGCCGTTATCGAAGCGTACCTCGGCAAAAAGAAGGAGGGCTGAAATATGTTGCTTTCCGTCAATGATCTTCATGTCTACTATGGCGCAATTCATGCGGTCAAGGGCGTTTCTCTCGAGGTCAACGAGGGCGAGATCGTCACGCTGATCGGCGCAAACGGCGCAGGCAAGAGTACTGTTCTGAACACGATTTCCGGCCTGCTTCGCGCGAAGACCGGCACGATTGAGTTTATGGGTACGCCGATCAACACTATGGCCCCCAACAAGATCGTCCAGCTTGGCCTTGCGCAGTGCCCGGAGGGCCGCCGCGTGTTCGCACATATGACCGTCGAGGAAAACCTCGAAATGGGCGCGTATACCCGTCCGAACAGCTCCATTGAGGGCAATCTTGAGCACGTATATGAGCTTTTTCCGCGTCTGAAGGAGCGCAGCAAGCAGATCAGCGGTACGCTCTCCGGCGGCGAACAGCAGATGCTTGCCATGGGCCGCGCCATGATGTCAGAGCCGAAGCTTCTGATGCTGGACGAACCGTCTATGGGTCTGGCGCCGATCCTGGTCGAGCAGATCTTCGATATTATCCGCGAGCTGCACAAGGCCGGTGCAACCATCCTGCTCGTCGAGCAGAACGCGCAGATGGCGCTGCAGGTTGCAAACCGCGCCTACGTTCTGGAAACCGGAAAGATCACGCTCTCCGGCTCAGGAAAAGAGCTTCTTGAAAGCGATTCCATCAAAAAAGCCTATCTGGGCGGTTGATCGCAGCATAAAAACCAGACAGCACGCAGCTATGGCTGTGTGCTGTCTGGTTTTTGATTCATTGTATTTTGGAGGATCTGTGCTATAATAGCAGCAGGCAATTTGCCTGCAAATACGAAGCAGAAAGGGTGGTTTTTTATGAAATTGAGTCGTGTATGGAGGGTTCACGCTTCCTAACCCTCCGAATCAAATTTTGGAGGAAACAGCATGAAAAACCAGATCATCATCCGTGAAGCGATTTCAGAAGCCGATACTGCCGCCTTTTGGGAGCAGCTTCACTCCTATCACAAGCGGGATATTTTCCCTGACCCGGAGGACGAAAACCTCAAGCATTTTCTGAGCGATACGGAATACCGTGTGCAGATCGAACACGTGCACAACCGGCTGCAGGACAGGTGTTATTACCTGTTTTTTGAACGAAATGGTCAGGATATCGGCTTCGCGCTGCCGGCGATCTTCACCTCAGAGGACGGGAAATGCTTCATTTTGGAGTTCTGCATTTTCCCGGAGTTTCGCGGCGGCGGCACGGGCCGGGAGTGTGCCGCTGTGCTACTGGAATGGGCGAAGGAACACGGCGCACGCTATGCGGAGCTGAATTATGGCGGGGATGAACGGCGCCTCCGGTTCTGGAAGCGTGTCGGATTTGTAGAAAACGGCGTGGACGAGTGGGGAGAGCCGTTGATGCTTCTGCCGCCTGCGGAGACTGTGCCGTTTACCGTGGAGATTCTGAAAGACCCCGTTGATTGGCAGCTTTTGAAGCTGGAAAACGGCTTCAAACGTGAAATTGGCGAGGAAGCACTTATAAAAATCCAGCAAAAGCAGCTTCAGCAGGCTGTCCGAGAGGGGAGAATTACATTCTTCATGGCCAAGCGCGGCTATCGTGCCGTGGGCATGTGCAGCGTCGCTGCATATTATTCGACTTTTTCCTGTTCGAATGTGGGCGTGTTTGAGGATTTTTACATTGAACCCGCATTCCGGAACAGGGGAACCGCACGGAAGCTGGCGGAAGCAGCGCAAAGCTGGTGCAGAGAAAACGATATTGCAAGCTTAACCGTATGCTGCGCCGCGTGCGACGAGGCAATGTATCAAGCGCTTGGATTTAATACCAGCCTTGGAACGACCTTCGCAAATATGGGATAACAAACTGAGCAGGCAGTACGCAGCCATGCTGTGCACTGCCTGCGTTTTTTATAGTTTCAGCTTGGAAAGGGGATTGGCCTCTGCGGCAATTTTCTTGTCTGTATTTTCAATGTGCGTGTAGATCTGCGTCGTATTCAGATTTTCGTGACCCAGAACCTCCTGCAGCGTTTTCAGATCCACGCCGTTCGCCAGCATCAGCGTTGCGGCAGTGTGCCGCAGCTTATGCGCAGAAAACTGCGACGCGTCAAGGCCGCATTCCAGCAGGTGCTTTTTGACCAGCCGATGGACGGCAGAAACGCTGATACGGTTTTTATCCCGTGACCCAAAGAGCGCCTTATTGTCCGTCAGCACGATCTGGTTCCGTTCCTCCAGATACCGGTCGATGGCTTTCCGGCAGGAAGAGCCCATGTAGACGATCCGTTCCTTGTTGCCCTTGCCGACGACGCGAATGCGATCCTCATAGACGTCCGTAAGATTCAGCCCGACCAGTTCCGAACGGCGGATCCCACAATTCAGAAACAGCATCAAATTGCAAAATCCCGGTTTTTATTCGGCCCATCGACAGCCTTCAAGAGCGCGGTAGATTCTTCCAGTGTCAGGTATTTTGGCAGACTGCGGCGGATTTTGGGAAATTCGATATCTTTGACCGGATTGTTCTGGATCTGCTTGGTGCTGATGGTCAGATACTTATAGAATGCCTTAATGGCCGACAGCTTCCGCGCGCGGGCAGCGGCCGCGATCCCGACATCAGCCGGGCCTTCACGGTTTTGCCGGTCGTTTGTAAGATAAGATAGAAAATCAAACACCTCAGAAGACGACACCGTATTGAGAACGGACGCGTCGATCCATTTAATGTCGATCTCGTCAAGCGGCGTCTGATACGGAAGCTCCTTGCGCATCAGCGTCAGAAACCGAAGAAACATCCGCAGATCCAGATGATATTCCGAAACCGTGCGCCGTGATTGGCCCTTGATCGATTCATGATACGATAAAAAGTCCCGCAGCACCTGCGGACATTCAGAATACGGCTGCATACATAAAAACTCCTTTAGAACAGCTTTGATATTTGATAAAGATATTATAACACACCTGCCCTATGAACGCAACAAAATCTTTATTTTGTTGCGTTCACCACGGTCATAACAAAGCCCCCATGCAGCCGCACGTGAACGCCAACAAAAAATCGGTTTCGTTGCGTTTCGCGCCCGTGGGGTCGTCGCGGCTCTACTCAAAATGGGACACTCTGCCCTCCCTCCGTTCAGGATGGGACGATTTTACCATGCCGCAACTGCATCCGTCAACCCAACATCATGCGACCGCGCGTACGATTGAATGCGACGCGGCTATTTTTTTGCCCGCATCGGGTATTTTGCTTCCAGCTGCGCCGCAGCCATCGCGTAAATCATCGCCACGGTCGTGCTGCTATGGTTCATCGCCTTGCGCACGCGCTCGATATCGCCATACCGCCGCAGCAGCTCCACGGCATACACCTTTCGGAAGCTGTGCGGGGCCACATTCTGCGGCAGCCGAAACGCCCTCGCCGCCCGCTTCACGTCCCGCCACACCGCCTGTCGCGTCCGGTGCTTCCGGGAATCCCGCCCGGGAAAAACCCACTTAGTCCCACCGGATTCCGAACGCAGCTCCGAAATCAACCTGTCCGGCAAATTGACCCGACGCCGCTTCCCCGTCTTCTGCTCCACAATCCAGAATTGCCTCCCGATCTGCCACGGGCGCAGCGACAAAACGTCGCTGACCCGCAGGCCCGTGTGTAAACACACCTTGCACACCAGCCGATTTGACGGCATCAGTGCGCTCATGACGCGCTCGACTTCCCTTTCCAAAAGATACTCCGTTCTCATTGTGCCACATAGCCCCTTCCTCTTTTTCACTCTCACTATCATGCGATAAATCCCCGCAGCCCTTGGGCTCCTGACATTTTTCTGCGATTTCACTTTCTGAAAATTGTAAACTCGATTCTTCCGGGTGTGAAACACAGGTTTCCACACCCTTTCCGCGCAGCAGCGCGAACATGTGTCCGCCTGCGGTGAAGGTGTACGCACCTTCACACGCAGCCACGTCGTTCACGTCGACTTCCGCATATTCCACGACCGGCTTTCCCAACTTTCCACCCCGAAAGAACCACCTACCCCCAATCTTTTCCGCCGCTTTCCGGACATATTTGCAGCAATACGCGACGGCCGCCTCATATGCTCCATCCAGCGGAATGGCCGTTGAGAACCCCAACGTCCACCCCGGAATGTTGTACACAGGCTTTGCACCGGCGGTCTCCCATTCCGCGCGCTGCTTCGCATCGCGCGGACGCCACGGGCGCTTCGCGCCCGGCAGTTTCATCGTGCCGCTGTCCAAAAGCGGCACTGACTCCGTGAAGAATCCGTGAAGGTGAATCGCTCCGTCCTTATGCCGTTCCGGAACAAGGACGTACGCCAAACCGTTGCGGCGAACACGGTTGTCCGCCCAACGGTTCAGCACCTTCGTCAACGCCTCCATGTCGTACCGGTCGATTTTCGCCGGGTCTAACGTCAGCGTCACGAAATACCGGAACGGCGTCGACAGGCAGATATCGCGCATCTGCGACGCTGCACGCCGCATGCTGCGTTCACGATTTGCGGCGGCATCCGCCGCCGCATGAGGCCGCTTCGCGGCCTTCTGCGGCCCATGAGACGCCGCAGGCGCATCACCGGCCCAGAATGCGCGGTCACGCGATTCCAACCCGCCCTCGGGCCGGAAAATCGGTTCGCTGCACGCCATGATCTCAAAGAGCTCAGGCGCGCACGGATACCGCTTCACGCGGCAGAATGACCGCGCATTCTGCGCACGGACAGGCATCCACGGACGCCATGCTGACGCCGCATGAAGCGGCGTCAGATCGCGGAACCCGTGAACGGATTCCGCCTTGACGAAGGGACGCGGGAGAGGTGCTTCGCACCAATCCGGGAACGACAGATTTTGCGCCATGACGTAAATCTGTCCCAGTATCAAGTAGAGGAGTGCGGGCCGGGGGCCATCGCCTGCGGGCGGGCATCGCTGCGGCGGGTCACGGCCTGCGGGCCGGGACGCTGCCCGGTCGGGCCGCCCACATCGGGCGGCCCTCGGCGTGCCCTTTGCGCCATAGGTGCAGCCGCTTCCCGACACGCCGTCTTCGTGCCCGGCCTCCAAGGGCCGGGCGGTCGTCGCTCGGGGGGTCTTCCGGGCCGTCTGGGGCTTGCGCTCCCTTCGGGGGGTGGGGTCGCTGCGGGCGTTTGTTCTCGACTCCTCCGTGGTGCCAAGCTGGGTGGTCGCGCAAGCCTGGTGGGTTGAGTCGAGACAGGTTGCTTTCCGGCGGAGATTTAAAATCAGGCCCTTCGGGCCGTCTCGGCCGCAAGCGGCCTCGGGCCCCCCGCAAGCGGGGGGCATGCGCCGCCGTCAAAACGGCGGCGCTGCCGAAGGAATGACCCACGACGCACCATCGACCGCGCCACCGGGCTCGGGGTGCGCTTCGTCCCATCCCCCCGCCCTTCCCTGCGCGGGAAGGGGGGCGAGGGGTCACGAATCCGCTGCGGCGGGGAACCGCTGCGGCGGGACGGGGGCTTCTCCCATCGTACCGCCGACATCTACAGGTTCGCCCCCTACCTCCTCGCCAGTCGGATGCGCTCGGCATCCAAGGGGGTGTCAGCTGCCTCCCGTATCCACCACCCACGCACGGGAGGCGGCGCGGGTGGTGGACGGGGAGACGCGAGGGGTGCGGGGTGTGGGGTGGGTTGTCGGGGCCGGGGCCCGCCGTGCGGGCCGCCCGGGAAGCCGCAGGGGGCGCAAGGCCCCCGGGCGGCTACCCGGGCGGCTCCTCCTCTGGGCCTCGGCCCCTCCACGCTTGACAAGCTGCCGTCAGTGTGGTAAGATGCTAGACGAGGGGTCACACCGGCGGCGTTCGCTGCGCCGTCCATCGTCCATGGTGCGACAAAAGCCCGGTCGTTTTCGCAACGACCGGGCTTTGCTATACCTGGGACACCATCCACGCGACTGTCGCCGCATCAAATGCGCCTAACGCAACAAAACCTCGTTATTTTGTTGCGTTCACAAGACCCAAACAAATATTGTCCTCTTCTACCGTGGTCTGGCCTGTTAATGCGCTTCCCTATCTGGCAGTGGGTTCGCGTCCTTCATCGAATCTTAAGCAATGCTTAATCGGATGCTTTCGCCCATGTGCGTGCAGATATGATATACTTGAGGCACAGAAACTACAAAGGAGAAAATTCTATGAACGCGGCAGTCAATGCGTTTTTTCTGATTTTTAAGCTGCTTTCCCTATACTTTTTGGCTGTTTCACTCTTCTGCCTGTGCAGGCGGAAAAAGCCGGCAGCTTCCGCCGGACAGCGGCGGTTCGCCATATTGATCGCGGCCAGAAATGAAGAAAGCTGTATTGCAGGACTGATCGAAAGTCTTCAGGCGCAGCGGTATCCACGGGAATTATTTGATATCTGGGTGCTCCCGAACAACTGCACCGACCACACCGTGGAAGCAGCACAGCGCGCCGGAGCCAGGATCATGGAAATGCCGTCCTCTGTCCGCTCCAAGGGTGCTGCGCTTCAGTATGCGGCGGACACACTTTTGCGTGGCCAGCAGCACTACGATGCATTCTGTGTTTTTGACGCCGATAACGAGGCAGATCCCGCATTTTTAGCCGAAATGAATCAGGCGCTGTCGCGCTCTGCAATCGTTAAAAGCCGGATTCTTGCAAAGAACCGTATGCAGGCCGGGATCAGCGCCTGTTATGAGATCTATTTCTGTACGGCAAATCGCTTCCTGAACCGCGCCAGAGAGGCTCTGGGGCTATCCGCCAGAGTAATTGGAACCGGCTTTTCCATTCGGCGCGATTTGCTGGAAGCGTTGGGCGGATTCCCCTGCTGCACGCTTGCGGAGGATGCTGAGTTGTATGCAGCCTGTCTGACGCACGGCGTCCGGATCGGCTACTGCGAAAGCGCCGTGACCTATGACGAGGAGCCGGTCACATGGCGCGCCTCGCTCGTGCAGCGCAGACGCTGGATGAGCGGCATCATGCAGGTTTCACGCCTGACGCTGCCAAAGCTTTTTCGGAATTTTCTGCGCCGACCCAGTCTGAACCGGCTGGACGGTATGCTTCAGCTTGCGTTTCCGTTCCTGCAGGCGCTGACCCCGTTTTTTACACTGGCAGCGTTCCTCGCGGGCAGCATATCCCTGCAAAGCCTGCCGGTCAGTCTGCTCTCCGCTTATGCTGGCAGTCTCGCGGTGGCTGCTGCGGCACTGGTGCTGGAAAAACGGCTGGATTTCAGACTGACAGGCGGCATCCTGCTCTATCCTGTTTTCATGGCGTGCTTTCTGCCGCTGCAAACGCTGGCGCTTTTCAAAACGCAGACGGTATGGCATGAGATCCGACATTCCGGCGTGAGGCTTGCATCGCCAGAGTTCCAGCTTCGCCGGAAGAAAATCGCATGAACCAGCTATACTCCATAGGAAACCTCTCAATGCTTATCCAAGTGCATAAATCACGCGATACAGGACCTGTTTCCAGAAGCGCTTGTCTGCGAGCAGCTGCTTTGTCAGCTGTTCCGCGTGCGCTTGCATCGGAAGCAGGTCTTCCCTGTTCAGCTTATGATGGCTGAATCTTGCCTTTTCAGCGATTTCCAGAAAATCGCTCGGAACCTCTGTTTTGGTCTGCCGGGAAAGCCAGCAGATATGATGATACAGCGCAACTGCCCGGCGGTTGGGTGAGCCCCTCCCAATCGCAGTTCTTCGAACGCTGAACCGCAGCGCGCGCCAAAGGAACAGGGCGGCAGCCAACACCAGAACCGGCCAAACAAAATGCAGGATGTTAACGGACTTTTTGTCGGTTTTCTGCGGCGTTTCCTGACTTTCTGCCGGGATATCCGGGACAGCGGGCGGTTCGTCGCCTGCGGGCGGCGTATCCTCCGGCTGGTTGTCTGCCGGCTCAATAGGAGCGGCAATGGGTTCCTCCGGTGCTGTCTGCGCAGGGGTGTCTGCCGCAGGCGTTGGATCATCCCGAAGCCAGCCGATCCCGTTCAGATAGATCTCCACCCACGCATGCGCATCGTCCGAGGTCACGGTCGTCCATTCGTTTTCATACACATCTGTGTAATAGCCGGTCACATAACGCGCCGGAACGCCAAGACATCGCAGCAAAATCGTCGCCGCAGTCGCATAATGCACACAGTAACCGGTTTCGCTGTCGTGCAGGAACCACGACACAAAATCTTCTCCGTCCGGCACAGCCGGCGTATTGAGGTCATAGCGGGCGCTGGTCGACACATACTCCAGAACACGCGGGATATACTGATACGGATCGGCGTCCTCCTCCCCGACCAGCTCCGAGAGGATGTCGGAAAGTGCCTGCCGCGTCTCATCCGGGACTTGTGTGTAGGTCTCATGGACGAACGCATCATACGCGCTGTTCTGCAACGGGCTGCGCGAGAGAACATAGGGAACCGTATAATTCGTCTGCTGCGAGGGGTTTTTGACGTAGGCGTCGTAAAACGGCTCCGCGTCCTCCGGAAACGCGGTTGCGTTGTATGGGATATAATAGATCCCGGACTTCATATCCGTTTCGATCGTTACCTCTGGCTGAAAGCTGACGACAGCCTCTCCTGCCAAAAGCGGATTATGCATATTCTTCATATCAGGATATGCATTTTCCGGGAGTGGTTTCCAACGGTTATCCTCATAAACGGCCATGGAATCCCCGCGCAGGTAGAATGAAGCGCCAGCCCAAGAGGATCCAAGCGTTGCTTTTACGCGCATCACAGAGCGGCCAAATTGGCGCTGCGGCCCGACCCGGTTGAGATTGACGCCAGTTACGCTGGAATCCCAGAGATAGCTGCCGAGCGTGCTGGGGCTGATGGGCGAGGAAAATTTCACCTGTCCGGTCTTCGCGTCGCGGCGGAAGATCGTCAGCTTGTCTGCGGCTGTGGAGATGGTTTCCTGCAGATGGTCGGACCATTCGGCGCGGTCATACGTACCAGCCGGAAACAGAACGGCGAGCAAGCCGATCAAGAGCGCCAGCGGCGCGGCCAGAAGCAGCGCCAGCCGGTTCCCCTCGCCTGCCTGCCGTGCGCGGAGCAGCTGCGTCAGAAGAAGCAGCGCAAGAACGCCTACAACGAGCAAAATGGCCCAGGCCGCCGGAGGCGTCTGCAGAATGATCAGGCACAGCGCCAGAACCGGCAGTGTCAAAACAAGCAGATAGACAAGGCTTTCACTGCGCATGACCGTCCAGCTGCAAAGAAGCGCATAGAGGGCGGCAATCAGGATCAGAATCAGCGTTGCATCCATACCGGAAGTATCTGTCAGATGAACGGTCTGAATGCCCGGAATCGCCTCGGAGTATTGCTGTGTTACGGCGGCCACAAGCGCGGAAATGCTCTCGATCAGCTGCGCACGCAGGATATAAAGACCCGCCGCCCGCAAGTGCAGCCACGGTCAGCAGCCAGACCCAGCTTTTCGGCAGCAGGAGCAGCGCGGAAAAGAGCAGCGCCGCAAGGACGCACGCGCATACCAGCGAAAGGCCGTCCGCCGGGACGGCAAACGAGGTCATCACGCAGAAGCACAGCCCGGCAGACAGACCAGAGGCACAGAGCAGGGACGTAAAGAACGTATATTTTGACGGTTTCATGCCTGCTGCACCTCCTGTTCCTCCGGCTGCACATGATAGCGCCAATCCGCGTGCGGGTAGGCTCTGGACGCAAGCGAGGGCGTATTGCCGGTCAGATGGGTCTGCAAAAGCGTGTTCAAAAGCTCCCGCAGATCGTCCGGCGTTTTGACGGACTTTGTCTGCGGCTCCAGCGAATCCGGCTCGATCCAGTCGATCTGGTGGGCCACTTCCCTTTCGGTCAGCCAGCCGGAAAGCCACAGCAGCTGCCGCAGCGTGCTGTCCAGCTGCGTGCGGGTTCCGGAAAAGTCGAAGCTCAGCACAACCAGACCCAGATCCGGCTCCTCCGCCTCGCGGACGATCAGCTTGTCGGTCTTGGCAGACAACTTCCAGTGGATCTCATGCAGGCTGTCGCCGGGGCGGTATTCGCGCAGATCGTGGATCTCGGAAAAGCCGCCGCCGGGCTTTGGATGATAGGAGCGGTACTGAAAATGGCTGAGGTTCGGCAGCACGGGCGGCTCCTGCGGCTCCGGCTCGACGGCGATGGAGCAGGCGTCCGGCAGGCGCAGCGGCAGGCTGAAAAGCCCCAGCGCGTCGCACACGCGGCCCTTGCCGGGCTGAAAGGTCTGCACGCCTGCGTGGCGCGTATCAATGCGCAGCGCAAAGCCGAGCGTTCCTGCAAGCTCCAGCCTTTGCTGGCGCACCTCGCCGCCCACGGCGTCGGATACCGTCAGGCGCAGGCGGCAGCGGGATACCGGAAGCTTTGCCATGTGCCGGGCGGTCAGCCGGTACTGCACAGTCTGCCCGCAGAAGCAGCGCGCCGGAAGCTCCGCTTCATAAGCAGCGCGGAGCATGGCCGGCAGGCTGACGAGCAGCGAAAAAACCGGCAGCAGCACGGCGAACACCAGCAGGAAAAACGAAAACCAGCCGGTATAAAAGCTGTGAAAGATCACGGCTGCGAGTAGAAACAGCCCGTAAAGAATGCGGTTTTTCACCATAGCCTTACAGTCTTGGCGACGGGACCTGATGCAGGATCTCGTCGAGCAGCTGCTCCGGCGTGATCTGACGCGCTCCGGCCTCCGGAGCCAGCAGCAGGCGGTGCGCGATGACCTGCGGGAACGTGACCTGAATATCCTTCGGCACCACATAATCCCGCCGCTGGACATAGGCGACTGCCTTGGCCATCGCGGTCAGAGAGAGCGTCGCACGAGGACTTGCGCCGCGCAGGATCATCGGATGCTTCCGCGTGGCGTCGATCAGCGCGACGATGTAGTCGATCAATTCGGTCTTGATGTAAACAGCGGCGGCCTCGTCCTGCATGGCGATCAGCTCGTCGCGCGAAAGCACCTGACAGACGGTTTGCAGTGGATTGACGCCCTGCCGGGCGAGCACCATATTGCGCTCATCCTCCGGTGCGGGATATCCGATGGACAGACGAACGGTAAACCGATCCATCTGCGAATCCGGCAGCAGCTGCGTACCGGCAGCGCCGGTTGGGTTCTGCGTGGCAAAGACGATGAACGGCTGCGGGATCGGATGGCTGACGCCGTCGACCGTGACCTGGCCTTCCTCCATGGCCTCCAGAAGCGCAGACTGTGTACGCGAGGTCGCGCGGTTCAGCTCGTCTGCCAGAAACAGATTGCAGAGCACCGCGCCCGGCTGATAGACCAGCTTGCCAGTCTCCTTCTGGTAGACAGAATAGCCCGTAATATCTGACGGCAGTACGTCCGGCGTAAACTGGACGCGGCCATATTCCAGCCCCAGTGCACGGGAAAAGGCCAATGCCATGGTCGTTTTACCGACGCCGGGGATATCCTCCAATAAGACGTGTCCTCTTGCGAGCAGCACGGTCAGCACCCATACCAGCACGTGGTCCTTTCCACATACCGCTTTTTTGACTTCCTCCAGAATTCTTCCTGTCTGGTTCAAGCTCCCGCCTCCCTTATGTATATATTGTAAGTATAGCACACCTGCGGCGAAGAAAACATAAATTTTTCCCTGAAGATTGATTTTTCACAGAACTCCGCCGATTCTGCGCGATTGCCTGTTTACATTTTTGCTTTTTTGGGGTATGATGAAAGCAATTTTAATGGAGAGGAAGTACCTGTATGGCAAATGCAGTGAAACGAATCGGTGTTCTGACCTCCGGCGGCGATGCTCCCGGCATGAATGCGGCCATCCGCTCTGTTGTGCGCGCGTGCACATATATGGGGATCGAGTGTGTCGGCATCCGCCGCGGTTATAATGGCCTGATCAACGGCGATTTTATGGTTCTGAAAAACGGCAATGTCGCGCATATCATCAACCGCGGCGGCACGATGCTCTATACGGCGCGCAGCGATGAATTCCGCACGCTGGAGGGGCAGAAAAAGGCCGCCGCGACCTGTAAGCTGCTTGGGCTGGACGGCATTGTCTCCATCGGCGGCGACGGCTCGTTCCGCGGGCTGGTAGAGCTTGCAAAACAGGGCATTTCGGTCGTCGGCGTTCCGGCTACGATTGACAACGACATTGTCTGCACCGATTATACCATCGGCTATGACACGGCCGCCAATACCGCTGTCGAGGCCATCGACCGCCTGCGCGACACGATGCAGTCGCATGAGCGATGCTCCGTCGTTGAGGTCATGGGTCGCAACGCGGGCCATCTGGCACTTTATGTCGGGCTTGCCACCGGTGCAACGGCGGTTCTGGTGCCGGAAAAGCCGCTTGATTTTGACGGTGACGTCATTGACCGCATCCGGCAGGCGCGTCTGGCCGGCAACACGCACTTCATGATCATTGTTGCCGAAGGCGCGGGCAGCGCGATCGAGATCGGCAAGGGGATCCATGAGGAGCTGGGGCTTGACCCGCGTGTGACGATCCTCGGACATATCCAGCGCGGCGGCACGCCGTCTGCGCGCGACCGCGTCATGGCAAGCCGTATGGGCTATCAGGCGGTCAAGGCGCTGGCCGAGGGCAAGACCAACCGCGTGATCTGCGCGCGGGCCGGACAAATGGTCGATATCGACATTACGGAAGGACTTTCCATGAAGAAGGGCCTGAACGAGCAGCAGTATGAGGTGCTGCAGGCCATGACAGGCATTGACAACTGAGCAATCAAAAATTTTGGGTGCGCCGCAAAAGCGGCGCACCCGTTTTTTTCCCAGAGCAGCCAAAGGGCATCCCTCATTCTCCTCTCTCATGCAAAAAGTCAGATGCCGATCTCATGGGACGCGAAAATCCTATGCCTTTGGATGATATTTGTTGTAGACTGCCTTCAGGTTCTGCTTAACCAGCTGCGTGTAGACCTGCGTGGAGGAAATGTCGCTGTGGCCGAGCATTTGCTGGATGGAGCGCAGATCAGCGCCGTTTTCAAGCAGATGGGCCGCAAAGCTGTGGCGGAGCGTGTGCGGCGTGATATCCTTTTCGATGTGCGCCTTTCCTGATAATGCTTGATGATCTTCCAGAAGCCCTGGCGGCTCATGCGTTCGCCGGATACGTTGACGAAGAGCGAATGCTCGGTCGGGACGGCGATCATTTTGGGGCGGACAGTTTCGATGTATTCGCGCAGCGCCTGAAGCGCTTCGGGATAAATCGGGATAATGCGCATTTTTTCTCCGCTTTCGCAGCGGATGAAGCTTCCGGGGAGGCTGACGTCGTCGATGTTCAGGCCGATCAGTTCGCTGACCCGGATACCGGTCGCATACAGAACCTCAAGCATGGCCTTATCCCGGCAGCCCTTCATTTCCGAAACCTTGGGCTGTTGTAAAAGAAGCTCGACCTCTTTTCCGGTCAGGATCTGCGGCAGCTTCTTTTCCGCCTTATCGATCTTGATGTTCTGTATGGGGTTTTCCTCGATCTCGTGGATCTGGATCGCAAATATGTACAGGCTTTTGATCGAAGCCAGCGCGCGGGAGATCGTGGCGGCGGACTTGCCGCCTGCCTTCATGCTGCCCATGTAGCCGGACACGACCGCCTGATCTGCATCCAGAACGTCGACGCCTTCGGAGCCGAGATATGACGCATACTGACGCAGATCGCGCATATAGGACGCGACGGTATTGTCAGACGCGTGTTTGGTGTGGATGAGGTAATCCTCATATCGCATAATAATGTCACTCATGCGAAGGCCCTTCCGAAATCGATCAAAATCGTGGTCGCACATTTTTAAGAATCAGAAAAAATCGAACGTTGCGCATGATCTTCAGAATTCTTAAGAAATTATGCGATCGAAATTATTTCTACCGCCTGTTTCACAGGAAGTGATGTTACTATAGCGCAAACATCGGAAAATTTCAAGGAAAAAGTAGTGATTTCGAAATTTTTGTAAATTATGACTAGGAGTTATGTTAATGATATTATGTCAATAAAGGAACTGCGCCGGCGTTGAAATCCACTACTTTTTGCAAAAAGCACAACATATGGTGCCGCATCCGCGTGTGCGGGTCGAAATCTTGAAATGAAAGAAAATGCTTCGAAGTATGCACGGATAGTAAATTATATTTACATTTTGTCGTATGCAGGAACTCCTTCATCGCCTGCGTCGGCGAGCGCTCTTTTTCCGCGTACCGCCCAGAATGCCCGCAAGAAGCGCGGCCGCAAGCATACAGACCGCCGGAGTCAGCATATGTGCCTGCGTATTTCCGAAAGCCGTCAGCCGCGCCAGAAAGCAGACCGCAAAGCAGCAGCCCGCAACCGCAAGTGCAGCAGGCAGCCGCTTCCCGGCCGTATGCTTCGCAGCCAGAAAGCTTCCGAGAAAAACCGCCGCAAAGCAGATGCAGCAGGCCGCCGCCGGGATCTGCTTTTGATCGACCACACCGCCGAGCACGAGTCCCGCCCCCAGCGCAGACAGGGCCAGAAGCGCTGCGCAGGCGATGGCAAGGCATTGCAGAACCGTTCGCAGGAAACTTCCGTTCCAGAATTTTGTTTTCATGTGTTCTCCCCTCCTCTGCCAAAGGGTATGTTTGTCCGGACAGAAAAAGAACCGGCTGAGGTCAATTGGAAGCGACCCCGCCGGTTTTTAAATATTTTCAATAGAGCGAAAAGAGATTTTTCAGAGGTATCTGCCTATTTGCTGAATTTCTTTCGAATTTCAGCCTGTTGGCCGCAGGTCATTTTTCCCTCCGGACATTTGCCGGAGACGAAGCACGTCGGGCCGTAGAGACTGAACAGGAGCGGCGAGGTCTTCCGCAGCGCCGCAAGCGCGGCGCAGGCCGCGTCTCGGATCTCCCACTGGGCGCGATTGCAGCAGCGCAGGCGGAAAAAGACATACAGCTCCCCAGCGTTCATCGTCGTCAGCACCGGGACAGTCTGCCCGCTGAGCAGCAGATAGGACAGCATGTCCTCCCCTGCCCCCGCTGTCCGGAGCTGCGCGGCAGCTTCGTCGGCCAAGCGGAACGCTTCGCGGTACTGCGCCTCCATTCCGGCCTGCCGGACGCTTTCAGGCAGGACATAGCGGTCATAGCGCGCCGTTTTCAGCAGCTCCGGCGCACAGAGCGCCTGCATCCGGTGACGCGTCAGATGCGTGAGCGCCGCAAGAGACAGTCCGCCGAACTGCAGCGTATAGCTCGCCTGCTCCAGCTCCCGTTTTCGCGGCTGGGCCAAAAGGGATTTGAGCAGCGCCGTCTGCTCCAGTTCCGTCAGCGGCTGCGGCACATAGCCGCGCGCAAGCTGATACGCGCCGCAGATCAACCCTTCTGCATCCTGCGGCGCAGCAAGAACTGTAACAGGTGCTTTCGACGCAAGCAGCTGTGCCTGTCGCGGGCAGAATGCGTCCGACTGACGATAGGCCTCCGGCTTACGGACAGCCAAAAACGGCAGCTGCCGCTCACACTGCGCAAACAGGCTCTCGCCCAGCGCACGCAGCTCCGGAATGCGGCTGCCGCGTCCATAGGTCAGCTCGTTCATCACGTGCACAAGCTCCCGTGCATTCATGGAGCAGAAGAAATTGCTGCAAAAGCAGTACGGCAGGACGAAGCGCGCGTCCTCCTTCGGAATGCCCGCAGCCTCCAGCGCGTCATAGGTGCGGAACAGCGATGCTGCCGTGTTTTCAAATACCACCCGCTGTGCGTCGTCCGCGAAAGCAGGCGAAACATATCCGGCCTTGGAAAAATCGACGTAGCGCCGGGATTTGACCGTAAACGAGGCCAGCCGGAACTCGATCAGAAACTGCTCCGCCAGAACGGAGACATTTTCAAACGATAAGTTTACATAACAATGCTCCAGTACCGAGGTATGCCCGGACGAGAGCACTTTGCCGATCAGCTTTTCATTCTTTTCCTGCCCGGCGGCCAGTGATTTCGCATAAATCTCGCCCGCCGTGCCGTCCATCGTGGAGATCCGCCCGCCGGAGGCGATCATCGCAGCCGCTTCCGGGCTGACATTCAAAATTGATACACTTCCCTGCATAGCTGTTCCTCCTCAGCGGAACGGGTTTCCCTGTTCGTCGTAAATTTCCAGCCGTTTGATGCGCGCAAAGTCCGGCTTCTGCTCCGGCAGATAGCGCTCGATCGCGTTGACCAGCAGCTGCGGGTTGCAGCTTGGATTCTGCGCGGAGACGAGAACCGTCAGCTCCAGCTCCTGCGCGGACGCTTTTCGCATGGAAAGCCCAAAAATCATGGGCGTGAGATCAAGCTCCGCCTCCCCGCCGCTTTTCGTACGCTTTTTGACAAGCACGGGGCCGCCCGAAAACAGCTCCGTGATCGTCCGCTCGGCCTGTTCCGGTACACCCCGGTCATATTCCAGCGTGATCTGCGCGCGCAAACGCGTTAGGTGCTTGATCTTAACGGCGCTTTCATACGCCTCCAGCACTCGGATGCCTGCGGGCATCGTGCGGTTCAGCAGGGCCGGGAGCTTTGCAAGGTCGACAGAGCCGTCCTGAATTTCAAAGTCCAGAATTTCGCAGACGCTCTCCGAGCCGACGGGCAGCGGCAGCGCGATGGAGACATACGCGCGCGGGCTGAAGCCCTGCGAATGCCAGATCATGATATCCGCGCGCTTGAATGCGCGCTGAAACACGCGCATCAGATCCAGATGCGAGAGATAGACCGCGTCGCCGGTCTTTTCAAACAGCAGGCGATTCATCGCACAGCCTCCTTTCGCTCAGCATCCGCGCACCGCAGCCGTTGCAGTGCGTGCGGCAGTCCGGCGTCGCCTCCGAACGCAGCGCCTTTTCACGCTCGTGCAGCAGGAATTTCGTCGTAACGCCGACGTCGATGGTCTGCCACGGCAGAAGCTCGTCGGCGGCAAAGCCGCGCGTCGTGTAGAAATCCAGGTCGAGGCCGGCGCGCCGGAACGCTTCCAGCCACTTTTCATAGTCAAAATACTCGTCCCAGCCGTCGAGCCTGCACCCGAGCCGGTGCGCCTCCAGCAGTGCCTGTCCGACGCGGCGGTCGCCGCGTGCCATGACGGCTTCCAGACGGCTGAGGTCGGATTCGTGATAGCGATAGTCGACGCATTTTGCGTGCAGGTTTGCCTGCAGCAGATGGACGCGCCGCAGATATTCCTCCGGCGTGATCTGCGCTGCCCACTGAAACGGCGTGAAGGGCTTCGGGACAAAATACGCCGTCGCCAGATTGATAGACAGCCCGCGCTTTTTCCCGCTGCCGTTCTCCCGCCAGACCTGAAGGATTTTATAGACCAGCTCCGCAATGCCAACTACATCCTCATCCGTTTCCGTCGGCAGACCCAGCATGAAATACAGCTTCACACTGTTCCAGCCGCCGGAAAAGGCCGTGGCGCAGGTGGAGAGAATTTCTTCTTCTGTTACGTTTTTATTGATCGCGTCGCGCAGGCGCTGCGTTCCAGCCTCCGGTGCGAACGTCAGGCCGCTTTTGCGCACCTTCTGGATGCGCATCATGAGCTCCCGCGAAAAATTATCCGCGCGCAGGCTCGGCAGCGAGAGATTGATCTTGCGCGGCTCACAGTAGTCGAGCAGACCGTCGGCCAGGGCTTCCAGCTCGCGGTAATCGGAGGTCGAAAGGCTGGCCAGCGTGATCTCACTGTTGCCGGAATCTTCGAGGGATTCGATTGCTTGTTTACATAATACATCTGCCGATTTAGCCCTTATCGGCCGGTAGCAGAACCCGGCCTGACAGAACCGGCAGCCGCGGATACAGCCGCGGAAAATTTCAAGATTCGAGCGGTCATGGACGATCTGGGTCGACGGAACGATGGTCTTCGTCGGAAAATATGCCGTATTCATATCCTGCACAATGCGCTTTTTGACGCGCTCCGGCGCGCCGGGTTCTGGCGTGATGGCGGCAAGCGTTCCGTCTTCATGATAGGTATGCGTGTAAAAAGACGGCACATAGACGCCCTCGATTTTCGCGACCTCATGCAAGAATTCCAGCTTCGTCAGCCCCTGCTTTTTTGCGGCGCGGTAGCATTCGATGATCTCCGGCGTGCTTTCCTCCCCTTCTCCGACGGAAAAGAAGTCAATAAAATCCGCCAGCGGCTCCGGGTTGACCGCACAGACGCCGCCGGCAAAAACGATATTTTCCAGTCCGCGGCGGTCTTTGGACAGCAGCGGGATCTGCGCCAGCTCCAGCATATTCAGGACATTTGAATAGCACATCTCATAGCCGAGCGTGAACGCGACCAGATCAAAATCCCTGACCGCGTCGTGGCTTTCCAGCGCCCAGAGTGGAAGACCATGCGCGCGCATCTTGTCCTCCATATCGCCCCACGGCGCAAAAACGCGCTCGCACCAGACGCCGGACATCTCGTTCATCACGCCATAGAGGATCCGCATACCGATGTTGGACATACCGATCTCATAGGTGTCCGGGAAACAGAACGCAACGCGCACATCGACGTCCTTTTTGTCTTTGATGATCTGATTATATTCTCCGCCCACAGCGTGCCGGCTTCTGGACGCGCATGAGGAGCCTGTGGAACTGATCTGTCATGAATAGTTTCCTTCTCTTTTGTGATTCACTCTATTGTACCTGTTCGCGCCGGAAAAAGCAACAAAAAGCTTGCCGGTTTCCCCACTGTTCACTGCACCGTATCCGTACGTCTTGCAAGCATCAGCAGGCGCACGGTCAGATAGGCCGCCGTTCCAAGCGGCCAGAGTCCTGACTTCCTGAAAAAAGTCAGGAACACGCCGATCAGCAGCAGAACCGCGCAGGCTGCGAAGCTGACGATCTCCGAAATATGCTCCGCCTGTGTGATCGGCAGCCGCGCCAGCAGCGCGCAGCGGAGCACCCGCCCGCCGTCCAGCGGCCAGACCGGCAGCAGATTATAGATCCCCAGCATCAGACTGTATGCGGCGAAGGAAGGCCGCTGCATGCAGAAGGCTGCGCCGCAGATCAAATTGACCAGCGGTCCCGCCAGCGCCGAAAGCAGCTCCTGCCGGTAGCCAAGGCCGGATGCCGCGATCTGAAAGTCTGCAAACCGCAGCGTCAACCGCCGCACCTGTCCGCCGCAGGCCAGCATCATGACAATGTGCGCCAGTTCATGTACCGCCATCGCGCAGAGGATCGGCAGCACCGAGCCGCTTCGGTCGAGCGCCGCAAGAACGATTGCAAACATAAAAAAGCCCGGCCGGAGTTCAATTGCCGGCACCGGTCAGAATCTCAAACGAGCCGGACAGCGCCTCCTGCACAGCCTCTCCTTCCCGCAGCCGTTCCGTCAGTGCTGAAAACGCCTGTACGGTCTTTGTTTTCTGTGCCGCACCGGCAATTTTCGTGATCGCCGCGTCAACCGCCGGTACGCAGGTCTTGAGCGTCCACACAAGCGCCAGCATCGCCAGCAGCAGATAAAGCCGCGAGATCCCGGCTCCCGCTTGCCTTTCGTTTTTACCCCTGTTTTCCTTCATCGCACGCACCTCCTCTGGCAAGCGTATGCGCCAAAAAATATTTTCATGCATCCCTCTTGACAAATCACTGTTTTCTACGTATAATATCCAAGCTGACGGGGTGTGGCGAAGTTTGGTATCGCGCTTGGTTCGGGACCAAGAGGCCTCGGGTTCGAATCCCGACACTCCGACCAGATCCGGTTGAAATCTTCCGATTTCAGCCGGATTTTTCTGCATATTCCGAACTTTTTTCGATGGAGAATTCTGTGACTTTTCCGTTTGACCCAAACCCGACCCAAACAGGAATTCGGAGCGGAAAGCGACGGAAGCTAGAAAACGCCGCCTGCCGGAGCAGTTCCGGCAGGCGGTGTGCGCTTTTCTGTTCATTTTTTGCTGTTATCCCACGCTCGCCATGAAGCCGCTGATTTTCTGCGCGGCTTCTTTTTCATGCCCGCCGTGACGTGCGTGTAGACATCCAGCGAGAATTCTGCCGAGGCATGACCGAGGATCTCCGCGACTGTTTTCGGGTCAATGCCGCTTTGGATTGCCAGCGTCGAGAATGTGTGTCTGAGGTCGTGGAACCGGACGTGTTCCTCAATCCCCGCCTTTTCCAGCAGCTTCTTGTGAATCCGCCCGACGCAGTCCGGACCGTACATCCCGCCGGTCTTTGGTGACGGGAACATATACGGACTGAACGGGTGATTTTTACAATCTTCGACCAGCAGCCGAATCGCTTCGTCGCTGAGGTAAATCTCCCGGACGGAATTCTCCGTTTTCGGTTCTGTCACGACCAGCTCTCCCTTGCCGCGCGACACAGATTTTGATACAGTCAGCGTCTTCGTCTGCAAGTTCAGGTCGCTCCACAGCAGCGCCACCAGCTCCCCGCGCCGCAGTCCGGTGCTGAGTTCCAGATAGAACATCGGCAGGACGCCCCATTCTTCCGCCGCTTTCAGGTAATCCCGAATCTTCTCCGGCGGGATGATCTGCATTTTCTTCTTCTCTTTTTTGGGCAGGCGGCAGCCGTTTGCGGGATTGTACGGAATCAGCCGCTCCGTCACTGCCTGCTCCAAGCACTGCCGCAGCATCGTGTGCAGTCCGCGAATCGTCTTGTTGCTGAGACTCAGATCGTCCATGTTTTCGTACCGCTGCACTCGGCCATGCGCCTTCGTCTCATTGTAAAATTTTTGGATTTGCAGCGTCGTGAGCGCCGTCAGTTTGATGTCCCCGATGCGCGGCACGATATGCTGGTCGATGTAGTTCTTGTAATATGCCGCCGTGGATGCGCGGACGGATGGCTTTGCGTAGTTCTCGTACCAGAGCTGCGCCCATTCGCCCACCGTGTAGTCGCGTCGCTTCGTGATTTCGATCTTTTCGAGTTCTTCCATCGCCTTTTGCAGCTTCTCTTTGCATTCGCGCTGCGTCCGCGCGAGGACGCTCTTTGCGATTGGTTTCCCCGTCTCCGGGTCAACGCCCGCCGTGTAGCGCCCCTCCCAGCGCCCGTCCTTCCGCTTTCGGATATTGCCCTCGCCGTTTGCCCGTTTTTTCGCCATCTGTGTTCCCCTTTCCGTTTTGGTAACACAAACAACTACCACAGAAAAGTAATAAAGTCTAGCAATTTTTTGAAAATTTCGGACATTTTTCAGAGATTTGTATTTCAGTAGAACAGCCTATTCTTTGTTTACTGCGGCGCAGTTTTTGCGCCGCTAAATCCCCCAGAAGTAGCTCTGACTGCGCTCTTAGAAATAGTTATGTAAACTCATGTCCTCATTTGTATTACACGCCCAAGGCATTCTGCATTTACAAACTTTGTTCATAGCCCTGTGCCTGCTCATGGTCGTCCTGCTTATGTCCCATTGCCAGCCGCTTTTGGATGAGCTTTTTGCGTCGCTTGGAGTCCACGCGGATACCCATTGGATTGCTGGGCGGCGCGGCGTTGTCGCGGAAAATTCTCCCTATTTGGTGAAACAATCTGACAGTCGAATTCAGGAGATACTCAGATGGAGGCCGCACAGAATGAGAGGTTGGGGACGAAGTATTTTCGGTTACAAGCATCGGATTTGCAGAAGTCTGCGCAGAGGATTCTTCGAGCTGAATGCGCAAACGCTCCGCTTCCTGAATGATGGCGTTCTTGATGGCGCGAAATTCTTTCTGCTGCGAGAGTGGATTATGCTGCCGGGGCTTGCTTTTGTAATAGATCTCCAGTGTGTCGCGCAGGTCGTTCCAGACGGCATAATACGCAGCAACCCGCGGCAGTTTTTCGAGTTCGTCCACGATAGAATCTACTTTATCTTTCAGCGGCTTTTTGAGATAGCCATACTGCTTTTTGCCGCTAACTGTACGCAGTTCCAGCGCAAGCTCCAGCAGCTTTTTCTGAATCGATTCCGGTGGATTTTCAACAGATTCTAACTTGCCAACAATTCTGCGCATGGTTTCCCGTGCTGCTTCGGTCACGTCTTTATAGGCAATATCTTTCTTGGTGTAAACTTCCTTCAGCTCGTCCGCATAGATCATGTTCGTTAAAATGGACTGCAAATGCAGCAGCTTATCTTTGCGCAGGAAGCCGTATTTCGGGTCATCCGACCAGAGCATCATGTGGATATGCGGATGTTCGCCCTCATCGTGAAACGCCGCATACCAGCGAAGCTGAGACGGAGGAATCTGCATGGCTTCCGCGAAATCTGCCTGCTTGGAGTGCAGCAGCGCCCGCCAGCTTGCGGCGTTATCGTAGCCGAGACGCGCTGCATCCTCGCGGCGCAGAGAGTAGATAATCGTCCAGACATTGCCCTCATGCGCTTTCAACTCGCCCAACGTCTTTTCCAGATCAACAGCATCTTCGGCTCCAAACAAGCCGTGTTCGCCGTGCTTTTCCGCGCGAGGCCGTGTGGCAATATAGCGCATATAAATGCTGTCTGCGTTTTCGTCCAGAAGCTCCACACCGTCGCGGGTGGCGATATAATTCATGTAACGACTGGCACGTTTTGGACTCAGGAATCCAGCTTTTTGAATCAATTTTGACATTTCTTATATACCTCTTTCCTGCAACAATGCGTCCTCAAAATCGATTTTCCCGTTCGTTCTTTTGACTTCATCCATACTGAGTCCGCGCATTTTCTGATAGCTCCGGGCGTCAATGTCCGTGTCCGAAGCAAGGATATGGTTGTTGACATTCTGCTCAACTGCCAGCTTGAAAAGCTGCCGACCGATGCGTTCTGCAAACCGATCCAGAGTTCCGGATAAGATCTGCTGCAAGGCTTTGGGCAAATAACGATCCGCTTTTTCCGCGTGCAGAAAACCGGAATAAAACCAGATTGCTTTTTCGATGTATTCGCTGCGGCTCTGGCATTGATCGTCCGCATAACAGTCATCAACGAGCTGCTTACACTCCAGCGTGATCCAGAGTGCAAATTTTTCTTTTCCTTTTACCATTTTTCTGTATTCACCTCGTATTTTTCGTCGGAACCCCGCCGTTTTCCTTGAAACGACGGGCTTTTTTCATTCTGCAACACCCTAGGGCTGTTTTTCGCTGCTTTTGGAACGCCCCCGTAAATACCCGAAACTGCCCGCACCGCGGGCAGATGTGACTGCCAAGGGGCGCGCACGACCCCGCGGCTTTGTCCTGCTTTCTCGCCGCTTTCTCGCCGCGGCGTCCAAAATCCCTCGATTTTGACCATTTTCAGCGATTTCCCGCATTTGCCGCAAGCGGCTTTTCCCACTGCCGTTCTTGCCAATACGAGCATTTTTCGCCAACGCTCCCGCACGTCGGCGCAACGTCTGGTTTTCTGCTGCTGGATGGGTACGCGCTCGGCTGGGCTGCGAAAGCCGCACAAACCGCCGACACGGGCGCGACGGGCTGTGACTGGCGTTTTGTCTGTGCGATCAACCTGTGTTTTCAATAAAATCGGCATATTTCCTCCTTGCCATGTCCTCGTCCAGCTTCTGCATTTGCCGGTCATAGTCCTGTTGGAGCGCGAATTGAATTGGTCGGATTGTGAATAGCAGATTGCCATTTCGCTTGCGACCATCCTTCGTTGTAACTTGCGTCGGCTCTGTGACGAGCAGACCGCGTTCTTCGAGCGACCGGATGTGTTTGCAAATCGTGTTCGGACTCAACCCAACCGCTTCACCGATTTTTCGGTAGCTTGGCCAGCATTGGAATGTCTGGCGATCCTCGCAGAACAGCAGGTAGGCATAGATTGCGATTTCTGCTGCGCTCAGACCCAGCGAGAAAATCTCCTTCGGTAGTGGGAAGTAGTCCTTGACCGGATCGCGTGTCGGCCAGAGACTGCGCTTCACTCTGCCACTCCAGTGTGCTGCTCCACCCACCGGATGAACGCTTCCTTCGGCACGACGATCCGATTCCCGATTCGCAGCGCGGGAAAATCCTTTTCGTGCATCAGCTCGTAGCTGCTGGACGGCGCGATGTCCAGCACTTTCGCTACTGTCGCCGCGTTCAGGAACAGCGGCAGTTCGTCATAGTTTTTGTAGTTTGATTCTTTCATCTGTATTTCTTCCTTTCGTATTCGATGTCGCTTCATCGTTTTTCTATCCTCTATTTTGAACTTTAGCAGATCCGCTTGCATTTTGTAAATAGATGTGTTATAAAAATATTGATATTCTCTATTTTGCGATTTGCAACTTCGATTTCCGAAAGGTTTTGATCATTTATGTTCGCTTGCAGCGTGTGTTTTTACGGCACAGAGGTTTTGACCGGCAAACGCTATTTCCAGAGCAACGAGATCTTGACCGCCTGTCTGAATCTACGCACAGGAGATCTTCGTGCGATTTTAGAAGAGCTGAAATTCCTGCGTCAGAAAATTCAGCTTCCAGAGGAGCTGGATATCGAGTTCAACGAGAACTATGACCGTTATGTGCAGCAGGCACAGAACCTGCTTTTCAAAATTGGGCGGCTTGCGAAACGGATTCCGCTGTATCGGGATGACCATAGCTTTGATGCGCCGCAGCTCATGGATTGTCTGAATCGGTTTTCACTTTGGGACAGCAATATTGGGCTGGAGCCGGACGTGGATTACTACAGCAGCGATTATGCAGATGAGGTCGGTTTTTCTGTGGCAGATGGGGATGGTCACGCCACGTTCTATCATCAGCACTTTTTCCCGGAACCGGAACTCGCCGCATCTGACGATGCAGAAATTTTACTGGTTCTCCGCGACTGCAACCATGCAACAGCCACGCTGTTTGACAGCTATATCACATTCGTTCAGGACGTACTGCGCGTGCAGACTACTTATGCAGAGCTTTTGGAGGATTATCTGCACGCGAAGCGTCGGTTTTTGAGTGAAGCTGAAATCGCATCCTGCCTGATGCAGTATCTGCGCAGCAGCGGCAATCGCAGTGCGCGTTTGCAGGCTGCAGGTGCAGCGCAAATGCGTTACGAGATTATCCGCTGGAAAGACGGCGTTGAGCGGCTCTGCGAAACAGCTTTCTTTGACAGTCTCGGCGCATTTCTCTATACGGATTTCTTCCGTGGTTTAAATCAAAATTATCTGCCCCGGAAATGTGAGAACTGCCACCGGTGGTTTTTACTCACCGCCGGAAAGTATTCCAGCTATTGCAATCGCCCGCTGAAAAACGAGCCCAGCAAAACCTGCCGCGATGTCGGTTCCCGCAAACGGTATGACGATAAATGCAAAAATGATCCTATCTGGCTCGCGTACAATCGCGCATACAAAACGCACTATGCCCGCTACCTGAAAAAGAAAATGACCACCGCTCAGTTTGAGCAGTGGTCGCGGTATGCTGTAGAACTGCGGCAGAAGGCAGAGAACGGTGAGATGGAACTGGCGGACTATCAGAGGCAGCTGCGGATTTGACAAGCCCCAAGTTTATCCTGCATATTCAGTCCAATGCAGTATTCAGAAATACCAAATACAGTAAAAACCATTCCAATACCAAAGCATCAGCTCTGAAGCATATATAGATACAGCCACTCATAATCCATGACCTTTTCTATCTTCCGCAGCAGATGCTCTTTCGGCACCAGAGCCTCCAGGTCTACCATTACAACTTCTTTCCGTCCGTCTCTTCTCCATTCTTCCATACAGAACACCTCCGTTTCTTCTATTATACCAAAAACGGAGGCTTTCTTGTAGTTCTCAAAACAGGAGGACTGGCGTTTTATACTATTTTCTGATTAAATTCTTTCATCAGAAAGGTTCCGCCTTTGGCGTAACCGCTCCCATCTCATAGTGATCTTCATATTAAAAACTTCAATTCCATGAATGAAAGTTTTTAATTGAATATCAGTATTATACTATTCCTTAATTAAGCAGTTTATGCGAATTGCAAGTGCAAATTGGACACTCGGAAAAAGCTGATGAAAGTTATCCACGCGCAGGAGCAGGCGCTGGTCTTCGAGAAGTTCATGAATGAGGATGCATACCAGATCGGCACGAAAATCAAGCAGGGCGTGGAAAAGCTCGACCATGACGTGGTCGATTCGATCTCCCTTGGCGACGAGCAGCTGTTCTATTACGCGATGCAGTCGATCCGCCCCATCAACCTCAGCTGACTTGGCAGAAAGATCCGCACAGCCAACATGTTCCGGCAGAGTTCGTATCTGGTCGGCCTGGAGATGGCAGCCAGCGGCGATACGTTTGCCGATTCCGGTCTGGAACCTGCAAAGTTCGCAGGTGTAGGCGGCTGCTTCCCGATTAACCTCAAAGGCCGCGGCTTCATTGGTGCCATTGCCGTTTCTGGCATGGAGCAGCAAGAAGATCATTGGCTGGTCGTTGATACCATCAGCCAGTATCTCGGCGTGGCGGTAGAGTCTGTACTGCCGCTCTTTAAATAAGAATAAGCGACTGCCGGTGCGTACGCCTGTGCGTTAAGGAACAGGCTTGCGCACCGGCTTTGCTGCGCCCCAGGCGAGCGGCGCGGGGGCTTTAGAATGGTGAATTTGGAACAATATAGAACAGCTGAGAGGGCTTTTGCGGAATTCTGCCGGAAAAGCGAAAAAAAACTTGACAATCGCCGCGCGATCTTTTATAATGCACCGAGCGCCACAACACAGGAGGTCAGTTATGCGGATCTGTTTCAAGCATGCCCAGGTATGGAAAGACGGCTCGCTCCGTCTGGCAGATATTCTTGTTTCAGACGGCAGAATTGTTTCTATCGGAGATCGTGCTTCCTGCCCTACGGATACTGTTTGTGTTGAAGTTCATAACGCAGTTATTTTTCCCGGTTTCGTTGATGTGCATGTTCATCTTCGTGAGCCGGGATTTTCTTATAAGGAGACGATCCGCACCGGAACACTCGCAGCGGCGCACGGCGGCTTTGCCCACGTGGCGGCGATGCCGAACCTGAACCCGGTGCCGGACTGCAAGGCGTCACTGGAAGAGGAGCTGCGCCGTATCCGGGAAAGCGCCTGCGTGCATGTGCACCCCTACGGCGCAATTTCCGTCGGGCAAAAGGGCGAGCAGCTGGCGGATCTGGACGCGATGGCCCCGGAGGTAATTGCATTTTCCGACGACGGAAAGGGCGTACAGTCGGAGAGCCTGATGCGCGAGGCGATGGAGCAGTGCAGAAGGCTTGGGAAAATTCTGGCCGCGCACTGCGAGGACAATCGCCTGCTTCGCGGCGGCTATATCCACGACGGCGCATATGCAAAGACCCACAGCCACCGGGGCATTTGCTCCGAGAGCGAGTGGGGCCAGATTGCGCGCGATGTGCGCCTGGCAGAGGAGACAGGCTGTGCATATCATGTGTGTCACGTCTCCACGAAGGAAAGTGTTTCGATCATCCGGGAGGCAAAACGGCGCGGCGTAAATGTAACATGCGAGACAGGACCGCATTATCTGACCTTTACGGAGGATGATTTGCAGGAGGACGGACGGTTCAAGATGAATCCGCCGCTCAGAAGCAGGGAAGACCGCGACGCGCTGATCGAGGGACTTCTGGATGGAACGATTGACATGATTGTGACCGATCACGCGCCACACAGCCGGGAAGAAAAAGCCCGCGGACTGGAAAAAAGCGCGATGGGCGTTGTGGGTCTGGAAACCTCCTTTGCCGCCTGCTACACAAGCTTAGTGAAGCCCGGCGTTCTGCCGCTCGGAAAGCTTATGGATCTGATGCACGACGCGCCGATGCGCCGCTTTGGCTGCGGCACGGAGCTTGCCATCGGGCAGCCGGCAGATCTGACAGTCTTCAACCTGAGCGAGAGTTATGTAGTAGAGCCGGAACAGTTTTTGTCGATGGGTCGGGCAACGCCGTTTGCAGGCGTCACGCTCACCGGCGTATGCAAGATGACAATGATTGATGGAAAGATCGTCTGGAAGGAGGAAACGCTTTGAACGAAGTACGCTTTACACTGACAGAAAACGCGCGGCTTGCGCCGAATGTGTACCGGCTACGTTTGGCAGGGGACGCCTCGGCCATCACCGCGCCAGGACAGTTCCTGGAGCTCAGTATTCCGGGCTTTTTCCTCAGACGGCCGCTTTCCGTCTGCGACTGGGAGGACGGAAGCGTCACAATTTTATACCGCGCGGTCGGAGATGGCACAAGGGCGCTGGCCGAAATGAAGCCTGGTCAGACGATTGATGCGCTGTGCGGCCTTGGAAATGGATTTGACGTGACGGCGTGCGGAGAAAAGACGCTTGTGATCGGCGGGGGCATCGGCGTGCCGCCGATGTATAGCCTTGCAAAGAGACTCCTTGCGGCTGGGAAAACACCGGCTGCAATTCTTGGATTTAATACGGCGAGCGAGATTTTCTACAAAGAAGAATTTGAAGCGCTTGGAATTGAGACGATTCTTGCAACCGCCGATGGAAGCGTGGGTAGCAAAGGCTTTGTAACAGATGCGCTGCCGGAAGCGTTTGACACATTCTGTGCCTGCGGGCCGATGCCGATGCTGCGCGCGCTGTGCGCCAGGACGAAAAAGCCGGGTTTTTTGAGCCTGGAAGCGCGGATGGGCTGCGGCTTTGGCGCGTGCATGGGTTGCACCATTGAGACAGCACATGGGCCGAAACGGGTCTGCAAGGAAGGACCCGTATTCCGAAAGGAGGAACTGATATGGTGAGGGCAGCAGTTTCACTCTGCGGCATTGAGCTCGACAACCCCGTCATTCCGGCCAGCGGAACCTTTGGCTACGGGTACACGTTTGCAGAGCTCTACGATATCGATTGCCTTGGAACCTTTTCCTTTAAAGGAACAACACGCGAGCAGCGCCTTGGAAACGCGCAGCCGCGCATTGCAGAGGCGCCCGGCGGTATGCTCAACGCCGTGGGCCTGCAAAACCCGGGCGTGGACGCGGTGATAGCAGAAGAGCTTCCGCGGCTCAAGCAGGTTTTTCACAAGCCGGTCATGGCGAATGTGAGCGGGTTTTCGATCGAAGAGTACGTTGAGGTCTGCCGGAAGCTTGACGCATGCGAGCAGGTCGGCTGGCTGGAAGTGAATATTTCCTGCCCGAACGTCCACGGCGGCGGCCTCGCCTTCGGAACGGATCCGAAAGCTGCTGCAAGCGTCACAAGGGCAGTAAAGGCTGCGGTCAAAAAGCCCGTTATTGTGAAGCTTTCTCCGAATGTCACAAGCATTGCAGATATCGCCAGGGCGTGCGAAGACGCGGGCGCGGATGCGGTGAGCTTAATCAACACGGTGCTTGGCATGCGCATCGACCTGCGCGCGAAGCGGCCGCTGCTGGCAAACAAAACGGGCGGCATGTCCGGTCCAGCAATTTTTCCGCTTGCCGTGCGGATGGTCTGGCAGGTCTATGAGGCGGTCAGAATTCCGATCATCGGCATGGGCGGCGTGACGCGCGCGGAAGATGTGCTGGAGCTGATGCTGGCCGGAGCAACGGCGGTGGAGGTCGGCGCGGCAAACTTGGTGAATCCCTATGCCTGCCGCGATATTGTCCGGGATCTTCCGCAGGCAATGCAGAACTACAACATACAGAATCTGAAAGATATCATAGGAGGTGCACACCATGGGTAAAGACGTAATCATCGCTCTGGATTTTGACAGCCGCGAAAAGACGCTGGCCTTTCTCGATCAGTTCACAGACCGCAAGCCGTTTGTGAAGATCGGCATGGAGCTGTTCTATGCCGAGGGCCCGTCCATCGTCCGCGAAATCAAGGCAAGGGGTCACAAAATCTTTCTGGACCTCAAGCTGCACGACATCCCGAACACGGTCAAAAAGGCGATGGCCGCGCTCTCGGCGCTGGATGTGGATATGGTGAACCTGCATGCGGCAGGCACGCGCGCGATGATGACAGCCGCTCTGGAGGGTCTTACCCGCGCAGACGGAACGAGACCGCTTCTTATTGCCGTTACGCAGCTGACCTCGACAAGCCAGCAGAGCATGGAAGAGGAGATTGAAATTCACAAGGAGCTTTCCGAGGTCGTCATCGACTACGCGAAAAACGCGGAGCTGGCGGGACTTGACGGCGTGGTCTGTTCGCCGCTGGAGGCAGGCAAGATTCATGAGGCCTGCGGCAAACACTTTGCCACGGTCACACCCGGCATCCGCTTTGCAGACAGCAAGGCAGACGACCAGGTGCGCATCACAACTCCGGCACGCGCACGGGAGATTGGCTCTGACTACATTGTAGTTGGCCGTCCCATTACCCAGGCGGCCGACCCGGTTGCGGCGTATCTGCGGTGCGCAGAAGAGTTCGTGGGGTAAGCGATGCAGGAGCGTATCATTTTATTCGATCTGGACGGCACGCTGACCGATTCCGGTCCCGGCATTATGAAGGCCTCGCAGTTTGCGCTGCGCGCGTATGGGGTGGAGAGAGACTGGCAGGAGCTTGACTTTTTTGTCGGGCCGCCGCTTGACGAGACGTTCGGTCAGTTTATGCCGAAAGAGGATATCCCGGGCGCGATTGACCAGTTCCGCGTGTACTACCATGACGTCGGATGGTTAGAGAACGAGCCGTACCCGGGTGTGCGCGAGATGCTGGACACGCTGCAAAAAAACGGCTTTCGGCTGTTTGTGGCAACCTCGAAGCTCGAGAGCATGGCCGTGCAGGTGCTGGGGCATTTCGGCCTGGCGCCGTATTTTGAAGCGATCTGCGGCGCGCCGGGCGATAATACGCAAGCAGGAAAAAAGGTGAATGTAATCCGCGCGGCGCTGCAAAAAGCAGGCTGCACCGACCTTACGCAGGCGATGATTGTGGGCGACCGCAAGCACGATATCATTGGCGGCAGGCTGGCAGGCATCCGGACAGCCGGAATTTTGTACGGCTACGGAAGCCGGGAAGAGCTTGCGCAGGCAGGCGCAGATCTGATCTGCCGGACACCGGAGGAATTTACGAAGATCATGTTATCAGAACAACAGGGGGACAAGCGCATGAACGCGACAGAACGCAAAATAGCAGAGGATTTACTTTCCATCCGCGCCGTATTTTTCCGGCCGGACGAGCCGTTTACCTGGGCCAGCGGCATCAAGAGCCCGGTCTACTGCGACAATCGCCTGATTCTCACTGCACCTGATGTGCGCACGGAGGTGGAGACGGCGATCATGCAGACCATTGAGCGCGAATATCCGCAGGCGGAGGTGCTTATGGGCACGAGCACGGCAGGTATCGCGCACGCGGCCATTGTCGGACACATGATGAAGCTTCCAATGGGCTATGTCCGCGGCTCGAGCAAGGACCATGGCCGGCAGAACCAGATCGAAGGAAGACTTGAAAAGGGTCAGAAGGTCGTAGTGGTGGAGGACCCTCGTTTCCACCGGCGGAAGCGTTCTGGACGTGGTGAAGGTTCTGCGCGCGGCAGGCGCGGAGGTGCTCGGCGTGGTGAGCATCTTCACCTACGGCATGAAAAAGGGTCTCGAGCGGCTGGCCGCGGCAAACGTGAAGAACGTGAGCCTGACAAATTTTGATGTGATCGCTGCTGTTGCAGCGGAGCAGAACTATATCAAGCAAGAAGACGTTGTCCGGCTGATTCAGTTCCGGAACAACCCCGCAGACGAATCATGGATTGGAGGTAACAACTGATATGAACCATCTGATTGACATTTTGCAGCTGAGCACGCAGGAAATCGACGAGCTGGTCGAAAAGGCCAAGGATATCATCGCAAACCCCAAGGCATATGCCCACAAGTGCGACGGTAAAATTCTGGCCACGCTCTTCTTTGAGCCCTCAACCCGTACAAGACTGAGCTTTGAATCGGCCATGCTGAGCCTGGGCGGTAAGACACTCGGCTTCTCGTCCGCTAACAGCTCTTCCGCAGCAAAGGGCGAGAGCGTAGCGGATACGGTGCGCACGGTCAGCTGCTACGCAGACATCATTGCCATGCGCCACCCGAAGGAGGGCGCGCCGCTTGTCGCTTCGATGCGCTCGGAGGTTCCGGTCATCAACGCAGGCGACGGCGGACACAACCATCCGACCCAGACGCTCACAGACCTTCTGACAATCAACCGCGAAAAGGGCCGCTTCAACGATCTGACGGTCGGCTTCTGCGGAGACCTCAAGTTTGGACGCACGGTCCATTCGCTCATCAGCGCGCTCAGCCGCTACACCGGCATCAAGTTGTGCTTGTCTCGCCGGAGGAGCTGAAGCTGCCGAGCTATGTGAAAAACGAGGTCATCAAGAAGAACAACATCCCCTACGAGCAGACGACCGACCTCGAAGCCGTCATGCCCGAGCTCGACATTCTCTACATGACCCGCGTGCAGCGCGAGCGCTTCTTCAACGAGGAAGACTATCTGCGTCTGAAAGACAGCTATATCCTGACGCCGGAAAAGCTCAAAAACGCGAAGCAGGATCTGTGCATCTTGCACCCGCTGCCCCGTGTCAATGAGATTTCCGTTGCGGTCGACGACGACCCGAGAGCCTGCTATTTCAAGCAGGTTCGCAACGGCCGGTATATCCGCATGGCGCTGATTATGAAGATGCTTGGTATCGAATAAGGGAGGTTCTGAAAGATGATTATTGATGCAATTTCCAATGGCATTGTCATTGACCACATTACTGCCGGTAAGGCCATGTATTTATATAAGGTACTGGAGCTCGACAAGCTCGATTGCTCGGTGGCGCTGCTCAAAAACGTTGTCAGCAATAAGCTTGGCCGCAAGGACATCATCAAAATTGACCGCATTCTGAACCTGGACTGGGACGTGATTGGCTATGTTGACCCGGGCATTACGGTGAACTTCATCAAGGACGGCAAGCAGGTGGAAAAGCGCCAGCTCAAGCTGCCCGAGCGGATCAAAAATGTCATCCACTGCAAAAACCCGCGCTGCATAACCTCCGTGGAACAGGAGCTTCCACAGGTATTCACGCTGACCGACCCGGCGACACGCACATACCGCTGCCTGTACTGCGAGGCAAAGGCAGAAAACGCCTGATTGAAAGAATAGTAAAACACAGCCACCGGCGAAGCCGGTGGTTGTTCTTATGCGGGCATATTTCCACAGGTTCTTGCGATAGTTCAGGTCGCAGGAAACGGTAATGCCGCGCTTTTTGGCTTCCTGTACAGACTCCAGCGACAGCGCCCTCGCGGATTCGGAGATTGCAGGCGTAATACCCGTGATGTGAAACCACTCCACGCCCTCGAAGGCTTTATCCCAGTCGATATCGCCGGGCTTCGCCATGGCGATGGCCGACCATGCGCGGTCATAGATCACGCGGCTGGGAAGCTGGTTTGCGCCGCCTTCGACATAGTAGACGCCAAAGCGGCCATCTCCGGTGACGATGCGGGAGGTGTCAACACCGAAGCCGCGCAGCTCCCGAACGCAGGCATCCGTGATATCGCCGCTTCGTCGATGCAAGCTCCATATCCCTCGCCCCGCCGCAAGCGGCAGATCTCGTCCAGTCCGCTGCATCCCCTCTTTCGACCGAACCCGCTACGCTGGGCTTCGGTCGAATTTTGTGCCGCACGTCGGCGCAACGTCCGGTTTTCTGGTGCTTAGCGGGTACGCGCTCGACTGTACCTCAAAAGCCGCACAAGCCGCCGACACGGGTTCGACGGCGTGGTAATCTTTGCTTACAGCGGCGCAGATTCTGCGCTTTTCCGGCCTATGCAAAAAACAGAATATTCATATTGCCGCCTATCGGAAGTGTTCCGATAGGCGGCGAAGTGTTTATATCAAGGAATGTTTTCCGTATGCGTTTTTTATCCTTTGACGGAGCCGGCGGTGACGCCTTTGACGATATAGCGCGAGAGGAAGATGTACACGAGCAGCACCGGCAGGATGGCAAGGAGGATGAACATATACACCTTGCCGAGGTCAAATTTCGAGTAATCCGCCGCGCGCAGCTGCGCGATCATGATGGGGACGGTCTTCATTTCCGCTTTATCGAGCAGCAGCGCGGGCAGGAAGTAGTTGTTCCACGACTCGACGAACGTGAAGATCAGCTGCACGGAGATGGCAGGCTTCAGCATGGGCAGCACGATTCGGTTGAAGGTGAAGAACTCGCCCGAACCGTCGACACGCGCAGCCTCCACGATCTCCATGGGCAGGACGCTCTTCATGTACTGGATCATGTAGAAGAACACGACCGGTGCCGCGATGCCGGGGAGGATCAGCGGCAGATAGCTGTTCGTCAGCTTCAGCTTGTAGCACAGCTGGACAAAGCCCGCGGCGGAGACCTGCTTGGGAATGACCATGACGGCCATGATGAACAGGAATGCGAGGCGCTTGAGCTTAAAATTGTAGGCGTGCAGGCCGTAGGCGGTCAGCGCGGAAAAATAGGTGGACAGGATGGCCGTCGCGGCTGCGATGATAAAGCTGTTGAGCATGCCGCGCGGGATGTTGATGGAGCTGTCGTTCCATGCGTTTTTGAGATTCTCCAAGAAATGCCCCTGCGGCAGTGCCTTGAAGCCGCCCTGCAGATCCGCATTGGTCCGGGACGCGTTGACGATCAGCATATAGAACGAGAACAGGCACAAAATCGAAAGGAAGATCAGCAGCGCATAGACCAGCACGCGGCTGACGGTCAGCATGGCGTGGGCTTTGCGGCTGTCCGTGGAATTCTTCTTCATTGCGAGCGCCTCCTTAGTTTTCTTCCTGCTTCGTCAGCGACTTGAACACCACAAGGCTCAGAAGGCCCGTGATGACGAAGATCACGACGGAAATTGCGCCGGACATGCCGTAGTTCTTGCTCGTCTTGAGGTAATTGTTGAGGTACATGACGAGCGTCGTCGAGGTGCGGTTCGGCGTGCCAAGCGCGTTGGTCAGCACCTGCGGCACATCGAACATCTGCAGACCGCCGATGAGTGCGGTGATGACCGTGTAGACGAGAATCGGCATCAGAAGCGGCAGCGTCACCTTGAAAAAGACCTGCAAAGACGTCGCGCCGTCAATGTTCGCCGCCTCAAACAGGCTCTGGTCTATGCCCATGATGCCGGCCATGAGCAAAATCGTCGTGTTGCCGAACCACATGAGGAAGTTCATCAGGCAGATGAGCCCGCGCACGGTGAAGCGGATGTTGAAAAAGTCGATCGGCGCATCGATCCAGCCGAGCTGCGTCAGGATCTGGTTGATCGGACCGACGTTGGAGAACAGCATATAAAACAGCATCGCGAACGCCGATGCCATGATGAGGTTCGGCATATAAATGACGGTCTTAAAGAACTGCTGGCCCTTGATCTTCAGGCGGTAGCTCGTAAAGAAGCACGCGAGCATCAGCGAGATCACGACCTGCGGGATCGCGCCGCCGACCCAGAGCACGATCGTATTTCCGGCGTATTTCAGGATGTCGATCGTTCCGTTTTTATCGGGCGTAAAGAGCGTGATGTAGTTCTTCAAGCCGACGAAATTCGGCCCGACCTGCGTCAGACCCTCCCGGTAGTTTTCAAAAAAGCTGTTGTAGATCGTCAGCAGCTGCGGCGCAAAGTGAAACAGCGCATAGGCCAGAAAGAACGGCGCGATAAAAATATAGCCCCACTTTGCGTAGCTGATTTTGGATCGTTTGGTTTTCAATTTGGGTGCTTTTGTCGTCTGCATCAGATCTCCTCCTCTTATTCTCAGACGTAGTTCCCAGCGGGCCGGAGCGGCCGGTTCGGAAGCGCGTCCGAAATCAGCGCCGGGGCAGGGCGTTCGCCCTGCCCCGGGAAGCCGTAGGATTTACGGAGTGACGATGGTCGGATACTTTTCGTTGATGTACTTATAGAAGTTGCTCATGGCCTCGTCCTCGGTGACGGTGCCCTTGCAGTACTCTCTCCAGTTGGCCTGCAGACCCTCGTTGAGCAGCTGGTCATAGATGGTGTGGTTTTCGAACTTGATGTTCTTGGCAAGGTCACAGAACAGGGCGATGTCGTTCTGGCCGCCGAGGAAATCGCTGCCGTAGGCCGGGTCCTGCGCGACAGTCTCGTTGACCTTCTGGTTATTGGAGAACTGCGCCTCGTTCTTGACCAGGTTCGTGCAGACCTCTTCATTGTTGATGAAGGTGTTCATGATATCGGCAACCATGGTGGGGTTATCCGTACCGGCAGGAGCCAGCAGCCACGTGCCGCCCCAGAAGTGTGCCTGCGGGCCTTCGCAGATCGCCCAGTCGCCGAAGCAGCCCTTGTCTGCGTCCTGTGCGTTGCCCATGGAGAAGTTGAAGTACCAGGCCGGCCCGAAGTAGCACATGGCCTTGCCCTCGCCGAACATCTGCGCGGTGCACTCATCGGACCAGATATCGCAGTCCTGCGTGTAGCCGTTGTCGGAGAAGTCCTTCGCCTGCTGCATCCAGGTCTGGATGGCGGGATCGATCTGGAGGTTGTTGTTCGCGTCGACCCACGGTTCGGAAACGTTGTTGGAGAAGACACGGTAGGTAGCAGCCTCGGAGGCGGTCATCAGATAGCCCTTGGCCTTGGCATCAGCCGCGACAGCATTGAACTTGTCCCAGCTGTTCAGCAGCTCCTGGACCTCGGCGGGATCGTCGGTGCCCAGAACGTCCTTGGCGATGGAGCGGCGGTAAATCAGAGCCGCCGGGCAGCACTGGAAGGATACGCCCTTAACGACGCCGGAAGCATCAGACGCAGCCTGCACGGTATATGCATAGGTGCTGGAGAAATCGGTCACGCCGAGGGCGGTGACGTCCTGCGTGACGGGAGACTCGGTATACTTCTGGATGTAGTCGGCCTCAGCGAGGAACAGGTCGACCTTGTCGTCGGCGGAAGCGTTCTCCTGATTGAGAAGAGCCTCGTCGAGCTTGTCCTGATAGGCGCCATCGGCGCTCGGGGTGATGATCCAGTTGACGGTCACGCCTTCGGGAACGGTGTAGTACTTCTCAAAGAAGCCCTTGAACTCTTCGTTCCAGGCGTAGATGTTGAAGACCTTGCCTTCCTCGGAAGCGGGTTCCGCGGCGGGTGTCTCTTCGGCGGCGGTGTTTTCGTCGGTCTTGGCAGGCTCAGCCGTATCCGTGGAAGCGGCGGGCGTGTCGGTCGTCGTTTCCTTGCTGGCGCAGCCTGTAAACACAGCTGCGAGCATCAGAACTGCAAGAAGCAGCGCAAGATACTTTTTCATTTGAATTCCTCCTGTAAAAAATAATAGTTGACAGTTTGATCTATGTGCACTGCCTCACGGCAGAAAGCACCATACTTAAATCGCACGGACAGAGCCTCCCTCTACCAGCTTGCCCGGAATGAGGATCCGATCGACCAGCGCGGTACGCGGCTTTTCGATGAGTTCGATGAGCTTCGCGGCAGCGGTCTTGCCAAGCGCGGCCGTATCCTGACGATAGGTGGTCATCGCCGGATTCGTAACGCTTGCAAGCTGGATGCCGTCATAGCCCGCCGCGCTGACGTCTTCGGGAAAACGAAGGTCCATGCGGCGGATGGCGTTGCCGCCGCCGATGCTGGAAAAGTCGTCCGGCATCAGGATGCAGGTCGGCGGCTCCGGCAGCTGAAGCAGCTCACGCGTCAGCTCCGCGCAGCGGTCGGGGTCATGGTACACGCCCTCGCGGACGTACTCCTCCGGGATCTCCAGTTCCAGCGCGTCGCAGGCGCGATAGAATCCCGTCAGGCGGTTTTCCGTGACGGTAGTGCGTTCACCGTGGATAAACGCGATGCGGCGGTGGCCCTTCGCATAGACATAGCGGACCAACTCCTCCATGCCGCGCACATTGTCGGAAACGACGGCGGCGCGGTTATTGAAGACGTGATCGATGGTCACGACCGGAAGGCGGGAATTGACCAGCTCCAGCACCTGCGGATCGTTGAAATCGACGCAGGCGATCACCACGCCGTCGACGCCTCGGTACTGGCAGTGCTGCAGGTAGGTCGTCGCCTTTTTGCCGACGTTGCGGTTGATGAAGGTAATGTCATAGCCGTTGGCCTCGGCCTCGACCTTGAGACTTTCGAGCACGGCGGAGAAATATTCATGCGCAAGGCCGCTTCTGCGCTCATCAACGAACAGAACGCCGATATTATAGGTGCGGTTCGTTTTGAGTGCACGGGCGGCGGAGTTTGTCATGTAGCCGAGGGAGTCGGCAGTCCTGCAGATCAGCTCGCGCGTCTGTTCTCCGATATCCGGCTGTCCGGAGAGGGCTTTGCTGACGGTCGCGACCGAAACGCCGCAGGCCTTTGCAATATCCTTCATAGAAACCATGCCGGTCTGCCTCCATTCTGTCCGCGAGTTTCTTAATCGTTTTCGTAGCTTCAAAATAGCTGATTCTGCACAAAATTGCAAGGGGAATTTTTGATTTTTTAGTGTTTAAAACAAAGTTTGGCTGTTCTGCTCAATTTGTTCACGTAAATTTAGCAAATTTGACAGCTTAACTTCTCCGAAACTTGCTCTGTGCCTCTCTTCCCTTCCTGAAAATCATGTTTTTCAGAAAGAATTGCAAAATATGTCTTGCATTTTGCGCAAAAAGCCGCTATTGTAATGGTGCATATCCGTTATATTGACAACTCAAACGATTTCGAATTCTGTCGGTACGCATCAGCCTGCCGGCATAGGAAGGAGTTCCAGATGCAATTCGGCCATTTTGACGATCAGCAGCGGGAATATGTGATCACCGACCCGCGCACACCGCTTCCGTGGATCAACTATCTCGGCAGCGAGGATTTTTTCACGCTCCTGTCCAACACGGCAGGCGGCTACTGCTTCTATCGCGACGCGCGGCTGCGCCGTCTGACCCGCTACCGCTATAATAACTGCCCGGTCGACCAGGAGGGGTTTCATATTTATATCAAAGACGGCAAGACTGTCTGGAATCCCGGCTGGCAGCCCACGAAAACGGAGTTGGACCGCTATACCTGCCGCCACGGTCTCGGCTACAGCGTGATCGAGGGGCAGAAGAACGGCGTTTCGGCCGCGCAGACGCTGCTGGTTCCGCAGGGTGAAAACTGCCTGCTGATCCGGCTGTGCCTGAAAAATGAGACAGACATAAAAAAAACGCTCGATGTGTTCCCGTATGTGGAATTCTGCCTCTGGGACGCGATGGACGACAGCTCCAACTTCCAGCGGAACTTCTCGATCGGCGAGGTTGAGCTGGAACCGGAGGCCATTTATCACAAATCCGAATACCGCGAGCGGCGGAACCACTATGCCGTGCTCTGGGCAAACCGTCCGTATGACGGCTTTGACACCGCACGGGACGCCTTCATTGGCCCCTACGGCTCCCCCGCCCTGCCGGAGGCTGTCGCCGCCGGGTGCTGCACCGGTTCCATCGCGCACGGCTGGGCGCCGGTCGGCGCAATGCAGTTCCATCTGGAGCTGTGCCCCGGCGAGTCGCAGGAGCTTTTCTTTGGTCTTGGCTACGTAGAAAACCCGGAGGGCGAAAAATTCTCCGCACCCGGCGTGATCAACAAGACGCGCGCACATACCATGATCGAAACGTACCGCACAGCGGCACAGTTTGACGCTGCAGCGGATGCGCTGCGCGGATACTGGGACACGCTGCTCTCCAACTACCACGCCGAGACCGGCGACGAGAAGGTCGACCGGATGGTCAACATCTGGAACCAGTATCAGTGCATGGTCACGTTCAACATGAGCCGCTCGGCCAGCTACTTTGAAAGCGGCATGGGGCGCGGCATGGGCTTCCGCGATTCGTGTCAGGACCTGCTCGGATTTGTGCACATCATTCCGGAACGGGCGCGGGAGCGCATTCTGGACATCGCCGCCACGCAGTTCCCGGACGGCAGCGCCTATCATCAGTATCAACCGCTCACGAAGAAGGGAAATCTTGCAGTCGGCAGCGGGTTCAACGACGACCCGCTGTGGCTGATCGCGGGCGTGGACGCTTACTTGCGCGAAACAGGCGACTGGTCGATATTGGATGAAAGCGTTACGTTTGACTGTGACCCGGACAATGCCGCGCCGCTCATGGAGCACCTGCGCCGCAGCTTCCGGTTCATCTGCACACACCTCGGCCCGCACAAGCTGCCGCTTATCGGCAGAGCCGACTGGAACGACTGTCTGAATCTCAACTGCTTCTCCGCCCACCCCGGCGAGAGCTTCCAGATCACCGGCCCCAGCGAAGGCCCGGTCGCGGAGTCTGTGTTCATCGCCGGGATGTTCGTCAAATACGGCAGGGCCTACGCCGATATTCTTCGCCATCTGGCGCTGAACGCAGAAGCTGCGGCGGCTGAGACCGCAGTTGCAGAGATGGAAATGGCCGTGCTGGAAGCGGGCTGGGACGGCGCATGGTTCCGCAGGGCCTACGACGCGTTCGGCGCGCCCGTCGGCAGTAAGGACTGCGCCGAGGGGCAGATCTTCATCGAGCCGCAAGGAATGTGTGTCATGGCCGGGATCGGCAGGGAAACAGGCGAAGCCGAAAAAGCGCTCCAGAGCGTCAAGGACCGGCTCGACAGCGAATTCGGCATTGTGCTGCTGCAGCCGGCCTACACAAGCTATTATCTGAATCTCGGCGAGATCAGCTCGTATCCGCCCGGATACAAGGAAAACGCAGGTATTTTCTGCCACAACAACCCATGGATCACCTGCGCGGAAGCTGTTCTGGGGCACGGCGCACGCGCGTTTGAGACTTACCGGAAGATCTGCCCCGCCTATCTGGAATCCGTCAGCGAGGTTCACCGCACAGAGCCCTATATCTACAGTCAGATGGTCGCGGGTAAGGATGCGCCGACCTTCGGCGAGGCCAAAAACAGCTGGCTGACCGGCACGGCGGCATGGACGTTCGTGTCCATTTCACAGGCTATTCTCGGCGTACAGCCGGAGCTGGACGGTCTTCGCATCGACCCGTGCATTCCGCCGGAATGGGCACGCCTGACGCTGACCCGACGCTTCCGCGGCGCACAGTATTGCATCACGGTCGAGAATCCGGGCGGCGCGGAGCATGGCGTGCAGGAGCTCTATGTGAACGGTGTGCGGCAGGATGGGAATCTGATCGCGCCGGCTGCGCCAGGCAGTGTTGTTTCGGTACGCGTGGTTCTGGGAGGCTGAGATGGCGTTTCGAGAGGATTTCGTCTGGGGCGCGGCGTCAAGCGCCTATCAGACCGAGGGCTTCCCGCGAGCGGACGGCAGCGGGGATAGCATCTGGGACGCATTCTGCCGCCAGCCCGGCGCAATTGCCAACGGTGAGGACGGTTCGGTTGCCTGCGACGGCTACCACCGCTTTGCAGAGGACATTGGGCTTTTAGCCTCGCTCGGCTTATCCGCTTACCGGTTTTCGACAAGCTGGGCGCGGATCGACCCGAACGGCGACGGCCATTGGAACGAGTCGGGGCTCCGGTACTATGACCGTGTCGTGGACTGCTGTCTTGCAAACGGCGTTACGCCATGGATGACGCTCTATCACTGGGAGCTGCCGCAGGCGCTGGAGGAAAAGGACGGCTGGCAGAATTCTGAGACAGCGGCGGCCTTTTCCCGCTTTGCAGGCATGATGGCAGCGCATTTCGAGGGCCGCGTTTCCCACTTTATCACGCTCAATGAGCCGCAGATCGTGCTCAAGCTTGGATACGCGGACGGTATTCACGCACCGGGGAAGCGGCTTTCGCTTCCGGAACTCGTTTCGTGCTGGAAAAACCTCATGCTGGCGCACGGACTTTCCTTCCGGGCCATCCGGAAAGCCGCGCCGGAAGCTTTGATTGGCATTGCCTCCACCGGCAAGCTCTGCTATCCGCACAGCCCCGCCGACGAGGACGCCGCGCGGCAGGAAACCTTTCGCCTGACAGATGCCGACTGGATGTTCACGCACCCGATCGTTTTAGACGCCGTATGCCTAGGCCGCGTTAAACCGGAGGCGGGAGCGCTTCGCAAACTTTTAAGCGAAGTTACGCCGGAGGAATGGGACACGATGCACGCTGTCCCGGATTTCATCGGCGTCAATTCGTATAACGGCAGCGAGATCGCCGCCGGGCCGGATGGCGCGCCGGTTTATCTGCCGCGGCCGCAGGGCTTTGCCTGCACGGCGCTCAAGTGGCCCATCACGCCGGAAATTATGGAGTACGGCTATGCGTTCCTCTATGAACGCTACCGGCTGCCGCTCTATGTGACGGAGTGCGGACTGAGCTGCAACGACCACATATTCCTGGACGGGCAGGTCCACGACGCGGATCGGATCGATTTTCTGCACCGCTATTTACTTGCGCTTTACAGAGGATGTGAACGGGCAGACATCCGCGGCTTTTTCCACTGGTCGCTGACCGACAATTTTGAGTGGCACAGCGGCTATGCCGAGCGCTTTGGCCTGATCTACGTCGACTATCCGACGCAAAAACGGATTCTGAAGGACAGCGCGCGCTGGTATGCGCGGACCGCCCGGGAAAACGGCAGAAATCTGTAGCTATTCTTTGTTTACAGCGGCACAGAACCTGCGCCGCTGGTTTTCTGTCTTGACCCAAACCGTGACCCAAACGCGGAAAAATCAGGTGGAATTATCCGTGCCGGAAAGGATGCCGCTGTGAAATTTTCCGAGCGGAAAGGCTCTGAAATGCTCTAAAATGCCCGCGAAAAATATCCGACCAACCTTCGGGACCAAGAGGCCTCGGGTTCGAATCCCGACACTCCGACCAAATCCGGCTGAAATCTTCTGATTTCAGCCGGATTTTTCTGCGTTTTCAGAACTTTTTCCGATGGAGAATCCTGTGACTTTTCCGTCTGACCCAAACCCGACCCAAACGGGAATTCGGAGCGGAAAGCGCCGGAAGATAAATTTTGCCGCCTGCCGGAGCTTTTCCGGCAGGCGGTGTGTGCCTTTCTGTTCATTTCTTGCCGTTATCCGACGCTTGCCATGAATCCGCTGATTTTCTGTGCGGCTTCTTTCATGCCTGCTGTCACATGGGTGTACACGTCCAGTGAGAACTCTGCCGAGGCGTGACCGAGGATCTCCGCGACCGTTTTCGGGTCGATGCCGCTTTGAATTGCCAGCGTCGAGAATGTGTGTCTGAGATCATGAAATCTGACGTGCTCCTCAATTCCGGCTTTTTCGAGCAACTTCTTATGAATCCTTCCAACGCAGTCCGGACCGTACATTCCACCAGTCTTGGGTGACGGGAACATATACGGACTGAACGGGTGATTCTTACGATCTTCGACCAGCAGCCGGATTGCTTCGTCGCTGAGATAAATCTCTCGGACGGAGTTTTCTGTTTTCGGCTCCGTCACGACCAATTCTCCCTTGCCGCGCGACACAGATTTGGACACGGTCAGCGTTTTCGTCTGCAAGTTGAGGTCGCTCCACAGCAGCGCCACCAGCTCCCCGCGCCGCAAGCCGGTACTCAGTTCCAGATAGAACATCGGCAGGACGCCCCATTCCTCCGCCGCTTTCAAATAGTCGCGAATCTTCTCCGGCGGAATGATCTGCATTTTCTTCTTTTCTTTTTTTGGCAGGCGGCAGCCGTTTGCGGGGTTGTAGGGAATCAGCCGCTCCGTCACCGCCTGTTCCAGACGCTGTCGCAGCATCGTATGCAGCCCTCGAATCGTCTTGTTGCTGAGGCTCAGATCACCCATGTTTTCGTACCGCTGCACCCGACCGTGTGCTTTCGTTTCATTGTAGAATTTCTGGATTTGCAGCGTTGTGAGCGCCGTCAGCTTGATGTCCCCGATGCGCGGCTTGATATGCTGGTCGATGTAGTTCTTGTAATATGCCGCCGTGGATGCTCGAACGGACGGCTTCGCGTAGTTCTCGTACCAGAGCTGCGCCCACTCGCCTACCGTGTAATCCCGGCGCTTCGTTACATCGATCTTCTCAAGCTCCTCCATCGCCTTTTGCAGCTTTTCCTTGCATTCGCGCTGCGTCCGCGCGAGGACGCTCTTTGCGATTGGTTTCCCCGTCTCCGGATCGACGCCTGCTGTATACCGTCCTTCCCAGCGACCGTCTTTGCGTTTGCGGATGTTGCCTTCCCCATTTGCCCGTTTTTTCGCCATCTGTACTCCTCCTTTCTTTTGCTGAATCAACAACTATCACGCGGGAGACAGAATAGCAATCTCCCGCGCAGATAGTTATCAGAAAGTTATCATTTTGTTTTCTTTGCCTATGGCGGTGCAGGTTTTGAACCGCGCTACCAGCCCATCGACATGGTGCTGTTCGTCTGCTCCTGCTCGTGATCGTCCGCCTTGTGTCCGGCGGCCATGCGCATCCGACGCAGCTTGGCAAGGCGTTTGCGGTCGATCTGGACGCCGCTGCTTTGCGGCGCAGGCGCATGGGATTGAAAAATCTTTCCCAGATGGTAGAGCAGCCGCGTTGCCGAAAGCAGAACGTTCGGCGGCTCCGGACGCTCGATGCGATCCATGAAAAATCCTGCATAGTCGTGTCCCTGCGCCTGCGCTTTCTGGAACCAGTCGTAGGCAGCATCCTTGTCCTGCGGCACGCCGTCGCCGCTGAGATAGAGCTTTCCCAGCAGATACTGCGCATAGGGATTTTCCTGTTCGGCAGCCATGCGCACATACTCCGCTGCGCGTTCTGGATTTTTCGGTGCGTTCTTCCCACTGAGATATTCCTTACCCAGCCGGTAGGCGGCATAGTCGCTGCCGTTCTGCACTGCCCGTTCCAGCCAGTAGAATCCCTGTGCTGGATTTTGTACTTCCGGATCATCCGAGAGGAGCAGCCTGCCCAGTGCATACTGCGCCGCCGCATGATCTTGCCGTGCAGCCAATCCCAGATAGTGCTGTGCCTTTTCCGTGTCCGGAATCAGCAGCCCGCCATCACGGTATAAAATTCCGGTCAGGTATTGCGCGTATCGATCTCCGCCGTCTGCCAGCGCTTCCAACTGCTTTGCGGCTTCATCGCGATCCTCCAACGGCAGGGTTTCGTCCGTCGCCATTGCGTACCACGCATTTGCTGGGTACGGAACATTGCAGGTGGCATTTTGCTCCGCATCCGGTTCTGCGCCTACATCCTCGAACGTGATCTTGTTCTGCCGCACCTGTTCCGCCACCTGAAGGACCGCATTCTTGATCTGCCGGAACTCCTTCTGCTGGGAGAGCGGCGGACGCTGCCGCTCTTTTTCCGCGTAGAAATCGTTCAGCCTGCACTGCAGCTTCCACCAGCGCCCGTAGCATTCATACACGCTCTGCAGCAGCTCCATCTGATCGACAATGGCATCGACCTTCCGCTTGAGATCTTTCGGCAGATACCCGTAGGACTTTTTTCCCTTGACGCTGCAACTCCAACGCCAGTTCCCAGATCATTTGCTCCGCCTCCGGATGCTCGCAGGCGGAGTTCTGCATCTTCTGCGCAAGCGCCAGCATGGCAGAGCGTGTTTCCCGCACCAGTTCGTCGCGGGACTGACTTTTGTCCTCGTAGATGTGCAGCAGCTCCTGCTGAAAGATCTGGTTTGTCAGGACGGATTTGATTTTCCGAATCCCGTCCCGGTTCAGGTACGCCTGCCCCGGCTTTTTCGACCACGCCATCATGTGGACGTGCGGGTGACCGCCCTCGTCGTGGAACGCCGCGTACCAGCGAAAGTCCTCCGGCGGGATGTGCATCGCCTCCGCGATGTCATTCCGGTGCGCCCGCAGCAGCGCCCGCCATGCGTCCGCGTGATCGAACCCAAGCCGCTCCGCGTCCTCGCGCCGGAGCGAAATGATGTGCGTCCAGATATTCCCGGTGTAGCTGTTCACCTCCGCCATCGCCGCATTCAGGTCGACCGCATCTTCGTCACCGAACAGCCCATGTTCTCCCATCCGCTCCGCGCGAGGACGGGTTGCGATATACTTGGCGTAGCCGTCAAGCTCCTGCACCTTGCTCCAGTTTTCCTCCATCGCCAGCGTGAGAAATTGCGAGGCGTTGAACTTCGTCGGATGCGACGTGTAATCGCCGTATTCCAAGAGCGTTTTCGTATCCGGAAAATCCTTCGTCAGCTTTTCGATAAGCTGCGTCTGCCGTTTTGTCGGCGGTCGGTCGTCCGGCAAAATTTCTACCCGTTCGCGCGTGGCGATGTAGCGCAGATACCCGCCCGCCGGTTTTGCGCCGCCGCCCTTGAAATACGGACTTTTGACGATCAATCTGGCCATTCGTCAAACGGCTCCTGCGCGCGAACCTTCTGCTCCAGCCGGAGTTGGCCGTTGGTACGCTTCACGTCATTGACGCTCTTTGCCCGCTGTTTCCGCAGCACCGATTCGTCCAGATTCACGCACTCCGCCAAAAGGCTCAGCCCCATGTCGAGTTCCACGGCCTGCTTGAACAGCAGCGATGAGAGCCGCTGCTCCAAAAGCTGCAGCCGTCCGTCAATGGCCGACTGGACTGCCCGCGGAAGCATCGTGCTTGTTCCCGCCGCCAGATGATCCGCGTAGTAATTCACGGCACGTTCCAGAAATTCGTTTTTGCTCCGGCAGCCGTCCAGCTGGTACCAATGCTCCAGCTTTTCCGCCGTCTCCGGCGACATCCGGAAATTCAATCTGTTTTCTTCCTTGCTCATAATCCTCCAATCTGCGGCGCGGCACGCCAGAATCCCTTGAACCGTCTGCGTTTGCGGGATTTCTGATGCCAGCCGCGCGTAATTTCCTCCAAACAGGCGCCAATCGCAGCGCCTGCGCAACCCCTTGATACAGTCCGCACTGCGGGCTGTTGTGACCAGGAAAAGCGTCGGTTTCGACGCCATCCGTTTATCCTGCTTTTCGTCGATGCAAGCTCCATATCCCTCGCCCCGCCGCAAGCGGCAGGTCTTCGTCCATTCCGCTGCATCTCCTCTTTCGACCGAACCCGCTGCGCTGGGCTTCGGTCGAATTTTGTGCCGCACGTTGGCGCGATGTCCGGTTTTTGGCTTCCGGCGGGCACGCGCCCGGCTGTGCCCGCAAAACCGGACACAGCCGCGACACGCGGCTCACGCGGGCGGACAGGTGGTTTTCTGCCGTACCTGTTGGAACGCTTCCAACCGCTTTCGGATGCGTTCCTGCTCGCATTCCGCGTCCAGCTTTGCAAGCTTTTGCTCGTAAAACTGCTGGATGGAAAACTGAATGGGCAGGAGTGTGTACAAAAGGCTTCCGTTCTGCTTGCGTCCGTCCTGTGTGATGATGCTTGTGTGCTCTGTCTGAATCAGCCCTCGTTCGACCAGCTCGGTCACATATTTGCGTACCGTGTTCGGACTCATATTGACGGCTTTACCAATCGTTTTGTAGCTTGCATGGCACTGATACGTCGTCCGATCCTCGATGTACATCAGATAGCTGTAGACAGCCAATGCGCCCGGCGAGAGACCGAGGGCGAAAACCTCATTCGGCAGAGGAAAATAGTTTTTGATTGGATCGCGCGAGGTATAGTATTTATTCCTCATGCGCGCCTCCTGTCTGCCGCTCCACCCAGAGACGGAACTGCTCCTTCGGTACGACAAGCCGGCTGCCGATCCGCAGCGACGGAAAGCCGTCCTCATGCAGAAGTTCGTAGGCGCTCGACGGCGATACGCCCAGCGTGCGGGAGACAAGCTGCGCGTTGAGAAACAGCGGCAGCTCGTCAAAATTTTTGATGCTCGATGTGTTCAAAGTCTTTTTACCTCCAACTGATTTTAGAAATACCAGAGAAAACTTGCGTTTCGGAGGTCTCTCTGTTAAAGTTAACACAGTTGCAGTCCGTGTTTTCCGAAACGCGGCGCGCCGTCCGACTGTTGCAGCAGCCGGACGGTTTTTTTCTTTTCCTGTTACCATCCTCCATACCCGTTCCTGCCCTGCGGCCTTTTGTTGACGCACACGGCGTTGGCTTCGCCTTGGTACGCTGGCTGCTTTTGCAGCGTCGCGGCATACTTCTCCGGCGAGTATCGTCTTTGGAGATGGGTGTGAAATTTTCAAGGTACAGAGCAACTTACCGTTGACAAGCTGTCTATGCGGTGCTAGACTATGATAAAATAATTTAGACAGCTTTCTGGTTTTAAGGTAACATAGAGCTATATGTTTGTCAAGACTATTTCATTTATAATTTACAATTAGTCCATATTTGAGGTGACAGCCATGTGGTATGCAAAGATGTATTTCTCCGGTGAGAAGGAGTTTTTTGAAAACGATGCGTTTGGAATGCAGGGCGTGCCGTCCAAGCAGCTGGAGCTTCCGTTTCTGGAAAGCCTGCTGACCTTTCTGGAATTGGATGAAAAAGAAATCACGCCGATGCTCGAACGCATCAGCGTGAATTGGGAACGCTTTGTTGAAAGCCGCGACCGTGAAGCATATACAGCCGCAATGGTAGAGCTCGGGTATGCTGGCAGAGAAGCACATTTACCTTCGCCTTTTATATACGCGCTGCTACAGTTGCAGCTCCCGAAGGGACTTGGGAAAGCGCCGCTTCAGGCGATTGCTTTGGATCTAAAGGAGTTTGCAAAGCAGTTTTCAGAGACAAGGAAGCAGGTCGAGAAGTTTTTGGAATGCGTGCTGGACGTGGATTCCGCCGGCCGCGAACCGCAGAAGCAGGCGGCGAAAAACTACCATCACGACCAGCCGAGAAATCCGGAACTGTTCCGATTTGAGCCGATCCCGCTGAGCTTTGAGCCGGTCGAGCCGGGTCGCTGCGCGCCTGTTTTGTACTCTTCTGTGCGGGATATGATCGACTATTCGCTGCGAAGCTGCGTCGAGCGCGGCGTGACCGTGCGCCGCTGCAAAAATTGCGGCCGCTGGTTTCCGCAGACTGGGCGCGTGAGCGCGGAGTACTGCGAGCGCCCCGTGAAGTACGGCGAGCAGCGCTGCCGCGAGATCGGCGCGTTCCGCCAGTGGACAAAAAAGCAGACCGATGACCCGATTTTTAAGGCGTACCGCAAGGAGTACAAAAAGCGCTTCGCGTGGATCAAAGCCGGCCGCATCACCGACGAGCAGTTTTATGCCTGGAGTGAAAAGGCCAGAGAAGAAAAGAAGAAAGTGCGACCGCGAGATCATCTCGCTGGAGGAATTCCAGCAGTGGCTCCGCGACTCGAAAATATGAAACTACGCGGCCGGTAAGCTGCCGGCCGCGTATTCTTTGTCTATAGCGGAGCAAACTTTGTTTTTTTACGCAGGTGTTTTCAGCAGGTCGGAAAGCTTTTGCAAACGGAAATCCGCAAGCAAGGAATTTGCCGCGGGTACCGATGCCCGCAGCGTAGAAACCGCCGGCCTTTGCAGCCTTGTATGCGAGATAACCCATGTCATCTTGTTTTCAAAACTCATGCCTATATAATGCGCAGCGCTGCCATCGGCAGAGGCGGAAAGGGAAAGAGGCTTACAGAGATTTGCAGAAAGTGTCGATGCGGCGGAGCGCCTCACGGAGATTGTCATCCGAGCAGGTATATGCGATACGGATGAAGCCTTCGCCGCATTCGCCAAAGGCGCTGCCCGGAATGCAGACGACCTTCTGCTCGTCGAGCAGGCGGCTGCAGAACTCGACGCTGCTCAGGCCAAAGCTGCTGATGTCGGCAAACACGTAGAACGCGCCGTTCGGGCGGTTGCAGCGGATGCCGTCGATCTTGGCAAGCCCGTCGAGCAGGATGCTGCGGCGGCGTTCAAAGATCTGGCGCAGTTCTTCGCACAGCTCCGGATGGTCGAGCGCGACGGTCGCCGCGTACTGGCCGGGGGCGTTGGCGCAGGCGTTGAAGTTTTCCTGACACTTGGTCATGCGGTCGACGATCTCCGCTGGGGCCGCGACAAAGCCGATGCGCCAGCCGGTCATGGCATAGGACTTTGAAAAGCTGTTGACGATGACGGTGCGCTCCTTCATGCCTGGGAACGAGGCAATGCAGGGCGCCTCTTCTCCGGCGTAGAGCAGGGTGTTGTAGACATCATCAGAGATCACCAGCAGATCGTGCTTCACGGCCAGCTCGGCGATCTTCGCCATCGTTTCGCGCGTCATGACCGAGCCAGTGGGGTTGTTCGGGGTGTTGATCATCAGCGCCTTGGTGTGCGGTGTGATGAGCTTTTCAATGGCCTCCGGCTGCATTTCAAAATTATGCTCCAGATCCGTGGGAACGCGGACAGCCGTGCCGTCGCAGTACGCGACCTGCGCCACGTAGTTCAGCCACTGCGGGTCCTGAATCAGGACTTCATCACCCTTGTTCAGCAGGACAAGGAACAGCAGGCTCAGCGCGCCCATGCCGCCGTTTGTGATGATGATCTCGGTGTTCGGGTCGTAGTGCAGCTCCTTCAGATAGGACTTCTCGGCGATGGCCTGACGGAACGAGAGCGTACCGGCGTTCGGCGTATAATGCGTGATCCCCTTGTCGAGCGCTTCCTTTGCCGCCTCGCAGACCAGCTTCGGCGTCGGCATATCTGGCTCGCCGATGCCAAGACTGATGACGCCGGTCATGGTATTTGCGCGGTCAAACATGGCGCGGATGGCGCCCTGCTTCAGCGTTTTGGCTTTTTCATTGATCCATTCCATGATGTTGATGTTCTCCTTTTATCTCTGCACTCTGCCTGTGCCGTCGCCGCCCATGAGCTTTTCCACGTCAGAAACGCCGACGCGGTTAAAGTCACCGATCACGCTGTGCTTCAGGCAGGAAGCTGCAACTGCAAATTCGAGCGCGGACTGCTTGTCCTCGTAATGATTCAGGCCATAGATCAGGCCGCCCGCGAAGCTGTCGCCGCCGCCCACACGGTCAATAATGTCGCGGATCTCATATTTCTTTGAGACATAGAAGTCCTTGCCGTCATTCAGGCACGCCGCCCAGCCGTTCCAGTCCGCGCTGTGGCTCTCGCGCAGTGTGATCGCGATGCACTTCATGTTCGGGTAGGCTTCCAAAACTTTGTTGCCAAGCGCGCGGTATTTATCGCGGTCCAGCTCGCCGGATTCAACGTTCACATCGACGGTAATTTCGAGCGATTTCTGCACGTCTTCTTCGTTGGCAATCGCCACATCGACGTACTTGGCAAGCTCGCGCATGACCTCGCTGGCCTTTTTGCCATATTTCCAGAGGTTCTTGCGGTAATTGAGGTCGCAGGAAACGGTGATGTTCCGCTTCTTCGCTTCCTTGACAGACTCAAGAGACAGCTCCATTGCGGATTCGGAAATCGCAGGCGTAATGCCTGTGATGTGGAACCAGTCCACACCCTCGAACGCTTTGTCCCAGTCGATATCGCCGGGCTTTGCCAGCGCGATCGAGGAATACGCGCGGTCATAGACGACCTTGCTCGGCAGTTGGTTTGCGCCGCCCTCCAAGTAATAAATGCCCATACGACCCTCGCCGCGGACGATCTTCTTTGTGCCCACGCCAAAATAGCGCAGCTCGCGGATGCAGGCGTCTGCAATATCGTTCTGTGGCAGAATAGTCAGAAATTCCGCGTCCATGCCGTAATTTGCAAGGGAGACTGCCACGTTCGCCTCGCCGCCGCCGAAGGTAGCTTCCAACAGCGGGCTTTGGAAGAAGCGCTCGTGTCCCGGCGCTTTCAGGCGGAGCATAATTTCACCGAATGTCAGAACTTTCATCTTCGCCCCTCCTTACTTCTGCAGCAGATGCACGGCGAAACCGCCGAACTCATCTTTGAGGTATGCAACTGTCATACGACCGTTTTTATACTTTGCTGAGCTTTCGTCATATGCAAAGCCCTTCTTTGCAAGCTCTGCCACCGCCAGCTCCACAGAGTTGGTGCGGATCGCAATATGACCGTTTTTGCCCTTGAACATGGTCTTCATGACCTCGATGCCGCTGGATGCAAACATCGAAGAGCTGCCGTCTTTGACCGGCAGATCAAACGCTTCGTTCAGCTTCTCGCAGACCGCGGATGCCGCTGCGGCATCTTCGCAGTTGACGCCGATGTGCGCAACCTCAAAGCCGAGCGCGGCAGATCTTGCCTGTTTGCAAAGCCTCCCGTGATCTTCTCAAAATTACCGGCTGCAATGTCCGCCTTCGGGCAGACCCAGCTGCCGCCGACCGCGTGGATGAACGGTGCGGCGATGAACTCGCCGATGTTCTGCGCGTTGACGCCGCCGGTCGGAATGAACTTGATCCCGCCGAAGGGACCCGAGAGCGCCTTCATGGCAGAAAGTCCGCCATAAACGCCAGCCGGGAAGAACTTCACAACGTTTAAACCCAGCTTCATGGCTGCCATGATTTCCGTCGGCGTCACGCAGCCGGGCGTCACGGCAACGCCGTTTTCCACGCACCAGCGGACGACTTCCTCGTCAAAGCCGGGGGCAACGATGAACTTCGCGCCGCACTCGACGGCCTTGCGGCACTGGTCGAGCGTGATGACCGTGCCCGCACCGACGAGCATATCGGGGCAGCTTTCCGCGACCGCCTTGATCGAATCCGCCGCAGCCGCCGTGCGGAACGTGATTTCCATCACGTCCACGCCGCCGGCAAGCAGAGCCTTCGCCGTCGCGACCGCGTCCTTTGCATCGTCCAGCACCACAACCGGCACAACAGCAGATCTTGCAAGTCTTTCAGAAACATTCATTTTGTCGACTCCCTACTTTCATTTGCGATGATTCCAATAAACATCCCATGCGTTTTCTGCAAAGATCATCTCTCGTTCCTTCTCCGTGCAGTCGGACAAAAGGAATTTTCCGTGCGCCACCAACTGCTGATAGTTTGCCGTCCCCAGCAGCCATGGAATATCTGTCCCCCATAGCAATTTCTTTGCTCCCACGATCCCGCGTGCCAAGTCAAAATAGCGTTTCGTACTGGGAAATGGATATTCTTCTTCCTTCTGCACATGATACGGGAGCGCGGAAAGATCAAACCAAACATTTGGCAACGTACCCAAACGAATCTGCTCCAACCACGCAGACCAAAGCTCCGGGTTGCGCTCTGCAGCTCGCGAGGGCTGCCCCATGTGGCAAAGCACGATTTTCAATCCCGGATGACGCTTTGCGATGGACGCGATCTGATCTGTCTGATAAGAACCATCGCCTGGCCGACCGAGGTCAAACGAAACCGTTTTTCCACCTGCTTCCATGGCCTCCCAAAGCCATCTTAGCTCTGGTGCGTCCAGCTGTACGCCGGGATAGACACCGTACAGGCCGCCCGCCTCAGAAAACTCAATTTTAATGTTTTTCCAAAGCGATCCTTCCAGCTTTTCGGCATAATACTGGCGCGCCGCAGGACTCCAAGGGTCAAAAAAAGCGGAGGCAGTAAACTGCTCCGGATAGTCCCGGCATGCTTGCAGTACATACTCGCTCCAGTCTCCATAGCATGGGCAAAGAATCAGGACAGCTTTATCCACCCGTCCCTGCCGCATCTCATGCAGCAGCATCTGCAATGTATGGCTGGTGTTTTCGTTGATCGCCGGCAGCACATCCTGTGCGATGCCGTCTCCTGCATCGATCCGGCCATATCCCGCGCCATGGGTATGGCCTTTCGGACCATACCCATCAACTTTCGGGAAAATATGAACGTGAGCATCAATCAGCATGATTTTTCTCCGTTTCTTTGCCAGAAATGTCACTGTATATTGTCAGTTCCAAACCACTCGGGTCTAGCACTTTAAAATTTCGATGCCCCCAGAACTGATTCTGCGGCTCCCGCTGAATCGTCCAGCCTTGCGCCTGAAGCTGCTCGCAGTAGCGGTCTGCATTCTCTACCTGCATTTGTAGCGTCCATCCATTCGAAGCTGGCACTTCCATGCCCGGTGGGGCGTAAATCACCTCGATTTGGCCGGATGCCGCCCCATAGACACACACCCGATCATCCCTTCCGGTCTCCCGGCAGACCAACACCGGCAATCCAAGAACGGTACCATAAAAGTGCCGCATCTGCTCATATTCCTTCGTATAGATCTGAACTCGGAACACACCGTTTTCCATCACAGCAGCCCTTTTCCTCCAGATCCTTCAGATAGGAAAAGATCACGATATCGTTTTTATTGGGGTCCAGCAGCCGGAAGCAGCGAATCCCATAAGGCCGGTCAGCCAGATCTTCCAAAAAAATCAGCCAATCTTTTTTCTTCATTGCCTGATAGCAGGCATTTACATCTTCTGCCTCCAGCATAAGGGTCGTACTTCCTTGTGCAATTGGAGGATCCCTTCGAATGACCTCAATAACGCCACCGGCTGCCAGATATTTCACGCCGCGATCATCAGGTCCATCATCCCACGAATAGTTGGAGCGTAATTCCAATCCTTCACCGTAGAATTTTGTACTTGCCTCGAAATCATCTACATAGAGTACAGAACGAAACTCATTTTTGAAATAAGCCATAGCCAAAGTCCTCTTTTCGTTTGTTTGACAGGTTTTCATGCGCTGCGCTTTTTTGTATGCGTGGTTTTGCTGTTTTTTTCTGCGCGTTTCGTGGATATCGGATGCACAAACGGCACACCGTCCGCAGCCGGAGCACGCAGCTTTTTCCCGGTAAACATCAAAGCAAGCAGCGTCGTCAAATACGGCAGCATCCGAAGCAACTGCGGCGCAATATTCAGCTCCTGAAGCCGAAGACGCAGAGCATCCATTCCGCCAAATAAGAGCGCTGCCAGATACGAACCACCCGGTGTCCACTGGCCAAAGCGGTTCGCTGCATACGCCAGAAATCCTTTATCCGCAGACATACCGTTCGTGAATACATTCAGGGAACCCAAACTAAGCGAGGCACCCGCCAATCCGGCCATCAGACCGCCCCAGAGTACGGCAGAGGTTCGAAGGCGATATACGTTTACGCCAACAGTTGCCAGTGCCATAGGATTTTCGCCTGCCGCGCGAACCCGTAGACCATAGCGCGTATGGTATGGTAAATCACATAGTGCATCAAAGCAGTCAGCGCGATACAGAGGTAGATGCAAGGATTATGCCCGCTGAGCAATGGGCCAAGAACGGGAATGTCCTGAATGAACGGAATATCGACCGCTGAGAATCCCGGCAACCAAGGCGACGTGCCGCGGCTGCCCCAGATTGTGTACATAATTAGATAGGAAAGACCGGGTCCCAGCAGATTCAGGCCAATGCCGATCACGACCTGATCGCCGCCGCAATAAATGGACAATCCTGCAATGATTGCTGCAAGAAGGACTCCGGCGGCCGCACCGCACAGAAGCCCGACCCATGCACTGCCAGAATAATAGGCACCAACAGCACCCATAAAAGCGCTGGCAATCATAGTACCCTCAATACCGATATTGATGACGCCTGCCCGTTCGCTGATGGTGCAGGCAAGAGTTGCCAGCGCAATCGGCGTTGCCGTACGAAGCGTGGCAGCAAGAAACGAAAGAACCGCATCTAAATTCATTGTTGTGACGCCTCCTTTGCATCTTGACCGCCTCGTTTTGTGTGCAGCCATTCCCGCAGCAGCAGGAATCCATTTTTTAATGTGACCCACAACGTAGGCGTGGCAATCAATATAACAATCAGACCTTGCAGGACTGTGATCATATCGATTGGAACGCTGTTTGTCAGGTTCATGCTGATAGAAGCAGAACGCAGCATACCAAAGAACATCCCGGTCAGGAGAACAGCAAACGGGTTCAAACCTGCCAGCGTCGCCACGGTAATGCCATCCCAGCCGTATCCGGGTGAAAAGCCCAAAATCCAGCGCTTATAGATTGCAAGACACTGCACGGCTCCCGCAAGTCCGCAGATTCCTCCGCTCAGCACCATGGTCAGCAGTGTTTTATGGTAGACGTTAATTCCCGCCTGACGAGCGCTGTTGGGATTCGCGCCAACGACGCGAATTGCAAATCCCGCCGGTGTCCGATACAAAATCCACGCGACAAGCAGCACGCAAACGACTGCAACAATAATTCCATAATTAAATTGCGTATTCGGCATCACACGCGGCAATACCGCTGCATCCAACACATTGGGCGTTTCCGTCGTGCTTGCACCCTCACGCAAAAAGTGATATTTGACCAGATACTCTGTAAAACTGGAGCCAATGCTGTTCATCATTACCGTTCCGACGAACAGCGCAGCTAAATTCTTGCCTACCATCAGCGTCGGAATGAGAGCCCACAATGCTCCTGCCGCAAACCCTGCAATCAGCGCCAGAAGAAGCGGCAGCGGCTGCGGAAGATCCACATAAATACCGGTCAGCACTGCTGCAAGCCCGCCAACGAGCAGTTGTCCTTCTCCGCCAATATTGAACACGCCGCCCTGAAATGCAACGACCGCGCCGAGTCCGGTTAAGACCAGCGGTGTTGTATACGCGAGAACACTCATCAGACCGCTGAGGCTGCCGAAAGATCCCGTCAGTACTGCAGCGTAGACCGCAAAGGGATTACTCCCTGTTGCCCACATAATCAGACCGCCAATCAAGAGTGCCAGCAGCAGAGAATAAATCAGATATTGAAATTTTGACTGTTTCGACATATGTCCTCCCATTCTGCTGTATTTCCACCGCCCGGTAAATTACTTCACCGGGTGGGGAACTGATGGATCCGAGCTATCAGCCGTTTACTTCTTCCAGCGTTTTCGGAACAGAAATCGAGCCGTCTGCAATTCCGGTCTTTGCTGCATCAACAGCAGCCCAAACATCATCCGGGATTTCAACATTACTGCCCTCTGCATCGACCATGCAGGCGTCCTCCGCACAGCCGAGAGAAATGCTGCCACCCTGGAATGTTCCGTCCATCGCCGCATGAATGGCGTCATCCGCTGCAACGGGGAAAAGCCGGATAGCACTGGCCATGTTTGTGTCCGGAGCATCCGCATTGACGTTCCCGTCAAAACCAATGGTATAGAAGCCGTTTTCCTTGCCTGCTTCCAAAATGCCAAGTCCAGCCGTGCTGGCTGCATGATAGATGATATCTGCACCCTTGTCATGCATCGCAATGGCCATTTCCTTGCAGGCTGCAATGTCGTCCCAGGAACCCAGGTAGTCAACAAGAACCTGAACATCAGGATTGACAGACTGTGCGCCCGCAGTCAGACCAGCGGCATTCATGTTGCAATTGTAAATATCAAAGGCCGCAATAAAGCCGATAACATTACTCTTGGTCATCATTCCGGCCATGACGCCGACCATATAGCTCAGTTCGTTTTCACGCCAGGAATAGCAGGCAACATTTTCACAGTCAGCCTCTGCATCGATGAGCATAAATTTCTGATCCGGGTAGTTGGGCGCAACGGCTTCCACGCTGCTGCCCTGGCTGTAGCCAAGCGAAATGATCAGCGCATATTCGCCGGTTTCCGCATAGCCGCGCAGCAGCGGCTCATATTCCGCCGCATCCATCGGTTCTGAGTAGTCGAACTGCAGTCCCATCGTGTCGCAGACATTCTTTACGCCGGCATAGAGGGAATCGTTATAGGTTTTGTCGCCAAGACCGCCGGTTGCAAACACAACTGCAATTTTCCCGGCAGTGCTTGCTGCCGCTTCGTTATCAGCGGTGCTGGCAGTCTGATCGCCGGATACCGTATCGGCAGAGCGGTCTTGGTTCTGGGAGGTGGTTTTGCCGCACGCTGCAAGTGACAAAAGCATCAGTGCAGCAAGCATGATCGCGATAATCTTTTTCATAATGATAGAGTCTCCTTCTTTTTTATTTCTAACGAGCGCCTGTTAAGAGCAAAACTCGTCAGGTCTCCTGCGAAACGCCCAACATCAGTTGACCGAGACGTTCCTTTGTTGCGTTCTTTGCCTCAAGAATATCCACAATTTTACCACGTGACATCACCATGATGCGGTCTGAGGTATGTATCAATTCATCAAGGTCACTTGAGATCAATAGTACGCCCGTTCCGTGCTCCGCAGCATCCATGATCTTACTTTGAATCGATGCTGCTGAGGCAATATCCACACCGCGTGTCGGCTGCGCGGCAATCAATAGCTTCAGTGGAATGGAAAGCTCACGCCCCACGACGACTTTTTGCTGATTTCCGCCGGAAAGCGTACCGACCGGCACGTTGATTCCGGCCGCTCTAACATCAAAGCTTTTCAGAAGCTCCTCGGCACAGCGGCTTGCGGCTTTCTGATCCAGCCAAAAAGGACTCTTTGCAAACGGCTTTTCTGCGAAACGATTGAGCATGAAGTTGTCCTGAATGGAGTATTGCAGCACCAAACCCATGCCCTGCCGGTCATCCGGTATGCTTCCCACGCCGGCCTTTCGAATCTGACTGGTCGATTGTCCGACAAGGCTGCGCCCATCAAACAGGAATTGACCAGACTTTAGCGGCAGCAACCCCAAGAGCGCCTGTGCCAACTGCGTCTGCCCGTTGCCTTCAATTCCGGCAACGCCAAGCACCTCTCCTGCCCGGAGCAAAAAGCTGACATGATCGACAGCGAGCAGTCCCTCTGCGCCGCGCACACAAACTTCCTCGGCTTTGAGGACGATCTTCTGCGATGGCGCGCGCTCCGGTCGATGCTCATGCTGGAAACTTTTGCCGACCATGAGCTCCGCAAGCTCCTTTTCGGTCGTCTCCTGCGGTGTCGTTGTGGCGATCATCTGGCCAGCGCGCATAATAGTCATCCGGTCAGCGATCTGATAGACCTCTCCAAGCTTATGGGTTATGAAAATTACAGATTTCCCCTGTTCTTTCAGCCTTCGAATCACGTCAAACAGCTTGTCGGACTCCTGCGGCGTCAGGAGCGCCGTCGGTTCATCCAAAATCAGAATGTTTGCATGGCGATACAAAAGTTTGACAATCTCTACACGCTGCTGCACCCCGATCGGGGAGCTTATAAACAGCTTTTGCCGGATCCAGGTCAAAACCATAGAGGTCGGACAGTTCCAATATCTGCTTCTCCGCCTTTTTCTGGTCAAGACGGAAACGTCCTTTTGTAACTTCCTGTCCAAGCGTCACATTTTCTGCAACGCTCATATATGGGATCAGCATCAATTCCTGATGTACCATGCCGACGCCGTGTGCAATTGCATCGGCAGAATCACGCAGATGTACCGGTTCTCCGTTTATACGAAGCGTTCCTTCATCCGGCTGCACAAGACCGTAGAGTGTCTTCACAAGTGTGCTCTTTCCTGCACCATTTTCCCCAAGCAGGGCATGAACTTCCCCTTTTCTCAGCACAAAGTCCACATGGTCATTGGCCAGGACACCGGTACCATATCTCTTTGTAATTCCCAGTGCTTCCAGTACGGGGGTCTGCCTTTCCGTTTGCATGATTCTTGCAGTCTCCTTTCAGATATCTCGTGGTAACGCCAAGCCGCCAGATGCTTGCTTTTTGAACCTGAAGCGTATAAAATAAAGCACAATACAATCAGTCTTGAACGGGAGGGAAGGAAATGCTCCGTCTATCCTCACAAACACAACAATCCAAGGTGCGCGCACAGCTTGAACTCCTGCTGCGCAGTGCGGAACCCGGCGAGCGGCTGCCCTCAGAGCCTGCGCTTGCGAAGCACTTTGGCGTCAGCCGAACAACGATTCGGGAAGTCATGAGTCAACTTGAAGCAGAAGGTTTTATCCAGCGCAGGCAGGGGAGTGGCACCTACGTGAGCCGTCAACCGCTGCTGGAGGATGAAAGCCTGCTCCATTTTGTCGATTTTCCGACGCTGATCTCCAAGCAGGGACACACGCCCGCCATGCGGCAGCTCGGATTTGTGAAGCAGCGTGCAGGAGCTTTCTTTTCCACCCGTTTTCACATCGGTGAAGAAGATCGGATCCTCACCCGGCGCTGCCTGTACACGGCAGATGAACATTTTTGTGTACTGGCTGAAGACAGTTTCCCGCTGGCCTTCCTCTCGGAAGGTCAGTGTGTACAGCTGCTTGGGTCAAACAATACCGATCTGCGGCTTTTCCTTTTTCGCGCAACCGGCCGCGCCGCCTGTCAGGACGAAACCACAATCTCCGTTGCCCAACCGGAAGATTACCCGTTCCTTGAATCCCTGCTTGAGAACAAGCAGCATTCTCTGCTCTTTCTGAGCAGTATGTGTCTGGATACTCACAATGAACCGTTTATCAGTTCGCAGATTTACTCAGACACAGACGATATCAAGTATCAGTTGAACCGCAGGATCGTCTGAACTCAGTGATTACTGTGATATAGGTTGATTCGGTTCCCGCACGGATCCTCAACAGCAAAATACCTTGTACCGTAGCTCTGTGTTACAGGCTTGCTCACAATCCGGATGCCTTCTGCAGCCGTAAGCTCCTGATAGGTCTGATCGACATCTTCGGTTTCCAGATTGACGATCACAGGGCCGGTCTTTCTGTCATGTGCCTGACAGAGTACGCTGATTGTACCGCGGCCAGCCCGGAACTTTGCGCCGCAATCCTGCGCGCTTTCGTTCCAACTGTAATATGGCTTCTGTCCGAGCAGCGTTTGATAGAAGTCTCGGCAGACAGAAAAGTTTTCCTCTTCGGTGTATAGAAGGATTTGAATGTCTCCTGTAAATGCTGTCATGTTCTTATTCTCCTTTTTTATAGACGCAGGCACCATCAATGTATTTTGCACAGATATCCCGGTCGTCCGACCGTGTAATCAGGCGCTCCATCCGTTCATACGGTGTCCGCTGCACGCCGTCACAGAAGCGGCTGTCATCCAGAATCACCGCATCAAAACAATATCCCGGCTCAAAACTTCCGCTTTTCCAGAGTACGCCGCCGCCTTTTGTTGCAAGGTAAAACGCATTGGGCAGAGACAAAACTTTCCGCTGATCCATATTGCGCGCGCTGTTTTTGGAAGCCCAAAAGACTTTAGACGCCAAAATCGCTTCAAAGATCGTTCGGAACATATTCAGGGTGTTGCCGCCGCCGACATCTGTACCCAATCCGACTGCAATTCCGGCGTCCAGATAGTCCATGATTGGCGCCGCGCAGCCGCAACTGTTCATATTCGACTGTGGACAATGTGCTACCAGCACATTGCGTCTTTTCAGCGTTTTCACCTCTTCGGGGGAGGAAAAAACGCAGTGCGCCATCACAGCCTGTGTATGCGGTCCAAGCAAACCAGCACGGTCATAGGCCTGCGCATAATAATCAAGATCCGGTGCAAGCTCGTGCACCCAGTCAATTTCATCCAGCCCCTCCGAAAGATGTGACTGCACTGGGACGTGGTATTCCTCGGCAAGTTTTCCCAGTTGCTCTAAACAGCTTTCCGTACAACTCGGGAAATAACGCGGTGTGAGGATCGGGTAGATTGCACCAATACCGTCTTTCGTTTCCTCTAGCCAAAGGCGGGTCTGTGCGATTGTCTCCTCTGTTGTTTCCAGCAGTCCGGCTGCACAGTTTCGATCCATATTGACTTTCCCAACGTAACCTGCAAAGCCGAACTTTGCCAGAGCTTTCATGAGAGTCTCTGTCGCCGTGCGGCTGGTCGTGGCATAGGCACACAGGCGCGTCGTCGGTGTAGCAAGAAGTGACTTTGCAAAGCGAGTGTAGGTCAGTTCCGCATACGCTGGATCGTTGAATCTGGACTCGTCCGGGAACGCATATCGGTCAAACCATGTGTTCCACTGTCCGTTTTCAATATTTTGCCCAATACCTTGAAAGGGTGCTTGTGAGGCGTGAACGTGGATGTCGCATGTTCCGGGAATCACAAATTTCCCGCTTGCATCCAGAACCTTAATTTGACGATATTGCTCCGGTAACGCTGAATAAGTCCCTGCAACTTTTTTTCCATCGCAGACCAGATATGCGTCTTCCATGATGGTAAATTGATCCCGCTGTGCGGTAAAAACCAGCGTCCCTTTGATTGCAAAGCTCCGCTCCGCAAAATATTCAACTTGGCTCATAGCATCCCCTACTCGGCAATTCATATAATTCTTAGCTGCATAATATCAACATTTTTGGTCACCGTCAACACAAACAAGTGCTTCAATAACATCTTTGGATACATGCAAAAAAACACTCTGTTTACCTCCCTTTCTTTTCTGTTAAAAGTGCAATTTGTACGACAAATTACCCAAAACTGCTCTGCAACTGCCCATGGGCATCCTGCTTATGTCCTATCGCCACCCGCTTCTGCATGAGATTTTTACGGCGTTTGGAGTCCACGCAGATGCCCATCGGGTTGCTGGGTGGCGCGGCGGTGTCGTGGAAAACTTGCCTCATCTGGTGAAACAATTTGACGCTTGAACTCAAAAGATATTCGGATGGAAGGCGCGCTTGGTGAGAAGCTGCGGATAGAGTATTTTCACCTGCAAGTGTCGGATTTGTAGAAGTCTGTGCAAAAGAATCTTCGAGCTGAAAGCGCAAATGCGCCGCTTCTTGAATAATGACGTTCTTGATTGCGCGAAATTCTTTCTGCTGCGAAAGCGGATTGTGCTTGTCCGGACCTGCTTTTGTAGTAACTTTCTAACGTATCACGCAGGTCATTCCAGATGGAATAATACGTTGCTACCTCCGGCATCTTTTCAAGTTCATCCACGATGAAATCCAGCATATCTTTCAGCGGCTTTTTGAGGTACCCATACTGCTTTTTGCCATTGACCGTACGCAGTTCCATCGCAAACTCCAACAGTTTCTGATGAACAACTCCGATGGATTTTCAATACTCTAGCTGGTCAATGATTCTGCGCATGGCCTCCCATGCCGCTTTGTTCACGTCTTTGTTGGCAACATCTTTCTGAACGACTATCAGTTCGTCTGTATACACACAAAGCTTTTGCAGACCGTCATTTACCACGCTACCATAGATTCAGCACAGAGCATACGCGGTCGCTGGGTCCACAGACCGGGCGCGTGAGCGCGGAGTACTGTGAGCGTCCCGTGAAGTACGGCGAACAGCACTGCCGCGAGATCGGTTCCCACAAACGGTACGACGACAAATGCAAAAATGAATCCATCTGGCTCGCGTATAATCGCGCGGACAAAACGCATTACGCCCGCTACCTGAAGCGGAAAATGACCACCGCTCAATTTGAGCAGTGGTCTCGGTATACTGTAGAATTACGGCAGAAGGCAGAGAACAGTGAAATGGAACTGGCGGACTATCAGAAGGAACTGTGAATTTGACGATTTACTGCTTAATCTTTGATTACTGCGGCGCAGTTTCTGCGCCGCTAGTTTTCTGCTCTGACCCAAACCGTGACCCAAACGCGGAAAAATCCGGCGGATTTATCCGTACCGGAAAGGATACCGCTGTGAAATTTCCCGAGCGGAAAGGTGTGGAAATGCCCTGAAATGTCCGCGAAAAATATCCGACCAACCTTCGGGACCAAGAGGCCTCGGGTTCGAATCCCGACACTCCGACCAAATCCGGCCGAAATCTTTCGATTTCAGCCGGATTTTTCTGCGTTTTTCAGAACTTTTTCCGATGGAGAATTTTGTGACTTTTCCGTCTGACCCAAACCTGACCCAAACGGGATTTCGGAGCGGAAAGCGCCGGAAGATAAATTTTTCCGCCTGCCGGAGCTTTTCCGACAGGCGGTGCGTGTTTTTCTGCCCATTTTTTACTGTTATCTGACACTTGCCATGAAACCGCTGATTTTTTGTGCAGCTTCTTTTTTCATACCTGCCGTGACGTGCGTGTACACGTCCAGTGAAAATTCTGCCGAAGCATGACCGAGAATTTCCGCGACCGTTTTCGGGTCAATGCCACTTTGGATTGCCAGCGTCGAGAATGTGTGTCTGAGGTCATGAAACCGGACATGTTCCTCGATTCCGGCTTTTTCGAGCAGCTTCTTATGAATCCGTCCGACGCAGTCCGGGCCATACATCCCGCTGGTCTTGGGCGACGGGAACATATACGGACTGAACGGGTGATTCTTGCGGTCTTCGACCAGCAGTCGAATTGCTTCGTCGCTGAGATAAATCTCTCGGACAGAATTTTCCGTTTTCGGTTCTGTCACGACAAGCTCGCCCTTGCCGCGCGACACGGATTTGGACACGGTCAGCGTTTTCGTCTGCAAGTTCAGGTCGCTCCACAGCAGCGCCACCAGTTCCCCGCGCCGCAGTCCTGTGCTGAGTTCCAGATAGAACATCGGCAGGACGCCCCATTCCTCCGCCGCTTTCAGGTAATCCCGAATCTTCTCCGGCGGAATAATCTGCATTTTCTTCTTTTCCTTCTTCGGCAGGCGGCAGCCGTTTGCGGGATTGTACGGAATCAGCCGTTCTGTCACCGCCTGCTCCAAGCACTGCCGCAGCATCGTGTGCAGTCCGCGAATCGTTTTGTTGCTGAGACTCAGATCGCCCATTTTTTCGTACCGCTGCACTCTGCCGTGCACTTTCGTTTCATTGTAGAATTTCTGGATTTGCAGCGTTGTGAGCGCCGTCAGCTTGATGTCCCCGATGCGCGGCACGATATGCTGGTCGATGTAGTTTTTGTAGTATGCCGCCGTGGATGCTCGAACGGACGGCTTCGCGTAGTTCTCGTACCAGAGCTGCGCCCACTCGCCTACCGTGTAATCCCGCCGCTTCGTCACATCGATCTTTTCGAGTTCTTCCATCGCCTTTTGCAGCTTCTCTTTGCATTCGCGCTGCGTCCGCGCGAGGACGCTCTTTGCGATTGGCTTGCCCGTTTCCGGGTCGATGCCTGCTGTGTAGCGCCCCTCCCAGCGTCCGTCCTTCCGCTTGCGGATGTTGCCTTCCCCATTTGCCCGTTTCTTCGCCATCTGTGTTCCCCTTTCCGTTTTGGTAACACAAACAACTACCACAGAAAAGCAATAAAGTCTAGCAATTTTTTGAAAATTTCGGACATTTTTCAGGGGTTTCCATTTCAGGAAAAAAGCCCATTCTTTGTTTACTGCGGCGCAGTTTTTGCGCCGCTAAATCCCCCAGAAGTAGCTCTGACTGCGCTCTTAGAAATAGTTATGTAAACTCATATCCTCATTTGTATTACACGCCCAAGACATTCAGGATTTACAGACTTTGTTCATAGCCCTGCGTCTGCTCATGGTCATCCTGCTTATGGCCCATCGCCAGCCGCTTTTGCATCAGCTTTTTTCGCCGCTTGGAATCCATACGGATGCCCATTGGATTGCAGGGCGGCATGGCATTGTCGCGGAAGATCTGTCCCATCTGGTGGAACAGGCGGATTGTTGAATTCAGAAGATACTCGGGCGGAAGCTGCATATGGTGAGAATCTACAGACGAAGTATTTTCACTTGCAAGCGTCGGATTTGCAGAAGCCTGTGCAGAAGATTCTTCGAGTTGAAGCCGCAAACGCTCCGCTTCCTGAATGATGGCGTTCTTGATGGCACGGAACTCTTTTTGCTGGGATAGCGAATTGTGCTGACGGGGACGATTTTTATAGTAGCCCTCCAGCGTATCGCGCAGGTCATTCCAGACGGAATAATACGCCGCTACCTCCGGCATTTTTTCCAGTTCATCCACGATGGAATCCACCATATCCTTGAGCGGCTTTTTGAGATATCCATACTGTTTTTTGCCGCTGACTGTGCGCAGTTCCAGCGCAAGCTCCATGAGCTTTTGCCGAATCGATTCCAGCGGATTTTCAACTGTTTCTAGCTGGTCAACAATTCTGCGCATGGTTTCCCGCGCCGCCCCGGTCACATCTTTGTAGGCAATATCTTTCTGAACATAGACCTCTTTCAACTCATCCGCATAGATCATGTTCGTCAACACAGATTGCAAATGCAGCAGTTTATCTTTGCGCAGAAAGCCGTATTTCGGGTCATCTGACCAGAGCATCATGTGGATATGCGGATGCTCACCCTCGTCGTGAAATGCTGCATACCAGCGAAGCTGAGACGGTGGAATTTGCATGGCTTCCGCAAAGTCTGCCTGTTTGGAGCGCAGAAGCGCCCGCCAGCTTGCGGCGTTATCATAGCCAAGCCGCGCGGCATCCTCGCGGCGCAGCGAGTAAATAATCGTCCAGACGTTGCCCTCATGCGCTTTCAACTCGCCCAACGTCTTTTCCAGATCAACAGCATCTTCGGCTCCAAACAAGCCGTGTTCGCCGTGCTTTTCCGCGCGAGGCCGTGTGGCAATATAGCGCATATAAATGCTGTCTGCGTTTTCATCCAAAAGCTCCACGCCGTCGCGGGTGGCGATATAATTCATATAACGACCGGCACGTTTTGGATTCAGAAAGCCTGCTTTCTGAATCAGCTTTGACATTTTCACACGCCCCTTTCACTCAACAGCGCATCTTCAAAATCAATTCTCCCGTTCGTTCTTTTGACTTCATCCATACTGAGTCCGCGCATTTTCTGATAGCTCCGGGCGTCAATGTCCGTGTCCGAAGCAAGGATATGATTGTTGACATTCTGCTCAACTGCCAGCTTGAAAAGCTGCCGTCCAATGCGCTCTGCAAATCGATCCAGCGTTCCGGATAGGATCTGCTGCAAGACTTTTGGAAGGTAACGATCTGCTTTTTCGGCGTATAAGAAGCCGGTATAAAATAAGATTGCCTTTTCAATATACTCGCTGCGGCTCTGGCATTGATCGTCCGCATAACAGTCATCGACGAGCTGCTTACACTCCGGCGTGATCCAGAGTGCAAATTTTTCTTTTCCTTTTACCATTTTTCTGTATTCACCTCGTGTTTTTCGTTGGAACCCCTCTGTTTCCCTTGAAACGGCGGGCTTTTTTCATTCCGCAACGCCCTCCGGCTGTTTTTCGCTGTGTTTGGAACGCCCTCGTAAATCCCCGAAACTGCCCGCACCGCGGGCAGATGTGACCGCCGCGGGGCGCGCACGACCCCGCGGCTTTGTCCTGCTGCTCGCCGCTTGCGGCTTCTCCCTCTTCTGAAATTCGCCTGCAGCCGTTCTTTTTCTGCGTTTGCCGTGCCCGCAACGATCCCGCACGGCGGTGCAACGTCCGGTCTTCGGGCTTTCGGCTGGTACACGCTCGGCTGTGCCGCGAAAGCCGCACAAACCGCTGCCACGGGCGCGACAGGCTGGGATTGGCGTTTTGGCTGTGCTCTCAACCTGTGTTTTCAACAAAATCGGCATATTTCCTCTTTGCCATGTCCTCATCCAGCTGCTGCATCTGCCGGTCATAGTCCTGCAGAAGCGCCGCATGAATCGGTCGGATTGTGAAGAGCAGATTGCCGTTGCGTGTTTTTCCATCCTTTGTCGTAACCATCGTCGGCTCCGTGATGAGCAACGTGTTCTTCGAGTGCCCGGATATGCTTACGAATCGTGTTCGGACTCAACCCAACCGCTTCACCGATTTTCCGATAGCTCGGCCAGCATTGGAAAGTCTGCCGATCTTCGCAGAGCAGAAGGTAGGCGTAGATTGCGATCTCTGCCGCGCTCAGACCCAGCGAGAAAATCTCTTTCGGCAGCGGGAAGTAGTCCTTGACCGAATCGCGTGTCGGCCAGAGACTGCGCTTCACTCTGCCCCTCCCGTGTGCTGCTCTACCCAGTGGATGAACGCTTCTTTCGGAACGACGATCCGATTCCCGATCCGCAGCGCGGGGAAATCTTTTTCGTGCATCAGCTCGTAGCTACTAGACGGCGCAATGCCCAGCACTTTCGCTACTGTCGCCGCGTTCAGGAACAGCGGCAGTTCGTCATAGTTCTTGTAGATAGATTCTTTCATAGTTGTCCTCCTTTGTTCGTGTTTGTCTTTTCGATTGATTTTGTCTTTCTGAAAAACACCTCCTACCCTTTATCCGTATTCAGAGGGCTTTTGTACCAAACTTTTTTCAAAAGATTTTCTCCGCACCTTTAATTGCACAACTTTTGCGACGTTTGTACGAGAAAATTTTGGTTGTCGCAAAAAATCCTCTCATTACTAGTAGGGATAAAAATCGCAGTTTTGACAGCCTGTTTTCAAAAAATTCGGAAATTTTTTCGCTGGTCAAAACATCTCCCTATTTAATCCGACACTAAAAGCCGTTTTTGATACCCTCCTCCGCAAACTTTCTTATTCAGAGGGGCAGATATTTTACGTCCAGCAATAACGCCCTCTATTTGATCCGATAGAATTTTGCGTTTTGAGCGGTGTCTCACCGAAAAAAATCCCCTCACTGCATAGGCCACGGGAACGCGATTTTTAGAAGCCTTTTCGAGAAAATTCACAGATCATTTACATTTCCGCGCCTGCGCTGCCTGTTCGAACCCCTCCGAAAAAGTCTCTCATGTGGTAGGCAGCGAGAACGCACTTTTTAGAACCCTTTTCGCAAAAGTTCACAAAATGTTCACTCGAAAATGCGTCGTTGGCGGTTTTGAAAAGTCCCCCTATTTGATCCGACAGAAAATCGCGTTTTGAACAGCCTGTTTTGAAAAAATATTTTGGGAACGCAAAATGACCACCGCCCGGCTTTGGCGACGGTCATATAAGAAACCGGCAGCAGGAGCATTTGCTCCCGCTGCCGGTTTCCATTCATCTTCACTTATCATTTGGCTGCGGCAGGATAACAGTATCGCGGTCGTCAACCCGCTGCGGCCATCTGTTCGCAGACCCAGGCGGCGGCTTTGCGCTTTTTCAGGTCGCTTTGCAACATGGCGAGGTCTTCGCCGAGAAACCGCTTAAGTTCCGCGACGGTCGTATTCTGACGTCGGGCGATCGCAGCGGCTTCGGCTTCCAGCTCCTCCGGTGTCACCGGGATCGTCTGTGCTGCCATAATCTCGCGCAGGACGAGCATCTCCTTTGCCCGGCGTAGGGCTTCCGCCTGCAGCGCTTCCATTTTTTTGTTCAGCTCCTCCTGCGGAGAAAGGTACACCGCAAATCCTGTCAGCGTCTCATATTGGATGCGCTGTTTTTCCTCAAGGATCAGCAACTGAAGCTCATTTTCTACGGCTTCCTGCGGAACGGTCAGCGGATATTGTTCCGCGTATTTTGAAAATAACATTTCCTGCGTCATTATACCGTCACGCCTCCGTTCTCTGATCGTTTCCGGTGATGCAGGCTTCCGTCGTCAGCATACTTGCGATCACGGACAGAGCGCTTTGCAGTGCCGTGCGCGTCACGCGCACCGGGTCGAGGATTCCGGCCTGCACCATATCTGTAAATCGGTCTGTGCCTGCGTCATAGCCCACGGTCTCCGACAGACCGCGCAGCTTTGCCGCGACCATCCTTCCGTCCTGACCGGCATTTTCCGCGATCTGCCGCACCGGTGCTTCCAGCGCGTGAATGACCGCCAGTGCGCCGGTCTTTTCATCTCCGCGCAGCGTGGACGCGCAGCTTTTTACCGCAGGAATGAGCCGAACCAGCGCCGTTCCACCGCCCGGCACAACGCCCTCAAGCTGCGCCGCCTGCGCGGCATGGACGGCATCCTCCAGCCGCAGCTTTCGCTCCCAAAGCTCCGTCTGCGTCCGTCCGCCCGCATGAATGGTCGCAACGCCGGATGAGAGCTGCGCAAGGCGCTCCTGATGGCGCTTGCGGTTAAATTCATAATCCTCGTTCGCAGCCAGATACCGCAGCTCGCGCACACGCGCTTCCACGGCAGCCTTGTCGCCGCCGGGGCCGGAGATTACGGTCTGCTGCTTCGTGACGCGCGCGTGTGCCGCCGTACCGAAGTCTTCGCGTTTTGCGCTGCGCAAATCCATATTGAGTGCTTTCTGGAAATATGTTGCGCCAAGCTGCACCGCCAGATCCTCCATGCGCCAGCGGCGGCCATCGCCGTAAAGCGGTGCTTCGATGCAGACGATCTTGATATCGCCGTCCATGTCTGTGCGCAGGATGGTGCTGCGTGCGTCGTCACTCAGCGCCTCACAGATGATAAGCAGGTCGCAGCCGTCCTCCGCGCAGGCAATGAGCGCCGGTAAGATCTCCTGTACATTGTCGAGCTTGCTGTCACAGAGCAAAATGCGCGGATCATCCAGCTCGGCGGCAGTCTTTTCCTCGTTCGTTGTCATTTCTGGCGCAAGGAATCCGCGTTCAAGGACGATGCCCTGCCGAATCTCTACTGTGGTCTCTTGCTTCTGCGCATCGTCGACCGTCACGACACCCTCCCGGCCGACCGCAAAGCACGCCCGTCCGACAAGCCGGGCAAGCGCTTCATCCTGACAGGAAACTGCTGCGACCTGTGTCAGCGCTTCTTCGGTGTCCACCGGACGCACGAGCTTTTGCAGGGCTTCGCACGCTGCGCGTCCCGCAGCTTCTACGCCGCGCCGCAGTGCCATTGCGTCCGCGCCTGCACTCCGCAGACGGAGCAGCTCATGAAGAAGCGCCTGCGCCAGCACAATTGCGGTTGTCGTGCCGTCTCCGGCGTCGGCGTTCGTTTTCTCCGCTGCCTGCCGCAGAAGCTGCGCACCGGCATTCTCCAGCGCGTCCGGCAGGACGATCGATTCCGCTATGCTTGCGCCGTCGTTCGTGATGAGCACTGGTGCGCCGCTTCCCGCGCGGTCAGAGAGCCTCGCCCCCTGTGCGTTCCGCTTCTGATACAGTGCCACATTTCGTCCTTTTGGGCCAAGCGTGATTTTGACTGTGTCCGCGAGCTGATCTGCGCCGCGCAGCAATTTCCTACGCGCTTCTGACTGAAACGTAATTTGCATAAGCTGTCCTCTTTTATCGCAAAAGGCATTCGTGTCTAAAATTTCTTATTTGATCTTTGCCATCAACTCTGCACGGGAATTGACGTTCACCTTTTTGTAGATGTTATAAATGTGCCGGTTCGTGGTCGGCACGGTGATGTGCAGAATATGCGCAATGTTCGCAGGCGTGATACCCTGTTCGAGCAGATTGACGATCTCCATTTCGCGCGGCGTAAGTGTCTGCAGCTCTGTGCAGGATGTAATCTGCGCGGCTTCGTCGTCCGCACGTGTAAAAAGCAGCCGGTGAAACAGCTTCAAAAGCTCTCGTATCGACTTGACCGTCTCAATCTCCCAGTCGGTATAAGGTGCGTCCGACAGTCGGTCAAGCGCGAAGATCGTGCGGATACGGTCGGTTGCGTCGCGCATCGGAAAGCCCAGTGTGCTGACCAGATTGCGCGGCCGGATATAGTCCGGGATGACCTCTCCAGACTGCTCGAAGCTCCACTGATGGACGTATACGCCGTCGAGATTATCAAGATCGCGCTGCACAAGACCATATGCACCGCGGTCAGCGTTCGAATAATAGCCCAGATATAGGCTCATCCACTTGGGGTTGATGTTGTAGAGGTAGTAATCGGTAATTTTCAAATTGCCGTTCAGATAGAACACGACCGCTTCATCAAAGGGCACTAGCCGGTTCATTTCGCGCAGCAGACTGACCGAAAAGGACTTGGTACTGCGGTACTTACAGCATTGCAGAGAAAGATCATAGATCTGCTTCCATGGGATCTCCTGATGCGGCATTTTTCCATCCTCCCGTTGTCTTTTTATCCAGTATACCTGATTTTCAGAAAAAAAGAAACGATAATTTGGAGGAAGCCGGAGCCCCGCTGGCAATCAATGCAGGACTCCGGCTTATGTCTGTGCGTGCACAAAAGCTGACGGCAGGGATGATTGACCCCCTGCTTCTGCGCTGACGCAGAAACAGTCTTAGAACTTTTCGAGCGCGTTCATGAACTTTTCAAGCTCTGCGGCATCCATGTGGTAGCCGTGCTTGTCTTCAGGATAGTTGTGCTCACGCACATCTTCCGCCCAGTTCATGTAAGCTTCGACGGCGAACGGGAAGAACTCACCATAGACCTTGGCATGGGAAGCCAGCTTCGGCATCATGCCAAAGGTGTCGAAGTCGACCATTTCGCAGCCGTCCGCCGCGCCGCCGGCCGCGATGGAGATGACGGGAACGCGCAGTTTCTTGGCAATCGCGTTCGTGACCTCGATCGGCGTCAGCTCGATGGTCATGGCCATCATGCCGTTCTCCTGATACTCATAACCCATCTTGAACACTTCCATTGCGCTCTCAGCTGTCTGACCCAGACGCTTATAGCCGCCCTGACGGCTGGTCTGCCAGCCGGACAGTGCGCCAATGTGGCCGAACACGACCAGATAGTTGTCCGTCATATACTTGAGCGTCTCGTTCGTGATACCCATGGGCAGCAAGGAGTCCGCGCCACAGTTCATGTACAGAGCGCCGTTGGCAACAGCCGCTTCCTTGGAAGCGTAGGTCGGGGTTTGCATGTAGAAGTTGATGTGGATGATCTTCGCCGCGTTGCGGACGCACTTGATCCAGTAAGGTGCGAGCTTGATCTGCATTTCGGGATCGGAGCCATCGCCGGGAACGGTCAGGCGGCAGATATCGACATCGGCCATTTCAGCGGCCATGGTCCATAACTGATCACGCGGACCCGGGCACATCTGAACGATGGGCGTGCCCTCATCCTTGAGCTTCTGCAGGTAGTTGATCGTCTTACGACCCTTTTGCATTCTTGAGCTCTTGACATCGGCTTTTTCAGACATATTCTATACTCCTTTTCTTTATTCTTGAAAACTCAGGCGTCGAGCGCGTCGAGCTTTGCGCAGATATCCGCAACATCTTCCTTTTTGAAGCCTGCCTGCGGGAATTTGAGCAGCATATTGATCTTCATGCCGAGGACCGGACCGAGCAGGTCAGCCTTTTCCTCAACGAAGCCGGGAACATACTCCTCGATGACAGCGACGGCGCGCGGGTCGGCAAGAACGTCGCGCAAGGTGCTTTTGGACGTGATAGCCATATTGGTTGCTCCTTTCTAATTTGACCGGCAACTGCCGGAAGGTTACAGCTTTGCGGCCTTATGCGTGCAGACCGCCCTCCATGGTGTAGCTCCAGGGTTTGTCCTGGAACGAGAACTGGCTGCCGCCGTCGACCTCAACGGTCTGACCGTACATAAAATCTGAAACCGGCGTGCAGAGTGTGAGGATCATCCGCGCGATCTCATCCGGATTCGGCGCGACAGGCACGCCTGCACCATATTCTGTCACATAGCGCGTCCACTCCGGGCCGTACAGCTCCGCCGTAGTCGTATTATTGAAGATCGCGCCGGGCGTGACCATGCCGTCGGGAGCCACGCAGTTGACGTTGATGCCGTACTGCTTGAGCTCCTTGGCAATGCCGCGCGTCATGCCGACAACGCCGGCCTTCGCGGTATTATAAGCCGTCATCATAGCGAGCTTCGGCATATCCTCGCCACGGTACGCAACAGACGCGACCGTCACGACCTTGCCGCCCTTTGCCGCGGATCATGCTTCGCGCGGCAGCCTGCACAAGGAAATACTGCCCCTTCTGGTCGACATCAACAATGTGGTCGTATTCTGACTCCTTGATATCCACAAACGCGCGGGCGAAAAATGCCGCTGCGACCGGGACTACAATATCCACCGTGCCGTAGGTCTGCTCCGCAAACGCAACGATCTCCCGGCAGCTCTCCACGCTGCTGACATCGAGCTTATGGAAGCGGACATCAAGGCCCATCTCCCGCAGACGTTCCTCCGCCATCTGGCCGACGGTCTCGCGCCGTGCGCCGAAGACGACCTTCGCGCCGCAGGACGCCAGCCGGTAAATGACGCTCAGCGCCAGACCGATTGTACCGCTCACAACAGCAACTTTTCCCGTGAGATCAAACATCTCACCAACGGAAGGCAGACCCTCAAGAGAACCTGCGGACATCTCAAACATCATTTCCTCATCCATCAAATCATCCTCTTTCTTTGCATTTTTGCCTAAATTTATTTTTCTGTTTTTTCTTTTCTTGGTGCAATTATACCAAGAAGTGTGGATGCGAATAAATATGTAGAACTACGTATTTATCCTACGTATTTTTGCGTAGACGCAAAAACTGCCAGAGGCAGAGTGCCTTTGGCAGCAATGGCTGAAAGCCGCTATTCTTTGTTTACAGCGGCGCAGATTCTGCGCCGCTGGTTTTCTGTCCTGACCCAAACCGTGACCCAAACGCGGAAAAATCAGGTGGAATTATCCGTGCTGGAAACGACGAAGCTGCGAAATTTTCTGAGCAGAAAGGTGCGAAAATGCCTTGAAATGTCCGCTAAAAATATCCGACCAACCTTCGGGACCAAGAGGCCTCGGGTTTGAATCCCGACACTCCGACCAGAAGCAGCTGGAACTGCTGCTGCGAAACGTGGACGAGACGCATCTGCTCTATGGCTCCGACATGCCATACACCAATCTTTCCGCCTGCTTTGGGCAGATGGAGGCGCTGGAAAATACGCAAAAGCTCACAGAGCATCAGAAGCAGCTGATGTTCACCGATACAGAACCTATCAGGGCTGACACGAAATCCGAACAGCATACAGTATGAGCGCTCCCCCGCAGCTTCGGCTGCGGGGGGTTTATCTCCTCGCCAAAAGCTCACCCCCGAAAAAATCAGCGCGTATTTTGTCAATTTTTGTAGACAAACCGGTGGCGCTATACTATAATGGTCAGGCTTGATATCCGGTTGACTTTCGCCTCTGGGGGGTACGCTGATGAATGCGAGGGCTTGGAGCTGGAGGATGCTGACGCTTTTGCCTCTGGTTCTTTTTTTGCTGCTGATTTTATGGATTTTTGTGTTCCCGGCGAAGCGCGCCGCTGCCTCCGCAACGGATGCGGAGGTCGCATCCGGCGTGCAATGGCTTCAGGAGCAGGAGGCACACAGCCCCGACGACGTGGAAGCGGAGCTCAAGGCCATCCGTCAGGCGGAGCTGGATGCGATGCGGGACGAATGGCGCGCAAAGCTCTACAGCGGAGAAATTTCCGTCTGGTCGCTGTTTGAGGATTACGCCATGCTCGGCGACTCCAGAACGTCAGGCTTCACCTATTATGGCTATCTGGCCCCTGAGCGCGTGTTCGCCGACTCCGGCGCGACCATCAAAAAGGTCATTGACCACCTGGAGGAGCTTGTCGCGCTGAATCCGTCGATCATTTTCCTGACCTATGGCATCAATGACGTCGGCATCGGGTACTGGCCAACGCCAGAGGATTATGTAAACGAAATCAACAACACACTTGCCCTGCTCAAGGAGCACCTTCCGAACGCCACGGTCTATGTCTGCTCCATCATCCCCGCCCTTGAACCTGCGTTCAAGCGCGGCCCCGCATGGCGGGAGATCCCGGACTACAACGACGCCGTGCGCGCCTTTTGCGAGGAAAATGGCACACCGTACGTGGACATTACGCAGCTCTGCGAAGAACACACGGATCTTTATCAGGACGACGGCGTGCACCTGCTGGGCGGCTTTTACCCGCTTTGGGGTACCGAACTGATTGCTGAGGTATATGATTATGTCTTTGCCCTTGAATCAAACGAATCCGCAGCTAAATGACCTGCTCCTGCGCGGCGGAAGCAGCCTTTCGCCGGAGCTGAAGGAGCAGGCGATTGACGATATTCTGGCCGAATTCGGCTCTGCACCCACAAAAAAAGCGGCCAAGCAGGCCGTTCCGGCGCAGAAGCAGCCCGCTTCCCCTGCCCCATCCGCCCCGCTTGTGATCGATGGAGTCGACTTTTCAGAGTTTTTGGACAACGCTCCGGCCAGCCGCAAAACCGCCGCTGCCCCCATTCCCGACCCGCAGCCCATCCGGGAGCCGGTGAAAACGCCGGAAGCCAACAAGCCCCCCGCGCCGGAAAAGTCCGCTGTCACAGAAGACGTGCCTGCTCCGGACACTGCTGCTGCGCAGCCTGCGGCCCGCCGCGTGGGAATCGTGAGCATCCTCCTGCGCATTTTCGCCTTTGCCGCCGCTCTGGCGACCGCGGGCTTTCTCTACACGCAGACGATGCAGAACCGGCAGAGCAGCGCGTCCTTTGACGCTGTCAGCAGTGCCGTTCTGCAATCGATCGATCTGACGGATATGCAGGAGGCGGACGCGCAGATGGTGCGGCGGCTCTATGGCTTTGCACCGTCTGAAATGGACGGCTGCCTGCTCTATTATCCGGCCACAAATATGGGGGCACGGGAGCTGCTGCTCGTCAAGCTCTCCGATCTCTCGCAGCAGACGTCCGTTTCTGACGCCATTCAGGCCCGCAGGCAGACGCAGATGAAGAGCTTCGAGGGCTATGGCGTTGAACAGTATGATCTGCTCTCCAACTCCGTTGTGGAGATACAGGGCAATTATATCCTGTTCGTTGTGCATGAGAACGCAGCCGCTGCCGCGCAGGCGTTTCTGAAAGCGCTTTAAGGAGGAACCGTCGTGAATCTGAGCACGCTCTTTTTTGTCTTCGCGTTTCTCCCGGTCAGCCTGATCCTGTACCTGGTCTGCCCACGTGTCTGCAAGAACGCACTTCTTGTTCTGATCAGCTTCGTTTTTTATGCATGGGGTTCTCCGGTCTATCTGCTGCTTCTGCTGCTGGTAACGGTTTTCAACTATTGCGTCGGCCTGGACATCGGCAATTGCGCAGAATTGGGGCAGCGCGGCACAAAATTCCTTCTTGTGATCGGCGTGCTGTTCAATCTGCTGCTTCTCGGCTTTTACAAATACGCCGCATTTGCCATCGAAACGCTCAACGCCATTTTGCCGTTCACGCTGAACGCGCCGTCTGCGGCGCTTCCGCTCGGCATTTCCTTCTTCACCTTCCAGAACCTGTCGTATCTTTTGGACGTTTACCACCGTCGCGCGCCCGCGCAGAAAAATCCGCTGGATTTCTGCCTTTATGTCAGCTTTTTCCCGAAAATGATCTCCGGCCCGATCGTCGAGTACGCACAGTTCGAGCCGCAGCTGAAATCGCATCCGGTGACGCTGTACAAGGTTTCCGAAGCTGTCCCGATGCTCGTTCTCGGCCTTGCAAAAAAGGTGCTGCTGGCCGATAATCTCGGTGCCGCGTTCCAGAGTATTTCCGCACTCTCATCCGGTTCGCTTTCCGGCGGGTCGGCGTGGCTCGGCGCGATCTGCTATTCGCTTCAGCTCTACTTCGACTTCAGCGGCTATTCCGACATGGCCATCGGCATGGCGAAGCTGTTCGGCTTCGACTTTGACGCCAACTTCGACCATCCCTACCTCTCTGCTTCCCTGACGGAGTTCTGGCGCAGATGGCACATTTCCCTTGGCCGCTGGTTCCGTGACTATGTGTATATCCCGCTTGGCGGCAGCCGTGTAAGCACGCCAAAGTGCATCAGCAACCTGCTGATCGTCTGGATCCTGACCGGCCTGTGGCACGGCGCGTCGTGGACATTCGTGGCATGGGGCCTGTATCACGGGATTTTGCTGCTGCTGGAAAAGTATCCGCTCAAAGGCATCCTTGCAAAGACGCCCTCCCCGATTCGCCATATTCTGACGCTGCTGGCCGTCATCGTCGGCTGGGTGCTGTTCTTCTCTCCTGATTTTTCCTCGGCGATTTTCTATCTTGGGCGGATGTTCGGTGCCGGGAGCCGCGCGTTTTGGGATTCCACCGCAAAATACTATTTTGCAGCAAACTGGAAGCTTCTTGTACTCGGCATTCTTGGCTGCGGCCCATGGATTCGGACGCTTTACCGGCATCTCGTGTTCTCGCGGCGCAGTCCTGGCCTTGTGCTTTCTGCGCTGCTTCTGATCGGCATTTTCCTGCTTTGCATCCCGTATATGACGAACGCCACCTATCAATCCTTCCTCTATGCTCAGTTCTAAGCGAGGTGATCCCATGAATCCGCAAAAAAAGCGCAGGCAGGACTCTGAAAAGCAGCAGCTGATCCTTCAGCGCAACAGCCAGCTGCATGGAGTCCTTCTGGCCGCGCTGCTTGCCGTGGTTCTGCTTGCCTTCGGCCTTGTCAATCTGCTTCACACGAAGCGCGATTTCTCGGAAAATGAGAACCGAAAGCTTCAAGCCTATCCAGCGCTGACGGCGGCTTCAGTTCTGGACGGAAGCTTTATGTCGAAGCTGCAGTCTGCCTTTGCAGATCAGTTCTTTGCGCGCGACCACTGGATTTCCGCCAAGCTGCGGATCGACCAGCTGCTTGGGCAGAAGGAGTCCAACGGCGTTTACCTTTGTCAGGACAATTATCTGATTGAGATCCCGGAGGCCCCCGATCCGGCTGTGCTTGACCGGACGCTGACCGCGATGAAGGAGTTCGCCGCGAAGCACGATGATCTCCGCATGACGGCGATGATCGTCCCAAATGCCTCCCTCGTTATGCGCGATTATCTTCCTGCAAACGCGCCTGCGCACAATCAGCAGGAGGATCTGTTCACCGTCAATCAAGCGCTTTCGCCCTGTATGCAGTATGCAGATGTGACGCTGGCTTTGAAAGCCCACGTCAGGGACGGCGTTTTTTACCGCACTGACCACCATTGGACAAGCCTCGGCGCATACTGCGCCTTTGACGCCTCGGCGGAGCTGCTTGGGATCGAGACGCCGATCACGAACTATCGCGTCCATGTCCTGACCAACTCCTTTGAGGGCACGCTTGCCTCTAAGAGCGGCAAGCACACCGCCGAGGATACGATCACGGCCTATGAGCCGCTCGGCACCGATGTGAGCTACTATGTGCTCTACGACAGCACGCAGGAAAAGGCCGGCTCTGTCTTTGTCGATTCTGCGCTGGATACGAAGGACAAATACACCGTCTTTTTCGGCGGCAACCATCCGCTTGTCACCATCAAAACGACCGCAAATAATGGGAAAATCCTGCTGATTTTCAAGGATTCCTATGCGAACAGCTTCGTACCGTTCCTCATCCCCTACTATCAGCAGATCGTCATGATCGATCCGCGCTATTACTACGACGATGTAGAGCAGCTTATGACGCAGCGCGGCGTGACCGATGTTCTTTTCCTCTACAATCTCAGTACCTTCTCCGCCGATACCGCGCTTGCGGATACGCTTGGCGCGGCAAGCTGAAAAGGACGGCTATTGGAACGAAAAGCAGGCATGACCGAAATCATGCCTGCTCCGGGTTCCTTCCTCATGTCTTATCAGAGCTGCAGCGAGTTGAGCACGCTGCAGCTCTGATTTGTATTTGAATTGCCTCCGTATATTATTCGCGCTCCATGGCGCAGAAGCCGCCGCAACCGAGGGTGAGCGTTTCGCCGGTATATTCGGCGATGCCGCCGCCGAGTAGGATCGTGCCGCTGTGCGGAAGCGTCCACGGGCTTTCCGAGCGGTTGCAGCAGACTGCCACGTTTTTGCCCTCATACTGCCGCAGCAGCATCAGACGTCCGCCGCCCGCTTCCAATACCAGAACCGTGCCGCGCCGCAGGGCGGGCGAAGCTTTTTTGACGCGCGCCAGTGAGCGGTAGAACGAGATTAAATTGCCGTCTTCCCTGCCCCACGGATAATACGCGCGGTTGAACGGGTCGCGGTAGCCGGTCATGCCCGCCTCGTCGCCGTAATAAATACACGGCATACCGGGGAGCATAAACTGTAAAAATGCCGCCATTTTGAGACGTTTTTCCCCTCTGCAAGCTGCTCCGCCGTAAAGTGCCGCCGGGCCAGCTCTGCCCGGTCGCCGTCACGCGGATCGAGAATCGCGTTGATGGCGCGCGGGGTGTCGTGCGTGGACAGAATATTCATCACAGCCTGCAGCACATCGGGCGGGTAATTCTCCGCAATCGTGCGAATAGACGCGCCAAGTCCTGTCCCGTCATCCTCCCCGCGCACATAGCGCAGGATCGCCTTCTGCCACGGGTAGTTCATGACGGAATCGAGCTGCCGGTCGGTAAAATACCGGCGGCGGCAGTCATATGCGATCTTGTTGGACGCATCCTCCCAGACCTCGCCGATCAGAATCGCGTCCGGCTTGACCTGCCGGATACGCTCACGCAGGCGTGCGAGAAACGCGTCCGGCAGCTCGTCGACGACGTCCAGCCGCCAGCCGTCCGCGCCAAGCTTCAGCCAGCGGACGACAACACTGTCGTCACTGTCAATGATATAGTCCATATAATCCGGGTTCAGCTTGTCAATGCACGGCAGCGTCGTGATCCCCCACCAGCTGTCGTAGACGTTTGGATACTGCTTGAACCGGAACCAGCCGCGGTACGGCGAGGCCGGGTCATGGATCGCCTGCTGAAAATACGCGCTGCGGCTGCCGACATGGCTGAATACGCCGTCGAGAATGATCTTCATGCCCAGCGCGTGCGCCGCGCCGCAGAGCGCGCGGAAATCCGCCTCCGTGCCGAGCATGGGGTCGATGCGCTTGTAATCACAGGTATCGTACCGGTGCGTCGACCATGCATAGAAAATCGGATTGAGATATAAAATCTCCACACCGAGCGCGTGCAGATACGGAAGCTTTTCGCGGATGCCGTTCAGATTTCCGCCGTAAAAGTCGTTGTTGAGCACCTCGCCGTTGGCGTCCGGCAGATAGACCGGCACGTCGTCCTTGTTCTCATGCACCCAATAGGGCGTGATCTTCCCGGTCAGGTCACAAACTCCGGCCTGAAAAAAGCGGTCTGGGAAGATCTGATACATGATTGCGCCCGCGCAGTCGTCCGGGACGGGGAATTTTTCCTCCAGAACGCTGAGCTGCCAGAGGCCGCCGTCTTCCATGTTCGTGTCGCTTTCGCCCTGCTTGAACAGGCGGAACGCGCCATCCTGCGTGGTGATATGGAAGTAATAGAAATACAGTCCGGCATCGGAAATCGTCAGCTCTCCACCCCAGGGTATCGTAGAGCGTATCGTCTGACTGCTTTGCAAACGGGACACGGCGCAGCTCCGCACCGTTTTCCGCCTGCAAAACGAGGCAGACCGCCGTTGTGCGGCAGGAGCACGGGATCATGATGTGCAGCGTGCAGACCTCCTGCCGTTTGAGCGTTCCGAAGGGCGTTTTGAACTGCGAAAGCTTGCTGTCGAATAGAATTCTCATGTGGCGTACCGTCCATTTCATCAGGGAAGGGGCCGACGATGCTTGTCGGCCCCTTCGGAATATTTGCTGTGGTGCTTACAGATCCCAGATTTCCCTGGCGTACTGCTCGACCGAGCGGTCGGAGGAGAAAATGCCGGCTCTTGCAATGTTTGTGAGGGACATCTTTGCAAAGCGGGTGCGGTCCCTGATAGACCTCGACCGCGTGCGCCTTGGCAGCCTTGTAGCTTGCAAAGTCCGCGACGGTCATGTAGCTGTCGGCAGCGCCGAAGCGCGGCGTCAGGAGCGAAGCGGCGACATCGTCAAAGCGCTGCCCCAGCACGCCGGAGGTCAGCATTTGCAGAACTCTGTCAAGCTCCGGCGTCAGGAACTGGCGCGGGTCATAGCCGCGCTGCCACAGCGCCTGCACCTCGTCGGCCGTCATGCCGAACAGGAACATATTCTCGTCGCCCACGCGCTCACGAATCTCGACGTTTGCGCCGTCGAGCGTGCCGAGCGTGACCGCGCCATTGATCATCAGCTTCATGTTGCTGGTACCGGAGGCCTCCTTACCCGCAACGGAGATCTGCTCGGACAGGTCGGCAGCCGGGATGATGATCTCGGCCAGCGAGACTTTATAGTCTTCAATGAAGACCACCTTGAGCTTGTTCTGCACCTGCGGGTCAGAGTTTACAAGATTGGAAACGGCGACGATGAGCGAAATGATCTGCTTGGCCAGATAATAGCCTGCGGAGGCCTTGGCCGCGAAGATGAATGTCTGCGGATAGACCGGCTTTTCCGGGTGATCCTTGATATCGTTGTAAAGCGTCAGGATATGCAGGACATTCAGCAGCTGCCGCTTGTATTCATGCAGGCGCTTGACCTGCACGTCGAAGATCGAATCCGGGTCGACGTTGACACCGTTGTGCTCCGCGATATAAGCGGCAAGGCGTACCTTGTTCTTGCGCTTGATGGCCTGCAGATTTTCCAGAACATCAGGATCGTCACGGTACTGGAGCAGCGCTTCGAGCGCGTTCGCGTCGTTCAGGAAGCCGTCGCCGATGAGCGACTGCAGATAGCCGGTCAGGGCCGGGTTCGACTGGCACAGCCAGCGGCGGTACGCAATGCCGTTTGTGATGTTCAGGAAGCGGCTGTGATCGAGATTATAATAATCCCGGAAGATGGTTTTTTCAAGGATCTCCGTGTGCAGCTGCGAAACGCCGTTGATCTTATGGCAGCAGGCCAGGCAGAGGTTCGCCATGCGGACCTCGCTGTTCGTGACAGCGGCCATATACTCCCACTTGCCGGGATCGTTCGGATAGACGCAGTGCAGCTTTTCCATGAGGCGGCGGTTGATCTCCTGGCAGATGGCGTAAATGCGCGGCAGCTGCTCCCGGAACAGATCGACCGGCCAACGCTCAAGTGCCTCGGCCATGACGGTATGGTTGGTGTAGGAAAGCGTCGCGCAGGTGATCTCCCACGCGCGTTCCCAGCTGTAGTCGTGCTCGTCGACCAGCAGGCGCATCAGCTCTGGCACGCAGAGCGCCGGATGCGTATCGTTGATGTGCACGGCGACCTTGTCAGCCAGGTTATCAAGTGTATGGTAATTTTTCAGATGCTCGTTCAGGATCGACTGCAGTGAGCTGGACACCAGCAGATACTGCTGGCGCAGGCGCAGACGCTTGCCGTTGATGTGGTCGTCTGCCGGATAGAGAACCTTCGAAATGGCCTCGGCCATGGTATTCTGCTCGAGCGCGCGGACATAATCGCCGCGCGAGAACGCGTTCATGTCAAAGCTCTGCGGCATACTGGCGCTCCAGAGCGTAAGCTTGTTGACGGCCTTGGAGCCATAGCCGGAAATGTACAAATCGTGCGGGACAGCAATGACGGACTGATAGCCTGTCTGGGCGGTCTTGAACTTGTCGCCGTCCATCCACTCGTGCACCTGTCCGCCGAAGCGAACCTCTACAGCGTCATCCTTGCGGGTATGCAGCCACACATCGCCCATTTCGAGCCAGTTATCCGGGAATTCCATCTGCCAGCCGTCGACGATCTTCTGGCGGAAGATGCCGAACTCATATCGGATGGAGAAGCCGGTCACGGGATAATTCAGACCGGTCGCTGCGTCCATATAGCACGAGGCCAGACGGCCCAGGCCGCCGTTGCCAAGTCCGGCATCCGGCTCAAGCGCGCAGAGGCTTTCCAGGCTGAAGCCGAGATCATGCAGGATCTCCCCTGCCGGTTCCAGCAGGCCCATGTTGTACAGGTTGTTGCGCAGGCTCGTGCCGACCAGAAATTCCATCGACATATAATAGACCTGCTTGCGCTGCTCTGCACGCGTCTGCTCAACAAACGCACGGCGGTCGTCCTCCAGAAGCTCGCGCACGGCGACGCATACAGCGCGATATACCTGTTTTTCCGTCGCCATTTCGAGCGAGCAGCCGAACAGCCGGTCGCAGCATTCCTGTAAGTGCTGAAGAAGGTTCTCTTTTGTCATGCTTCTATATGTCCTTTTTCTCTAATATCTTTTTCAAGGGCGCTTACTGTCCGCAGACGTTCTGGAACAACGCCATGTATTTCTGCGCCGGAACGTCCCAGCTGGAATCGACCGCCATATCATTTTCGGCGAGGCGCAGCCATTTTTCCGGGCTCATTATAGTACAGCGCAAGCGCGCGGTCAATGGCGGCGAGGAAATCGTCCGCATTGTAGCTCTGGAAGGTAAAGCCGCGCCCCGTCTCATCCGCTTCGTTATACGGCCAGACCGTATCCTTGAGTCCGCCTGTTGCGTTGACGACCGGGACGGAGCCCATGCGCATGGCAATGAGCTGCGACAGGCCGCATGGCTCGGATTTCGACGGCATGAGATACAGGTCGGACGCAGCGTAGACAAGGTTCGCAAGCCCGCCGTCAAAGAGCAGATTGACGGAGACCTTATCGCCAAACCGTTCACGCAGGGTGTTTAAGTACCATTCGTATTTTTCTTCGCCTGTGCCGATGATGACAAGCTGGATGCGGCGCTGGATCAGGCGCTCGGCGATGTAGCACAGCAGATCAATGCCCTTGTGCCCGACGAGGCGCGTGACCATGGCCAGAACAGCTACGTCACGGTCCTCCGGCAGGCCGACGCGCTGCTGGAGGGCAAGCTTGTTTGCGATTTTCCCCTCGCGAAGCGTCTTTGCAGTGAAGTTCTGCGCGATGTTCTCAATCTTCGCGGGATCAAAAACCTGCATATCGATGCCGTTGGTGATTCCGGAGAAGTCTGAGCCTCTGCTTTGCAGAACGCCGTCGAGCCCGTGGGAATAGTACGGATAGCGCAGCTCCTGCGCGTATGTCTCGGAAACGGTCGTCACGCGGTCGGCTGTGACGATAGCGGACTTCATGAAGTTCGTGCAGTCGTCAAAGCGAAGGATCTCGTCGCAGCCTGCGCCAAGGCCCAGCACGTCATAGTTGAATTGCAGATTGCACTTGCCCTGATATTCGATATTGTGGATCGTAAACACGCTCTTCGCATCCGGGAAGCAGCCGCGGTATTCCGTTTTCAGCAGCAGCGGGATGAGCGCTGCCTGCCAGTCGTGGCAGCTGACGACGTCCGGCTGAAGCTCCAGATAGTTCATTGCTGCGAGGACGGCCTTGCTGAAATAGGCATAGCGTTCACCGTCGTCGGCAAAGCCGTAAACGCCGCCGCGGTTGAAATAGTGCTCGTTGTCGATGAAATAGATCTGGAGCTTCTTGCGGCGGGTCTTGAGGCGGAAAATACCGACATATTCCCGCCGCCAGGCCAGCGGCACGTCAAACGCGCCTAAAAATTCTGTCTGCCACTTGCCGGAATACTTGATCTGACTGTAATATGGGATAAAGAGGCTGACATAGGTGTTCTTCTGCTGAGAAAGCGCAAGCGGAAGGGCCTGCATCACGTCACCGAGGCCGCCGGTCTTGACGAACGGCGCGGCCTCAGAGGCAACTACTGCGATTTTCATACGGTATCTCCTTTGTCGACCACAAGCGGGTGGTCAATTGAGCCGAGCAGCTTCGTGCCCGGGCGAATGGTGACATTTTTATCAAGGATGCAGTACCGGATCGATGCGCCCGCGCCGATCTTGCTTCCCTGCATGATGATCGAATCGCGAACCTCCGCGCCGTCTTCAATGTCGACCTCACGGAAGATCACAGAGTTTTCCGCCTTGCCGAACAGATGGCAGCCGTCGGCGATCAGGCAGTTCGCTGCCTGTCCATGGTAGCCGAAGAGCGTCGGGACGGCGTCGCGGACCTTGGTATAGATGGGGATCTCGCTGCGGAAGAGACTGCGGCGCACATCGGGTTCGAGCAGCTTCATGTTGTTGACAAAATACTCGTCCACGCTCTGGTTGAACAGCGCGACGTTATGGAACGGATAGACATTGACCTTCAGGTTGCCGGCATTGTACTCGGGCAGAATGAAATCCCGTTCCAGATGGTACTTCCCATGCGGGACCATCTCGCGGATGACCTGAATGAGCTTGTCGCGGCGCATGATGAACATACTCATGCCGACCAGATAATCCTCCGGCGCGCAGTAGTCAACAGCCAGATCGACGATCTTACCGTCGTCTCCGAGCTTGACGGCCAGCGGCTGACGGGTCTTGCCGTTGGCGCGGCCCGCCTTGGCAATGACTGTGATATCACAGCCGGAGGCAATATGCTCTTCGAGGACCGCCGCAAAATTGATCGCGCACAGAACGGTTGTATCGGACAGCACGACATACTCCGCATCGCAGCGGCCGAGAACCGGCATGGCGGTCTGGAGCGCTTCGAGCTTGCCGCGGTAGGCTCCGGTATGGCCGGTGGCATACGGAGGCAGGAAGCGGACGCCCTCGCCCAGCTTGAGGTCCCATTCCTCGCAGTTGCCGAGGTGGTCCATCAGTGACTGGTAGTTATATTTTGTGACAATGCCGATGTTGCTGATCTTGGAGTTTGCCATGTTGGACAGGGCAAAGTCGATCTGGCGGTAGCGGCTGCCGAACGGGATGGAGGCCGAGGTTCGCTCACGGGTCAGCTCACCCATGTTGTTGTCGTAGATATTGGAGAAAATAATGCCCATTGCTTCCATGTTCGTATCCCCCTCTCTCTTATACGATCGCGCCGGCATCGATCACGGTGCCCTCGGCGATGGTCTTGTCCTTGCCGATCACGCTGATCTTCCGTTCCTCGCCCTCAACATAATCGCCCACGCGGGCGCCGGCCTTGATATGGCAACCCTCGGCGATGATGGCGCTGCGGATGACCGCGCCGTTTTCAATGGTCACATCCGGCATGATCACGCTGTCGGTAATTTCCACTCCCTTGCCGACCGTGCAGCCTGTGGAGATAATGGAGTGCGTGATGCAGCCTTCAATGTTGCAGCCCTCGGCGACGAAGCTCTCGCGGATCTCGGCAGACCGCGCGATATAGCTCGACGGCATGGCCTGATTTCTGGCGTAAATCTTATGACCAGCGGTGCCGTAAATATCAAACGCCGGATGCTTGCCGAGCAGATCCATGTTGGCCTCCCAGAGGCTGGAGATCGTGCCGACATCCTTCCAATAGCCCTCAAAGCGGTAGGCATACAATCTGTGACCCGCATTCAGAATGGCGGGGATGATATTTTTGCCGAAGTCATTTTCGCTGGTGCGGTCAGCCTCGTCCGCCTCCAGGAACGCCTTCAGCACGCTCCATTTGAAGACGTAGATGCCCATGGACGCATTCGTGCTCTTGGGCTTCTTGGGCTTCTCCTCAAATTCATAGATAGAACCGTCCTCGCGGGTATTCATGATGCCAAAGCGGGAGGCCTCCTTCAGCGGAACCTCGCGCACGGCGATGGTGCAGTCGGAATCACGCTGCTCATGGAAGCGGAGCATGGCGGCATAGTCCATCTTGTAAATATGGTCGCCGGACAGGATCAGCACGTTATCAGGGTTATAGCGCTCGATAAAGGGGATGTTCTGATAGATCGCGTTGGCTGTGCCCTTGTACCATTCGGAATTCTTGCTCTTGGCATAGGGCGGCAGGACCTGCACGCCGCCGTGCGAGGAGTTCAGACCCCACGGCTGGCCGTTGCCGATGTACTCATTGAGCTCCAGCGGCTGATACTGCGTCAGGATGCCGACCGTATCGATCTTGGAGTTTACGCAGTTGGAAAGCGGGAAATCGATAATGCGGTACTTGCCGCCGAACGGGACGGCAGGCTTGGCCGTGTTTTCCGTCAGAACCATCAAACGGCTGCCCTGACCACCTGCCAGGAGCATGGCGACACAACGTTTTTTCTGAAATTGCATAGCTGGATCTCCTCCTGTTTTTTCCTTTGTTCCTGTTATTTCTCCGGTTTATTTCTGATATGCTTATAAAAGCAAACGCTCATCGGCGGGACACGGAACACGCCGCTGTAGGCGTATTCGCCCTGCGGCTGCTTGTCCTTTTCTGCGTGAACGGGCGCGGGCTGGAAATCGTATCCGCCGAACTGTGCGTCGTCGGTGTTGAGGACAGGTTGATACCATCCGGCCTTCGGCAGCGGCAGGCGGTAGCTCTCCCGCAGCACCGGGCAGAAATTGCACACGGCGATCAGCTCCTGCCCCTTGCGGCTGATGCGGCGGAAAGCAACGATGGAATTGTCGCGGTCGTCACAGGAAAGCCAGCGGAAGCCGTCCCAGTCGGAATCGTTTTCCCAGAAGCAGCGGTTCTCAAGATAGAAATGGTTGAGCGTGCGGACGAAATGCTGCATTTTCTGGTGCTTTTCATAGCCGAGCAGCAGCCAGTCGAGGCCCTGCGTATAGTTCCACTCGATGAACTGTGCAAATTCATTGCCCATGAAATTGAGCTTCTTGCCGGGGTGCGCGATCTGATAGGCGAACGTGCGCAGATTGTTGAATTTATCGTCGTAATTGCCCGGCATTTTATTGACGAGCGAGCATTTGCCGTGCACGACCTCATCGTGGCTGAGCGGCAGAATAAAATTCTCGGAATAGGCATACGTCATGGAGAACGTCAGCGCGTTATGGTCGCCCTTTCTCCACAGCGGATCGAGCGACATATATTGGAGCATATCGTTCATCCAGCCCATGTTCCATTTGAACAGGAAGCCGAGGCCGCCATCATAATCCGGCTTGGTGATCAGCGGAAAGGCTGTGGATTCCTCAGCGATCATCATGACCGCAGGATTGGCCTGGAACGCAGCCTCGTTGAGCCTGCGCAAAAACTCGATCGCTTCGAGATTTTCCCGGCCCCCAAATTTGTTGGGCTTGAACTGTCTGCGATTATAGTCCAGATACAGCATGGACGCAACTGCATCGACTCGAATTCCGTCGACGTGAAAATAACGGAGCCAGTAGCAGACGTTGGAGATGAGGAAGGACTGCACCTCAGGCTTGCCGTAATCGTAGATACGGGTCATCCAGTCTGGGTGCTCGTTCATCATCGGGTCGGAAAGCTCGTAGCAGCAGGTCCCGTCAAACTCAAACAGGCCGTTTTCGTCCTTCGGGAAGTGCGCAGGCACCCAGTCGAGGATGACGCCGATCCCGGCCTTATGGCAGGTGTCGACAAATTGCATGAGCTGCTTCGGCGTCCCGTAGCGGTGGGTCGGGGCGAAATAGCAGGTGATCTGATAGCCCCACGAGGGGTCGTAGGGATATTCCATGATGGGCAGCAGCTCGATATGCGTATAGCCCATATCCTTGACATAGGGAACCAGCTCCGCCGCAAGCTCCTCATAATTGAGATAGCCGCCGTCTTCATGCCGTTTCCACGAGCCTGCGTGGACCTCGTAGATATTGACCGGGCGTTTGATCGCGGACTGCTTTGCGGTGCGGGCACGATAGAGCGCGTCATGCCACTCGAAGCCGTCCGGCGGATCGATCATGCTGGAGGTGTCCGGCAGCGCGCAGCAGCGGTTTGCGTAGGGATCGGTCTTGTAGACTATGCGGCCGTCCGGGCCGGTCACGCAGTATTTATATGCCTGCCCGGCCTTTGCGTAGACAGAGACGGCCTCCCATACGCCCTCCGAGATCTTCTGCATGGGAAGATCCTCTGTGTTCCAGAAATTGAAGTCGCCGACGACGCACACAGACTGCGCGTGCGGCGCCCAGACGCGGAACACATAGCCCTCGCCGTCTTCACGCGTGTGGCAGCCGAGATATTCATAGGCGTCTGCCGCAAGGCCGGAATGGAACCGTTTTAAAAAAGCTGCCAGCTTCTGCATACTGGGCTCCTCTCTTTCTTCTGTGCTGAAGCCCGCCCGGGGCGGCATATAAAAACTGTTTACTGTATTTCAATCCTATTATACCTTTTTGTCCGCAGCAATGCAAGTGAAATCCGGCCTTTCCGCGCCGGTTCGTCTACATTTGGAAAAATCCTCAAAAATCACGCCGGACTCTTGACTTCATCGACAAACTGTGTTAAAGTTTGATATAATGAATGCCATGACGAAACCAAGTACGCCCCGATCCATCCTGTCCAGAGAGCTGCCGTTTGGTGCAAGGCAGCACAGGCATCCGGGCGGAATACCTTTCCGAGCAGCTTCCTGAACGCGGTTTGCCCGCAAGTAGGCGAAGACGGGTGCGCCCGATACCGCGCAGTGGGCATGATCGTGCCCGTTGAGGCCGCGCAGGCGGTAAATAGAGGTGGTACCACGGGAGCTTCTCGTCCTCTGCACTTTTTCAGAATGTGCAGCGGGCGTTTTCTTTTATCTGCGATCCGCTGCAAGGGAGGATTTTGTATGGTCATTACTGATTTTCTGGAACGGAACGCAAGACTTTACGGGTCTGACATTGCGCTGGTCGAGGTCAATCCGTCGGAAGAGCGCGACAGCGCCGTTACCTGGCGCGAGGCGAGTCTGATCGCCGAGGCGCAGCCCGACGCGCCGTACCGGCGGGAGCTTTCATGGCAGGATTTTGACCGCCGGGCCAACCGGTTTGCAAACTTCCTTCTGAGCCGGAACGTCCGGCGCGGCACGAAGGTCGGCATTCTGCTGATGAACTGTCTGGAATGGCTGCCGATTTATTTCGGCATTCTCAAGGCCGGGTGCATCGCCGTTCCGCTCAACTTCCGGTATGCGTCCGATGAAATTTCCTACTGCCTTGATCTGGCAGATGTGGAGGTGCTGGTCTTCGGGCCGGAATTTGTTTCACGGCTCGACCCGATTCAGGCAGGCCTGACGCGGGTAAGACTCCGGCTGTTTGTGGGCCGGAACGTGCCGGACTACGCCGAGGACTGCCGCAGACTGATGGGCTTCTGTTCGTCTAGCGTCCCGCCCATCGCGCTGGATGAAGACGACGACGCGGCGATCTACTTCTCATCCGGCACGACCGGCTTCCCGAAGGCGATCCTGCACCGGCACAGAGCGCTTGTCTGCTCCTGCGTGACCGAACAGCACCACCATGGGCAGACAAAGGACGACGTGTTCCTATGCATTCCGCCGCTCTATCACACGGGCGCGAAAATGCACTGGTTCGGGAGCCTCATTTCCGGCGGAAAGGCCGTGCTTCTGCGCGGCGTGAAGCCGGAGTGGATTCTTCGTACAGTCACAGAAGAAAAATGCACCATCGTCTGGCTGCTGGTCCCCTGGGCGCAGGATATTCTGGACGCCATTGAATCCGGGCGCGTCAATCTTGAGCACTATCTGCTCGACCAGTGGCGGCTCATGCACATCGGCGCGCAGCCGGTCCCGCCCAGCCTCATCAAGCGCTGGCTCAAATACTTCCCGCATCACAAATACGACACAAACTACGGCCTCAGCGAGTCCATCGGCCCCGGCTGTGTGCATCTTGGCGTGGACAACATCGAAAAAATCGGCGCGATCGGCAAGGCCGGCTATCTCTGGCAGACGCGCATCCTTGACGAGCGAGGGAACGATGTTGCGCCCGGCGAGATCGGCGAGCTTGCCGTCAAGGGGCCCGGCGTCATGAAATGCTATTATAAAAACCCGGAGGCGACTGCCGAGATCCTGCACGGAGACTGGCTCTGGACGGGCGACATGGCCCGTGAGGACAAGGACGGGTTCATTTATCTGGTTGACCGCAAGAAGGACGTCATCATTTCCGGCGGTGAAAATCTCTATCCCGTACAAATCGAAGATTTCCTGCGCAGAAATGAGAAAATCAAGGACGTGGCAGTGATCGGCCTGCCGGATCAGCGGTTGGGCGAGATTGCAGCGGCAATTATTGAGCTGAAGGACGGCGCAGACTGCACGGAGACGGAAATTCAGGACTTCTGCCGGGAGCTGCCGCGCTATAAGCGCCCGCGCCGCGTGATCTTCGCAAAGTCCCGCGCAACCCGACGGGGAAAATCGAAAAGCCCGTTCTGCGGCAGATCTACTGCGGCGGAAGACTTGTCGAGGAGCAGACAAAGGCATAACCTTCCCAAGCTTGACGAATGCAGTCGAAATGATTAAAATATAATGATAATTTTCATGCGGCTGAGCCGCGAACAGGAGGAATCTCGATGAAAACCCTGATGCTCGGCAACGAGGCTGCCGCGCGCGGCCTGTACGAGGCCGGATGCAGCTTTGTCTCCAGCTATCCCGGCACACCCAGCACGGAGATCACGGAATGCGCAGCCAAATATCCGGAAATTTACGCAGAATGGGCGCCTAACGAAAAGGTAGCGATGGAGGCTGCGTTCGGCGCAAGTCTGGCAGGCTACCGCAGCTTCTGCGGCATGAAGCACGTCGGCTTGAACGTTGCGGCAGACCCGCTGTTTACGCTGTCCTATACCGGTGTGCGCGGCGGACTTGTCATCGGCGTGGCGGACGACGCAGGTATGCACTCGTCGCAGAACGAGCAGGATTCGCGCCATTACGCCATTGCGGCAAAACTGCCGATGCTTGAGCCGTCGGACGCGGCGGAATCGCTGGCGTTCGCAAAGCTGGCGTATGAGATATCCGAAAAATTTGACACGCCGGTGCTTCTCAAAATGTGCACCCGCGTTGCGCACGCGCAGAGCGTGGTGGAGCCGTCTGAGCGGCAGGCATTCACGCCTGTTCCCTATGAAAAGAATATTGCCAAATTTGTGATGATGCCTGCCTGCGCCAAGGCGCGGCACCCCATTGTGGAGCAGCGGACGCTTGCCTTGCAGGCATGGGCCGAGACAGCGGAGATCAACCGCATGGAGGACGGGGCCGACCATTCGATTGGCCTGATCGCGTCCTCGACCAGCTATCAGTACGTCAAAGAGGTCTGCGGCGACCGGTACCCTGTTCTGAAGCTTGGCATGGTCAATCCCCTGCCGGTGAAAAAAATTCAGGCGTTCGCCAAAAACGTTGAGAAAGTTATTGTCGTCGAAGAGCTGGACGGGATCATTGAGGCGCATTGCCGTGCCATCGGCGTACAGAACGTCACCGGCAAGGAGCTGTTCGGCTGCATCGGCGAATTCAGCCAGAATTACATAGCAGAAAAGCTCGGTATGCCTGTCCATTCTGGAAAGAAACTGGACGAAGCCGCTCCAGCCCGTCCGCCGGTCATGTGCGCGGGCTGTCCGCACAGGGGTCTGTTCTATACGCTGAAAAAGAACAAGCTGACAGTGCTGGGCGATATCGGCTGCTATACGCTGGGCGCTGCCGCGCCGCTTGCCGCCATCGACACGACCATCTGCATGGGCGCGTCCGTTTCAGGTCTGCACGGGTTCAACAAAGCCTCCGGCGAAAAGAACGCAGCGAACACCGTCGCCGTCATCGGCGATTCGACGTTCATGCACTCTGGCGTGACAGGACTGATCAACATTGCGTATAACGAATCGACCTCGACCGTTATCATTCTCGACAACTCCATCACCGGCATGACCGGCCACCAGCAGAACCCGACGACGGGCTTCAACCTCAAGGCGACCCCTGCACAAAGATCGATCTGGAGGCGCTGTGCCATGCCGTCGGCATCCGGCGCGTGCAGGTCGTCGACCCGTATGATCTGGCTGCCTGCGACAAGGCGGTCAAGGAGGAGCTGGCAGCAGACGAGCCGTCGGTCATTATCTCCCGCCGTCCGTGCGCGCTGCTCAAATACGTCAGACACCCCGGCCCCATCGAGGCAAAGCCCGAAAAATGCGTAGGCTGCAGATCCTGCATGAAGCTCGGCTGTCCGGCCATCAGCGTGATGGGCGGAAAAGTGCAGATCGACAACACCCTCTGCACAGGCTGCGGCCTGTGCCGCCAGCTGTGCCATAAGGGCGCGCTGGGCGAATGAGACAAGGAGGCACTGTCATGGATACGAAAAATATTATGATTGTCGGCGTCGGCGGACAGGGCACGCTTCTGGCCAGCAAGCTTCTGGGCAGAATTCTGCTGGAAAACGGCTATGACGTGAAGGTCAGCGAGGTTCACGGCATGAGCCAGCGCGGCGGCAGCGTCGTGACCTACGTGCGCTATGGCGAGAAGGTCTACTCTCCCATTATCGACAAGGGTGAGGCCGATTTTGTCCTCTCGTTTGAGCTGTTGGAAGCGGCCCGGTGGGCTGAATATCTGAAGGAGGGCGGCGTTCTGCTGACCAATACGCAGAAGGTCAACCCCATGCCGGTCATTACCGGCGCGGCGGAGTACCCGAAGGCGCTGGAGAAAAAAGCTTGCGGCGCTTCCCATCCGCCTCGACGCGATGGACGCGCTGGGGCTTGCGCTCAGAGCGGGCTCGGCCAGGGCCGTTAATCTTGTGCTGCTGGGCAGGCTCAGCCGGTATTTCCACTTTACGGACGAGCAGTGGCAGGACGCGATTGAGAAGAGCGTCCCGGCAAAATTCCTCGAACTCAACAAGAAAGCCTTTGCGCTCGGCGCGGAGGCATAAGCATAAGGAGAACCCATGGAACGGTATTATCAGAAGGAAATCGAATGCGCCAGCCGGGAGCAGATCCGGACATGGCAGGACGAGCGGCTCGTCCGTCAGGTGCGTCATGTGTGGGACAATGTGCCCTATTACCGCGCAAAGATGGAGGCGGCGCACGTTGCGCCGGACGATATCAAGGGCCGGGACGATCTTTACAAGCTGCCGTTTTTGAGCAAAGCCGATCTGCGGGAGGCATACCCGTTTGGTCTTCTGGCAGAGCCGCTGGAAAAGTGCATCCGCATCCACTCTACCTCCGGCACGACCGGCAAGCGCGTCGTCGCGTTTTACACGAAGGAGGATATTGACCTCTGGAACGACTGCTGTGCGCGTGCGCTGGCAGCCGCGGGCGCAGGCCCGGAGGATGTATGTCAGATCGCGTATGGCTACGGCCTGTTCACCGGCGGCTTCGGACTCAACGGCGGCAGTCAGAAGCTCGGCTGCCTGACGCTGCCGATGTCCTCCGGCAACACCGACCGGCAGCTGCAATTTATGGAGGATCTCGGTTCGACCGTTTGTGCTGCACACCGTCTTACGCGGCGTATCTGGCTGAATCTATTCACGAGCGCGGCTTGCGGGACAAGATCCATCTGAAGGCCGGTATTTTCGGCGCAGAAGCATGGAGTGAGCAGATGCGTCAGGATATCCAGAAGAGCCTCGGCATCAAGGCGTATGATATCTATGGCCTGACGGAGCTTTCCGGCCCGGGTGTTGCGTATGAATGCAGCGCGCAGACCGGTATGCACATCAACGAGGATCATTTTATCGCAGAAATTATCGACCCGGATACCGGCGAGGTGCTGCCGGAGGGAACACAGGGCGAGCTGGTGTTTACGTCGATCACGAAGCAGGCCTTCCCGCTGCTGCGCTACCGCACGCGCGATATCTGCATTCTGCGTCATGAGGACTGCCCCTGCGGGCGGACGCATATCAAGATGTGCAAGCCCATGGGCCGCAGCGACGATATGCTGATCGTCAAGGGCGTAAACGTCTTCCCGTCGCAGATCGAGACGGTGCTGCTCGAACAGGGCTACACATCCAACTATCAGATCGTGGTCGACCGCGTCAACAACTCCGACACGCTCGATGTGCTCGTCGAGATGACGCCGGAGCACTTCTCTGACTCTCTGGCCGAGATCACGCAGCGTGAAAAGAGCCTTGTCGCCGCGCTCAAGGCAATGCTCGGCATTTTCGCACAGGTGCATCTTGTTTCCCCGAAATCCATCGCCCGCAGTGAGGGCAAGGCCATCCGCGTCATCGACAAGCGCAGGATCTAAGGAGGAAAAGGCTATGGCGATTCATCAGATTTCCGTATTTTTGGAAAACCGGGCCGGGCAGCTGGCTGAGATCACGGCGCTGCTTGCAAAAAACAATATCGATCTACGCGCGATTAATATTGCCGAGACGAGCGATTACGGCGTGCTGCGCCTCATTGCCAGCCACGAGCCGGAGGCGTGCCGCGTACTGCGCGAGAACGGATTTATCTTCTCGGCCAGCGAGGTCGTCGCCGTCGGCGTGCCGGATGAGCCGGGCGGGCTGAGCCGCCTGCTGCAGCTTCTGGCAGAAAGGCAGATCGACGTCCAATATATGTATTCGATTTTCGGCCAGCCAAACGGGATGGCCTATATGATCCTCCGTGTTGCAGATCCGGCAGAAGTCTCGTCGCTGCTGCACACGAACGGAATGCAGCTTGCCGGTGCGGCAGAGCTCGGCATTGTTTCATCAGATCAGGAAAGGCAGGAATAAACGATGCAGGAAATGAGCAGAAAAAACAAATTATTCACCGACTCCGTCATTCGCCGCATGACGCGTGTGAGTCTTGCGTGCGGCGCGATCAATCTGGCGCAGGGCTTCCCCGATTTTGACCCGCCCAAGGCGCTCACCGACCGTCTGGCCGAGGTCAGCGCACTTGGCCCGCACCAGTACCCCATCACGATGGGCGCGCCGAACTTCCGGCAGGCGCTGGCGCGTAAGGCTGGGCGCTTCATGGGACGCACGCTTGACCCGGAAACGGATATGGTCGTGACCATCGGCTCGACCGAGGCCATGGTCGACACGATCTTTGCCCTGACGAACCCCGGCGACAAGATCATCATGTTCTCCCCGTATTTTGAGAATTACCGCGCGCAGGCCATCATGGCTGACTGTGAGCCGGTTTTCGTTCCGCTGGTACCGCCGGAGTTCAATTTCGACGCAAATGTGCTGGAAGACGCGTTCAAGCAGGGTGCGAAGGCCATTCTGATCTGCAACCCATCGAACCCGTCCGGCAAGGTCTTCACCTATGACGAGCTGAAGCTCATTTCCGAGCTGTGCATCAAGTATGACGCGTTTGCCATTATGGACGAAGTCTATGAGCATATCGTCTATGACGGCCACAAGCATATCTACATGAACAGCCTGCCCGGGATGTGGGAGCGGACGGTCAGCTGCTCAAGCCTGTCCAAGACCTATTCCATCACCGGCTGGCGGCTCGGCTACGCCATCGCGCCGCAGCCCATCATGGACCGCATCAAGCAGTACCACGACTTCAATACCGTCGGTGCGCCGTCTCCGCTGATGGAAGCCGCCGTTGTGGGCCTCGATATGCCGGACAGCTATTATCAGGAGTTCGGCGCGCATTATGCGCACATGAAAAAACTGTTCACCGACGGCTTAAAGCAGATCGGCATTCCGTTTACCGACCCGCAGGGCGCGTATTTCGTACTGGCTGATATCGGCCCATATATGCGCAAGGGCGAATCCGACGTGGATTTCTGCCTGGAAATGGCGGAAAAGGTCGGCGTGGCCTGCGTTCCCGGCACGTCGTTCTTCAATGAGAACATCAATCACATCGTCCGCGTCCACTTTGCCAAGAAGGACGAGACGCTCTATGAGGCGCTTGAACGCCTGTCCCATCTGAAGGAAAAAATGGGCTGATAACAAAAGCAGCGGCTTCCGAACCGGAGGCCGCTGCTTTTGCATAGCAGATGTTTTTTTCTCACATACTATCCCGACTTAATATTGGAAAGCGGGGATACGCATGAAGGGATTTGCAATGCTGAGGATCGGCGAGGTCGGCTGGGTGGAAAAGCCCCGTCCGGTATGCGGGCCGTTGGATGCGGTCTGCCGTCCGCTTGCGGCGGCAGTCTGCACGTCGGACGTGCATACGGTCTGGGAGGGCGCAGTCGGCGACCGGCACGACCTGATCCTGGGGCATGAATGCTGCGCGGAGGTTGTGGAGACCGGCGCGCTGGTAAAGGGACTTTCAGCCAGGCGACCGGGTGCTTGTTCCGGCCATCACGCCGGATTGGAGTTCATTGGAGGCACAGGCGGGCTATGCGATGCACTCCGGCGGAATGCTGGCCGGATGGAAGTTTTCGAATATCAAAGACGGCGTATTTGCAGAGTATTTCCATGTAAACGACGCTGACGGCAATCTGGCGCATCTGCCGGAGGGCATGGACATTCTGGAAGCCTGTATGCTCTCAGACATGGTGCCGACCGGCTTTCACGGCGCGGAGCTGGCGGACGTGCAGTTCGGCGATACAGTGCTCGTGGTCGGTATCGGCCCGGTCGGACTAATGTCTGTGGCGGGCGCAGCCCTTCGGGGCGCGGCCAGAATCCTTGCAGTCGGAACACGGCCCGTCTGCGTAGAAGCAGCGCGGCAATATGGCGCTTCCGATTTTATCAGCTACAAAGACGGCCCCATTGACGAGCAGGTTCTGGAACTGACAGGCGGCAAGGGCGTCGACTGCGCAATCATTGCGGGCGGCGATGCGGATACGTTCATTCCGGTCATAAAGGCTCTGAAGCCGGGCGGAAACATCGGAAATGTCAATTATCTCGGCAGCGGAGAATATGTGCGCCTGCCGCGTGCGGAGTGGGGCGTCGGGATGGGCCACAAGCAAATAAACGGCGGTCTCATGCCGGGCGGACGGCTGCGGATGGAAAAGCTGGCCGCGCTCATGACAAACGGGCGGCTCGATGTAAAGCCGCTGATCACGCACGTTTATGACGGCTGGGACGCGCTGCCGCAGGCGCTCCGGCTCATGAAGGACAAGCCGCGCGATCTCATTAAGCCGGTTGTGCGGTTATGATGGCTCGGAACCGGCTGTCAGATTGAGATAGTAATATTCCGTCTGCGCGGACAGCGGAACAGCGTTCCCCTGTCCGTCAAACTCAAAATTTTGCCCATAGATCGTAACCAGACCGTGCGTATCCAGACGCGCGGTCTGGTTTTGCAGTGTCAAAGCGCTTCCGGTTGTCATAATTCCATAACCGTCAACTAATTCATTATAAAATCCAAAGAAATCGAAGCTGTGCGGTTTGCGGAAAACAGCTTCAACGCAGACCGTGCCGCCTGCCGGGATGGTGATCTCCGCTGCGGCATAGCAGACACGCTGAACGGTTTCCGCGTCCTGGAGCAGATCGTCCAGCCGACCCTCACTGTAACGTTCGGCGGGTGTGGCGGAGCAGACGCCGTACTGCGTCAAGCTCCGCGGCGGCTGCTGCAAGCCGTTTTACCTCGTCGGCAGAGGCGTCCGCGCCGAGCTGCGCGGCGGCGATCTGCCGCAGAAGCTCCGCAAGGGGCAGTTCCGTGCGCGTCACGGTTCCTTCGAGCGTATCCAGCTCCTTCCCCTGTTCGCAGCTGCCGTCCGTATAGCCCTGCATGGCGCAGCCGGTCAGATCCTGCCCAAGCACGGCAAGCAGATGCAATGACTGCCTGTGTTCGTTTGTAAAATAGCTGTACTGCGGCTGGCCTGTCGCTTCGTCCTGTCCATAACCGTTGATCCCGTAGGTCAGGATCGTTGTTTTTTCCGGGTCTGCGTCGACTGTGATCGCAAGGGTCGCCGCGTTTGCCGTCGTCTCGCCGGATGCGGTAAAGGAATAGACATAGATGGTCTGCTCCGGCAGTGTTTTCGGCGCGAGCGCGTCAGCCTGATAGCTGCCGGTCAGCAGCGTTTGGTACTCCGTCCAGCTTTCCGCGTGTCGAATGTTCCAGCGTTCCTCCGCAAGCTCCGGTTCAGCACTGGCCGGACCAAACCAGCCGGGGAACGCGCCGGGATAGAGCGTGCTCCGCACGGCAGCTCCATCTGCCGTAAGCGACGGTCGGAGCGAATCGAGGTCACTGAGGCTGGAAACGAAGGGGTAGAGCACCGTCACGGTGCAGTCTTCGCCGGAATCATTGCGGATCGTGTACCGATCTGCCACAGTGATCGCGGCGGCATTCTCTTCGGCATAGGGCGCGCAGTCGAGCAATACCTCCCGGTCGGCGGAAAGCGCAGGCTCCGCCTGCGCCAGCGTCAGCGGGAAAACCGGGCCTGCGTAGGACATGAAATCCGCTGCGTCGACCGGTTTGGCAGGGCCGCTGCCGGGGGTACTGGCAAGCTGCCCGCCTGATGGAGAAGCAGCACAGCCGCAGAGCGCGGCAGTCAAAGAAACGCAAGGAGCAGAGCTATCGTGCTTCGTACTGTTCGCATGGAATTTCCCTCCTGATTCTTCCTGATACTATCTAAGACGGAATTTGCGCGCGTTGGTTGCAGAAATGGAGCAAAAACGCCCTCGCAGCATTCTGCAAGGGCGTTTGGGGATATCAGCAATAGAAATCCTTGATCTTTTTTGCGCGGGACGGGTGGCGAAGCTTGCGGATGGCCTTGTTTTCGATCTGACGGATGCGCTCACGCGTAACACCGAAGATCTGACCGACCTCCTCAAGCGTGTGCGTGCGGCCGTCGTACATACCGAAGCGCATACGCAGCACGTCCGCCTCACGCTCGGTCAGTGTGCCGAGAATCTCGGTCAGCGCCTCAGAGAGCATGGCGTTGGATGTTGCATCGACGGGACCGGGGGTATTATCGTCCTCGACAAAGGAGCCGATGGTCGTATCCTCTTCATCGCCGACGGGCATATCGAGAGAGAGCGTATCGGCTGCGGTGCGGTTGGCTTCGATGATTTTTTCAATCGGGAGGTTCAGCTCTGCGGCGATCTCCTCCAGCGTCGGCTCACGGCCCAGCTCCTGTACGAGCTTGCGGTTGCAGCGGGTCGCCTTGTTGATGACCTCGACCATATGCACCGGGACGCGGATGGTGCGCGCCTGATCGGCAATGGCGCGGGTAATGGCCTGCCGGATCCACCACGTTGCATATGTAGAGAATTTGTTTCCCTTTGTATAGTCGAACTTATCGACCGCACGGATCAGGCCCGTGTTGCCCTCCTGGATCAGGTCCAGAATGTGCAGACCTCTGCCGGAGTATTTTTTTGCGATCGACACGACAAGGCGCAGATTGGCCTCAGTCAAGCGGTCCTTGGCCTTTTTATCGCCCTCGGAGACGCGCTTGGCCAGCTCGATTTCCTCCTCGGCAGTCAGCAGCTTGACCTGACCGATCTCCTTGAGGTACATACGCACCGGGTCATCCAGATTGTATTCTGCAGCAAGCTCCAGCGGGTCTACAAGCTCTTCCTCGTCGTTGTCGGGAACCTCGTCCATGTCCATACCAAGATCGTCGGAGACGTCCAGCTCCAGCTCAGGGCTGACGATCTGGATGCCCATCGCATCAAAGGTATCGTAAATATGCTCGATCTTCTCGACCGGCAGATCCAGCTTTTCCAGCTCGGCAGTCAGCTCGCTCGACTGAATGCTTCCTTCGCGCTTTGCCTTTGCGATCAGCGCGGAAACCGTTGCCATTGCGTCCTCAGTCGAGGGCTTCGGGTTCTTTGTGTTTGCCATTCTTTCGCTCATCCTCATTCATCTGGTAACATTGCCGCGCACTCGCGCAACTGTGTTATTATAACCCCAACTTTATCGTTTTGACAATGCCTGATTTGACTTTTTTTCTGTTTTTTCTTGTGTTTCAGAAAAAATCGCGAGTCCGGCGTCCTCAGATCTCCATAATGACCGGCAGGATCATCGGATTGCGCTTTGTTGTCTTGAACAGATACCCGGACAGGTCGTTTTTGATGTTAGCTTTCAGCACACTCCAATCGCTGCGGCCATTCTGGCTGCACCGGTCGATGGCGTGCGCGGCGATCACACGCAGCTCTTCCATCAGGTTCTCCGACTCCTTCACGTAGACGAAGCCTCTTGTAATGATGTCCGGGCCGGTGATGACGCTGCCGTCCTCGCTGGAAATGTTGACGACCACGACGAGCATACCGTCCTGCGCCAGATGCTTCCGGTCGCGCAGAACGACGCTTCCGACGTCGCCGACGCCGGTGCCGTCGACCAGAATCCTGCCGGACGGAACGGTGCCGCCCCACTTGCAGGTGGCCTTTGTAAGCTCAAGCACCTTGCCGATATCGGAGATAAAAATATTCTTGGGATCCATGCCCATAGTCTGGGCCAGACGCGAATGTGCCTGCAGATGGCGCTGCTCGCCGTGGACGGGAATAAAGAATCTGGGCTTGAGCAATCCGTGGATGATCTTCAGTTCCTCCTGGCAGGCGTGGCCGGAGACGTGCAGGCCCTCAAGCTTGTCATAGATGACCTCTGCACCCTTGCGGTAGAGCTCGTTGATGATCTTGCCGATGGATTTTTCGTTTCCGGGGATGGCGGACGCGGAGATAATTACACGGTCAGACGCTGTGATCTCAACCTGACGGTGGCCAGAGAACGCCATACGGTAGAGCGCGGACATATTTTCGCCCTGTGAGCCGGTCGAGACGATCACAAGCTTGTTGTTCGGGATCTGCTTGATCTGATTGATATCGACGAGCGTGCCCGCAGGGATCTTCAGATAGCCAAGCTCTGTGGATACCTTCAGGATATTCTCCATGCTGCGGCCCGTGACCGCGACCTTGCGGCCGAATTTCTTCGCGACCGTAATGAGGCTTTGCAGGCGGAAGGCGTTGGAGGCAAAGGTCGTGACAATGATGCGCTTATTGCAGCCGGTAAACTGCCGCTCGAAGCTGCCCGCGACCGTACGCTCGGACGGCGTATAGCCCTGCCGCTCCACGTTTGTCGAATCGCACAGCAGCGCCAGCACGCCCTCCTTGCCCAGAGCGCCGAAGCGCGCAAGATCGATCATGCCGTCCTCTGCTGTGGCGTCAATTTTGAAGTCGCCCGTCATGACGACGGTGCCGACCGGGGTTTTGATGGCAAAGGCGACCGCGTCGGCGATGGAATGGTTCACATGGATGAATTCCACCGTAAAGCAGCCGGCCTTGACCTTCTCCCCTGCCTCATGCGTAAACAGATGCACCGCATTCTGGAGCTGATGCTCCTCCAGCTTCAGCTGGACGATGCCGGCGGTCAGGCGTGTGGCGTGGATGGGGCATCTGAACTGCTCCATGGCGTAGGGAATGCCGCCGATATGGTCTTCGTGGCCATGCGTCAGGAACATACCGCGTATTCTGTCCTTGTTTTTGACAAGATAGGTCATATCGGCAATGACCAGATCAACGCCATACATCTCATCGTCCGGGAAGCCGAGACCGCAGTCAACGATGATGATATCCTTGCCGTATTCAAGTACGGTCATATTCTTGCCGATCTCATTCAGACCGCCAAGCGGGATGATTTTTAATTTTTCTGCCAAATGATTTCACTCTTTTCTTAAAAAAATAGGTATGGATTAGGCTGCGCAGCGCCGTTCTGGCAAACGGATCACGCGCGGAACAAATGCAAAAAAGACGCAGGAGAACAGGCGCATACAGGGAAGTGTCCTGAGCCCCGTCTCGCCCCGGTCTGCTTCGCCGCTGCCTGCGCTCCATATGAATATGCAGTTGATCTATTTGCTGCGCCGTCCGAGGCGGCGCATAATCCCAAAAGAAAGCCTCCCGTGAGGCAATTCTGATTAAGTATATCACACTTTTTTCAAAAAGTATACCTTTTTTCTATCTTTTCTGGAAGTATTTCCGGAGACACGGCTTTTCGAGCCGCACGAAAAGCCGCGATTTCTGTTGATTTTACGGACATATCTGATATAATATATATAAATTTGTTCATTGCGAAATGGAGGCGACAGTATTTGAAAAAACCTGTCTGGCGTCTGCTCAACCCCAATACGATCTGGTATTTTGTGGTCATGCTGCTCTTCGCCGCCTCAGCTGCCGTGCTGCGGCAGTATTATCTGGCGGGCGGTGCGCTTCTTGCCACGGTGATCGTTTTTATTATCAGCCGTGCCCAGCTCTCCAGGCGCAAGCGTGAGCTTATGAGCTATGTGCAGAAGGCGACCGATTCTGCCGGTATTTCCGTTCATGCCGGGTCCGCGTTCCCAATGGCAGTCATCCGGCTGCCCGACAACGAGATCATCTGGGGAAACCCCAGCTTCTTTGCTATCACCGGCCTCTCCGACACGGCCAGCTATCAGAAGCTCGAAGCCGTGATCCCAGATTTCTCCAACAAGTGGCTGAGCGAAGGCCATTCCGAGATGTCCGGCGACCGGAACATCGGTGACAGGCGCTATCGCATCTACGGCAACTTCGTCCGCTCTGAGGACAGCACGACGACCGTGCAGCTCGCGACGATCTACTTCGCCGACATGACGGAGATGTTCAACATCCGCGATGAATTCATGCGGACGCGTCCGGTTGTGTCGATCGTTCTCATTGATAACTACGATGAGCTGACCACCAATCTTTCCGATTCCGCCATCTCCACGCTTGACGCGCAGCTCAATGACGTTGTGGCGAACTGGACGACGGGGCTGGAGGCGCTGTGCCGGAAAATCGAGCGCAACCGCTATCTGGTGATCTTTGAAAGCAAGGATCTGCCCCGGCTTCAGGAGAGCCGTTTTTCAACGCTTCTGGAGGATGTACGGCACATCACGTCAACCGGCGGGATGTCGGCGACCATCTCGCTCGGCATCGGCAAGGACGGCGGGAGCTTCGCGGAAAATTACCAGTTTGCCTCGCTTGCAATCGAAATGTCACTCTCCCGAGGCGGTGATCAGGCCGTTATCAAGGACCGGTTCAATTTTACCTTCTACGGCAGCAGAGTCAAGGAGACGGACCGCCGCACCCGCATCCGCTCCCGTCTGATCGCAAGCTCCCTGTCAGAGCTGATCAGCCAGTCCAGCACCGTATATATTATGGGGCACCGTATGGCGGATCTCGACGCGCTCGGCGCAGCCGTCGGTCTTCTCTGCCTGTGCCGTATCAAGGGCTGCCGGGCAAAAATCGTAATTGACCTTCAAAAGAACGCCTGCCAGAGCCTGATTGCGGAGCTCAGGGCCATTCCGGACTATGCCGATCTGTTTATTTCCGGGCAGGACGCGCTGGTCGAGGCGGACAACCGCAGTCTTCTCATCGTAGTCGACACGAACCGGCCCGGTCAGGTCGAGAGCAGGCCGCTGCTGGAAGCGATCTCCCGCGTCGTTCTGATCGATCACCATCGCAATGCTGCGGATTCTATCAGCCAGACTGTTGTCAAGCTGCACGAGCCGTCTGCTTCCTCTGCTTCCGAGCTGGTGACGGAGCTTCTGCAGTATGCGGTCAATCAGCGCGATTTGAAGCCGATCGAGGCGCAGGCGCTTCTGTCCGGTATCGTATTGGATACGAAAAATTTCTCCATCCGGACAAGCCCGCGCACGTTCGAATCGGCGGCATATCTGCGTAAGGCCGGCGCGGACCCGGTCGAGGTCAAAAAGCTGTTTCAGACAGATCTGGACGATACGCTTCTGCGCTATCGCGTTATCCAGGCGGCGCGGCTGTACCGGAATGAGATCGCCATTGCCTGCGTAGACGAAAAGCTCACCCGCGTGATCGCGTCTCAGGCCGCGGATGAATTGATCAACGTTTCCGGCATTACCACCTCCTTCGTTCTCTTCCCGGACGACGGACAGATCATCATCAGCGCACGCTCCATCGGCTCGTGCAATGTGCAGGCGGTTCTGGAAACGCTCGGCAACGGCGGCGGAAATGGCGCGACAGCCGGTGCACAGATCAAGGGAAAGCCTCTGCAGGAGGTTTTGGAGGAGCTTATCGCCGCAATCGACGCATTCTATTCCTGAATTCCCCACAATTTATCCCTCCGACCGGGTCGGAGGGATTTTTTCAGCTTCGCTTGCATATTTTCCCGCCGGGCGCAGAAACTACCTCCGTAACATCAAAAAGGAGGTTTTCCCTTTGAAACACCGTACCTGCCCGCTTCGCGCCGCGCTTGCCGCAGCGCTGGTTCTGGTCATGCTCTGCGTGCCTGCTCTGGCCGCTGAGATCGCCGTCGATTATACCTCGGAATACAGGTTTACCGCCGCAGACTTTTCTGATTCCGACGGATTGGAGGGCGTCTACATTTCCTCCGTCCCTCCCGCGTATCAGGCAGAGCTTTGCATCGGCAGCCGCGTGATCTGCCGGGGCGACATTCTGCCTGCGGCAGCACTGGAAAAGATGAAGCTGCGCCCGGTCTGCCTTGGAAACGCCGACTGTGAGCTGGTCTACTGCCCGATCGAAGACGGGACGCTCGGCGACGCCGTCACGGTATCCCTGCGCATTCTCTCCGGCACGAATACCGCGCCGGTCTGCGAGGACGGAACTCTGGAAACGTATAAGAACATTGCGAACACCGGCACGCTTTCAGCCACAGATCAGGAGGATCAGGAGCTGACGTATCAGCTTGTCAAGGAACCAAAGCGCGGCACGGTCGAGCTGCATACGGACGGCAGCTTCACCTATACGCCGGATAAAAACAAGGTCGGCAAGGATTCGTTCGTTTTTACTGCGACCGATCCGGCCGGGAACGTCTCGAATGAGGCCTGCGTCAAGATCCGTATTCTGAAGCCCGCGGATAAGGCAACGTATCAGGATATGTCCGGCGACCGGGATGCGTTCGCCGCCATGTGGCTCAAGGACAAGGGGCTTTACACCGGCAGAGTCATTGCCGGGAACCTCTGCTTTGAGCCGGACTGCCCTGTCAGCCGCAGCGAGTTTCTGATCGCCTGCATGAAGCTGGCCGGACTTGAGCAGTCGGACGGGACGATCTCGACCGGCTTCGCGGATGAACTGGAAACGCCCCTCTGGCAGCAGCCGTATCTGGCCGCGGCCTATCAGTCCGGCATGATCTCCGGGACGCCGACCGAGGAGGGGCTGGTTTTCCGCCCGGAGGAGGATCTGAGCCGCGCAGAGGCAGCCGTCATGCTCCAAAAGCTCCTGCGCCTGCCGGGCGATGCCGCTGTCTTTGCGCCGGATGAGGCTTCCGCCATTCCCGCCTGGGCGCAGAGTGCGGTCAGCGCGCTCTCAAACGCAGGCATCCCGCTTGCTGCCTCGGACTATGAGGCGCCGCTGACGCGGCGTGAGGCGGCAAATATGCTGCTTGCAGCCGCTCCCGCAGCCGAAGCTGCCGGGCTTTACTGGTCAGAATAACCGAATCGGGCCTGCCGCGTTTGCGGCAGCAGCCCGACGCGCAGCCGCAGAAACGGCAGGATGCGCGTTTTTTGACGGTGGATTTTTGGGCGCTCGTCTGCTATAGTGTAACTGATTGAAAACAAAACAGGACAGGAACAGGCATGGCAAACAGAGAAAAACAGGATATGACCGCCGAGCTGGCAGAGGGAAAAATCCTGCCGCTCGTATTCAAACTCACCATTCCGGCTGTCATTGCGCAGCTCATTACATTTTTATATAATATCGTCGACAGAATGTACGTCGCGCGGATCGAAGGCTCCGGCATGGACGCGCTGGCCGCGCTTGGGATCGTACTTCCCATCACGCTGATCATGCAGGCATTTGCGAATCTGGTCGGGCTTGGCGGCGCGCCGCGGGCGGGCATCAAGCTCGGCGAGGGAAAGGTGGATGAGGCGAACCGGATCTTTCACACTGCGTTCTGCCTGCTGGTCCTGCTTGGCGTTGTGATCGGCGCAGCGGCGTTCTGCTTTGCGCGGCAGATCGTACTGCTGTTTGGATGCCCGGAAAGTGCGGTGGAGTTCGCCGTTTCCTATCTTAAAATCTATGCCTGCGGCACGATTTTCGTCATGCTGGCGCAGGGACTCAACCCGTTTATTCTGACGCAGGGCTATTCGTGGCTTGCAATGAGCTCGGTGCTGCTGGGCGCGCTTATCAACATCGCGCTCGACCCGCTGTTCATCTTCACCTTCAAAATGGGTGTCCAGGGATCAAGCCTCGCGACGATCCTCTCTCAGCTTTGCTCGTGCATTTGGATCGTCTGCTTTTTCTTCTCCCGGAAGAGCCTGTTCCGCTTTCAGGCAAGCCTGCTGGGCCTGTCGCCGGGGCGCATTTTCAGCATTCTTTCGCTGGGCTTTACGCCGTTCATCATGACGCTGACGGAATGCGCCATCCAGATCGTCTTCAACATCAATCTGAACCGCGCGACCGGCGGCAACAAGGACTATACCGCCGCGTTGACCGTCATGCTGAGCGCGCTGCAGCTTATTTCCCTGCCCCTGAACGGTCTTGGAAACGGTATGCAGCCGTTCGTGAGCTATAATTACGGAAAGGCAGACTCCGCACGCCTGAAACAGGGGATCAAATATGTGACGATCATCGCGTTTATCTACGCGGTCTGCATCTGGTCCGTCTCGATGGCGTTCCCGGTAGTATACGCAAGGCTATTTTCCGCAAGCGAGGCCGTCACGCAGATCGTCATGCGCTATACGCCGATGTTCCTGATGGGTTCCATCATGTTTTTCGTGCAGATGACGCTGCAAAACGTCAACGTCGGGCTTGGGCAGGCCAAGGAGGCGCTGCTGCTGGCGGTGAACCGGAAGGTCGTCATTCTGATTCCGCTCTGCTTTGTGCTGACGCATTTCCTCGGCTTCAAGGGCGTATACCTGTCGGAGGGCATCGCCGATCTAGTCGCAGGAATCGTGACAGCAATCGTCATTTTTACCAGCTTCCCAAAAATCTTCCGCCGCCGGGAGGAAGAAGTCAAACAGGCCGCGTCGAACTGACGCGGCCTGTTTGATAAGATCAAAAACCGGAAATCAGATGATGTTGTATCCTTCAGCAGCTTCTCAATGTCGGTGCCCTTGATCTTGCTGAGGGCTTTTTCGAGGGCTACCTTCTGGACGAGGGAGAGTTTCATGTCGGTGGGCTTTTTGCCGTCGCGGAGCTGGACAGTCGCGTTCAGCAGGTCGCGGATGTCATACACGCTGCCCCAGACCTCCGGGACGCCGCGGTCGACGTTCAGGAGCGTATAGACAGCCTCCATGCCGGTGCGCATGGAATATTCGGTCGTGAAGATGGTGTCGCGCGGGGTCTCGGCGAACTGGCCGAGGAAGGCGAAGTTCACAGCGCCGTCGGGCACGACCTTCGGGCGGTCGCCATAGGCACGCGGCATGAAGAACGCGTCGATATACGGCATCATGACGGGAACGGTGTTGGCGCTGTTCGAGGCCAGATCTTCAATCTGATTCTCCGGCACGCCGATGTGGTACAGCCACTCCATGCAGATCTCCTTGCCGGTGCACTCGCGCATGGGCTTCTTCACATAATCGCCGGGCTTATCGGTAAACAGCGAATAGACCCAGACAAGGCAGTGATCTTTGGGCTGTGCGCGGAACTGCGGCTGGCGGTTGATCGTCCAGCTCATGAGCCAGCTGGAATCCTTGACGGTGACGATGCCACCGGTCACAACATGACCGGTGAACGGGTCGCGCTTGCAGATATTTTTGATATAGGGAATGATTTCTGATCGAGTGTTTCGACGGTTGCACTCATCCAGTTCGTCTGCTCGGGGTCATAGCAGAACTTGTCAGGATGGCCGAAGGACGGGTCCTGTGCGGCGATCTTGCGCCACATATCCCAGCCGCCGCCGGGCTTGATCTCCGTGTTATAGGGGGCAGGTTCGTTCTGGCTGCCGCGGGAGGAATTTTCAACACAGCCGCCATTGGTAATAAAAACAAGATCGTTTTCTGTCAGATCGATGGCGTCCTCTTTCCCCTCGCGGATGATATCGATACGCTTGGCAAGCTTGCGGGCCGGGGTGCAGTCGAATTCCACGTTCACGACCTGAACGCCATAATGGAATTGAACGCCGAAGCCCTTGAGATACTCGATCATCGGCAGAATCATGGACTCATACTGATTATATTTCGTGAAGCGCAGCGCCTTGAAGTCGGGCAGACCGCCGATGTGGTGGATATACCGCTGGATATACAGCTTCATTTCCAGGGCGCTGTGCCAGTTTTCAAAGGCAAACATCGTGCGCCAATAGAGCCAGAAGTTGGAGTTGAAGACCTCGTCGTCAAAGAAGTCGGTGATGCGCTTGTCCTGCAGGTCTTCATTCGGGGTGAAGAACAGCTTCATGATCTCCATCGCACCCTTGTCGGAAATGTCGAACTTGCCGTCGGTATGCGCGTCCTGACCACGGTTGACGGTAGCGCGGCAGAGGGAATAGTTCGGGTCTTCCTTGTTCAGCCAGTAATACTCGTCGAGAACGCTTACGCCCTCCGTCTCGATGGACGGGATGGAGTGGAACAGATCCCACATGACTTCAAAATGGTTGTCCATCTCCCGGCCGCCGCGCATGACATAGCCGACGTTTTCAAATTTATAGCCGTCGCACGCGCCGCCGGGAATCGAATCCTTTTCCAGAATATGCACGTGTTCGCCCTTCATCTGGCCGTCACGGACAAGATAGCAGGCTGCCGTCAGCGCCGCGAGGCCGCTGCCGACGATATAGGCCGATTTCTGATCGACGCCCTCCGGCTTTTTGGGCCTTGCAAATGCTTCATAGTTACCGCTCGAATAATACATGATTCATACCTCCATAAAAAGTCTGGAAACAATGCTTTATGTTTCCCTTTCGATGGTATGAGCATACTACGGATTCCAAAAATGCGCCATAAGCAGAAAACGCCCTGTGATAAAGTTCTTATCACAGGGCGTTGATCTGTTCAATTTCTTATCAATCAGTCGGATTTGATGGAGTGTCAATCCGGAAGCGGCCAAGCGCGGCGGAAACGCTGCCGTGGATGACGCAGTCCAGCCGGTCGATGATTTCTTTCGGTTCGCCCTTCATGTCGTGCTTGATCCAGTCGAGCATGAGGCCGACAAAGGCGTATTTATAGACGTTGGCAATGAACGCTTTGTCCTCCGGGCGGACAGACATACCGACGGCCTGCTCTTCGACCACGCCCTCAAGCAGATCGTAGGTCAGCTTATAGAGATAAGTTTCAACCTGTTCCCGGCTGACGGAGTGGTAGACGTTCATAATGAAGGGTTTGTTGGCCAAGACTGCCTCGAAGATCTGTTCAAAGCCCTGCTGCCATGTTTCATAGGTCTTCTTTCCTGCCAGCGCCTTCGCCGCGTCCTCCTGACACGACCATTCGACCAGATCATAGATGTCTTGAAATGATAATAGAACGTCATGCGGTTGATGCCGCAGTCGTCGGCGATATCGCTGATGGTGATTTTATGGAGCGGCTTTTGCAGAAGCAAATTTTTGAGCGACTGCTCCAGCGCGCGTTTGGTCAGATCGGACATAGGTGCCTCCTGTCTCGAACAGCGTTCGGGCGCTTTTCTTCAGATTATCCGCTTTTTGCTGAAATGTCAAGACAGCGGCTTGACAGGCAAGTGTACTATGTGTATAATACAGTCAGAAAGTGTATGACTTGAGTAATACGGTGGTGACGGATATGGTGTCGTTTGAGGCGTTCCGCGCAGTGGATGGGACGCCGGTGTATCTGCAAATTATCAACTTTATCAAGCGTGGCGCGATCGCAGGGACGATCAGGGACGGCGACGAGCTGCCGTCGCGCCGGGTTCTGTCGGCGCTGCTCGGCATCAACCCGAATACGGTGCAGAAAGCGTTTCACATTTTGGAGGAAGAGCATCTGATGGAATCGCGTACAGGCGCAAAAAGCTGCATGACGCTGCCGCCGGATATACTGGATGCGCTGCGGCGGGAGGTCTTATCAGACGAGCTGCGCACCATGGCCCGCACACTGCGGCAGCTGGGAATTTCCAAAGAAGAAGCGCTGCGTCTCATCGAGCAGGCGTGGGAGGAGGAAGCGCAATGAAAAAACAGGTATCCGTATTCGGATTGCATACGCGTGCGGCGCTGAACCGGCTGCTGCTGGCAGCGCTGGGGTTGCTGGCGGTCGAGTTGATCCTTGCCGGGGTGTGTATCGCGCGCGGAACAGCGCTTACGCTGTCCGGCAGCAGACTGGAAACTGCGCTGCAGCATTCGTTCCGGGCCGGGATTATCGCGCTTCAGGTGCTGCTGGCATCCAGCCTCGGTTCAAACAGCCGGTACGGCTATACGCTGCAGCGGCTGCGGGTATCGGAGCGCTGCGTCTTCCTCTGGAGCTGCGTTTGCAATACGCTCTGCTTTGCGGTCTTGTGGTGTGTGCAGATCATGGCAGCTGTGGGCGCGGCATTCTGGAACGCAAAAAGCGCCGTGTATTCGGCTGGCCCGCAGGGCGTGTTTGTGGATTTCTACCGCAGCGGCTTTCTGCATGGGCTTCTGCCGCTGGCAGACGGGTATGTATGGGCGCGCAACGCACTGTTCGTGCTGGCGCTGGGCTGCGTGACCGCGTGCATACAGCTTGGGCTGCGCAGAAAGGGCAGCCGCAGCTGGCTGGTCTGCATGGGGCTGACGTTCCTTCTGGTGCTGAACCTGTCAGTCCAATATACGGCGGGCAGAAGCACGGGCATTTTCCATGCGATTACGGCGCTGCTTGTCGGGCTCTGCTTTCTGGGGTTCGGGCTGACGCAGACACATAACGGAAAGGACGGGCTGGCAGATGAAGTGGAGTAAACGTCTTTCACGGTACACGCTGCCCGGAATGGGGCTGAAATGGGACGCTTCGTATTTCGGCCTGCTGTTTCTGGCGATGCTGTTGGTCGCGCTGTACACGTTTCTGCGGGACTATCAGAACGCGCTGCGCGAACTCTATATCTTTCGCTACGGGACACAGATTTTGCGGCAGGGCGCGGTCATGCCGACTCTGAATACACTCCTGCGGCACAAATTCACCGTCTTCTGGGCCTATACGGCCCTCTGCGCGCTGCGCGCGTTCGCCAATTACAGGTCGTTTTTCACGGAGACAAAGAGCATTTATCTCATGAAGCGGCTGAAAGACAAAAATGAGCTGTCCAGACGCTGTCTTGCGATCCCTGCGGCGGCCTGCGGCGCGGCGCTTATCCTGTTTTTGCTGTTGCTATGGATATTTGTCCTGCTTTACCGAACCGGTGTTCCGGCACGCTGTATGCCGCCGGAGGAAACTTTAAATATCTGGGGGGCGTTTTTCTGATGCTGGAAATCAAAAATCTCTGCAAGCGCTATGGCCAGACGCAGGCGCTGGACAACGTGCAGCTTTCTGTCGGGCCGGGCGAGATCGTCGGGCTGTTCGGAGAAAACGGCGCGGGCAAGACGACGCTGATGAAGTGCATTCTGCAGCTGATCTTATATGACGCTGGTGGTATTACGCTGGACGGCAAACTGATCACGCGGCAGAACATCGGCCGTTTTTCCTTTGCCACCTGCGAGCACAGCTTCTTCCCCGCCCTGACCGCCAAAGCCCACCGGGAATTTTATGAGGAGCACTTTGAGACGTTTCTCGGCAGGCGCTTCGAGGGCCTGATGGACTTCTTTCAGCTTCCGATGGACAAGCCCATCCGCAGCTTCTCGACCGGGCAGAAAAACCAGTTTGAGGTCATCATGGCCCTGTCGCAGGGCGCGGATTATATCCTGATGGACGAGCCGTTTGCGGGAAACGATGTTTTCAACCGCGAGGATTTTTATAAGGTTCTGCTCGGCATTCTCGAGCCGCACGAAACGGTGATCCTGTCCACACATCTGATTGAGGAAGTGACGGGCTTTATCGGACGGGCCGTTCTGCTGCACAAGGGCCAAATCGCGGGCGACGTGCAGACAACAGAGCTGGACGAACAGGGCAAAACACTGATGGACTATGTCAAGGAGACGTACAGCTATCAATCTGACCGCGTTTCCAGAGCGCTGACCGAGCTGACCGGCAAGGAGGACGAGGATGCGTAAAACGCTGATGATCTTTCTGGCGCTTGTACTGGTGTGCGGCTGCGGCGCGGCGTTGGCGGCGCAGGCCGTCAGCGCACCGCGCGAGGACATTGCGTTTCAGGAGCACATATTCTCCGGCGACCCGGCTGCGGCCGATGGGCTGACCGTGCAGCTCAAAACCGGTATGCGGTATAAGCTGAACTGGGAGAGCACTGTGCAGTTTTCCGCGCAGGATTACCGCGCGGAGACAAGCTTCCGCTTCCTGCCCGCCGGACAGGCGGAGCAGCCGGAGATGAGCTACCGCGGTGTTGAGATCAATTTTTACCGCGACGCGGCCACGACCGGCAGCGACGATGTCTTCGGCTTCTCAACGGCGTATCAGTCCCTGCTGGACACACTTTCGCCTGGCGAAAGCGGTTCCATGACGATCCGGTTTGCAGACTATTACGACGAATATCCGTTTGAGTTTTCCATCGATCTTCCGGGCGTTAATTACGACCCCCTTGTCAACTGGCAGGACGCCTCAGCGGACAGCGAATGGCTTGGTGAACGTGCACAGGTCGCGCTGGGCTGCTTTTTCCGCATCCCTGTTCTGCCGGATGAGTACGTAGAGCTTGGCATTGACAAGAATATGGACGGAACGGGTTCGGGCCGCAGCATTTCCAGCGTCATGGAGGGCGACCGGTTCTGGATGAACGTAGAAAGCGTTATAACGGACGACACCTGCTTCTTCTGGTTCGGCAACCGGACGGACAAAGACCGGCTGGTCGACACAAGCCGCATTCCGGGCGGCTATGGCGTCTATATGCTCCCCTACGGGCCGCTTGCCCCGGATGCCGAGGCCAGCGCATTTTATGGCGGGAACGAAAACGAGGTCTACACCGACCGGCTAACCTGCTTTTTCCCGGTCGACCCGGAGACGCGCATCGAGCACCTTGGCCTGACGCCGGACAAAACGCGGCTTTTGCTTCATACGGTTGAAAATAACGCATATTATGTAACCTTAATAGACTGCAAAACAGGTGACACTCTGCAAAGCTGGCGGTATCGGACTTTGAGCCGGAAGATAATTATGTAAACATAACCGAAACGGAGGATTTCGTCTGCATCCAGCAGACCCAGGGGCGCATCTGCGTTCTGACACAGAACGCGGATGGACTGTATCAGCTCGTGCTGCGTTCCGATTATTCGCCCGATGATCTGTATTCGCCGGTATACGCGACTGTCCGCGCGATGGCCTTTGACGGAAAACGGCTTGCCATAGTCAACAACGACGAGACTGTCCTGGCGAACGATGACAACCGTACAAAAAGCTATCTTGCCGGAACCACCGAGGCACTTATCACGCTGGACGGCGCATACTTTGACAACTGCGGCTTTACACTGACAGTCTTCGATCAAACAGGAGTCGCCTATAGCGGCGCTTATGTCAGCAGCTTGGAAAGCGTCAATTATCTCACAGGCGGGACGCTCAACATGGACCATCTTGTTCTGCCGTACTCTATCACGCTCAGCTGGCAAAACGGCGCAACGTAATCAATATTTATCTCCCTCTGCCCAATTTGGGCAGAGGTTTTTTTATTTTGGGGCTTGACAAATACAACTCTTTGTGTATAATAATATTAGTAATGATTATTATTTCTATTTTAGGAGGATATCCAATGAAAAACAATTCCAACACACTCGGCCTGCACAATATGAACGGGCTGTCCGCAGACGACAAGCGCACCTGCGCCCTGAATGACATGAACTGCCGCGCCGGTCAGCCGGAGCAGACTGCGTCTTTGCAGGATATGAACGCGGTGAACGAGCAGCCAGACATGGCCTGCAGCATCACAAACATGAACTGCCGCAAGGATTGACGTCCCGCCTCCCCGCCTGTATGCGCAAGCGTGCAGGCGGGGCTTGCATATCTGTCTCCTGTTCACGGAAAGCTATGCAAAAGGAGGCTTTTCCATGAACAAGAAGCAGAAAAAAGAGCCGTTCAGTCTGAAAAACATGAACGGCCTGTCCCACGACGATGCGCGCACCTGTGCGCTGGACGATATGAACTGCCTGAACGGGCAGGAGGAACACCGTTCCTCCCTGCAGGACATGAACGCCACTAGAAGCAGACCGTACCGGAAGTATCACCTGACAGATATGAACGGCGAGGACGGGCGGTAGGTCTCCAATGCGCCAGTTGTAGGGGCCGATGTGGGCATCGGCCCCTACAAAGTCTCGGCGAATCCGTACAACTCGCAAATTCCGACTGCAAAGCTGATTTACCGCAGCAATTCAAACGCAACTATTTGCAAATTAGTTGTACCGTAACAGGCGGCGCGTACCATAGCGCTCGTAAGGTGACTATGTGTGATTGTAACGACTAAAAATTGGTGCCCGCCTGAATAGCACCCGCAGCATGCACCAAACCGTAACTAAGCGCCCCTTTTCTCCCCTGTCTTTTCCGGCAAGGTGGAAAAGAATGGGCCGCCGGAGGCAGGGCCAGCTCCGAAACGGCCCATGTTTTCTATTCAAACATTCGTAAAATGATAGGAATGCCCCAGGTCGTAGGCCATTTTGTCGCTTTCGGAGATAAAGTCCATAAAGCGGTTCGCGGCAGAGGTCGGCGCGACATCGCGCAGCGTGCACATACAAACGGAGCGCGGCGGAATCTCAAAATCGGTGTGCAGCGGCAGGATGACGCCCCGTCCAAGGCCGGACTGCGAAAACTCCTCCGTCACGCAGGCCACGCCAAGGCCGATGCGGGCCAGCGAAATGAGCAGATTGTGCGAACCCAATTCGATCTCCGGCTTGATGCTCACGCCATGCTGCTGAAAAAACTGCTCGACATAGATGCGGGAGCTTGCCTTGCGCTCCAGCAGGATCAGCGGGAATGCCGCGATTTCTTCCATGGAATGTACGTGGTCAAAATCGCAGTCATAATTCGGCGCGGCGACAAAGAGCTGGTGTGTGTCGAAGCAGTGCCGGACGGAATACGCGTCCTTGTCCTTCGGCTCGCTGGCAAACGCGATGTCGACCTGACCGGCGTGCAGATAGTCGAGCACCATCTGGCTCGTACCGTTCAGGATACGGATCTGGATGGCGGGATAGTTCTGGTGGAATGCCTCAAGGCGCGAAACCAGATAGGTCTTTGTGACCGTATCGCTTGCACCGATGATCAGCTCACCCGTGAGCAGCTGGCGCGACTGCGCAAGCTTTTCCTCGCCGCACTGGATAAGCCCCAATCCGTGCGAGACATAGTCCAGCAAAAGCTTTCCCTCGCTGGTCAGGACGACGCCGCGCGTGCTGCGCGAAAACAGCCGGACCTGCAGCTGCTCCTCCAGCTGCTTGATGGACTGGCTGACTGCCGACTGGGATATAAACAGGTTCTGCGCCGCAGCGGAGATATTGCCCATGCGGGCGACCTCCTGAAAGACGCGGTAAAGCTCTAATTTAACAGCCATGGTTGCCTCCTGCCATTACTTATATTTATAGTGCTAATAGCAATGATTAAAAACATCTATTTTACTTATTGCCTGATTCCGATTATAATAACCAAAACTGAAATTGTCCAGCACGAAGTTTATATCGTTGCCAATATAGTTCCGGATGTACGGCCCGGATGTCTCTACCGCAGCGCCAAAGCTGCGACTATTGGAAGTTCGCTCACGCAGGGCTTTGCGGTCCTGCGCGCGGCTTTTTATCATTGGCAGCAGGTTTTATCCCCGCTGTCTATTTTTATTATGTTTTTGGAGGAAGCTATGCAGGAGCTGAAGGATCGCATCGTCAAGGAGGGCAAGATTCTGCCCGGAAACATTGTAAAGGTCGACGGGTTTCTCAATCACCGCGTCGACTGTGCGTTTATGGGACGCATCGCAGATGAATTCAAAAAATATTTTGATCTCGACAACGTAGATCTCATTCTGACCGCAGAGGCCAGCGGCATTGCCCTTTCCGCGATTTGCGCGTACCGGTACGGCAAGCCCATGGTTTATGCGAAAAAGGCCAAGAGCGACAACATCGAAGGCGGCCTGTATCAGAGTGAGATTTTTTCCTATACTTACAAGAAAAAGGTCACGCTGCTCGTCTCCAAGGAGTGGATCCATCCCGGCGACCGCGTGCTCGTGATCGACGATTTTCTGGCGCGCGGCGAAGCGCTGCGCGGTCTGTGCGAGATCGTGCAGGCTGCGGGGGCTGAGCTGGTCGGTATCGGCTGCGCGGTCGAAAAGGGCTTCCAGGGCGGCGGCGACAAGCTGCGCGCGGCGGGCGTGAACCTGCACTCTCTCGCCATCATCGAAAGCGCGGAGCCGGGCAACATCGTATTCCGGGAGGAAGCATAATGGAAACTGTTCTGATTCTGGACTTTGGCGCGCAGTACAGCCAATTGATCGCCCGCCGTGTGCGCGAGCAGAACGTGTACTGCGAGGTCAAGCCCTGCTCCATCTCCCCTGCCGAGATCGAAAAAATCGCCCCCATCGGCATCATTCTCTCCGGCGGCCCGCAGAGCGTTTATGAATCTGTTTCCCCGCACGTGGACCCCGGCGCTTTTTGCGCTCGGCATCCCCGTTCTTGGCATCTGCTATGGATGCCAGCTCATGGCATATTCGCTGGGCGGCACCGTTGCAGCAGCGACGGAAGCGACCGCCCGCGAATATGGCAAGACGCTGACCGAGTTCGATACAGACTGTTCGATTTTCCGGGGCCTTCCCGCATCCAGCGTGACGTGGATGAGCCATGGCGACTATATTTCCCAGGTGCCGGACGGCTTTGCCGTCACGGCAAAAACCGCCGTCTGCCCGACTGCAGCAATGGCCTGCCCGGAGAAAAGGCTCTATGGCGTGCAGTTCCACCCGGAAGTGCAGCACACCGTAGAGGGCAGCGAAATGCTCCGCCGGTTCCTCTATACCGTCTGCGGCGCGTCCGGCGATTGGACGATGGCAGACTACCGGCAGACCGCGATCCGCTCTATTCGGGAAAAGGTCGGTTCTGGCCGCGCGCTGCTGGCGCTGTCCGGCGGCGTAGATTCCTCTGTCGCTGCAGCGCTTATGGCGGAGGCTATCGGCAGCCAGCTCACCTGTGTGTTTGTTGACCACGGCCTGATGCGCAAAAATGAGGGCGACGAAGTAGAAGCTGCGTTCAGCAAGTGGGATATCCATTTTGTCCGCGTCAACGCGGAAGACCGCTTCCTTTCGAAGCTTGCGGGCGTTTCCGACCCGGAGACGAAGCGCAAGATCATCGGTGAAGAATTCATCCGTGTTTTTGAGACAGAAGCCAAGAAGATCGGCGCGGTCGACTATCTTGTGCAGGGTACGATCTACCCGGACGTAATCGAATCCGGCCTCGGCAAGTCCGCCGTCATCAAGAGCCACCACAATGTTGGCGGATTGCCGGATTATGTCGACTTCAAGGAGATCATCGAGCCGCTGCGTATGCTCTTCAAGGATGAGGTGCGTCAGCTTGGCCGCGAGTTGGGATTGCCGGAATATCTGGTCATGCGGCAGCCCTTCCCCGGTCCCGGCCTCGCCATCCGCGTGATCGGCGATATCACCAAGGAAAAGCTCGATACGCTGCGCGACGCGGATTTCATCTTCCGTGACGAGATCGCCAAGGCTGGTCTTGACCGCAGCCTCAGCCAGTATTTCGCCGTTCTGACCTCCATGCGCTCCGTCGGCGTCATGGGCGACGGTCGGACGTATGATTACACACTTGCTCTGCGTGCTGTCAACACCAGCGATTTCATGACCGCCGACTGGTCGCGCATCCCCTACGACGTCCTCGACCGCATCTCCGTCCGCATCGTCAACGAAGTCCGCGGCATCAACCGCATCTGCTACGACATCACCAGCAAACCCCCGGCAACGATTGAGTGGGAATAAATCAGAAAAGCCGAAAAAGTGTAGAATACCAACGGTTTTTTTGGATTTTACCCGCCCCTTTGATAAGAGTTTGATAAGATTCCGCCGGAGCGCAGTTATTCTGCGTGCCAGTGGCTTGTGAGAAAGAGTAATTTCTCCAAGCTCACAAACTTCTCCATGATTGAAGCCCGTACTGATTGGATGTCAGTACGGGCTTTTTCTATGTTCATTTTTCTTTCTGCTGATCCTTGAACGCTTCCACAAGCAGATCGCTCAGTCCCTGCGACGGTACTTTTGCCCAACGCTGGGGGGTGTCCTCTTCCGGAAAGGTGCATGCGCCAGTGGTCGTACTGCTCTTTGCTTATCTTGCCGCAGCGCAGCTTCTTCGACTGTTCTTGCCCATGCGGAAAGCATGGTAAAGATTGGCATTCATCCATGGTACGTTTGCTGCCGTCAAAGATGAGATGCACCTCATCCCCCTGCTTTTCAGCACGGATGCCGTGAATGTCCTCGATGGCAAAAAGGGGTGTGAATAAATCCAAGGTCACTGTCAATGTCGGGGAATCTGCAATGCCAAGGGAGAAACCTCCAACACATTGGCGATAGCTTCTTACCAAATCCTCTTTCGGCGTTCTGGAACCGGACTCGGCTTACTGCGCCATGCGGACATCAGCCGTTTTAGGCGGAAAGCCAACAGCTTGACCAAGCCATTTCTGCGTTATGCCACGCAAATTACGAATAAAACGGATTCGTTCACCAATCGCCATAAACCTACACTCCTTTGGTATCGTTGCGATGATTATAGCATATATGCTTAGTTTGTGTCAATACAGCCTAAATAAAAAAGTTTAATATTTTTCTCGAAAGCCTCTTGACATAACGGAATATGTTTAGTATAATGCAAGTGCAAACTTAAGCATTTACAGTTAAGTTCGAAAATTTAATACCTGTCGCACATCACAGTCATGGTGTGCCGCCCGGGCAAATCGGAAGGCGGCCAGAAAGTATCCGACACGAAATAAGGACAAGTATTACCAAAAATCAACAAGGAGGAGTTTTATGGACAACAGATTTATTCGAGCAGAGGAAGTCGCAGCGGAACTGGATGTGTCGAAGCCCTACGCCTACAAGCTCATTCGGCAGCTCAATGAGGGGAGTTAAAGGCAAAAGTATTTCTGACCATCGCAGGCCGCGTCAACCGGCAGTATTTCAATGAACGGTTCTACGGAACAGAAAGGAAGGATGCAGATGCCAGCTTATAAGAACAAGGAAAACGGTTCGTGGTATGTGGTGACACAGTACACGGACTGGACAGGAGAACGCAAGCCCAAATGCAAGCGCGGATTCGCCACAAGGCGAGAAGCACTGGAATGGGAGCAGAAGTTTCAACAGCAGAATGCCGGAGATCTGGACATGAGCTTTGAGGCGTTCTGTGAAATCTATACCAACGATCTCAAGGCGCGGCTGAAAGAAAGCACATGGCAGACCAAAGGAGAATATCATCAAAACGAAGCTGCTCCCGTACTTCGGCAAGCGGAAAATCAACGAGATCACCACCAAAGATGTGATTGCATGGCAAAACGAGCTGCTCGCTTATCGGGATGAGAAGCGCAAGCCCTATTCTCAGACCTATCTCAAGACGCTGCACAATCAGCTCAGCGCCATCTTCAACCATGCCGTCCGGTTTTACGATCTCCACTCCAATCCGGCAGCGAAAGCCGGAAACATGGGGACAGAGGAACGGCGGGAGATGTTGTTCTTGGACGAAAGAAGAATATCAGAAATTTGTTGAAGAGATGATGGACAAGCCGGTTTCCTACTACGCCTTTCAGATGCTCTACTGGACAGGCATCCGGGAGGGAGAACTGCTGGCGCTGACGCCTGCGGACTTCGATTTTGAGCGCGGCACTGTCAAGATCAGCAAGACCTATCAGCGGCTCAAAGGGCAGGATGTTATTACCTCACCGAAAACAAAGAAAAGCAACCGCACCATTCAGATGCCCGACTTTCTCTGCCAGAGATGCAGGAGTTTTTCAAAATGCAGTACGGTCTGAAAAAGAAAGATCGTATTTTCTCGGTAACCAAAAAGCTATCTCCACCATGAGATGGACAGGGGGTGCAAAGGCAGCAGGCGTCAAGCGCATCAGAATCCACGATTTGAGACACAGCCACATCAGTCTGCTCATTGATATGGGCTTCTCGGCGGTTGCCATTGCCGACAGGGTTGGACACGAGAGCATCGAAATCACCTATCGGTACGCGCACCTGTTCCCATCCAAGCAGAAAGAAATGGCAAACAGGTTAGATGATCTTGGGAAAGGAGTTTGAGTTTAATGTCCGCAAAGAATGTAGACCGACACAATCGTTTTCGCAGTATCACAGTAGGGATTTCGGGTATCTCCCGAAGAACAGGAGGAACTGAACAGGGAGCTGTAGCTCTATCGGGGCTTCCCAAGCAGGGAATACTGCTATCGCAAATGCATGGGGCGTGAGGTGGTAGTGCAGCCAAATCCGAGGAGTACACAAGGCGCTCAAAACGCAGATGATGGCGATCCTCGCAGAGCTGGAGCGCATTGCTGCCGGGGGACAGCGTCCCCGCTGAGCTGCAGCACGATCGACCTCATTGCCGTCACCATGCAGGGACTGAAAGGAGGATGCGAATGAATGAAGCAAAAGAAAAAGACTGCCCTTTGCACATCTGTTGGCGCAGATGAAAGGCAGTCCGTTCAAAACACTATCAGTAGTATATCCGCTTTGGACACGGAAATCAATCACCCGGACGAAAATTCTCCGGAAAACTTTGAAGATATTTTGCGGCAGATGCAGCGAATGAGCGACCCGGCGTATCTGCACACGGTATCTATGAACGAACTGTATGAAACGGTATATCAGAGCAGGCCGCCCGTCATAGACGGTTTGCTCTACTCCGGCACCTATCTGTTTGCCGGTGCGCCAAAGGTAGGTAAGTCGTTTTTCATGGCGCAGCTTGCCTATCACATCAGCACCGGACAACCGCTCTGAATTATGAAGTCCACCAAGGTACAGTTCTTTACCTTGCGTTGGAGGATGATTATCAGAGATTGCAGGGAGCGTATGTCCCGTATGTTCGGCGTAGAGGGAACGGATAACCTCCATTTTGCAGTATATGCAAAAGCAACTCGGCGCAGGACTTGATGAGCAGCTTGAAAGGTTCATCCGGGAGCATCCCGATACCCGGCTCATTATCATCGACACCTTGCAGAAAATCCGCGAGGTCAGCACCGATGCTTACAGCTATGCCAACGATTATGACATCGTGGGCAGGATGAAACAGTTTGCTGACAAAAATGGTTGTGTGCCTGCTCTTTGGTGCATCACACACGCAAAGCAGCAGGCTGGAGACAAATTTGAAATGATCTCCGGCACAACAGGATTGCTTGGCTGTGCGGATGGGGGGCATTTTTCTGCAAAAGGGAAAAGCGCACCGACTTGAACGCCACCCTTGAAATCGTCGGCAGAGATCAGCCGGATCAAAAAGCTCCATCTGACGCGGGATGCCGAGAAGCTGACATGGCAGCTCAATCATGCGGAAACTGAGCTTTGGAAGAAACCGCCCGACCCGTTGCTGAGCAAACTCGCAGCCGTGATTGCCGGAGATACCCCCGTATGGAACGGCAGCGCAACAGAGCTTGTAGCACTGCTTGGCGAGGATATACAGCCTAACATTCTGACTCCTCGCAGGCTCAATGTCAAGGCAGGGAGAACTTGCTGAACGAGTACAGCATTGAATATACCGTGTGAAGCGCACCCGCAGCGGCAGCTTTATCAGCTTGGCACGAAAGGCTGTGTGACGATTGGTGACGGTTGTGACGATTAAAATGACAGCAGGAGCGGTATCAAAAAGCCTACCGTCACAATCGTCACAACCGTCACAGAAAGACGAACGAATCGAATGAAAAGTGTACAGATACCCTATGATCTGTCGTTTGTTGATCTGGTGCTCTATCATCTGAACGGCGAGGACGATTTTTGACGAAGAAATCCGGCAGGGCTTGGAACAGAAGCTTGACGCCATACTGAACCGACAGCTCTATTCCCAGTACAAGACCGCTCCCACCGAAGAAGAACGGGAACAGGCAAGGCAGGAGTATCTTGCTTCCGGCATGGAGTGCCGCCGCAGAGCTATCGCTGGACGACTCCTCCTTGGGATGTGACAGGAGCGTGCCACGCTCCTGTTGCTGGCAGACAAGGCAAAAGCACTGGCTGACACAGCCCCTCGTATCTCCCGTCCCCCCATCGAAAAAAATCTGCAGAGTTTGAGATGGATGGCAGAGAGGATTTCCCAAATCTTCTCTGCCTGTGGGCGGCAGCGTTGCAGCAAATTCGATTGCTGAAAGACTGACGGTCACGCCGTGGATTTTGTAAAAAGTGGGTACTACTTGCAAACCACGGCGGAGGCTTCCGCAGCCGCATTCCCCGTTTCCTCGGAGAGCGCAATGCGCTTTTGATGCGTAGTGTCAAAAGCTTTGTTACTTTTGTACAAAAGTAACAAAACCCGCCGGGCGGCGAAAGCGAATTCCAATTATACGACCATAATTTAGAGGTAAAGCCTATAAACGAACAATCAGCGCAATGTCCGGCGATGGAGTCGTTGCTCATAACCGTCGTACCTACTTCGCAGAAAATGTAGACCCGACGCGCACCCGTCTGAATGTCGAGTACTGCTACACACCCATTGAGGAGGCATACCATCAACTGTTTGATGCGGCTCTGGCAGAATTCAACGCCAAGCAGAAACGCAAAGACCGCTGTATTGAAAACTACTACGAAAAAATCCGTGATGGCAAACAGGAAAAAGCCTTTTATGAAGTGATTTTCCAAGTGGGCAACAAAGACGATATGGGGACTGTCGGAGAAAATGCGGAACTGGCAAAGACCATTCTGGACAAGTTCTACCAGTTTTCTTGAACGCAATTCTCATCTTCATGTATATTCTGCCCACCTGCACATGGACGAAGCCACGCCACATCTGCACATTGACTTCATTCCATTTACCACTGGGAGCAAACGGGGATTATCCACCGTGTATCGCTGAAACAGGCGCTTGCCGACCAAGGCATTACTGGTGAGGGGAGATCTTTGACGGGCGCGACCTGTGGGTACAGAAAGAAAAAGAAGCTCTTTGCGGAAATCATGTTGGAGCACGGGATTGAAGTGGGAGCAGAAGGGCGAACACAAGGAGCATCTGAGTGTTCTGGAATTTAAGCGTGAGAAGCGAAAAGAAGAGCTTGCCGAATTGAGCAGAGCATCGAGCGTGTTCAGCAGCAACAGGTTTCCATTCAAGCCGTAGAGCAGATTGAAGCCAAGCCCCCTGCCGCTTACTTTCCAAGGTTGCCGTTGATCGTGAAGATTACCAAAAATCTCGTCACAGCGGCACAGAAGTATGTGGTGCAGGGAAAAGCAGGAGAGCAAGTTGAAGAAACTGCTGAAAGAAGCGAAGAAAACTATTTCCGATTTGAAAGCAAAAATTCAATCGCTGACCGCAGAGCTGTCTGCGGTCAAAGCGGAGTTGGCACAATACAAACTGTCCGTGGTAAGCTCCGCACAGCAGATCTGGAACAGGAAAATATCCGCCTCCGCTCCAAAAAAATCCGCAGCTATGAAAGCACCATCGAGCGCAACGATCTATGGCATATATTCAATCCGCGCCGCAATAAAACCCGCAATCGGGACGATACCCGCTAAATCCGTGTAGAGCTGCAAAAATTGCATTTTTGTCCAACGGGAGAGTTTCAAACGATGCTAAGATCGTTTGGACGCTCCCCTTATCTGGAAATTGCCCATTTTTTACAGGTGTAGAGTTGGCAAAAAACTTATGAAAAAATGGAGGTATTTTATGAAAACAGGTCTTATCAAGAAGCAGAAAACCAAACCAGTATCTTTTTTCACCGATGCAGACGATATGATTGAAGTCTACACCCACAACACGCCGCTCACAAAACAGGCTTGCTGCCTTTGCCGAAGAATACCCGTCAGAATGTCGTCTTCGATCGACGATGACGAAAACGGCTGCCAGACCTATGAAATCCGTAAAGGACGCTTTGGCTTCAAGCTGACACCACCCTATTCTCAAGAACGGAAGCGAGCTGCAAGTAGGTTGGCAAAGAGAAAACATTGAAAATCTGAGGAGGACCACAAAATGAAGCTTTTTGTCCTGTGTGTTCAACATAGACACCGCCTGTGTGGAGCTGAAATTCGACGATGGCAGCATGATTGTTACCATTGATACTATCGCCGTAGAAAAATGAGTTTGCCGACAATATGTATCAGCGGTCAGAGCTTGATTATCTGATCTTACAATGACCCGGTAGCATACGCTGATCTGATACTGAACGGTGATCCTGAAAACCTATTTGAAAACTGTAACCGAATGCGAACCTTTGGATAGCTGACCATACCGCCGCCTGTGGGAGAAATACCTACGGGCGGCATGTTTTTTTGAGAACCACTTGATTTATTTCGTTTAAGCGAATATAATTATAATGGTTTTTGTATCGTGATTTGCGAGGTGTTTGTTATGAATGGATATATTACAGTCCAAAGAAGCTGCCTTTTAAAATGGGGAATTTCTCCCGACAAGTTCAGATTCTGTGTAAATCAAATCGTATTGATGGAGCCCGTATGAGCCGTATTTGGATCATTCCGAAAACGCAGAAAAAGCCTAAAACGATAAAAGGAAGGCAGCGTACAGCCATGACTAACCTGACTGAATTACAGAATCTTGTAGATCGTTTTCATGCTAACATTGACTTCTATAAGGACGCAAGAAATGCTTACAATGAACATTCTTGTAGAATTGAATATATTGATCCTCTGTTAAAAACTCTTGGGTTGGGATGTTGCAAACGAAAAAGGACTTGGCACCCCCTAATATCGAGAAGTTATTGCGGAGAATTACTCCACTCTCGAACCGACCGCCCTGACTATACCATCACGCTCAGAGGTGTGCCAAAATTTTTGTAGAGGCAAAGAAGCCTGCGGTAGATATTACCAGAGTTGCAGCTCCAGCTATTCAAACCAGAAAGTACGGCTGGAATGCAAAGCATCAATCTGGCTGTGCTCATGCAAATTTTGAGTATCTTGCAATTCACATACCGCGCCATATCGCGCTCACGAAGATGATGGATGTGCTGTGGCGAGATACCGGCTGCCTCATTACAGCGAATATGTAGAAAAGTTGAAGAAATTGCAGGATTGATTGCAAGAGACACCGTTTACTCTGGTGACTTTGACTCTGGCCTGATGCAAACTTTCCTGCAACCGAAGGACAAACCCAGCAGGTTGATGGCTACGCTGCTCCTCTCTCAAATCAACGAATGGCGTGTGGCCCTTAGTAATGGAACTGTATGCTCAGGGTGGCCGTTATGCATCGTTGGAAGTGTTAAAATGATGTTGTTCAGGAGTTTATTAACCAAATCGTATTCCTGAGAATTTGTGAAGATAAGCACCTGCCATTATGTCACAAGTTAAAAAGATGCCATTGGCTGATGACACTCAGTTGCAATTCAAACTGGAGGAATTGTTCCGTTCTGCTGACCAGCGCCAATTCCTGGAATGTTTTCTGGCGAAGATATTATTTTCGATCTTTCCTGTGAAGTTAAAAGACATGATTGAGGGCCTGTATTACCCTCAAAGCCCATATTTGTTTAATATTATCGAGCCTAATTCTGCTTGAAAGATTTGGTGAGATATTTAACCGAACAGTTAGTGCTACTTCTGAAAACGTAATACCATTGGGTTTGGTAAGAAGAAAGATTGTCAGAATAGGTTCGGGAAATGGGAAGCACACCAACGGAAATCGTTAAGTATAAGCATCGATAAAAACGCTTTCCAAAGTGTGTGATGGAAAACCCCCTCCGGAGATTTTGACATCAGTGTGGCTGATATTGCCTGTGGCTCTGGCATTTTCTGAAGAAGCATTTCGCCATTTGCAGGATTACTGTGTGCAATGGTATATCTGCAATGGGCAAACAGATCATCTGATTGAAACGGGTATTGACCTGTATAAGTTGCCCCTTCAAGAGAAAAAAGACATTCTTTTTGCTCCCTGCATTTACGGCATAGATATTGACATCCATGCGGTCGAAGTTGCTAAATTCCCTTTGTTAATCAAGTTGATTGAAGATGAAACTGCACCTTCTGTATCAGAAGTTGTTCCGATTCTTCCTGATCTGGGTGACAACATTCAATTTGGAAACTCCCTTGTCAGCCAAACTGAATTGAATGGCATTATGGTGCCAACCATCAGATGATGGAGATCGCTCCCTTTGACTGGCACAATCATCAATGGATGTGGATTTGATGTAATTATGGCAATCCTCCATATGTGAATACCGAGGATGCACGCCCTATTGCCGAGTGCCGGAAGTAGAAATCTATATAAAAAAGAAATACAAAAACATCGCACAAGCAATTCGACAAATACTTTATTTTTATAGAGCAGGCTATCAATAAGATCAACGAAAATGGCTTGGGCGCTATATTGTACCTAATAAATTCTTCAAAATTAAGCGCTGGCGAAGGTTGCAACCTGATTACCAAAAGAACGGATGCTCGTCAGTCTGGATGACTTTGGAGATGCACAGCTGTTTGAGGATAAAACCATTTACAGCTCGATCATTTTTACTTTCCAAGGCGAAGCAGACGAGTTTTGTTTACAGCAAGCGTTGGATTCTTGCTAACAAACTGTGGGCAGGAGAAGAAGTGAGTTCCATTGAGCTTAATTCTTCCATATTGAACAAGCACCATGGAGATTGACAACTGACTCTTGAGTTTTTGACAATGCCCAGAGGTTGGATAGTATCTGTCCCCATTACAAAACACGCCTTGAGATATTTTAACGGCATTCAGACAAGTGCAGAAAGGCCAACGCCTATATATTGGTTCTCCTCAGATGAAATTGTGGGAATATGCCGATACTGTTGAAATCAGCAGGATGGCAATAATTATACTATGAGAAGGCCTTCGCGCCCTTATTTTAAGCCAACCAAAAAAGCTGAGAAGAGGCCTGAATTCGTATAGTGTTCTTGCGACTGACAAGCAATTATTTTCCCCTACGATAACAACGGACATCTTTATCGCATAGATGAGATGCAAAGCAGTTATCCGGGAACATACGCTTATCTCTTAGTGCATTATGATCGTCTGGTTCCCTAAATTGTGTTTCCGTGATGGAACTCGTGACGTTCCAAACGCCACCGCAGATACATGGTACCATGGCGGGGAACACAAGCCTTGACCGCCTTTATTAACACGCCCAAATTGATAGTTGGCGTGTTGAGCAAAGAACCCATGTATGCGATGGATGAATGATATTCTGATTGCGTCAGGTGGTGCACCTGCTGGATGTCTGGCAGTTAGCAAAAAGATGGCAGTCCACGCACTTGAATACATTCAGGCATGGCTGTCAAACCCTATTACAGAGCGAATCTTGGAGATCGTAGGCAGCGCATTTTTTGAAGGCGGATTTACTGCTCGTGGTACATTCGTTCTCTACACTACCCTTTGTTGAGTTGGATTTTGCCGTAGAAGAACAAAAAGCCATTCACGACAGAGTGGTAGCAGCAAGTCGAGAGATTTGCCATGAAATCAATGATGCACTGTCTGAAAAGCGGCGTCCCTGCAAAGCGCATTTTTAAATCTGTTGCAGACAGAAAGAAACACTTATCTCTGAGATTCAGGGATTGATTGACGTAAGTGTGGCGTAGACTCGATTATTAAGCGAGGTATTAACGATGAGACTCAAAAAGGATAGTTCAGAGCAGAAACTAGAGGAGCGTATTATACGCCATTGCAGCTTGCGAAGATGCAATGGGTGAACTGCGTCTCAAAATATCTCTACCGTCTTGGAACCAAGTTTGCGGTGATGGGCTTCTTGATGCGCTACAGAACATAATCTTCTGAATAAGGTGGATAAACTAACAGCTGTTGAAATCGAACCTGACGAAGCCGAGAAAGTTCGTGATAGGTATTCTGAATTTTGAACAAATCGAAGTATGCACCGGAAGACTTTTTCGACTTCTATAATTTGAAGTTCTCCTTGGCAAGGAACAGTATGATTTGATTTTGGCAATCCCCTTATATTCGCTATCAATATCTGAAAGAAAAGCCAGCGAGAAATGCAGTCTCAAA
>VOFJ01000034.1_pt1 | contig 186000 bp, 181 predicted proteins | sample 5384081 | NCBI WGS metagenome assembly VOFJ01 (sample SAMN12384729, study PRJNA508395) | human gut metagenome | isolation source: healthy gut I | host: Homo sapiens | reverse complement strand
TGTAGTAGGTAAAATTCTTTATGGCAAAGTTTTTTGAATCCCGAACATCTAGAAACTCACAGACGCAACCTGGGATGAACGAGTAGCCGTTATCTGCCTCATCGCGCCTGTGTAGCAGGTTTAGGAATAGCTCCATTCTGGATAAGCGATCTGATCAGTAACAGTGTAGAACCAATCATAAGTCAATTATTAAATTAAAAATTTGAGAATTAAAAGAGGTAAAAAATAGCAATGATGGACATAACAGCAATACTCCATATGCATGCCGAACTGAGTCTGACAGCCGTTTTTTTTTCTGATGTTTCTGTTAGATTTATTTTTTACCGGCTCCACAACGTCACTGGTTACGCCCCCATGGCATGTATCCTACTGACCATTCAACTCTTAGCAAACCTATGGCCGGAAGAGGTGACTTTATTTGGCGGCATGTATCACTCAACCCCCTATGGCGTCTGTTCTGAAAAGCATCCTGACCATAGGTACCATACTGGTGTTTCTGCAAGCAGACACTTGGCTAAAACGTGAAGACACCCGTCATAAAACAAGGCGAATTCTACATCCTTACCCTCAGTACCTTGCTGGTATGTATTTCATGGTAAGCGCAGGGCACTTCCTGCTATTCTTCCTTGGATTGGAATTGGCAAAATCGTTCCTATGGCTTGTCTCCCCGTAGCTTTCGATAAATATAAGGGCATAGTGCCGAAGCCGGAGCTAAATTCATTCTTTCGGCTTTATTCTCCAGCGGTATTTTCCTCTATGGCATTTCCATGATTTATGGGACAACAGGTACTTTATATTTTGAAGATATCCCTGCCGAACTGACAGGAACTCCATTACAAGTTCTTGCACTAGTATTCTTCTTCTCCGGACTAGCCTTTAAATTAAGCTTGGTACCTTTTCATCTGTGGACGGCAGATACGTATCAAGGTTGCACCGACTACAGTGAGCGCTTACCTGTCCGTTATTTCAAAAAGGCGCAGCTGCTTTTGCTTTAATGATTATTTTAATGAAAGTATTTGGAATGACTGAACAATGGGTGAAAATACTATGTATTATCATTGTAGCCACCATCACTATAGCCAATCTGTTCGCCATCCGCCAAAACAACCTGAAACGCTTTATGGCCTTCAGTAGTATTTCACAAAGCCGGTTACATAATGTTGGCTGTACTGGCTGGAACTCCGCAGGGCATGGCATCCCTAGTATATTATATAGTAGTATACATTGCCGCCAATCTCGCCGTATTCGGTGTCATCAATACCATTGAGCAACATACCCACGGTAAAATAGAGCGCGAAGATTATAACGGACTTTATAAGACCAACCCCAAACTAACTATGGTCATGACACTTGCTCTTTTCTCATTGGCAGGTATCCGCCATTTGCCGGATTCTTCAGTAAGTTCTTTGTATTCATGGCAGCATTCCATAGTGGATATTATCTTATTGTATTTATCGCATTGGTCAATACAATCATTTCATTGTATTATTATTTGTTAATTGTAAAAGCCATGTTCATCACACCTAATGAAGATCCTATCGGCAATTTTCGTACAGCAACTCCGATGCGCATCAGTCTGTTGGTATGTGTAGCCGGCATATTCGCTTTAGGAATTATAAGTGGGGTATATCAACTATTAAGTGATACAGCAATACTATAAAAGTTCAGTTACAAAAAGAAGAATAATAACTGAAATGATTATTGTATTTCTATGATCAATATTCTTTTACTTTGGAAGCAGAATCAATCTGTTTTCAAAGTAAAAGAATACCTTAAAGTTTCTCTTCAACAAATTTATCATTATCTTCGTAGCAAATTATAAAAAAATAAGTACTATGAAGAAAGTCCTCTATATTACAATACTAGCTTGCTCTACTTTATGGGGATCTTGCACAGAGAAAAATAAACAATCCGCCAGAACAGATTCCTTTATAGAAAAAAATGTAGCATTTGCACGTGCACAAATCGGGAATGAAATACAAATTATAGAAAAATCAGAGAAATTTATAAACCCCGTGACACTGAAAACTGACAGTACCATTTATTATTGTGACTACGCCGACTGGCGAAGTGGTTTTTCCCTGGGTCAGTGTGGTATCTATATGAGTTAAGTGGCGACACTACTCTCTTATCGTTAGCTGATAAATACACTTCGGCCATAGAAGAAGCCAAAAAAACTGACTTGGCACCATGATGTAGGTTTCATGATAAATTGTAGTTTCGGCAATGGATGGCGAACAACTAAATTACCCAGATACAAAGAAGTCATGATAGAAGCTGCACGTTCATTAGCTACTCGTTTCCGTGAAAAACCGGGAATTATCCAATCATGGGATGTGACCCGCGGCTGGCAATCGGAACGCGGTTGGGAATGTCCGGTCATAATAGATAATATGATGAATTTAGAGTTACTATTTGAAGCAACTAAATTATCTGGTGATTCCACCTTTTTATCATATAGCAGTGAACCATGCAGACCGCACTTTGAAAGAGCATTTCCGTACAAACGGAAGTTGTTATCATGTAATAGATTATAAGTTTGGCAGACGGCATGGTACGGCATAGACAAACAGCCCAAGGATATGCAGACGAATCGACTTGGAGTCGTGGACAAGCATGGGCGATTTATGGTTTACACTGTGTGTTACCGGGAAACTCATGATAAAAAGTATCTGAATCAGGCATTGAAGACTTTCCAATTTATGAAAACACATCCCCGGCTTCCCAAAGACTTGATTCCTTATTGGGATATGGATGCTCCCAATATTCCCAATGAACCACGAGACGCTTCAAGTGCTTCTTGTATAGCTTCTGCACTTTATGAAATTAGTACAATGGATGTGCCTGATGCAAACAGTTATAAGATCTATGCAGACAGTATTATGGCCTCTCTAGCCTCACCAAACTATCTGGCATCTCTTGGAAAAAATGGTAACTTTTATTAATGCATTCAGTGGGCAGTATTCCTCATGGCACAGAAATAGATGTACCTTTAAATTATGTAGACTATTATTTTCTGGAAGCATTGAAACGAAAGCGTGACATTGAAGAAGGCACACACTAAGTTATACAGACAAACACAGAAATATTTCCTCCCATCCAGTTCTTCGGGAGGAATGCCACAACCGGTATCGGTTACTTCAATTCGTAACTTACTTTGTGCCTTATCCAACTTTATTTTAAGAGTTACAGATCCAGAATCTGTAAATTTATTAGTATTATCAAACAGGCTCTCTATCACTAGCGACAAATGCAATTCATTGGTGGAGATAAACATTTCCCCTTTTGGTAATTTCACCAATACAAGTACCATAAAAAGTCTAATTACTAAAAAACTCCTGTTCTTAGTTTCCAAACGGTAATTTTCATAGTTCAATTGATCTACTCCATACTTTACAGGTAGTTCACTAAATTATTTTTTTTTCTAGAAGAATTAATGGAATCCTGCGCTTGTATATCTTATAATATTCAGAAGACTATCTTTGGTAGTAGAAATACTACCTCCTATCACGACAAAATTCCCCAACAGATATCAATATATACAAGTGATGTATTTCATAATATCAGATTATTAAGGTACGAATATACAAATAATATAAAAATGTAGCAGCAGTTATTCCTCTATTATTAGAATTTACACAATAATGGGCAATTAATCCACTTATTTTTCTAATTATATGCTTTAATATTGCATCGTAGATATTTTTTGGTAACTATGAAATTATTAATTATTAAACATCAAAGATATGGTAAAAAAAGTTAGTTAGTGTACTTTGTATATGTGCATATTTTGGACTTGCTCATGCACAAATACCACAAGAGATTTGGAAAGAAAGTGAGCAAATAGAAAAACAAATCAAAAAGACTTCTTTTTCCCCGATCGTGTGTACAACATTAAAGATTTCGGTGCCAAAGAAGGAAATAATGGTGAAATACTCTGCCATGAAGCAATCAATCTAGCTATCCTCACATGCAGCCAGACAGGTGGAGGAACTGTATTAGTTCCACCCGGAGAATTTCTAACAGGTCCCTATCACACACTGAAAAGTAATGTAAATCTGCATTTGGAAGAAGGTGCCTATCTAAAATTTTCTTCAGAGAAATATCTATATACTCCAACCGTACTCACTCGCTGGGAAGGAGTAGACTGTTACAATTTGTATCCATTAATTTATGCTTATGGTGAAAGCAACATAGGCATTACCGGTAAAAGGTATTATAGACGGACAGGCCAGTAATGATAACTGGTGGAGTATGTGTGGTGCTCCACACTATGGCTGGAAGGAAGGGATGACAGCTCAAAAAAAATGGCGGCAGAGACAAATTACTGATGTACGCCGAAACATTTGCCCCGATAGATAAGCGCCAAATGACTTTTGAAGACGGTTTACGTCCCCAACTTATCAATCTATATCGTTGCAACACTATTTTAATAGAAAATGTAACATTGAAAAATTCTCCGTTTTGGGTTATCCATCCTTTATTTGGTGAAAGTCTGACAGTGCGTGGGGTTAAAGTTTCCAGTCACGGTCCCCAATAGCGATGGCTGCGATCCGGAATCAAGTAAGAACGTATTAATTGAAAACTGTATATTCGATACTGGAGACGACTGCATTGCCATTAAAAGCGGACGGAATGCCGACGGACGGAAATGGAATGTACCAAGTGAAAATATCATTGTACGCAATTGCGAAATGAAAGACGGACACGGTGGTGTAGTTGTAGGCAGTGAGATTTCGGGAGGATATAAGAACCTGTTTGTTGAAAACTGCAAAATGGACAGCCCGAACCTGGAACGTGTCATCCGCATCAAAACCAACAACTGCCGTGGTGGTGTCATTGAAAATATTTATGTGCGTAATGTAGAAGTAGGTGAATGTCGCGAAGCCGTTTTGAAAATCAACCTGCAATATGAAAAACCGTGAAAAATGTGACAGAAATTTCCCACCTGTAGTACGCCATATATATCTGGATAATGTTACCAGTGAAAAAAAAAAGTACGGAGTCTTGATTACCGGATATGACGACCGTGTCAATATTGAAGACATCCATGTAACAAACAGCCGTTTCAATAATGTAGAGAAAAGGGAAATTTAATTACGGGAGCTAAGGATGTAGTACTGAAAGAACTGTATATCAATGGAAATAAGGTAAGAAAATAAGATAAAAAAATCTTTGGTATAATGAGATGCCATCATACCAAAGAAAATATCCTCTTTTGAGAACCTATTCCAGACACTCATCAAGTTCACGTATCAACTCTTCTTTATCAAGATGTCGCCCGATAAAAACAATCTTCTGCATACGGTCACCATATTTATCGTCCCAATCCGCAATAAGCCCGGCTCTGACGTATTACCTCTATCAGTTCTTCTTCCGGTGCTGTGGCATACCACAAACCTGCTTCTTTCAGTTTCTTCTGCACACCGGCCTGTTCAAAAAGGAAAGACATATCACGATTATTGCTGAAATAACAGACTCCCTTTTTGCTCGAATAATACGACTCCACTGGGTGGATACAAAACGATCAAAATTTATGGATATCAAAAAGCCGAACGACGATAGTAAACAAAAGTACTGATGCCATATTCCTCCACTTCACCACCTTCATGATGATGATGGTGACAATGCTCATCGTGCATCGTGATGAGTATCCCCTTCATGTTCTTCGTGGTGATGGTGATGTCCGCGCTCTTCCGCCTCCCGTTTCTGCTCTTCTGTTAGTACTCCTTCTATACCACGTATCCAACCGGCAGAAGTGGCAGTCCGTTCAAAATCAAACAACCCCGTATTGATAATCTTATTCAAGTCCACCTCGGCATAGTCACATTCTACGATTTCGGCAGCCGGTTGCAAAGTACGGATAATTTGCTTGATACGCTCCAATTCATCACGCTTTACTTCCGAAGCCTTATTCAACAGGATAATATTACAGAATTCAATCTGTTGGATAATCAGATTTTCAATATCTTCTTCATCAATACCTTTACGAGTTAAATCATTACCGCAAGAAAACTCACTTTGCAAACGTAAAGCATCTACTACAGTTACAATACAATCCAAACGACATCCCCCGTACGTATTCCCCATGCCTGAAATAGAACAAATGGTCTGTGCAATAGAGCGGGTTCACAAACGCCGCTTGCCTCAATAACAATATAGTCAAAACGCTCCTGCTTCATAATATCATCTATCTGCTCCACCAAATCCATCTTCAAAGAGTACAACAGATACAACTGTTCTGAAGTGCTACCAAACTTTCGTCTTTTTTCCTACAATCCCCCCTTCTGAATCAAGTCGGCATCAATGTTCACTTCACCAATATCATTGACAATAACCGCAAAACTTAATACCAATTTATTAGAAGAATATGGTTCACTAATGTCGTTTTTCCACTGCCCAGATAACCGGTCAAAAGCAGTATAGGAATTTTTTTACTCTCATAAAAAATAATATCTTTCAATAAAGGATAGAATGATTAATTTCAAACAATAGAAACATCTTTTATACCGCCTATAAACAAAAAAAAAAAAAAGACTCTTTACATACCCCCAGTTAGAATCCATTAAAACTCAATTCGCCGGTGCAACATTTTTTCAAAAAAAAATGCTTTAAATATTCCAAGAGTATAACTATATTTCGCAAAACAAATTTATAATAACAATGAGAAACAAATTAGCACAAAAAATCAAATTAGGCGCAGCCTTGTTATTGATGGCGGGAACTTCAGCCCTCGCACAAACCTCTCCAATCAAATTTATATCCCTACTCCTGAAAATATAAAAGCACGGCAGGAATTTCAAGATAATAAATTCGGTATATTCCTTCATTGGGGCATTTTACAGTATGACCGCCCAAGGAGAATGGTATATGAACACTCACAACATCAACCGTAATGAATACGCCAAACTGGCATCCGGATTCTATCCTTCGCGCTTCGATGCTGCCGAATGGGTTTCCGCCATCAAAACCTCCGGAGCCAAATATATCTGTATTACCAGTAGACACCATGACAGTTTCTCAATGTTTGATACAAAAGAATCCGATTTTAATATCGTAGATGCCACCCCTTTCAAACGAGACATACTAAAAGAACTGGCAGAAGAATGTCAAAAACAAGGCATCAAACTCCATTTTTTATTATTCGCATTTGGACTGGTTTCGTGACGACTATCCGGAAGGAAACACCGGACATGGAACAGGACGTCCCAAAGGACATGGAAACTGGGCAAGTTACTACAAGTTTATGAATAAACAGCTGACCGAACTTTTGACTAACTATGGTTCCATCGGTGCCATTTGGTTTGATGGTATTTGGGATCAACCTACCAACTTCAATTGGCAACTGGAAGAACAATACGCATTAATTCATAAACTGCAACCATCCTGTCTAATAGGTAACAATCATCACCGAATTCCTTATGCAGGAGAAGATTTCCAAATGTTCGAACGTGATTTGCCCGGTGAAAACAAAGCCGGTTTTTCAGCAGGACAAGGAATAAGTGAACTCCCTTTAGAAACTTGTGAAACAATGAACGGAATGTGGGGCTACAGAATTGAAGACCAAAATTACAAATCCCCTAAAGAATTGATACACTATTTGGTTAAGGCAGCTGGAAAAAATGCAAATTTGCTAATGAATATTGGACCTCAACCCAACGGAGAATTACCCGCTACAGCTATAGAGCATCTGAAACAAGTGGGTAAATGGATGAATCAATATGGAGAGACGATTTATGGAACCCGTGGTGGTGATGTAGTTCCTCATACATGGGGGTATCAACTCGCAAAGGTGACCGTTTATTCATCCATATACTAGATTTGCAGGATAATGCACTTTATATACCTCTAAAGGCAAAAGTAAAGAAAGCAATACAGTTCATTTCCAGAACTCCACTTTCTTTCAAACAAGAGAAAAAGACGGCATATTTATAAAACTGCCTCAAGTACCTGATGACATAGATTATGTAATAGAATTAGTCATTAAACAATAAAATAGCATTCATCTTTAAACAAGTGTCTTTACGTGAAAAACAAGAATATCTTTAGAAAAAGAGAGAAAATGTATTCTACAAAAATCAGAAAAAAGAAACATGAGTAAGCTACATACATTACTCTTCTAAAAAAAATTCGTCCTTGGATTATGAAAACCCAAGGACGAATCACTCTTAGTTTGGGAGCTGGAGGGTGTCTCTCGAACCTTTTATAAAATTTCACAGGATATCAAATATCATGTAATCAGTTATTTATCTCTTTCTTTCATTAATCTAAATATCTCTTAATATCATTGTATATCTCATTTTTCGGGTGTATTTTTGGGTGTCATTTTCAAACACACCCAATTATGAATATTAAAAGAAATATCATTTTCGCACCGGAAAGCCGCAAAAAGACGGTATTCCAGTCACAAAGAATGTGCCAATCCGTATGCGTGTTATCTTTGCCAGTCAGCGTATCGAATTTACTACGGATATAGAATCGATGTAGAAAAATGGGACACAGACAAGCAACGGGTTAGAAACGGTTGTACCAACAAGCTAAAGCAAAGTGCATCCGAAATCAACGCCGAACTATTACGGCAATACACCGAAATACAGAATGTGTTCAAAGAATTCGAGGTGCAAGATGTAATACCCACCCCTGCACAAATTAAGGAAGCGTTCAACCTAAAGACAAAAGGGGAAAAGAAAGAAAAAACCATGAGGAAAAGCAAAAGGTTGAATTAGACTTCATGAAAGTTTTCAATGAATTTGTAGCAGAATGTAGCAAACAAAATGACTGGTCTTCCTCAACCCTCAAAAAGTTTGCAACAGTCAAAAAACACATTTATACATTTGACCCTAATACTACGTTTGACAGTTGGACGGAAAAACATTTCAATGACTATATAGAATTCTTGCGTACAGAAAAAAACATGCGCAACACTTCCATTGCCAAACAAATCAAATTCGTAAAATGGTTCTTACGTTGGAGTAATCGAAAAGGGTATCACCAAAACATGGCTTATGATAAATTCACGCCTAAAATGAAGAGTGCACCCAAAAAAGTGATATTTCTCACCCAAAATGAAATAAATAAACTAAGAACCTGCCCAATACCACCAACAAAGAAATACCTTGAAAGAGTAAGGGATGTATTGCTATTTTGCTGTTTCACCGGATTACGTCACTCCGATGTGTATAATTTGAAACGTAGTGATGTTAAAAACGGTCATATCGAAGTTATTACCATAAAGACGGCAGACAGTCTTATTATTGAATTAAATGACCACAGCAAGGCAATACTCGAAAAGTACAAAGGTGTGCCGTTCCCTAATGACAGGGCATTGCCAGTTGTAAGCAATCAAAGGATGAACGAATTTTTTTTAAGAACTGGGACAACTGGCAGAAATAGATGAACCAATACGAGAAACATATTATAGAGGAAATGAACGAATAGACGAAGTTACACCTAAATACGCATTATTAAGTACTCACACCGGAAGACGAACATTTATCTGTAATGCTTTGGCACTTGGCATTCCAGTACAAGTAGTAATGAAATGGACGGGACACAGCGACTACAAAGCTATGAAACCCTATATTGATATAGCGGATGAAATCAAAATCAACGCTATGACTAAATTTAATCTGATATAACTATGGACGAAAGAATAACATCAATGATACCCCACTACGGGAAACTCAACAAGATATATACCGAAATAATGTCCGGCGGCAGTTTCTCTTTTTTGAAGCAGCAATTCATTTCCGGCTTTTACGGAGAGTACGGGGACACGCAGACATTTGAAACCGCACTCATCAGCCTCATGCTTGAAATGGACGCCGCACACTTCTCCATATTGCTGAACAGCCTGAAACGTGAGATTGAAAGCAACATCTCGACTTACAACGCCTGCAGGGAGTTTTTCGACCGTCTCGATACCGAATACGTCTGCCGACGGCATGAAAGCCGTTTTGACTGGGACATCGACAGACAGATGAAAGTCACAAACGGATATTACCGGGAACTCATGGAAGCCAACGGCTCTTTGGAAGCGGTAGGCTTCAGGGAGGAGCATGACCGTCAGGAAGAGGAACTGCTGGAAAGAAGGTACGAACGGTGCAAGCGGGAATACGACAAGGAAAAAAGCCAAACTGGATGAACTGTACAAACAGAAGGAGCAGGCAAGGCGGGAAGCCCTGCAATGCCTGAAAAACCGTTGCGGGGACATTTGCAGACTGGGCGGCTCACTATTGGCAATCCTTGAAAAATACCTGACCGACCAAAAGAAAAAGGAGGGAGAGGAAAAGGAAGCCGCCACCACACCGACAAGCCAACCCGCCTACTTCCCCATGAAACTTTTGTCAGCCGTTTACGAAAGATGCAACGGTGAACAGTTCGAAGCCGTTTCCGAACTGGACTTCTACGCCAGCATGAACCTGCAACCATGCGAAGGCAGACTGAAAATAAGACCGAGGGAGAAAGCCCGTGTATGCTATCTCATTTTCCTTATGGGTGAAACGCTGCCCAAGCCGGACAGAGAAAAATGGAAAGGGGACATCATGAACCTGCTGGTAATAGACGATGCATACTACAAGTCAAAATACAAAGAGCCCGTTTCCGATTTCCCCAGTGACAGCAATCAGGTATTTGCAAAGGAAATGCGGTCAATATTCCGATAGTCGGTGATATGTCCCGACACTCCGACGACACGACCACTTTTTACCACTCAAAATAATTTCCGCCACCCTTTATTATCTTCTGATATTTAGTGAGATAGCGTGAAACCACAATCACGCTATCCACATCCTTACCACCACCCGTACCCGGAACTAACTTTGCACTGTTCGAACGAGGTAAAAAGCCCATGCGCAGGGCTTGCAGTACAAACGTTAATGCATTCTGATATGGAAATTAGAGACCTTTTATCAAAGCCCGTATGGCAGATGACGGGCGAAGAGTTCATATTCCTGAACCGCCATGCCTTGCAAGGAAGCGAAACGAAGCCAGCCCAGCCAGCAGCCGACAAGGACAAGAAATACGTGTACGGGATAGGCGGCATAGCCCGGCTGTTCGGGTGCAGCATACCCACAGCAAACCGCATCAAGAAAAGCGGGAGGATAGACAGAGCCATTACGCAGATAGGACGAAAAATCATCGTCGATGCGGACATGGCGCTTGAACTGGCAGGACACAAAAGCGGGGGACGCAGATAGGGAGGTGCGATATGGACAACAAGGAAAGAAACATCACGCCCGAAGAGGCGGTAATCCTATGGCAAGCCTCACGGCTCGACCTTTCGGAAGACTACGAGAAGGCACCCGAAATTCTGAAAGTGCGAGGCTCCGTCATCGGTACGCTGGGGAATTTCAGCGCGTCAATCGGAAAAGCCAAGAGCAAGAAGACGTTCAACGTCTCCGCAATCGTGGCGGCTGCGCTGAAAAACGGGACGGTACTAAGCTACACGGCTGAACTGCCCGAAAACAAGCGGAAAATACTCTATGTGGACACCGAGCAAAGCACCTACCACTGCGCAAAGGTGGCAAAACGGATATTGGGCGCATGGCGGGACTGCCCGCAGACAGAAACCATGAAGACCTTGAATTCCTCGTCCTAAGGGAAGTACACGCCCGAAGAGCGCATAGCAATCGTGAGGGAGGCAATCTACCGCACCGAGAATATCGGGCTGGTAGTCATTGACGGAATACGGGACATGGTGCATGACATCAACAACCCCGGTGAGTCCACAACGGTAATCTCCTATCTGATGACATGGACGGGGGAAAGGGACATCCACATCCATACTGTCCTGCACCAGAACAAGGGGGACGAGAATGCAAGGGGTCACATAGGAACCGAGCTAAGCAACAAGGCGGAAACGGTGCTGCAAGTGGAGAAGGACGAGAATAACCCCGACATAAGCAAGGTCAAAGCCGCACACATCAGGGCGGTGGACTTCGAGCCGTTCGCATTCCGTATCAATGGGGAGGCACTGCCCGAACTACTGGACGGCTACCGGTTCAAGGAGAAGGAGCCGGGCAAAGGGAGGAGGGGAAAATTCGACCCCAACAAGGACATCAGCGAGCAGCAGCACCGCATCGCACTGGAAGCCGCATTCACCCCTGAAAGACGAATACGGCTACAAAAGGAACTTGCGGGAGTATTGAGGGATGCCTACGCCTCTGTGGGCGTCATACTTGGCGGAAACAGGGTGACAGACCTCATTACCGTATTGAAAAACAAGCGGATGATAGTGCAGGAGAACGGAAGGAAATACACCTTCAAGCCGGACTTCCACTATTAGCGGTATGGCATGGGAAACCACTTTTACTTTAGTCACGTACCATATATATACGGAAATAAAGTAAAGTGGATATATTCTGTAACATATAGAGAGGTACGGGCGAAAACAAAAAAAGATGTTCACACCGCCTGACAAGAAAAACAGCACGGGCATGACAGCCCGGAACCGCTTTACTTTAGTCAGGGTGCATATATATAGCGAAATAAAGTAAAGCGGATGCAGCCCGCAGCATGCAGAAGGTACGGGCGAAAACAAAAAACAATATCCACTTAAACAGAAACCCACATGAATACGAATGAAGCGAAGCGGATACGCATAGAGGAATATCTGCACAGTCTTGGCTACAGCCCGGTAAGACGGCAGGGCAATAGCCTATGGTACAAGTCACCTTTCAGGGACGAGTGCGAACCGTCCTTCAAGGTGAACACCGAGCGCAACCTATGGTACGATTTTGGCGCGAGCAAGGGCGGCAACATCATCGCACTGGCGCAGGAGCTCTACGCATCCGACAGCCTGCCCTACCTCTTGGAAAAGATAGCGGAGCAGGCACCAAACGTGCGCCCGGTCTCCTTCTCTTTTGGCGGGCAACCTTTCTCCAAACCGAGCTTCCGACAGTTGGAGGCGGTGCCGCTTTCTTCCCCCGCCCTATTCTCCTATCTGCGGCAGAGGGGGATAAATACGGAACTGGCAAAAAGAGAATGTTGCGAGGTGCGCTATCAAACTGACGGCAAGCCTTACTTTGCCGTCGGTTTTCCCAACCGTTCGGGAGGCTACGAGATACGCAACAAGTTCTTCAAGGGCTGCATAGCACCGAAGGACATCACCCACATACGGCAGGAACAGACGAAGGAGACCTGCTACCTCTTCGAGGGCTTCATGGACTACCTCTCCTTCCTCACCCTGCGGCTGGAAAGGTGTCCCGGACGCCCCGAACTTGACGGGCAGGACTACATTGTGCTGAACTCGACTGCCAGCCTCTCCAAAGCAATCCACCCACTGGGCGATTACGAACACATCCATTGTTTCCTTGACAACGACAAGGCGGGAATGGAAGCCGTTCAGGAACTGCGGGAGGAATACGGGATGCGCATCCGGGACGCATCGCACATATACGGAGGCTACAACGACCTGAACGACTTCCTTTGTGGTAAACGGTCAGGACAAGCGGAACGGTGGCAGGAGAAGCCGGAACCGGAGAAAAGGCAACGGCAGGCAAGGCAACCGGAGAGGAAAGGCAAAGGCATCAGGATGTAATCGTACATGCCAACGGAAGGCTTTGAAAAAGCCATAGCTCATTAGGGCTTTTTCTTCACGCAATGCACGCATCGCTAAAAAAGCCCCAATGAGCAAAAGGGACGCCGCCCCTTTTGAAACCCCGAAGCCATGCGGCATGGGAGCAAGGCAGGGGAAGTATTAACCGAAAAATGTATTACAGTTATGGGATATGCAGTTTTGCATTTGGAAAAGGCAAAGGGTGCGGACGGTGCAATGTCCACACACATAGAGCGCACCGTCCACCCGAAGAACGCGGACAGAATGCGCACACACTTGAACCGGGAACTGGTACGGTTCCCCGAAGGAGTAAAGGAACCGCACGCAGGCGATAGCGTACCGGATAGAGACGGCGGGCATCAAACGCAAGGTGGGCACCAACCAGGTGAAGGCAATCCGGGTGCTGCTCACCGGAAGCAACGAGGACATGAAGCGTATGGAAGAGGACGGGAGGCTTGACGGCTGGTGCAGCGACAACCCGAAATGGCTCCGGAAACATACGGCGAGCGGAACCTCGTGTCGGCAGTCCTGCACATGGACGAGAAGACGCCGCACATACACGCCACCATTGTACCGATAGTGACCGGGGAGCGCAGGAAAGCCAGACAAGAAGAACGGAACGGGAAAAAGAAATACAGAAAGAAGAACCCGCAGGACGTGAGGCTGTGCGCTGATGACGTCATGGCAAGGCACAAGCTGAAACACTATCAGGACACCTATGCCCAAGCCATGAGCAAGTACGGCTTGCAGAGAGGCGTGGACGGCTCGCTGGCAAGGCACGTTTCCACCTCGCAATACTACAAGGAACTGGTGGAGCAGCAGGACAGCCTGCAGGAGAATATAGAAACCTGCTGCAACTAGAAGAGGAAGCGCTGAAGAAACTAAAGCAGGTCAAGGGGGAAATCAACACGCAGAAGATGAAGAATGCGGCAGTAAACGCCACCACAGCCATAGCGGACGGGGGTGAGTTCTCTTTTGGGAGGCAGCAAGGTCAAGAGGCTGGAAGCGGAGAACGAAAGTTTGAGGCAGGACATTGTGAAGCTGCAAAAAGCGGGTACAAGCCGAACAGAGGGAACAGACAAAAATGGAGAACCGCCACAACAGCGAGATAATCAAGATAGACCGAAGTTACCAACAGAAAATTGCAGAGTACGACAATAGGCTGAAACAGATAGATACCTATTTCCCTATCGTAACGGAACTGCTGCCCATAGCCGAACAATGCCGGGAAGTGGGGTTTACCGAGGAACTGACAAGGCGAATCGTCAGCCTGCAGCCCGTAGGGTTCAAAGGCAGGCTCTATTCGAAAGAACACAAGGAGAGGTTCAGGACGGAGCACTCGACGGCAACCGTGGAGAGGAACCCGCAGGAGAATGGGAAATTCAGGCTATGTATTGACGGTATGCCCATACTCGAATGGTTTAAAATGAAATTTCAGGAACTCAAAGAAAAATTGGGTATAAGCCGCACCCAAAAAGAGGAAAACACACCGAAGAGGGGATTAAGGTTATAAATATACTATATTATAAATATATAGTGGCAGTTTATAAAGCCTATCCATTTTTTTGCTAATTTTGCAATCGGAATTGAGCAGTGGCTCTTTTCGGTACATATTAAAAGAAGAAAGAAGCGTTATGCTCATCTTGCGTTCGAAAACCTGAGAAAATTTTCAATGTATGACAAGAGAAGGCATAGTGGTTCTCACGCTATAGGCGTGGGCTGCTATTACCATATCTGTCATACAAGGTTTTCTCAGGACCTTCGAACAAAAGGCATGGCATTGCAGTTCCACGCTTCGTGTTTTTTTATAAACTCATCTTGGAACTGGGATGATAAAGTTTTAAACTCATGGCACTGATAAATTGTAGTGAATGTGGAAGCCAAATGTCTGACAAAGCTCAAAGCTGTCCAAAATGTGGTGCACCCAATCCCAATGCATCTATGCGGATTCCGATGGGATTTTCCTTTAATCCATGCGCTTGGCATAGCGATGCACCAGCTGTATCGTCTTGCGTTACTTGTGGAAGAGCGATGTGTAAAAAATGTGTAGATTCAGCACCTTTTTACATTAGACAATAAGCCGCAATGTAATGAATGTAGCTTGCAGATGTTAGCAGAGAACATAGCAGCTAATAAAAAAACAAAAGCCTGGTCTATTGTCAAACTTATATTCTTGTTGTTCTTCATGTCTATCGGACTTATGATGTATTTGTCAAATCCAAATGACATCATGAATGCATGGATTTATGCAGGTCTTGGCGGACTTCCCTCGGCATTGAAAACCTTTGTAACCCGTTCAGCAGAAGAAAAATGGGCAGATGAAGCCATGTCACGTGTAAATCCGAGTGAAGGATGTTTCCAACAAATGGTTGCTTTCATCATCAAAATAATCTTTGCTTTTGTTTTTTCGCTCCAGTTGCTGCTATTTGGTTTACGATAAAGAATAGTATCGCTATCGCAAAATCCAGTCGTGCTATCAAGGCAGACCAAGAGGATTACGATACGATTCAGTCACGTATGCAAGAAATGGAACACCCTAATGAAGAACTTGCCCCCTATATCGAGCAAGAACCACAAATGACAAGTCAGACTTCTGCCTATGCTCCGGCTCAACCTGAAATTCCGTCACAACAAGTCAATCCTAATCAAACATCTACTGATGCGATACATTCGCAACCCGCCCAGACTTTTCAAACTCCCCCGGTTGCACCGTCTTATCAAGTACCGACATCAACAAAACGGAACAACACCCTGATTATTGGCATTGCCATTGGTGCGATAGCACTTGTCGGACTTATAGCAGGATATTTCATATGGTATGTTCCTTATGCCAAAGATAGGGATGCGCTGCGCACTTATGTAGTTGCCAACAATGTATTTTTGCGTTCATCAAAAGTAGCAGGGGTAGAGTACAATATTTTATCCAAAGTGCCTTATGGCTCCCGAACTGATTACCTATTCCAAAGATACGGAATGGGCAGAAATCAAGGTAAATGGTGTGGAAGGGTTTGTTGCCTCTCCATATTTGCTTGAATGGAACGATTTCAAATTGCTTAATGATGTATGGGGCAGCGCAGACACAAAGGAATACATCGAATCTTCCAAGTGCCGCCTTGCAATACTTGATTACTGCAAACGCAATCAACTTACTACCGGGAATGACGGTTGGCAGCTTTACACGTTGCAGAAAAATGTAAAGCCTAATAATGTTTTATTCCCCCGTTTGAATAATGGCTATGAGAAATTTACAGAATTCGCCTTTATCCTCAAAACAACGCCACGCAAGAACGGCGGTTTGCCATATATTCTTTTGATGAAGAAACAGAGCAGCCTATCTTCCTATATGAAGAGAATGCACCGGAAGACGGGCAAATAAAGAATGTAAAATATAACAATGGAAGGAATGAATATAGCGTGACCTATACCGGAAATAATGCCGTTGCTCAATCTAAGGAAACATACACGCAACAGCAAAACCAAAACACCGTAAAAGAAATCCCATACGTACCGGTAGTTGAAGCAGAGGCAGAAAAACTTGTGATAGCGGAAGACGACGCACCGACTGGCGCAGGCGTGAATGATGTGGCTGTTGCTAATGCGGATGATAACAGCATATATGAGGTTGCCGAACAAATGCCTGAATTCCCCAATGGCGGAACGGCTGGTCTGATGAATTTTATCGGCAAGAACTTAAGATACCCCACTTATTGCCAAGAGGAAGGCATACAGGGCAAGGTTATTGTGGCATTTGTGGTAAACAAAGACGGTAGCACAAGCGATTTTAAAGTTTTATGGAGTGCGAATAAATATTTAGATAAAGAAGCACTGCGGGTTTTAAGTAATATGCCCAAATGGAAACCCGGTAAACAGAAAGGCGTACCCGTGAGGGTTAAGTACACCGTACCTATCAATTTTAAACTCTCATGAGAACTACATTAGGAGTATTTTTACTGTTAGTAAGTTGTGTATGTACATGGTTGGTATGCAGTTTTCATCATCAGAGGATTATCTCTAAAATTGAGAACGCCAACATTATAGTCATATCCAAACAAGATATGCAGCTAAACCTAATCGACTACAAAGGAGATACATTGTTTTGCGCTCCTATTGCGGTAGGGAAGGCATACGGAAACAAACAGAAGCAGGGAGATATGCGTACTCCGGAAGGGGTATTCCAAGTTGTTGATATTCAAAATGCGTCTGAATGGACACATGATTTTCACGACGGCAAAGGAGAAATAAAGGGGGCATACGGAAAACACTTCATACGCTTGAAAGTACCCGGACATAAGGGAATAGGCATTCACGGAACACATGCCCCTAAAAGTATCGGAAGTAGAGCGACAGAAGGATGTATCCGGTTAAATAATGACGATTTGGAACGGTTGGTAACCTTAATATATCCCCCACTAACAGTTGTTATCACTCCGTCCGCAATGGACGAAAGCCAAAATTTGAAGAAATAAAATATTTCAATAGTAGAAAGGATTATTTACCTTACAAGTAAGTTGTCCTTTCTATTTGTATTTCCCACTTTGCTATTAAATCAAAGCACCCGATTTTACATTGCTGGGTGTAAAATCGGGTGTTTTCTTTATAACTTGTTGATTTTCAATATTTATTGCGGTGCGTACGGGACTCGAACCCGTGACCCCATGCGTGACAGGCATGTATTCTAACCAACTGAACTAACGCACCATTATTTCATTCTTTCGTTGCTATCTCTCTTGATTGCGGTTGCAAAGGTAGGCATTTCTTTGATATCTGCAATAGCTATGGCGAACTTTTTTCCAAGCGTTTTGTGCTGTATTTGCTTTATATCCTCATATTGAGAAGATTGGAAAAATAAGAGAAAAGTAAATTTAACAACTGTTTAGAAATACGTTTATGCACTGTTTTATTCTTGATATGAAAACCTTTCCTGGAGAAAACGAAACATTTCGGAGCTTGTTTTAAACTTCTTGCTCGAAAAGTTCGTTGTTTTGCAATAAATCGTTATTTTTGCGAACTCAAAAAGAGAATGTTGTAATTTGAAAAATGATAAAAAACATTTTAGGATGATGAAAACAGCCAAACTGTTGCTGCACTGCCCTGACAAACCAGGCATATTGGCAGAAGTAACAGACTTTATAACGGTGAATAAAGGTAATATTATCTATTTGGATCAGTATGTAGACCATGTAGAGAATATCTTTTTTATGCGTATTGAATGGGAATTGAAAGATTTTCTGGTGCCTCAGGAAAAGATTGAGGATTATTTTGCCACTTTGTATGCACAGAAATATGAGATGAATTTCCGTCTCTATTTCTCCGATACAAAACCGCGTATGGCTATCTTTGTTTCAAAGATGTCCCATTGCTTGTTCGACTTGTTGGCGCGTTACACCGCTGGTGAGTGGAATGTGGAGATACCTCTTATTATAAGCAATCATCCCGATTTGCAGCACGTGGCCGAGCGTTTCGGTATTCCTTTCCATCTTTTCCCCATTACCAAAGAGACAAAGGAGGAACAAGAGAAGAAGGAAATGGAGTTACTGGCAAAGCATAAGATAACTTTCATAGTGCTGGCGCGCTACATGCAGGTCATTTCCGAGCAAATGATAAACGCTTATCCCAATAGGATAATCAATATCCATCACTCTTTCCTTCCGGCATTTGTGGGAGCGAAGCCCTATCATGCTGCGTTTGAACGTGGAGTGAAGATTATTGGAGCTACCAGCCACTATGTTACCACAGAATTGGATGCCGGTCCTATCATTGAGCAGGATGTGGTGCGCATCACACACAAGGACACTGTGCAGGATTTGGTGAACAAGGGTAAGGACTTGGAAAAGATTGTGCTTTCTCGTGCTGTTCAGAAGCATATTGAACGCAAGGTGTTGGCATATAAGAACAAAACGGTAATATTTAATTAGTTGATAGTTGATAATTGATAGTTGATGGTGGGGAACTTGTCATTACCTTTCAAATTATTACCTTTCAATGGTCAATTCTCAATTAAAAAAATGAAAGTTGCAGTTGTCAAATATAATGCAGGCAATATCCGTTCGGTGGATTATGCTTTGAAGCGTCTGGGAGTAGAGGCAGTGATTACGGCAGATGAGGCTGTGCTACGTGTTGCCGATAAGGTTATCTTTCCCGGTGTGGGAGAGGCGGAAACCACTATGGACTTTTTGCGTGCCGGTGGTATGGATAGGCTGATAAAGGAGTTACGCCAGCCGGTATTGGGCATTTGCCTGGGCATGCAGTTGATGTGCCGCCACTCTGAAGAGGGGGATGTGGATTGCCTGGGTATTTTTGATACTGATGTGAAACGTTTCATTTCGCAGAGGCACGAGGATAAAGTACCTCATATGGGATGGAATACCATTGCCCGGACGAATAGCGGACTTTTTAAAGGCTTTACTAAAGAAGAGTTTGTTTATTTCGTACATAGTTTCTATGTGCCAGTCAATGATTGTACGGCAGCCGTGACGGATTACATTCATCCGTTCAGTGCCGCTTTGCATAAAGGCAATTACTACGCCACACAGTTCCATCCGGAAAAGAGTGGAAGTGTGGGAGAGCGTATTTTGCGGAATTTCCTGGAACTGTAAATCGTCAAATTGTAAATAAAATGATAGAACTGATTCCCGCTATTGACATTATTGACGGAAAATGTGTACGCCTTTCCCAAGGCGATTATGACAGCAAGAAGGTGTACAACGAAAATCCCGTGGAAGTGGCCCTGGAGCTGGAGGCTCATGGTATCCGTAGACTTCATGTGGTCGATTTGGACGGTGCGGCTTCCCATCATGTGGTAAACTACCGCACGTTGGAACAGATAGCTGTGCGTACGTCTCTTATTATTGATTTTGGAGGTGGGGTGAAGAGTGATGAAGATTTGGTGATAGCTTTTGAGAACGGTGCGCAGATGGTGACCGGTGGCAGCATTGCTGTGAAGAATCCCGAATTGTTCTGCAAATGGCTTCAAATGTATGGTTCCGAGAAAATTATTCTTGGCGCTGATGTGAAAGAGCATAAAATAGCCGTCAATGGTTGGAAGGATGAGAGTGGCTGCGAACTGTTTCCGTTCTTGAAAGACTATGTAGAGAAGGGGGTCCGTAAGGTTATCTGTACTGATATCAGTTGTGACGGAATGCTGCAAGGACCATCGATAGCGTTGTATAAGGAGATACTGGAGCACCATCCTGAACTCTATCTGATAGCCAGTGGAGGCGTAAGCTGTGCCGATGATATACGCCAGCTGGAAGCCGCCGGCATACCTGCCGTTATTTTCGGTAAGGCTCTGTACGAAGGCCGCATCACCTTCAAAGAGTTGGAAAACTTTGTTAGTTGAAAGGTGAAAATTAATCACTTATAACTTATAACTCAAACCGCCGTGTTAGCAAAAAGAATCATTCCTTGCCTCGACATTAAAGATGGGCAGACCGTGAAAGGTACCAATTTCGTGAACCTCCGCCAGGCGGGCGACCCGGTAGAACTGGCGCGTGCTTATAGTGAGCAGGGTGCCGACGAACTGGTTTTTCTCGACATCACAGCCAGTTTTGAAGGCCGTAAGACTTTCACTGAATTGGTGAAACGCATAGCTGCGAATATCAGCATTCCTTTTACAGTAGGTGGAGGCATTCATGAACTGGGTGACGTGGATAGGCTACTGCATGCAGGTGCCGATAAAATCTCCATCAATTCCTCAGCTATCCGCCGTCCCGGATTGATAGACGAGATTGCGAAGAACTTCGGTTCTCAGGTTTGTGTACTGGCAGTTGATGCCAAACAGACAGAGAAGGGATGGCGGTGCTACTTGAACGGTGGTCGTGTGGAAACGGATAAGGAACTGTTTGCGTGGACAAAAGAAGCCCAGGAACGTGGTGCGGGCGAGATATTGTTCACCAGCATGAATCACGACGGTGTCAAGACCGGTTATGCCAATGAAGCGCTTTCCAGCCTTGCCGACGGATTGTCCATCCCCATCATTGCATCGGGAGGGGCAGGTGCCAAAGAACATTTTCGTGACGTCTTTTTGCAGGGAAAAGCTGATGCTGCCCTGGCAGCCAGTGTTTTTCATTTCGGAGAAATCAAAATTCCCGAATTAAAATCGTATCTTTGTGCCCAAGGAATTGCGATGAGAAGATGAAGGTGAGTTTACGATTGGACGATTTACGATTTACGATTGGGATTACTCAAGCAAATCATAAGTCTCCAGTCACTTAAAGTAATATCAATCGTAAATAGTAAATAGCTAAATCGTAAATAGAATGGATTTTGACAAGATGAACGGACTCGTTCCGGCGATTATACAAGATGCAGATACCGCTAAGGTGCTGATGCTTGGTTTCATGAACAAGGAGGCTTATGACAAGACGGTGGAAACAGGAAAGGTGACTTTCTTCAGCCGTACCAAGAACCGTCTTTGGACGAAAGGCGAGGAGAGTGGCAACTTCCTGAATGTGGTTTCCATAAAGGGAGACTGTGACCGGGATACGTTACTGGTGCAGGTACATCCCGTAGGCCCGGTTTGCCATACCGGTACAGATACTTGCTGGGGTGAGAAGAACGAACAGCCGGTTATGTTTCTAAAGCTTCTTCAGGATTTCATCTGTAAGCGTTATGATGAAATGCCCGAAGGTTCCTATACGACCAGTCTTTTCCAGTCCGGTATCAACAAAATGGCACAGAAGGTAGGCGAAGAGGCTGTGGAAACCGTCATTGAGGCTTGCAACGGTACGGACGAACGCCTGATTTATGAAGGAGCTGATTTGTTGTATCACCTCATCGTGCTGCTCACATCCAAAGGATACCGCATTGAAGACCTTGCGCGTGAATTGGAGGAACGTCACAGTGCGACGTGGAAGAAACATTAAGTAATTAAAAATTAATAATTAAAATGGGGGTGGGCGAGGCGCTGATAAGATATACGGACGTAGAGATACACCAGCAGGAGTTGTGCGTACTGAACGATGTGAATTTGGAACTTCACAAAGGGGAGTTCGTGTACCTGGTAGGTAAAGTGGGCTCCGGCAAGACGAGCCTGCTCAAGACTTTCTATGGCGAACTGGATATTGCATCGGGCGAGGCTGAAGTATTGGGGTATGACATGCTCCATATTAAGCGTAAGCACATCCCGCAGTTGCGCCGCAAGCTGGGAATCGTATTCCAGGACTTCCAGTTGCTGACAGACCGTACGGTGTACGACAACCTTGAATTTGTTCTCCGTGCTACCGGTTGGAAGAGCAAAGGGGAGATTAAGGACAAAATAGAAGAGGTGTTGAACCTGGTGGGGATGAGCAACAAAGGATATAAGCTGCCTAATGAACTGTCGGGTGGTGAGCAACAGCGCATTGTGATTGCGCGTGCAGTGCTCAACTCTCCGGAGATAATCCTTGCGGATGAGCCTACCGGAAACCTGGATTCGGAAACCGGACATGCCATTGCAGAACTTCTGCACGGCATCAGTGAAGCCGGCGCACTGGTGGTGATGACCACGCACAACCTGCAGCTGCTGCGAGAGTTTCCCGGCAAGGTGTACCGGTGCGCAGACCATCTGATGACTGATGTTACAGCAGAATACGCCCCTGCAATAACCAATGATTAGTAGTTAAGTAGTTATCTCTAACTACTGATTCTTATAAAGAACAGAAATTAACGATAAAGCTCCGCAGCTGCCTACTTGTAGCTCGTAGCTTGTAACTATAAACTAATTAATACAGGAACGAAAATGAAAGTTTTAAAGTTTGGAGGTACTTCAGTAGGTTCGGCTCAGCGAATGAAGGAAGTGGCCAAATTGATTACCGATGGTGAACGTAAGATTGTGGTTCTCTCTGCCATGTCGGGTACCACAAACACATTGGTTGAGATTTCGGACTATCTGTACAAGAAGAATCCGGAAGGTGCCAACGAGATTATCAACAAGCTGGAAAGTAAATATCGCCAGCACATTGATGAACTCTTTGCTACTCCGGAGTATAAACAGAAAGGCCTGGAACTCATCAAATCACATTTTGACTATATCCGTTCTTATACCAAAGACCTCTTCACTCTGTTTGAGGAGAAAGTGGTGTTGGCTCAGGGCGAGTTGATTTCCACCGCCATGATGAACTACTATCTGCAGGAATGCGGCGTGAAGTCTGTGTTGCTTCCGGCTTTAGAATACATGCGTACGGACAAGAATGCCGAGCCCGATCCGGTCTATATCAAGGACAAGCTCCAGGTTCAGCTGGAACTGCATCCGGATGCTGAGATTTATATCACTCAGGGGTACATCTGCCGCAACGCCTACGGCGAGATAGACAATCTGCAGCGTGGCGGAAGCGACTATACGGCTTCGCTGATTGGTGCTGCCATCAACGCTTCCGAAATCCAGATTTGGACGGATATCGACGGCATGCACAACAACGACCCCCGTATTGTGGACAAGACTGCGCCGGTGCGTCATCTGCATTTCGAAGAGGCCGCCGAGCTGGCATACTTCGGTGCCAAGATTCTGCACCCTACCTGCATCCAGCCTGCCAAGTATGCCAATATCCCCGTCCGTCTGCTCAATACGATGGACCCCACTGCTCCGGGTACGCTGATTTCCAATGATACGGAGAAGGGTAAGATTAAGGCGGTGGCTGCCAAGGACAACATTACGGCCATCAAGATAAAATCCAGCCGCATGTTGCTTGCTCACGGATTCTTGCGTAAGGTTTTCGAGATATTCGAGAGCTACCAGACTTCCATCGATATGATTTGTACTTCAGAAGTGGGTGTGTCCGTATCTATCGATAATGTGAAGCATCTCAATGAAATTCTGGATGACTTGAAGAAGTATGGCACAGTGACGGTGGACAAGGACATGTGCATCATCTGCGTGGTGGGCGACCTCGAATGGGAAAACGTCGGTTTCGAAGCCAAGGCATTGGATGCCATGCGCGACATACCGGTACGTATGATTTCTTTCGGTGGTAGCAACTATAATATTTCTTTCCTCATCCGCGAGTGCGACAAGAAGGCAGCGTTGCAGTCACTCAGTGATGCGCTGTTCAATGAGGAATAACTCTTGATATTTTTCAGACGCAGATTACACAGATGACGCAGATTCTTTTTGCTTCCTATTTGTGTAATCTGCGTCATCTGCGTCTGAAAAATTATTTGTAGACACCTCTTTCATCTTCCTTTTTTTAAACTAAACAAAGATTACGATTATTATATGAAAGGAACATTCCCTATCCATAAATTCCGCGAATTGCGTACTCCCTTCTATTACTACGACACAAAGGTCTTGCGCGACACACTTTCGTGCATCCGTACGGAAGCTGCCCGATATGGCAACTATTCGGTGCATTATGCTGTGAAGGCCAATGCCAATCCCAAGGTGCTTGCCATTATCCGCGAGAACGGCTTGGGTGCCGACTGTGTAAGTGGCGGTGAAATCCGTGCAGCCATCAAGGCAGGTTTTCCCACTGGCAAGATTGTTTTTGCAGGGGTGGGCAAGGCTGATTGGGAAATCAATCTGGGGCTGGATTATGACATTTTCTGCTTTAATGTGGAGTCTGTCCCCGAGCTGGAGATTATCAACGAGCTGGCTGCCGCTAAAGGTAAGGTGGCCAATGTGGCTTTCCGTATCAATCCCAATGTAGGTGCCCATACCCATGCCAATATTACCACTGGGCTGGCCGAAAACAAGTTTGGTATCAGCATGCAGGATATGGACCATGTGATAGACATTGCGCAGAATATGAAGAACCTGAGATTCATCGGACTGCATTTCCACATCGGTTCCCAAATATTGGATATGGGCGATTTCGTGGCTTTGTGTAACCGCGTCAACGAATTGCAGGATAAGCTGGAAGCTCGCCATATCCGCATCGAGCACGTCAATGTGGGGGGCGGACTCGGCATTGACTACGGTCACCCCAACCGTCAGCCGATACCCGACTTCAAAAGCTACTTCGAGACTTACAACAGCCATCTGAAACTCCGTCCCCACCAGACGCTCCACTTCGAGCTGGGACGTGCGGTAGTGGGACAATGCGGTTCATTGATTTCGCAGGTGCTTTATGTGAAGCAGGGCACCAACAAGCAGTTTGCCATTCTGGATGCCGGCATGACGGATTTGATTCGTCCGGCACTCTACCAAGCGTTCCATAAGATAGAGAATATCACTTCGGATGCGCCGGTTCAGGCTTATGATGTCGTAGGGCCCATCTGCGAGTCTTCTGATGTATTCGGTAAGGCTATTGATTTGAATGGGGTGAAGCGTGGCGACCTTATCGCCCTCCGTTCGGCAGGGGCTTATGGCGAAATTATGGCTTCGGGCTATAACTGCCGTGAGCTGCCTCAAGGATATACGTCGGACGAGCTGGTATAGAGAGGCTGGAGATGCGTTGCATGAATGGCGAAGCATTTATTATACCAAGGCTTCTGTTTTTATATAAAAAATGTTATTGCGTGAACAACTTTTAAGGTTTCTTGTTACTTTTGTAATGATTTCAATTTAAATAAATACGATTATGATTACAGAAAAATTACAGAATGCAATTAATGAGCAGATTACGGCTGAGATGTGGTCTTCCAACCTTTATCTGGCAATGTCTTTCTATATGGAGAAAGAAGGTTATAACGGCATGGCTTCCTGGTTGAAGAAGCAGGCTTCTGAAGAAAAAGCTCATGCTTGTGAAATGGCTTCTTATATCATCAAGCGTGGCGGTAAGGCCAAACTGGACAAGATTGATGTTGTTCCCAATGACTTCGGTACTCCACTGGAAGTGTTCGAGCAGGTAGCCCAGCACGAACGCCGTGTTTCCAAAATGATTGATGAATTGGTAGATGTTGCCTCTGCCGAAAAAGATAAGGCTACACAAGACTTCCTTTGGGGATTCGTGCGCGAGCAGGTAGAAGAAGAAGCTACTGCCGACGGCATTGTAGATATGATAAAGAAAGCCGGTGATGCCGGAATCTTCTTCGTTGACTCAAAACTGGGAGAACGTAGATAAGAGAGAAACTAAAAAATCCCGCGGCTAATTTTAGTCGCGGGATTTTTTTTAGTTATGAGTTATAAGTTGTGAGTTATTTGTTGATGAAGGGCTTATATCCGCAAGGGAAAGCACAAGCAAATAACTTATAACTCATCACTCATTTCAGCACTCCCAGCTCTTTCCCCACCTTAATAAATGCAGCGATACATTTGTCCAGATGCTCCTTTTCGTGTCCGGCAGAGATTTGTACGCGGATGCGTGCCTGGTCTTTGGGCACTACGGGGTAGTAGAAGCCGGTGACGTAGATGCCTTCTTCCTGCATGCGGGTGGCATAAATCTGGGAGAGTTTGGCATCATACAGCATGACGGCGCAGATGGCGCTTTGTGTCGGCTTGATGTCGAAACCGGCGGCGGTCATCTTGTCGCGGAAGTAGTTCACGTTTTCCAGCAGTTTGTCATGCAGGGCATTGCTCTCTTTGAGCATCTTGAATACCTCGAGGCTGGCGCCGATGATGCCCGGAGCCAATGAGTTGGAGAAGAGGTACGGACGGCTGCGTTGGCGCAGCAGGTCGATGATTTCCTTGCGTCCGGTAGTGAATCCTCCCAAAGCGCCGCCAAAGGCTTTGCCCAAGGTTCCGGTATAGATGTCCACGCGTCCGTAGGTGCCGTATTGTTCGCTTACGCCGTGTCCCGTAGGGCCTACCACGCCGGCGGAGTGTGATTCGTCCACCATGACCAGCGCGTCGTATTTCTCGGCAAGGTCGCAAATCCGGTCCATCGGGGCAACGTTGCCGTCCATGGAAAATACCCCGTCTGTAACCACGATACGGAAACGCTGTGCCTGGGCTTCCTGCAGGCATCTTTCCAGGTCGGCCATGTCGGCATTGGCGTAGCGATAGCGTTTGGCTTTGCAGAGGCGTACGCCGTCAATGATGGAAGCATGGTTCAGGGAGTCCGAGATGATGGCGTCTTCCTCGGTGAAGAGGGGCTCGAACACACCGCCATTGGCGTCGAAACAAGCGGCGTAGAGAATCGTGTCCTCAGTCTTGAAATAGTCGGAGATGGCTGCTTCCAGCTCCTTGTGGATGTCCTGCGTTCCGCAGATGAAGCGTACGGACGACATGCCGTATCCGCGGCGTTCCATAATCTGCTGGGCGGCGGCAATCAGCCGCGGGTGGTTGGACAGTCCCAGGTAATTGTTGGCACAGAAGTTCAGCACCTCTTTGCCTTTTACGCTGATGGCAGCTTGTTGTGCACTCTCAATCAGTCGCTCTTCCTTGTAGAGTCCGGCTTCTTTTATTTCAGCAAGTGTCTTGCTGAGATGGTCTTTCATTTTACCGTACATAGCATTTTATTTTTTAGGTAATACGTTGTCATTACATTTCCCACAAAGAACATCATTTTTCTTGGAATAAACAATATCAATATGGCAGAAATATGAAAAAAAAGTATGTATATTTGCACCATATATAATAACGAAACCTTATAAATAACTCGTATGAAGAATATTTTGGTAATTGGAGCTACCGGACAGATTGGGTCGGAACTCACGCTGGAGTTGCGCAAACGTTATGGCGATGACCATGTTGTGGCAGGATACATTCCGAGTGCTATGCCCAAGGGAGAATTGAAAGCATCCGGCCCTTCGGCCATTGCCGACGTGACAGACCGTCAGTCCATCGAGGTGGTGGCACGTCAGTTCAAGATTGATACTATCTACAACCTGGCTGCCTTGCTCTCGGTAGTTGCCGAAAGCCGTCCGGCCATGGCTTGGAAAATCGGTATCGACGGGTTGTGGAATGTACTGGAAGTGGCACGTGAGTACAATTGTGCCGTGTTTACTCCGAGTTCCATCGGTTCGTTCGGCGAAGCTACGCCTCATGTGAAGACACCGCAGGACACTATCCAGCGTCCGCGTACCATGTATGGGGTGACAAAAGTGACGACTGAATTGTTGAGTGACTATTACTATACAAAATATGGTGTGGATACACGCTCGGTACGTTTTCCGGGAATCATTTCGAACGTGACCCCTCCGGGTGGCGGCACTACGGACTATGCGGTGGATATTTTCTACTCTGCCGTGAAGGGAGAAAAATTCGTATGTCCGGTGAAGGCCGGCACGTATATGGATATGATGTATATGCCCGACGCACTGAACGCGGCCATCTCGCTGATGGAAGCGGCACCGGCAAGGCTGAAGCACCGCAACGCTTTCAACATCGCCTCCATGAGTTTTGACCCGGAACAGATTTATCAGGGAAATTAAGAAGCATATGCCTGATTTTGAGATGGCATACGAGATTGATCCGCTGAAGCAGGCCATTGCCGACAGCTGGCCCGACTCTCTGGATGACTCTTGTGCACGCGAGGAATGGGACTGGATGCCGCAGTACGACCTGGAGTCCATGACCGTAGACATGCTTGAGAAATTAAGGGCTAAATTAAACAAGTGACCGTAAGCGGTCCGTAAAGAATGAAAAAACTTTTATTGGGATTTTTGTTGTTCGCCTTTTTGATTTCGTGTGGAAACAAAAGGCGAAAATGGATCCCTTTGCTACCATTACGGAAATGGTGGATTCGGCCGGTCACAAGGCCGATACGCTGCTGGAAGCAGAAGTGAAGGAAGAACCGAAGCCGATGGAGGCAGACGAGCTGTTTGATGATTTTATCTTCAATTATGCTTCGGATGATGCCCTGCAAAGGCAGAGGACGGTATTCCCTTTGCCCTATTATGACCGTGACACTCCGCTGAAGATAGAGGCGGACTTCTGGAAGCACGATTATCTGTTTACCAAGCAGAACTATTACACCTTGCTTTTTGATAAGGAAGAGGATATGGACATGGTGGGCGATACTACGCTGACATCGGTACAAGTGGAGTGGATTTTCTTGAAAACGCGTATGATGAAGCGTTATTATTTTGAGAAGAAGCGGGGAATGTGGATGCTCGAAGCCATCAACCTGCGCGAGATGGAGAAAGGCGAAAATGAGGACTTCGTGGAATTCTATACCCGTTTTGTGACGGACAGTGTCTATCAGAGCAAGCATATCAGCCATCCGCTACAATTCATCACCATAGACCCTGATGACGAGTTCTCTATTCTGGAAACTACTTTGGATGTGGACCAGTGGTATGCCTTTCGTCCGGTAATGCCTACCGACAGATTGTCTAATATCAATTACGGACAGAAGAATGAGGACTTGTCGGACACCAAAATACTGAAGGTAAATGGCATAGGCAACGGATACTCCAATATCTTCTATTTCCGCAAACGCAGTAAGGGATGGGAGCTGTACAAATATGAAGACACGAGCATTTAAAATAAAGGAGGAAAGGTTTGAGGAAGATACCCAATACATTTGGAATTGACGTTACTGCTGCAAGATTTCTGGAATACGGTTCGGAGGATGAACTGCGGGAGCTGATTGCGGCAGGACAGGTCGTTGCGCCCTGGCTGCATATCGGTGGAGGGAGCAACCTGCTCTTTATCAAGGATTATGAAGGCACGGTGCTGCATTCACGTATCGGTGGCCTGGAGGTGACGTCAGAGGATGAGGAGCACGTGTGGGTGCGTGTGGGTGCTGGTGTGGTATGGGACGATTTTGTGGCTTGGTGTGTGAAACGACATTGGTATGGTGCCGAGAACCTTTCGCTGATACCGGGTGAGGTCGGGGCAAGTGCAGTACAGAATATCGGTGCTTATGGTGTGGAAGTAAAGGACCTGATAACATCCGTGGAAACCATAAATATGGCAAGGGAGAAGCGTATCTACGGGGTGGATGAATGCGGCTACTCCTACAGAAAGAGCTTGTTTAAGCAACCGGAGATGAAGGCCGTGTTTGTGACTTACGTGAACTTCTGCTTGAGTAAACGGGAACATTATACATTGGATTACGGTACTATCCGGCAGGAGCTGGAGAAATATCCGGTGCTGAATCTGGAAACTTTGCGCCGCGTGATTATAGACATCCGTCAAAGCAAGTTGCCCGACCCGAAGGTGCTGGGCAATGCGGGTAGTTTTTTATGAACCCCATCGTGCCGCGTCGGCAGTTCGAGTCTTTGCAACGGGAATATCCGGATATGCCCCACTATGATGTGGATGCCGGCCGGGTAAAGATACCGGCTGCCTGGATGATAGACCGGTGTGGCTGGAAAGGGAAGGCGCTGGGGCCTGCTGCGGTGCACGGCCGGCAGGCGTTGGTACTGGTGAACTCGGGTGGTGCCACGGGAGCGGATATTGTTGCTCTTTCGGATGCCGTGCGGGCTTCTGTCCGCGAGAAATTCGGCATTGACATTCACCCGGAAGTTTGTTTGATAAAATAGTAAGAGAGTTTTGACGCACCCAAACATCGTTGTATATAACCTGATTTTAGAAATTTATTTGATTTAGTCAATGGGAAAACTCAGAATACTAGGAAGCGGAACTTCGACCGGAGTGCCTGAGATAGGCTGTACTTGTCCGGTCTGCACTTCCACTGACCCGCGGGACAACCGCTTGCGTGCGTCATCCCTGCTGCATACGGATGATGCGGTGATATTGATAGATTGTGGCCCTGACTTCAGGGAACAGATGCTGCGCGCCTCTTCTTTTGAGAAGATAGACGGCGTACTGGTGACACACGAACACTATGACCATGTGGGCGGTCTGGATGATTTGCGCCCGTTCGGCCGTTTTGCCGATATCCCTATCTATTCCGATGCCTACACTGCTGCCCATCTGCGGGCAAGGATGCCTTACTGCTTTGTCGATAAAGTATATCCGGGAGTTCCGCGTATCTATCTGCAGGAAGTGGAGGCGGGGCAGGCGTTCCACATCAACCGGACGGAGGTGCTGCCTTTACGGGTGATGCACGGCAGGCTTCCCATCCTGGGCTACCGCATTGGCGGCCGGCTGGGATATATCACGGATATGCACATGATGCCTGAAGAATCTTATGAACAATTGAAGGGCTTGGACGTTTTGGTAATGAATGCTTTACGGCCAAAGCCGCATCCTACGCACCAGAGTATTTCGGAGGCGTTGGAGGCTGCCGGACGTATTGGTGCCAAAGAGACCTATTTCATCCATATGAGCCATCATGCAGGGCTTCATGCCGATATCGAAAAGCAGCTGCCACCCCATGTACACTTTGCCTACGATGGACTTGAAATAGATTTCTAAACTTTTTGAAACATTTGTTTTGTTTTATTAGTAGAAAATGCTATTTTTGCCAAAAGTTGATGAATAAATGCCATGAAACTCCGACTCCTCATACAGATAGCTGTCGTTGTGTCCATAGTGCTGCTATGTACCGGTTTTGGTGTGTATTCTTTCCTGCGGTTGAATTCGGTGGAGAACCGGCAGGATTTCAATCTTTATACTTTGGTGCCGCAAGATGCCACAGCCATACTCGAAACCGACCGTATGGCAGACCTCGTGGAGGATATCAATGAACTGAATTGCAGCAAAGACAATCATTTTCTATACGTATCGGAGCTTTTTGTTTACTTGAAGAAGTATTTGTATACTTTGGTGGAGGATACTCCGCATGGACTGAGTAAACAGATGAACAAGATGCTGATTAGCTTTCACGAGCCGGATACACCGATGAACCAAGTATTGTATTGCAGTTTGGGTTCGGGTGATTATGAGTTGGTGGAGTCTTTTGTGGAGAAGTACTGCTCCAGTTCGTTTCCTTCCAAGTATTTCGATTACAAGGGAGAGGAGATACGTATCTATCCCATGGCAGACGGTCGTTTCCTGGCTGCCTACTTCACTCCCGATTTTCTGGTTGTAAGTTTCCAGAAGCGTTTGATAGAACATGTGATTGATGCGCGGCGCAGCAAAAAGTCCCTGATGAACCTCCCTTCTTTCCGCACTATGTACGCGGGCAAGCAGAGTAACGTGGCTGCCACGGTCTATGTGCGTATGAAAGGAGTGGATATGGGGAAGCCTACGGACGGTATCCGTTCGCAGACGCAGCTGGGCAGTTGGGCGGAGTTTGACATGAAGTTCAATGAAGATGCCATTTATTGCTCCGGCATCAGCCATGGGTCGGATTCCACACAGACGTTTATCAATGCCTTGCGGGTGCAGCAGCCGGTAGAGGACGGATTTTCCGGGGCTCTGCTTCCGTCTTCCACTTTTTTTTACGATCGCTGGGCAATGTCTGACAGAAATTCCTGGTTTGGCTTTACTGCCAGTCAGGAGTATGCCAAGGCCACCTATTCAGACTATATCAAGCAGCGCGACGAGGAGTGGATTGCTTACTTGAATGAGCATGCGGGCGAGAGCGTGATGTCTTGCTTGTTCCAGTCTAAAGACACGTTGGACAAGCTGCCTTGCGCCGTGATGTGTATCCCTCTCAAGGATGAACTGGCAGCGGAACGCCGCTTGCAGTCTCTGCTTTACAGTACCCCCAAGGAAGAGGATGCTCCACTTATGCCGAAAGTGGTTTCAAATAATTCGTTGTATCCCAAAGCAAGGAAGTTCCCTAAATATGTGTTGCCCCGTAACACGCTGCTCACCCAGCTGACGGGCATCACGGAGTCTGCCCTTTATACCTTTGCCTGTTTCTATCGGGGTAGTCTGTTGCTGGCTCCCGATGCACTGAGCCTTTCGGCCTATATTGAGGCGGTGGAGAGTGGAGATGTGTTAGACGGAACACCGGTGTACGAAGAGGGTATAGGCAGTCTTTCACCCATATATAATTTTGTGATGATGGTGGATATGGAGATGATGCTGAGCCAGCCTGAAACGTATGTGCGTCTGATACCGAACTTCTTCTTCCGTCAATCCAACTTCTTCCGTCATTTCATGCTTGCAGTACAATTCACTTGTACAGAAGGGGTGGTTTATCCGAATATCGTATTGCTTTATAAAGGGTGATTAATCGGTCATTCTGTAGAGTGCTGAGGGAAAATAAGCACGAGGAAAGTCAAAATACACACTCACCACAGATTGCACAGATTAACACAGTTTATTCTAGAATTTTGATAATCAAGAATTTTTAGCTGTGTTAATCTGTGCAATCTGTGGTGAATTATAACATATTCTTAGAACGGCAGGTCATCCTTTGCATCCCCTGCGAGGAATTCCGGTGCGGCAGTGGGAGCCGGCGGTGGAACGGGAGCGCCCGGAGCGGGTGCGGCAGTGCTTACGCGTTCTACCTTCCATGCGCGAATACTGTTGAACCAACGGTCTTGCCATTGGCGTGCGTCTACATCAAAAGATACTGTCAGCTCTTCGCCCATCTGAATATTGAACTGTTCGATTTTGTCCGCTCCAAATACGTCAAAACACATTTTGCGCGGATATTGGCCATGGTCTTCAATCACATATTCTTGTGATTTCCATTCGTTACCTGACTTGGAAACTCCGCCTCTGGGCTGGAGTATAGCGATGATTTTTCCTGTAAATTCCATTGTTTTCTTTTTAAATGATGCGGCGAAGTTACAATTTTTTAGGAATATGAGACGAATATTCGGCTGTTTTTTCTTGCTATTTCTTTGTCGTAGGGAATTCTTTTTTTAACTTTGTCCGTCAGTTTGAAAAAGATAAAAACGGTTTCTAAGACGTTAGCAAAATAAAAAACTTAAATATACAGAAGATATGAAATTTATCGTTTCGAGTACTGCGCTCTCCAGTCATTTGCAGGCTATCAGCCGTGTGATTAATTCGAAGAATGCGTTGCCTATTTTGGATTGTTTCCTCTTTGAACTGCAAGACGGAACCTTGTCTGCAACTGTTTCCGACAGTGAAACGACGATGGTCACTACGGTCGAAGTGAATGAAAGTGATATGGACGGCCGTTTTGCCGTCACAGCCAAAACCCTTTTGGACGCTTTGAAGGAAATTCCCGAACAACCGTTGACTTTTGAAATCAATACGGATTCCCTTGAAATCACGGTACAGTATCAGAACGGTAAATACAGCCTGATGGGGCAGAATGCGGACGAGTTCCCGCAGTCTGCCATGTTGGGTGACAATGCCGTACGTGTGGAAATGGATGCACAAGTGTTGCTGGGTGGTATCAACCGTGCCGTGTTTGCTACGGCTGATGACGAGCTTCGTCCCGTGATGAACGGTATCTATTTCGATATCACAACGGAGGACATCACGATGGTGGCATCAGACGGTCATAAGCTGGTGCGCTGCAAGACACTGGCTGCCAAAGGTAACGAACGTGCCGCCTTTATCCTGCCCAAGAAGCCGGCTTCGCTGATGAAGAATCTGCTGCCGAAAGAACAAGGCATGGTGACTATCGAGTTCGACGAACGCAACGCTGTGTTCACACTGGAAAGCTACCGCATGGTGTGCCGTCTTATCGAAGGTCGCTATCCCAACTACAACTCTGTGATTCCGCAGAACAACCCTTATAAAGTGACGGTAGACCGCCTGCAACTGCTCGGTGCTTTGCGCCGCGTGTCCATCTTCTCCTCGCAGGCAAGCAGCCTTATCAAGCTCCGTATGCAGGAGAATCTGATTGTCATCTCCGCACAGGACATCGACTTCTCTACATCGGCCGAAGAAACACTGGTTTGCCAATATGCGGGCAATCCGATGAGCATCGGTTTCAAGTCCACTTTCCTGATTGACATTCTGAATAACATTTCTGCCGATGAAATCGTTATCGAACTGGCAGATCCTTCACGTGCAGGTGTCATTATTCCGGTAGAGCAGGAAGAGAACGAAGACTTGCTGATGCTGCTGATGCCGATGATGCTGAATGACTGATGAATATTAGCAATCGGATTATGAGCTACGAGCTACAAGTGGCTGCGCAATTATGCCGCACGGTACTTGTAGCTCGTGGCTTGTAAGTTAAACTTATAATTTATAGCTCATAGCCAGAGCTTATAAAACGAAAAAACAATGAAATTGAATCTGAAAAATCCGATAGTCTTTTTTGATTTGGAGACTACGGGTACCAATATCAACTCAGACCGAATTGTCGAAATCTGTTACCTCAAGGTATATCCCAACGGGAATGAGGAGTCCAAAACCATGCGTATCAACCCCGAAATGCCCATTCCTGCCGAAGCATCTGCCGTTCATGGCATCTACGATGCCGATATAGCCGACTGCCCCACATTCAAGGAAGTGGCGCGCAACATTGCCAATGACATTGAAGGATGCGACTTGGCGGGCTTCAACTCCAACCGTTTTGATATCCCCGTCCTGGCGGAAGAGTTCCTTCGTGCCGGTGTGGACATTGACATGAGCCGCCGCAAGTTTGTGGACGTGCAGGTCATTTTCCACAAGATGGAGCAACGCACGCTGTCTGCTGCCTATAAATTCTATTGCGGCAAGAATTTGGAAGACGCCCATACGGCAGAGGCTGATACACGTGCCACCTACGAAGTGCTGATGTCGCAGTTGGACCGCTATCCGGAGTTGCAGAATGACGTGGCTTTCCTTGCCGACTATTCCAGCTTCAACAAGAATGTGGACTTTGCCGGCCGTATGGTCTACGACGATAAAGGTGTGGAAGTATTCAATTTTGGCAAGTACAAAGGCATGTCGGTATCCGATGTCTTGAAGCGCGACCCCGGCTATTACAGCTGGATTCTGAACAGTGATTTTACCCTGAATACCAAAGCCACGCTGACCAAGATACGTCTGCGTGAAATGACTCAGAAATAAATGGCAAATATACTGAAAGGGAAGAAAATAGTATTGGGCATTACGGGCAGCATTGCCGCCTATAAAGCATGCTATATTATTCGCGGACTGATTAAGCGTGGTGCAGAGGTGCAAGTGGTCATTACGCCTGCCGGAAAAGAATTTATTACCCCTATCACGCTCTCTGCCCTGACCAGCAAACCGGTTATCAGTGAGTTCTTTGCCCAACGCGATGGCACCTGGAACAGCCATGTGGACCTCGGTCTGTGGGCAGATGCCATGCTGATAGCCCCGGCTACGGCTTCCACCATCGGCAAGATGGCGAATGGCGTGGCAGACAATATGCTGATTACCACCTATCTTTCCGCCAAAGCTCCGGTGTTTGTGGCGCCTGCCATGGACCTGGACATGTATGCCCATCCTTCCACCCAAAAGAATCTGGATACACTCCGCTCTTATGGAAACCACATCATAGAACCTGCTACGGGAGAACTCGCCAGCCATCTGGTGGGAAAGGCCGTATGGAGGAGCCGGAGAATATCATCCGCCACCTGGAAATGTACTTTGCTGCCAAAGATGGCGACCTGGTGGGCAAGACAGTGATGATAACCGCAGGACCTACTTATGAGAAGATAGACCCGGTGCGCTTCATCGGCAACTATTCTTCCGGCAAGATGGGACTTGCCCTGGCAGATGAATGTACCGCCAGAGGGGCCAAGGTGATACTGATTGCCGGTCCGGTGCAGCAAGGCACTTACTTCCCGATGCACCAGTACCATGCGGTAGAGTCGGCGCAGGAGATGTTCGAGGCTGCATCCGCCGCCTTTGTCCATGCCGATGCCGCCATCTTGACGGCTGCCGTGGCAGACTACACCCCCGAACAAGTGGCGGATGAGAAAATCAAGCGTGAAAAGACCGGGGAGATGAGTTTGAACTTGAAACCTACTCGCGACATAGCCGCTTTCTTAGGCAATCTGAAGAACGATGCGGAGCACTGTCAACGCCTCCTCGTAGGCTTTGCCCTTGAGACTCATAACGAGCAGATGAATGCGGAAGACAAGCTCAACCGCAAGAATCTGGACTTCATCGTGCTGAACTCCCTGAACGACAAGGGAGCCGGTTTTCGTTGCGATACCAATAAAATCAGTATCATAGACCACCAGGGAAAGACGGACTACCCCTTGAAGTCCAAAGCCGAAGTGGCTGCCGACATCGTAGACCGTCTGGTGAAAGATTTAAATAGTAAATAGTAAATCGTCAAATCGTCAATATCCTTATGTTGCGTTCGCTTTACATACAGAATTATGCGCTTATTGAAAAGCTCGATATCAGCTTCAGCAGCGGTTTCTCGGTGATAACGGGTGAGACCGGTGCTGGAAAATCCATTATTCTGGGTGCCATCGGTCTGCTGCTGGGACAGCGTGCCGATGTGAAAGCCATTCGTGTAGGAGCTTCGAAGTGCATTATCGAGGCCCGTTTTGATATTTCCGCTTACGGTATGCAGCCTTTCTTTGAGGAGAATGAGTTGGAGTACGAGGAAGAATGCCTCCTGCGCCGCGAGGTGTCCGCTTCGGGCAAGAGCCGGGCATTCATCAATGACACGCCTGCTTCATTGGCTCAGATGAAGGAGTTGGGAGAACTGCTGATTGACGTGCATTCCCAGCATCAGAACCTATTGCTGAACAAGGAAGGATTTCAGTTGAATGTACTGGACATCTTGTCGCATAACGAAGAGGCCTTGTCTGCTTACCAGCATATCTTCGGAGCATGGAAGCAGGCACAGCAGGATTTGGAGGCCCTTGTTGCCCGTGCCAATCAGGATAAGTCGGACGAAGACTATATCCGTTTCCAACTGGAACAGTTGGAAGAGGCACACTTGTCTGCCGGTGAGCAGGAGGAGCTGGAGCAAGAGGCAGATACGCTGAGCCATGCGGAAGAGATAAAGGCCGGACTCTATCGGGTAGGGCAGACGCTCTACTCGGACGAAGGAGGCTTGTTGTCCGGGCTGAAGGAATGCCTGAATACGATGCTCGGCCTGCAGAGGGTTTATCCGGTTGCCGGGGAACTTGCCGAACGCATGGAAAGCACTTATATCGAGTTGAAGGATATTTCGCAGGAAGTGTCGGGTAAGGAGGATGAAATAGAGTTCAACCCCGAACGTCTGGATGAAGTGAACGAACGTCTGAACTTGATTTATACGCTCCAACAGAAGCACCGCGTTTCCACTGTCGGTGAACTTCTGGCGCTGACTGATGAATACGCCGCCAAACTCTCAGCCATCACTTCGTCCGACGAGCACATCGAGGAACTGAAAGCGCGTTGCGACGCTTTATATAATAAGGTGAAAAAGCAGGCTGCCGTCCTCACCAAGGCGCGTACTGCCGCTGCCCGTGAAGTGGAGAAGCAGATGGCTGCGCGGCTGGTTCCGTTGGGCATGCCCAATGTCCGTTTCCAGGTAGAGATAGGTGCCCGCAAAGAGCCGGGCATACACGGGGCGGATACTGTGAACTTCTTGTTTTCCGCGAATAAGAACGGGGCATTGCAAAGCGTCTCCTCCGTAGCTTCGGGTGGTGAAATAGCCCGCGTCATGCTCTCCATCAAGGCAATGATAGCCGGTGCCGTCAAGCTTCCTACCATTGTATTCGACGAAATAGATACCGGAGTCTCCGGCGAGATAGCCGACCGCATGGCGGATATCATGCAGGAGATGGGCGAGCAGGACCGCCAGGTAATCAGTATCACCCATCTGCCCCAGATTGCTGCCCGCGGACGCGCCCATTATAAGGTGTACAAGCAGGACAACGAGACGGAAACAAACAGTCACATCCGTCGTCTGACCGACGATGAACGTGTGGAAGAAATAGCCCATATGCTGAGTGGTGCTAAGCTGACCGAAGCCGCACTGAACAATGCCAGAGCATTGCTGGAAGTATCAAATAGTAAATAGTAAATCGTCAAATAGTAAATACCCATATATGGTTGATAACAGTGAAATGATTTTCGGCGTTCGTGCCGTGATAGAAGCCATTCAGGCAGGAAAAGAGATAGACAAGATATTGGTAAAGAAGGACATTCAGAGTGATTTGTCAAAAGAGCTGTTCGCTGTCTTGAAAGGGACTTTGATACCGGTACAGCGCGTTCCGGTGGAACGCATCAACCGCGTGACGCGGAAGAATCACCAGGGAGTGATTGCCTTCATCTCTTCAGTCACTTACCAGAAGACGGAGGACTTGGTACCTTTCCTTTTCGAGCAGGGCAAGAATCCTCTGTTTGTGATGCTCGACGGCATCACGGATGTCCGCAATTTCGGTGCCATTGCCCGTACTTGCGAGTGTGCGGCGGTAGATGCCGTGATTATCCCTGCACGGAACAGTGTATCAGTCAACGCAGATGCCATGAAAACTTCGGCAGGAGCCTTGCACACTTTGCCCGTTTGCCGCGAACACAGCCTGAAAGAGACCCTGCAATTCCTCAAGAATAGTGGTTTCCATATCGTGGCAGCCACGGAGAAAGGCGATTACGACTATACCAAAGCCGACTATACCGGTCCGATGTGCATCATTATGGGTGCCGAAGACAAGGGGGTGTCCTATGACAATCTGGCGTTGTGTGACGAGTGGGTGAAGATTCCCATGTTGGGAACCATCGAGTCCCTCAATGTTTCCGTTGCAGCCGGCATTTTGATTTATGAAGCGGTAAAACAAAGAACCAACTAAGATATGAAAAAGAAATTGCTGTTGATGCTCACTCTCTGTTTATTGGCTCAGTGGAGTGTGGCACAAGCCCCGAAGTGGGTAGACAAAGCCAAACGTGCCGTTTTCGGTGGTGACCTACGACCAGGACGATAAGATACTGAATACTGGAAACGGCTTTTTTGTCACTGAAGATGGCATTGCGCTTTCTGACTACACCTTGTTCAAAGGTGCCCAGCGCGCCGTTGTGATGAGCTCGGACGGGGCACAGATGCCGGTGGAGGCCATTATGGGAGCTGATGACATGTACGATGTTGTCAAGTTCCGTGTCGGCATCCCCGGAAAGAAAGTCACGGCGCTCACTTTGGCTGCTGTGGCTCCGGCTGTCGGCGCGGATGTATATTTGCTGCCTTATTCCACCCAGAAGGACCGTTCTTTTACTACCGGGAAAGTAAAGGAGGCTGATAAGATTTCCGGCAACTATTCCTATTATACGCTCGATATGCGTCTGAAGGACAAGATGGTGAGCTGTCCGCTGATGACTGTGGACGGGCAGGTCTTCGGCCTGGCGCAGAAGTCCTCCGGACAAGACACGGCTACCATCTGCTATGCCATTGATGCCAATTTCGCCATGTCGCAGAATATCTCCGCATTGTCTTATGGAGATATGTCATTGAAGGGCATCGGTATCAAGAAGGCATTGCCCGATACCGAAGAGCAGGCTTTGGTGTTCCTCTACATGGCTTCTTCCCAACTGTCTCCGGAGAAGTATATGGAGACTCTGAACGATTTCATTGCACAATATCCTGCCAGTGCCGACGGTTATCTGCGCCGTGCTTCCCAGCATCTGTTCATGTCCCGTGAAGATGCTTCCATGGATAAGGTTGCTGCAGACATGGATAAGGCTTTGGAGGTTGCCGCAAAGAAAGATGATGTGTATTACAACCGGGCCAAGATAATCTATAATTATGCATTGGGCAAGCCCGAGAAAGTTTATAAGGACTGGTCGCTCGACAAGGCTCTGGACGAGGTACGGAAAGCGATAGCCATTGACGAACTTCCGGTTTATGTCCAGTTGGAGGGTGACATCCTGTTTGCCAAGCAGGACTATCCGTCGGCATTTACCAGCTATGATAAAGTGAATAAGACCATTCTGGCCTCTCCGGCTACCTTCTTCAGTGCCGCCAAGACCAAGGAACTGATGCAGGCGCCTGCCGAAGAGGTACTGGCTCTGATGGACAGTTGTGTGGCCCGCTTTACCCAGCCCTATACGGAGGAAGCCGCCCCTTACTTGCTGGAGCGTGCCCAAGCCCGTATGAATGCAGACCAGGCGCGTAATGCCATGCTGGATTATGACGCCTATTACAATGCCGTGAACGGTAAAGTGAACGACATGTTCTACTATTACCGTGAGCAGGCTGCTTTGAAGGCCAAGCAGTACCAGCGTGCGCTGGACGATATGGCGAAGGCCATCGAACTGAATCCGGAAGATTTGACCTACCGTGCCGAACTGGCAGTGGTGAATCTTCGCGTGGGACGTTACGAGGAGGCGTTGAATGTGCTGAAGGCTGCTCTGGAGAAAGACCCTAAATATGCCGAAGCCTACCGTCTGATGGGTATCGCCCAGCTGCAGATGAAGAAGGACAAGGAAGCTTGTGCCAGCTTTGCCAAGGCAAAGGAATTGGGTGATCCCAATGTGGATGCTTTGATAGAGAAGCATTGCAAGTAAAGGGATGGGATAGAATAAAGGCTCTACTTTCGCAAGCAGAGCCTCTGTTTTGGGGAACTCCCCCGTGTTAAATGAGTTAAGTCTAGGTATAACAGGTTATGAGTGAAATTACGTTGTTTTATTTATAAAATGCGTGGATTTCCGGAATACTGCATATACTTCGGATTTTTTTATGAGAAAAAAGAAAATAGACCCGATTATTAATAAAAACAAACTTTGACAATCATGAAGAAAGTGATTTGCAGCCAGAAGGCACCGGGCGCCATAGGCCCTTATAGCCAGGCTATCGAAGCCGGCGGAATGGTATTTGTATCAGGTCAGTTGCCTATTGACGCAGCTACCGGAGTGATGGCTGAAGGTGCGGAAGCGCAAGCTCGCCAGTCCTTGGAGAATATAAAGCATATCCTGGAAGAGGCAGGGCTGGGTATGGCGAATATTGTGAAGACAACTGTTTTCCTGGCAGACATGTCCTTGTTCGCTGATATGAACAAGGTATATGCCACTTATTTTGACGGTGCTTTCCCGGCACGTTCGGCTGTGGCAGTGAAGGCGCTGCCCAAAGATGCCTTAGTAGAGATTGAGTGCATCGCGGTTCGCTAACAAGTCGGCCACAATGAAACTGCTGCCTCCCACGAAGATGAAATCTTCCGGGAGGCTTTTTTCTTGTGCGGCCTGCACGGCGGCAGGTACATCAAGGATAGCAATGTCCTTCCAGCCCTGCTGCTTCGGCAAGCTCCTGTAGTTCGCTTTCGGGCAATGCTCGCTTCACGCTGGCTTTGGTGAAGTAGTAGGTCGCTTCCCGGGGCAGCAGCCAGTACCCCCCGTATATCCTTGTCATTCACCATGCCTATGATGATGTGTAGCTGGCGGTAAGCCTGTTGTTTCAGTTGTTCTGTAATGTAGGTGATGCCTCCCACATTGTGGCCGGTGTCACAAATCAGGGTGGGCGAGTCCTGCAGTTTTTGCCAGCGTCCCATCAAGCCCGTCAGTTCCACCACACGGGCAAAGCCACTGCGCACTGCTTGTCCGTCCAGCCGGTAGCCGGCTTCTTTCAGTAGCGGGAGGGCGGTGAGGATGGTCCGGGCATTTTTCTGCTGGTAGAGCCCTTTCAGTTCGTATTCTATTCCGGGATAGTCTTCACGGTCATTCTCCTCGGCAAAGTAGATGGGAGCACCCGTTGTCTGTGCTTTTTCCAGAAATACCGGTTTCGTTTCGGGAGTGGTCTCGCCGATTACAACGGGGATACCGCTTTTAATGATTCCTGCCTTCTCTCCTGCGATTTTTGCCAAGGTGTCCCCCCAGGAATTGGGTATGGTCAAAACTGATGTTGGTGATGATGCATACATCCGGACGGATGATATTGGTACAGTCCAGGCGTCCGCCTAGTCCCACCTCGATTACGGCTACATCCACCTTTTCATCGGCAAAGTAGCGGAAGGCCATGGCGGTGGTCAGCTCAAAGAAAGAGGGATGGAGGGGTTCGAAGAAGCCACGTTCCTGCTCTACAAAACGGATGACGTATTCCTCGGGTATAGGCTGTCCGTTAATCCGGATGCGCTCCCGGAAATCCACCAGATGGGGCGAGGTATAGAGCCCGACCCTGTATCCTGCCTCTTGCAGTATGGCGGCAAGCGTATGCGAGCAGGAACCCTTTCCATTGGTACCGGCCACATGAATGCTGCGGAAACTGCGGTGGGGATGTTCGAAGTGTGCGTCCAGGGTCAGAGTGTTTTCCAATCCTTCCTTGTATGCTGAGCCGCCCACTTGCTGAAACATGGGCACACTGTTATATAAGTAAGTTAAAGTGTCCTGATAATCCATCTTTTATAATATTTAACGGAGAAGCAATCCTTTCTCCCTATTAATTTGTTATCTTTAAAAGCGACAAAGATAATGCAGACCGAACGCAATCAAGCTTGCTTGAAATTGCTTGCAGTGTAGCTTATCTTAAGCTTATGCAAAGGTATTAACAATTTAAATCTAACGTGTATGGGAGCTAAGAAAAATTTTGTGATTGATACGAATGTGATTCTTCACGATTATAACTGTTTGAAGAATTTTCAAGAGAATGACATTTATCTTCCCATCGTAGTCCTTGAAGAACTGGACAAATTCAAGAAAGGTAATGAGCAGATTAATTTCAATGCGCGTGAGTTCGTCCGTGAGCTTGATTTGATTACCGATGATAATCTGTTCACCAAAGGGGCGCCATTGGGAGAGGGCTTAGGCCGTCTGTTTGTGGTGGCAGGCATGGTGGACTCTCCCCGAGTACGTGATTCCTTTCCCGAACGCATCCCCGACCATCAGATTCTGTCGGTAGTGGACTGGCTTTCCACCAAAAAGCCTAAAATGAAAACCATCCTTGTCACGAAAGACGTGAATCTGCGCATGAAGGCGCGTTCCATCGGTCTGCTGTGCGAAGACTACATCAATGATAAGGTAATCAATGTGGATATATTCGAAAAGTCGAATGAAGTGTTCGAGGGTATTGACCCTGCGCTGATAGATCGCATTTATTCTTCCAAAGAAGGACTGGACATCAGCGAGTTCGATTTTAAGGACATCATTCGTCCCAACGAATGTTTTGTGCTGAAGAGTGACCGCAGCAGTGTGCTTGCGCGTTATAATCCCTTTGCCCATTCGATTTGCCGGGTCCACAAGACAAAGAATTATGGCATTGAGCCGCGCAATGCCGAGCAGAGCTTTGCTTTTGAGGTGCTGAACGACCCGAACATCAAGTTGGTTGCCCTGACCGGCAAGGCGGGAACCGGCAAGACCCTGCTGGCATTGGCCGCCGCATTGGGAAAACTTACCGACTACAAGCAGATTCTCCTGGCACGTCCCATCGTGGCCCTATCCAATAAAGACCTTGGATTCCTTCCCGGTGATGCCAATGAGAAAGTGGCTCCTTACATGCAGCCTTTGTTCGATAATTTGAATGTAATCAAGCATCAGTTCGCTGCCAATTCCTCTGAAGTGAAACGCTTGGAGGATATGCAAAAAAGTGAACAATTGGTCATCGAGGCATTAGCCTTTATCCGCGGGCGCAGTTTGAGCGAGACCTACTGTATTATTGATGAAGCCCAAAACTTGACTCCGCATGAGATTAAGACCATCATCACCCGTGCCGGTGAAGGCACAAAAATGGTGTTTACCGGTGATATTCAGCAGATAGACCAACCCTATCTGGACAGTCAGTCCAATGGGCTTGTTTATATGATAGACCGTATGAGGGACCAGAACTTGTTTGCCCATGTCAATCTGGTGAAAGGAGAACGTAGCCAGTTGAGCGAGTTGGCAAGTAATCTGATGTAGCGGATACCGCATTTTCTGGGGTAAAATTATTTCCATCCCGCTTTCCAACTGTTAAAACGAGGGAGGCGGGATAGTTTCTTTATAGACGATAAATAATTATTATAACATTTTTTTTTCGATTTCTTGTCCGTTTTGACTAAAATAGTGTATCTTTGCCTCGCCTAAAACAAAACTGTCAAGCGAAATGAAGCGAAATTTTTTTCATCGGTATCTTTCCGCGAAAGTGCTTCCGATATGGACTATTCTATTAATTGACGTATTTATCATCGTCATATCCAGTCTGTTGGCCTATGCTCTCCGATATGATTTCAGAAGCATTTTTTTGGAATCCTCTACCATTGACAAGACCATTTTATGGACGGTTGTTGTCAACTTGATTTTCTTCCGTGTTTTCCGTACGTATTCCAATGTGTTGCGCTTTTCTTCCTTTGTGGATATCATGCGCATTTTTGTGTCATTGACGGTGTCGTATGCACTGCTGATGATAACGAGCGTCCTGACGGAAAGCTATTTGGAGTTCAACCTGGCTCCGGTCAGCGTGCTGTTCATGTCTTATATCATCAGCTTTGCCATGATGGCATGCTCCCGTGTGATTGTCAAGACTTTCTTCGAGGCGCTGAACTTCGACGGCACCCATAGTGCCAATGTGTTCATTTACGGTGCCAAGGAAGCCGGGGTCAACATTGCCAAGGCATTGCGTGTCAATCTGCGCAACCACTACCGTCTGCGCGGATTCATTGCGGACGAACCTGAGCTTATCAACAAGGTGATGATGGGTGTCAGGGTGTTCCCCAACGATGATACGCTGATTGATGTGCTGAACGACCGCGATGTGCAGACCATCATCATTTCTCCTGCCAAGATGGAGGAACTGAAGAAGTCCGACATGGCTGACCGCCTGCTGGTGCACAACATCAAACTGATGACCGCGCCTCCTTTGAGCGAGTGGAACGGTCAAGGCGCTGAGCCGCACACAGTTGAAGGAAATTCAGATTGAGGACCTGCTTCAGCGCAATCCTATCGAGATAGATATCCATAAGGTTGCCTCTCATCTGGAGGGCAAGCGTGTGATGATTACGGGCGCCGCCGGCTCCATCGGCAGTGAAATCATGCGCCAGGTGGCTTCGTTCAATCCCTATAAACTTATTTTAGTGGACCAGGCCGAGACCCCTCTGCACGACATCCGTCTGGAACTTCAGGACCGTTGGCGCGACATCGATGCCGAGACCATCATAGCCGACATCTCCAATGCCACGCGCATGGAGGATATCTTCAGGGAGTTCAAGCCCCAGTATATTTTCCATGCGGCCGCCTACAAGCATGTGCCGATGATGGAGGACAACGTTTCCGAGTCCATCCAGGTGAACGTATTCGGCACGCGCACCGTTGCCGATCTTGCCGTGAAATACGGTGCCGAGAAGTTTGTGATGATTTCTACGGACAAGGCTGTTAACCCTACAAACGTGATGGGCTGTTCCAAGCGTATCTGCGAGATTTATGTGCAGTCTCTTGCGAAGAAGTTGCAGAAGGAGGGAGGCCATGCCACTCAGTTCATCACTACGCGTTCGGCAATGTGCTGGGTTCCAACGGTTCTGTCATTCCCCGTTTCCGCGACCAGATTCAGCGTGGCGGCCCGGTGACAGTGACCCATCCTGAGATAATCCGTTACTTCATGACCATTCCCGAAGCTTGCCGCCTTGTTCTTGAGGCCGGCAGTATGGGCAACGGCGGTGAAATCTACATCTTCGACATGGGTAAGCCGGTGAAGATTGTGGACCTTGCCAAGCGTATGATCAGCCTTTCCGGACGTACGGATGTGAAGATTGAATTTACCGGTCTCCGTCATGGCGAGAAGCTCTACGAGGAACTCTTGAATGTGAAGGAGCTTACAAAGCCCACCTATCATGAGAAGATTATGATTGCTACGGTGCGTGAGTATGACTATGACGAGGTGAAGGAGCGTATTCAGAAACTGATTGATGTAAGTTACACCTATGACCAGATGAAAATTGTTGCTGCCATGAAGGATATTGTTCCGGAGTTCGTGAGCAAGAATTCCTGCTTTGAGGCGCTGGATAAGAAGAAATAAAGATAGCGGTATAGTATAAAATGAAAGGGTGATAACGTCATTGTAGTGTTATCACCCTTTCAATTTTATTGTCTTCTTGTCAGTCTTTTGTCTCATTCATGTGAAGAGAAGTATTTCAAGAACTGTGTACGTTCGAAGGTATTGACTCCCTTCGGGTCGTTTACGTTCAGAATACCTTTGAACTGGCTGATGGTTTCCATACCTTTGCGGTCCATCCACAAGTTGAGGAAACGGATATACTCCTCAATGATGGTAGCTGAATTCTGATAAAGCACACTGCATATCTCTACGGCCGAAGTACCTGCCAATATTGCCTTGACAACGCCTTCGGGCGAGTGAATACCACCGGAAGCGGCATAGTCCAGCTTGTTTACGGCTGCCGAAGCGATGCCTATCCAGCGCAGGGCTTTAGATAAATCGGCTTCGTTGCTGAATACGTTGCCGGATACTTGTATCATTTTCTCAATGTTGATGTCCGGCTGGTAGAAGCGGTTGAACAGCACTACTGCGGCGGCGCCGTTGGCGTACAGTTGGTCTATCAGAACTATCGGGTTGGTCAGGTTGTCACCCAGCTTCATGATGACGGGTATCTTGACCGTCTTCTTGATGTGGCTCAGAATGTCGATGTGGCGTTGCTCGAAACTGCCGTAAGCATATTGTACATCCGTCTGCAGTGCAAGGATATTGATTTCCAGTGCGTCTGCACCGGCTTCTTCTATTTTGGCGGCAAATTCCACCCAGTCGGCATTCTGATAGCAGTTGATGCTGGCTATGATGGGGATATTGCAAACCTTTTTGCTTTCCTTAATCAGGTTCAGATATTCACCCAGCTTATGTTCGCGGATATATCCTACAAGGTAGTCACTGCCTTCGGGGTACATGTTCGGGTCTCCCATCCAGTCAGCCTCCATCATGATTTGCTCTTCAAAAAGTGATTTTAGCACAATGGCACCTGCGCCGGCCTCAGATAGTTTCTGGTTCTTGGCGGCGCTGTCTGTCAGTCCGGAGCTGCTGACGATAATGGGGTTTTTGAGTTTCAGCCCTGCAAAAGTAGTTTCTAATGTTGCCATGATAATGATTTTTTATGGTTAATAGTTTCTTTCTCCAAAAATCTTGCTTCCTACACGTATCAAGGTGCTCCCGGCTGCAATGGCCTCGTGGTAATCGTGAGACATTCCCATGGACAGTTCCCGGAATGACTCTGCATCGGCAAACCACTTGGCTTTCACTTCATTGAAGAAGCTATTTAAAGAACAAAACTCTGTTTTGATTTGTTCGTCATTGTCCGTATTTGTGGCCATGCCCATCAATCCGCATATCCGGATATGCTTGAGCTCTCTCCATTCACCGGCTGCCAGCATTTCCCGGCATTCGTCAAAGCTGAATCCAAACTTGGTCTCTTCTCGGGCAATGTGCAACTGCAGTAGGCAGTTGACGGTTTTTCCGGCTTTGGCAGCCTGCTTGTCCACTTCGGCCAACAGCTTGTAGGAGTCTATGCCATGAATCAGCGCTACGTAAGGAACGATATATTTTATTTTGTTTGTTTGCAGATGCCCGATGAAATGCCATTCTATGTCTTTGGGCAGACTTTCGTATTTGGCAGTCATTTCCTGCACCTTACTTTCTCCGAACACACGCTGGCCGGCACGATACGCTTCTTCTATCGCCTCGTTGGGGTGAAATTTGGAAACAGCCACCAGCCGTACCTTTTCAGGCAGTTCGCTCAGTACTTGTTTTAAATTCTCTGCAATCATCGTTTTTTTGAGTTATGAGTTATGAGTTATAAGTTATGGCTCGCAATAATAATTCATAACTTATAACTCATCACTTAAATTAAACTTCCGGTTTGTCGTCGGGCTCTGCACTGTACGGATATACATCCATAATGGCGGTTTCCGCTACAGATGCTATCTGATAGTCGGCCATTGTGCCTTTCATGCCCTCATCCAGTTTCTTCACTGCATCACTGCAGGTCGGCAGCCTGCACCAATACCTGGGTAGAGGTTTTCTTTTTCCGCACCGCTTTTCTCGTCCAGTGTGATGAAAACCAGTTTACATTTAAACCAGCGGTCGGCAGCTTCCTCTTCGCTGGGGAACAATTCGCTATAGTTGGCACGTTTGATGTCCGATACGGTGAACTCTCCCGAAATGAACGGCGTCATCTCTTCGATGATGCGTGCTTCCGCTTCCGTAAAACTGAGGGCATCCACCAGGTACGGTTCGGTCACCTTCTTGTTCATTCCATTTTCCATTGTTTTCTCGTAACGGATCTTACATTCAAACCATGTATGCATTGCCATAATTTTCTGTTTTTAATTATTGATTTATTGTTAGTTAAGCTGCTTTATGCGTGCCTATGCCCGCCGAAAGCAGTGCAAAGATAGCCAAAAACTAAATGGATATAAAAAGTTGCCTTGCATTTTACGTGAAAATTTTATTGGAGAACCGGGACGGTACGTATGGGCATAAAAAAAGGAGTACCGCTGTACTCCAACCTTTGTTAACCTTAAATCTAATACTATGAAAAACACATTGCAAATGTACGGACTTTTTCGACATTTGCAAGAGTGTCGGGGCATAAAGTGTGTATTTGTAACACTTATTATGTTTTATGCCTTTGTACTACATCTTTTTTAAAACTTGAGGCGTGTTGCTGAAACATAAATTTGCATCTGTTTTGCTTCCACACTTCCACCCACCTCCTGCATCCCCCTGTCCATCGGCATTTACCCCGCTGTGGAAGCAACCCCAAAAGGTGGAAGCAAAATTTGCTTCCACCTGCCGAAAACGTCTGAGTTTTGTCGTAACTTATTGTTCTTTAATATAATACCGCGCGTGGGTTACATAAATCGGTCAGTGTAGTTTTCCTGCATTTTCAAGTTTGCCCGACTATGAATAGTGGAGTCTGATGTCTTTTAAGTTGCTGTACAATACGTTTGCGCCTTGTGCGCAATAGGTGCGGGCTACGTACTTCATCTGTAAAAGCCTTGGAGTTAGTGACGCCTAACGGCCATGAACAACTCTGCTAACGGCCATGAAGCAATCGTTTAACGACCATAAGCAGGGTTGTTCATGGCCGTTAGGCGTTATTAATTCCCTATGCAACAGTAGACCAAGCAAGGGTGAAAAGCAAAGGAATGCTTGTGTTTTAGATAGAAATCCACGGGCTTTCACTCTCTCCTCATAGATTATAATAGGTTATGGAAGTGGGCTTTTATTTCACTTGCGTTTTGTGCGATAAATTCCCATTTATCAGCAGGCATCTTTGCGAAACTTCAATAATGCATTTATGAGGGTAAGATGTTGGAATGTAGAATGATATATTGGAAATGATGAGGTGTTTTTTAAACGTTCGTTTAATGGACGCAAAGATAAGCCGTATTTTTTGAACTAACAAAATGTTTAATAAAAATATTCCCAAAGTGATTTTTGTTTTATATTAATATATTGAATTGCAGCATTGTACGTCTAATATTTAACATCTTAAAGTTCTGTTCCTTTTTAACTTTTATACCTCTACTTATTTTCTTAAAAATAGACGTTTATTAAACGAACGTTTATTGGACACTTCTATGAGTCTAATATCTTCTTTAATAGCTTATTATTATTGCAAAAGTGTACAATACGGTTTGAGTGGGAAAATGTCTCGTTCAAACCGCGAAGCGCACCCGGAACTGAGCTGATTCATTCGAAAGAAAATTTCTAAGTGACTGAACAACAGAAATATTGGTTTGCAGCCCGCACCCGTGACAAGCAGGAATTCACAGTCCGGAAATCTCTGGACCGACTTAAATCGGAAGAGGATTTAGATCTTGACTATTATCTCCCTACGCGTTTTGTCATTTCTCAATTGAAGTATCGTCGTAAACGCAGTGAAGTTCCGGTAATCCGCAATCTGGTATTTGTTCATTCCACCAAGCAGACAGCCTGCGATATATCCAACATCTATAATGTCCCCCTTTTTTATATGAAGGACTTTTCTACGCATTCCATGCTAGTGGTACCGGATAAGCAAATGGAGGACTTTATGTTCGTAATGGATCTGAATCCTGACGGTGTCAGCCTTGATAGCGAAATTCTTACTGTTGGGCATAAAGTAAAAGTTATCAAAGGCGAACTCAGCGGTATTGAAGGTGAGGTTGCCATCGAAGCCAATAAAACATACGTCGTCATCCGTATTAAGGACCTTTTGACTGCAAGTATCAAAGTCCCCAAATCCTACTTGAAAATCATAAAAGATAAATAGGTCTTTGTCGTCCTGAGCTTGTAGGAGGTTCCCTCCATCTGTCTATAAATATAAAATCAAATAAGAAGATGAATTCTTTACTTTCCCGTGCTCTTGAGCTGCAGCGTATTGCTCATGAGCTGATGTGTTTTGGCATGGACGGTACTCCCGTCTATTCCGATACGTTCTGTCGATTGAACAAGGAAGTGCTTGTTCTGTCCGATTCCCTTTTCCCCGTTCAAGGTTCTGGTACCGAAGAGGAGGCTAATGTATGTTTGGCTCTCTTGATGGGGTATAATGCTACTATTTATGATAATGGTGATAAGGAGCAAAAGAAACAGATTGCCTTGAATCGTGCTTGTGAGCTTTTGGGTCGGCTTCCGGCTTCTTTGCTCAAAGTCCGCTTGTTGGCTTATACGTATGGCGAGGTTTATGAAGAGTCTTTGCTTCAGGAGGCTCATACTATTGTAGATAGTTGGGATAAGGAGGCTATGATTACGGAACAGGTAGAGGCGGTGAAGGAGTTAAGGAATATTGAGGAGAATCCGTATCCGTTTGAGGAAGTTGAGGAATAAAAATTGGAAGAATATATGTTGTTTGCGTTGAATTAGTTACATTTGTCTCATTAAAAAGTTTATAATTATGAAGACAACGGAGGAATATTTGCATATATTGCGTAACGGTAAGGCTTATTTGATGCAGTATCATATTATGCGGCTGGGAATATTTGGTTCTGTTGCTCGTAGCGAACAAAAAGAAACAAGTGAGATTGATGTTTATTTTGAAGCGGATCCTATGGGGCTTTTTACTTTAGGCCGTTTGAAATCGGAACTGGAAACTATGCTGGGTTGCAGTGTAGATTTGTTACGAAAGTGTAAACAGTTAGATGGCACTTATTTGCTGCAATCTGTTCAGAAAAATTTGAGATATGTGTGAGGAGGATAAATATCGGATTCTAGAACTTTTGTAAGTACTCAAAAAAAAGGTTCAAAACTGAAATTATTACCTTCGCTGCGAATTTAAGCTATCTTCTGAAGAACGTAAGCTCCGCAAATCGGCAGAACGTGATAAAGTCTCTTCAAGAAGCTTGATTACGCCAATCAAGAGCGTTTTGGTGATAGACGACAAAAGGTAAAAACTAAGGGTGACAAAAGTGATTCTGATTGACAAAAAGAGAAAGATGATTATGATGATACGCTTCGTCTTGATTCGATCGGTCATAATTAATCTCAAGAAGTTAGCTTACGTACCCTTCTTGTAGAGGAGCGTTACGAGATAGTTCATTATGCGGAACCGGGTAAAAATCCCAAGTGGGGGTTATTGGAACTACATCGAAATTTTTTTCAAAAATATCTTTAACGGTTGCAGGGACTATGTTAACATGGTTCCTGGCAAAATCCTTTGGCTACAAGCCAATGTTAAATTCAAACTAATTAATTACAAAACTCGGCTTAGGGCACATTTATGTGCTCTTTCAAAGGTAGATGCTCTAAAGTGAGTGTTGACTGTTTACTAATCTATTCTCTAAAAGAATTATAATATAATTTGAAAATTTGACTATGCAAGCAATTATTTTAGCAGCTGGTATGGGTAAGCGATTGGGGGAACTTACCAAAGGTAATACAAAATGTATGGTGACAGTGAATGGAATTTCATTGATTGATCGTTTACTTACGCAATTATGTTCAGTTAATTTGGCTCGTGTGGTAATTGTTGTAGGATACGAGGGGGAAAAATTGCAAGAATATATCGGTAAACGATACGATACAAAATTGAAAATAGAGTATATAAATAATCCAATTTATCAGCAGACTAATAATATTTATTCATTAGCTTTGGCTAAACGAAAGTTGGTGGAAGATGATACTCTTTTGATTGAAAGTGATCTTATTTTTGATGATTCGCTATTTTCAATGATTCTTGATGATTCTAATCCTAATGTTGCCTTAGTTGATAAGTACGAGGCTTGGATGGATGGAACAATGGTTCATATTGATGAAGAGAACAATATAGTGAATTTTGTACCCAAGGAAGCATTCAAATATGAACATATAGATAGCTATTATAAAACTGTGAATATTTATAAGTTTAGTAGAGATTTTTCTATTAATACTTATGTGCCATTTTTGGAAGCTTACACTAAGTCACTGGGTAATAATGAATATTATGAACAAGTGCTGCGTGTTGTTACGCTATTAGATAATTGTAATTTTAAGGCTTTGACGTTGAATGGACAAAAGTGGTATGAGATAGATGATGTGCAGGACTTGGATATTGCTTCTGTTATTTTTTCTGAGAAGAAAATGAAATATGAAAAGTATCATAAAAGGTATGGCGGATTTTGGCGTTTTCCACAACTATTAGACTATTGTTATTTAGTGAATCCTTTTTTCCCAACTAAACGTATGAAGGATGAATTACGAGCCAACTTTGATGTTTTACTAGCTGGATATCCATCGAATGTATGTAAACTCATTGTTAGCAGGTAAATATTTTGGTATTAAACAGGATTATATAGTATTAGGTAATGGTGCGGCAGAACTCATTAAGATTATAATGGAAGATTATGTGAGCGATAAAGTGGGAATCATTTATCCAACATTTGATGAATATCCTAATAGATTGAAATCAGAACAAATTGTAGGTTATGTCCCACAGAACAAAGATTTTGCTTATACAGCGGATGACTTGATGGCTTTTTATGCAGATAAGCATATTGCACTATTATTGTTGATAAATCCCAGATAATCCATCAGGTAATTTTATTTCTAAGTCTGATATTCTCCGTTTAGCTCAATGGTGTAAAGAACAAGAAACTCATTTGATTGTAGATGAAAGCTTTGTTGATTTTACTACAGATGGTGTGAGTAATAGCTTGCTCTCAAATGAAATACTAGAGGCTAATCCTCATATGATGGTGATGAAATCTATTAGTAAATCTTATGGGGTACCTGGACTACGTTTGGGAGTATTTGCTACTTCCAATACAGAATTGATTGCACGTATGAAGAAAGAGGTTCCTATTTGGAATATCAATTCTTTTGCTGAATTTTATTTGCAGATTTTTGGTAAATACGAGAAGGATTATATTAAGGCTTGTCGGAATTTTGTTGTAGAACGCGAGTCCTTTTATTATGAATTATGTAAAATTCCTTACTTATATGTTGTCCCGTCACAAGCTAATTATTTTTTGTGTGAAGTGATAGATAAATATACCTCTACAGAGTTAGTTCAAAAATTAATTGAGCATGACGTTATTGTTAGTGATTGCGGACGGAAAAATAATATGAATGGACGTAATTTAGTCCGTTTGGCTATTCGTGGAAGAGAGGATAATTTAAAACTGATAAGCATTCTTAAAACTCTTTAATTTACTATATAATGGATAAAAAAGAGTTTCTGGTAGAAGTGAAAAAATATATAAGTGATATATATAATGAATTCTTTGAATATCAGAGCGAAACATGGGATATTTTATCTTATATAAATAGATTGTTTCGTGAAAATGGATTAACATATTATCTTGCTTATGGGACATTGTTGGGAGCTATTCGCGATCGTGGGGCAATACCTTGGGATTATGATGTAGATATACATATTAAAATATCAGATAGAGATCGTTTGCTTCAGATTTTGAAGACTAATCTATCAGAAAATTATTATTATGTATATACTGATATTATGCCGAATTATCCCGCAGAATGTTTACGTATTTGTAAGAAAGGATATACATATATGTCAATTCATGTGGATGTCTTTTTTCTTGTAGGCTGTCCTGAAACGAAAGAAAAACGAGTACCATTATTGAAATTAGCAAGAAAATGGTCTAATTTTAGAATTCAAAAATATGCACATCAACATACAAATGGTGATTTCAGTTGCTCAAAAATAAAAAGGAGTTTATTAAAATTATATAGATTGCAATATAAGGTAATACCAGAGAGGTACATTGTGTATAAGGAAGCGCAAATATTCAATTATTGTGATATTTTGAAAAGTTCTTATTTTATGTCATATTGCTTTGAGGCTAATTGGGGAGATAAAGAATTTGAAGTATATCCATCAAGAATTTTTGAGAAGAGTATTGATATCGAAATTAATGGCGAATTATTTCCAATACCTTCAGGTTATGACGAATATTTGTCTATTCTATTTGAAGATTATATGTCGTATCTCCCTATTGAAAATAGATTTACAGAGTTTTATACTCAAATATATCAGATAAGAGAACGTCAAGATTATTATGTTAAAAAAAACTATGAAAAATGATACCTAAAATTATTCATTATATGTGGTTTGGGGAAAATCCATTACCTGAAAAAGCACAAAAAAATATATAGAGTCTTGGAAAAAAATTTTGTCCCGAATATGCAATAAAAGAGTGGAATGAACATAATTTTGATATTAATTCTTGTAGATATGTAGCAGAAGCATATTTGCAGAAAAAATGGGCTTTTGTTGCAGATTATGTTAGATTTTATGTATTATATAATGAGGGTGGCATTTATCTTGATACGGATATGGAAATGGTGCGGTCTTTTTGAACCTCTGCGAAAGCATAAAGCATTCTTTGGCTTTGCTACAGACGGTTTGACTTTGCCTGTTTTTGGTTCCGAAGCTAAAACGGACTTTATTGCGGATATGCTTGATGATTATCACAAGCGTTCTTTCATAAAGCTAGATGGAACATACGATACAACTCCTTTGGACGTTCCGGCATTAAGGATCTTGAAAGAGAAGTATGGTTTAATTGAGAATTATCAGTATCAAGAGCTGGCAGATGGAACTGCTATTTATCCTAAACAATACTTTTATTCTACAGATGCCAATACGGGCAAGATTACAAAGTATCCAGAACTTTTCTGTATTCATTATGCTGATGCCTCTTGGTTGTCAGATGATGTAAAAGCTGAATTAATTAGGCGTAGAAGACTGGTGAAGATATTGGGAGAAAAACTAGGCTTGTACGTTGATGCTTTCATCAATTATTTGTTTAAAGATGGCTTGTTGACTGCATTGAAGAAAACTTTTTCAGTACTTCGTAGATAATTTGTAAATGAAAAAATCGCATTAATGACTTGGCACCATGCTGAGAACTATGGAACAGCATATCGGGCTTATGCCTTGAAAACGCTTATAGAACAACAAGGCTACAAGATGGATTTGATTGACTATCATAGGCTGAATGGCGCGCCTATGAATGTGCCTAATATTTCTGCTATCGTTTCATCAAAATTTATATCTCTATGTAGAAAAATTGTCAGTAAAAAATCTGGAGAGTTGATAGCAGTTTTTATAAGTGCAACAAGAACTAATGGATTTGCATGCGCAATTTCTAAGATCTTCAAATATAGTCAAATATTTAACAAAATAGTTGATTGTTAATAAAGTCAGGTATGAAGTTTAAGAGTACAACGAATTTAGGAGAGATAGCCCCCCGTTTGGCATTCATAGATAATAGCAAGGGTATAGCTATTATTTTTGTTGTTATAGGACATGTAGTTTATCATTGTATTTGTGGTAAAAACAATAGTATGGCATATACTCACCCCATCTTCATTCTCTTGCAATCATTTCATATGCCACTGTTTATCTTTTTTGAGTGGAATTTTGGTTTCAAACCAATCTCAAAATTTTAAAGAAGTTATGTCATTTTCATACAAGAAGTTTAGGCAGCTACTTGTTCCATTCTTAATAATTGGAGGCGCATTGACAATTGCAAATGGAAAAGGAATTGAAACTTTATTGACCAGTTCAATGAAAAGCGGTTATTGGTTTCTTCTTACTCTTTTTGAATTGTTTATACTACATAGCTTAAAACTTTTAGTGCAACACGAGAAAAAAGGCAATAAACTAACATTCGATGTGCTTTTGACAATTTTCACATATCTTTGTCTTTATAGTATTAATGAACTATGGGGAAATACAGCAATAGGAGGGATTGTTGGCATAGGCCATTTATGTACATACTATCCATACTTTGCTGTAGCAACGATTGTGAAGAAGTGTGATTATACAGACAAATTGTTTGAATCAGAGCTGTTTCTTACGGCAGCACTAATTGTAGTATTTTGTAAAATGATTCTTGTCAGAACGGGATTGAACATTGCAGGATACGGCTTTTTATTAAGTCTATCTTATCTATACTTGTGCATAGCAATTATGTATCGATTGGAGGATACTCACAATGTTGTAACAAACACATTAGGTTATTTAGGTAGGAATTCATTATATATTTATGTGTTCCATTATTTTTTAATAATCAATACACCACTTTGGTTTGTACAATCGTTTACTAACGATAATAGTCTTGTACTTGATATTATTATAACGATACCTACAGCTCTGATAATATTATTGTCCTTGTTATTTGGAAATTTAATAAAAGAATGTCACACCCTTCATAAAATTATATTTGGACGTTAGTTTACCTGACTATCATAAATGAAAAAAATCGCATTAATGACTTGGCACCATGCTGAGAACTATGGAACAGCATATCAGGCTTATGCTTTGAAAACGCTTATAGAACAACAAGGCTATAAGGTGGATTTGATTGACTATCATAGGCTGAATAGCGCACCTATGAATGTACCTGATATTTCTGCTGTCATTTCATCAAAATTTATATCTCTATGTAGAAATATTTTTCAAAAAGAAAAGGCGAGTGTTTGAATTTAGGAAAGAAACTTTTTGGCTCTTTCTATACAAATAAATTTGCTTATACCAAAGAGTGCCATTACAATCGATTTTGCAGAACTTAATAATTTGTATGATGGATTTGTGTGTGGTAGTGACCAGATTTGGGGACCAAATTGGTATGATGGGCGTTTCTTTCTAGACTTTGTAATCAATGCACGCAAGCTGATTTCTTATGCTCCAAGTCTCGGTGTATCTAAGATTGCAGATCGAGAAGTAGCTAGACAGATGGCGTATCAAATTAGTCGTTTTGCAAGTCTTTCTATTCGAGAAAGAACAGGATGCGAAATTGTACGTAACCTTATAGGAAGAAAAGATGTGTACAATGTGTTTGATCCAGTTATAATGCTTGATTCTGAACATTGGCAGAAGTTAGAAGAACCATTTGTCACAGAAGGTAAGTATGCTCTGATTTTTTTTCTGGCAAATAATCAGAAAAACATTAAGATATCTATTGAAGCAGCCAATGCAAAAAGATTGAAGCCTATAGTTTTGCATTGTACTCAAACAGAGGATACTTCATTTGCAAATACTGATGAACTGACTCCTGAACAGATGCTTTTTTGCATACATAATGCAGAGTTTGTTTTTACAGACTCTTTCCATGTGGCAGTACTATCGATTATTTTCCATCGACAGTTGATAACTTTTCAAAAACAGTTAGGTGGAAACGGAAACACTCAATATAAGCGAATCACCGATTTGTTTGAGCGGTTGCAGATAACAGGAGGCATTTACAGAGGTGTTGATTCCTTTAATCAACATATTGATTATTCTAAAGTAGATACTATCCTAAACAAGCAAAGAGGGGAATCTTTAGCTTACTTAGCTTCTGCGTTGGATAGATTGCCAGGATATTCAGAAAACAGAATGGAATTATGTGATATTTCTACTCCTTGTAAAGGAATACATACAGATTTATTCAATCATTATCTCTTAACTGTTCGATGCAAAAAGTATAGAGAATTTATGATAACATGTCAGTTCTCACTTGTTCCTAAATGTTACAGGTGCAAAAATCTGCAATATACAATACTTCAAAATGGAAGACAACCTTTATTCTACAGCAAGCTCCTAGAAGATTTGCAGATACAAGATAAACATGTTTTTTGCGAAGTATTACAGACCGTTCTACATATTACACAAATTAAAAAAAATAGCGCATTTATGATTTGGAAATATGATATTTTCTAAATGTTGGTGATAGCCAAAATGGGAGTGCGTATAAGTTTGACAATAACAGATAAATATAATTATGCAAAAGTTTTATTCAGACGATAAGAATGTACAGATTTTATTGGCTCTTCTTAAGGCACATGGCATTAAAAAGATTGTAGCCAGCCCTGGAGTCGCAAATATTACATTTGTAGCAAGTGCTCAACAGGATTCTTATTTCGAAATTTACTCGTCTGTAGATGAACGTTCCGCAGCATATATTGCTTGTGGTTTAGCAGAAGAAAGTAAGGAACCTGTTGTGATTAGTTGCACAGGTGCTACTGCCTCTCGTAACTATATGCCCAGCACTCACTGAAGCTTACTATCGCAAATTACCGATTTTGGCAGTAACATCGTGCCGTGATATTGCTTGGGTCGGTCAGAATTCGCCTCAGCAGATCGATAGAAGTGTGCAACCTAAGGATATCGTTAGATACAGCCTGCATCTTCCTACTCTCCATAACAAGCAGGAAGAAGATCGCTACACTACATTGATTAATAAGGCAATCCTTGAACTTTCAAAAGATGGTGGAGGTCCTGTTCATATTAATCTTACCAACGGCTACACTGGTAAATATACGACGAAAGAGTTGCCTAAGGTTCGAGTAATTCAACGAATTTCAAAGTTTGATTCATTCCCTACTTTACCTAAAGGTAAGATTGGTATTTTTGTTGGTGCTCATTCTGTATGGACGGAGGAGCTTCTTAATGCAGTTGAAAAGTTTTGCAGACTTAATAATGCAGTGGTATTATGTGATCATTTATCAAACTATCACGGAGACTATGAAGTGTTTCATAATCTTTAATAACTTGCCAAAAGCAATATAGACCAGCGTGCAGTAATTTGGACTTAATGGTATATATTGGAAACATACATGGAACAGATTATGAAAACCTTAGCCCCAAAGAGGTTTGGAGAGTAAATATTGATGGTGAAATTCGTGACTCGTTTGGCGGAATGACGCATGTGTTTCAAATGAATGAATATGAGTTCTTTGAACATTACACAAACCGTAATGGCTGTTCTGTGAATACTTTTATAGAAGAATGGAAACAAATTCGTGAAGAGTTGGAAAGCCGTATTCCCGAGCTCCCTTTTTCAAATGTTTGGGTAGGTCGGCAGATTTTGAAACATATTCCTGATAATTCCATTATTCACTATGGTATTCAGAATAGTTTGAGAACATGGAATTTCACACAAGGTCCAAAATATTTGTTAGGTTATAGCAATACTGGTGGGTTTGGTATTGATGGTTGTGTTTCCAGTTTGGTTGGGGCATCATTGGCTTATCCAAACAAGGTGTACTATGGAGTGGTTGGAGACTTGGCTTTTTTCTATGATATGAATGCTTTGGGAAACCGTCACATCGGAAATAATATTCGCTTGATAGTAGTGAACAACGGACGTCGACAGCAGTTTCGCAATCCATATTCGGCAGGTGGAAGTTTTGGAGAATTTGCAGATACTTATATTGCAGCTGCTGGTCATAATGGAGACCAGTCGCAAAGTTTGTTGATGCATTTCGCACAAGACCTTGGATTTAGGTATTTCTCTGCTTCTAATAAGGAGGAATTGCTACAAATTATTCCTCAATTTACTAAAAAGGAAATTGAGGAGTCAATTGTGTTGGAGGTGTTTACAGATACTAATGACGAGAGTGAGTCACTTCGAATAATTTGCAATCTTAAGATTGATGTTACTATGGAAATTGTAAAACATGCTAAACGAATAGGCAGAAAAATTTTAGGAGATGATTTGACAAACAAAATTAGTAATTTAAGATTGTAATGAATAATTTTATAAGAAGAATCGTAAAAAGGCTGTTTTGCTTATTAGTTAGAAAGGAAAAGTTTGCTGTACCTTCAATAGTGTACAACAATAAACTGTTGGAGGGCAGGCTTGCTTTGGTAAGCGGAGGAACCAGCGGTATAGGACTTGAAATAGCTAGGGCATTTTTAAAAACAGGAGCAAAGGTTGTAATTTCCGGGTCGTCGGAAACTAAACTTAACAAAGCGTTGGACTCTTTACAACATGAAAATCTAAGAGGAATAATTATGGACGTAGCAAAGCCTGCAGAAATGAATGCGTCTATTGAGAAAGCCGCCTCTTTATTCCCCGGTATGAAAATTAGCATATTGGTTAATAGTGCAGGAGTAACTCAAAAGTGCAGTTTTTATGATTTGTCCGAAAAAGAGTACGATAAGATTATGGAGATAAATGTAAAGGGCGTATATTTTTTAAGTCGTTCTGTATCAAAGTATATGATAGAAAACGGCGTAAAAGGGAATATCCTTAATATATATCATCTTCTTCGGCACTTAAACCGGCTTTTAATGCATATCAGCTATCGAAATGGGCCATCCGAGGATTTACTGTAGGATTAGCTGAGCAACTTGCTCCTTACGGAATCACGGTTAACGCAATCGCACCTGGTAAAACTTTCACCTCAATGATGGTTGTAGAAAACGAAACGAATATGAATTGTGAAAGCCAACCTTGTGGACGGTATATTGATCCTAAAGAAGTAGCAAATCTTGCTGTTTTTATGTGTAGTAACTGCGGCAGTATGATAATGGGTGATACTATCTATATGACAGGTGGAAATGGTTTGTTCTGAAAAATGTATCTATAGATGGATTCAAGAATTAAAAATGGAATAAGAAACATTTTTGCAGGATTTATCAATAAGATTGTATTGATTTTTCTTCCATTTGTCACGCGTACTGTTATAGTATATGTGTTGGGAAGTGAGTACCTTGGATTGGGAAGTTTATTCTCATCAATCTTGATGGTGCTTAATCTTTCTGAACTTGGTATTGGTAGCGCTTTGGTTTATAGCATGTATAAACCTGTGGCTGAAAAAGATATGCTGAAGATTAAAGCTCTTTTGGCTGTCTATAAAAAAATCTATGCCTATATTGGTGTTGCTATTTTAGCTATTGGTCTTTGCTTCTTGCCTTTCATACATACCATCATCAAAGGGGATGTGCCTGCCAGCATGAATTTGTATATTCTGTACATTATGTATTTGAGTAATGCATCTATCAGTTATTTTATTTTTGCTCACAAAAAGGCTCTTCTTATAGCCTATCAGCGAAGTGATGTTATTAGCAATGTAAATACTGTACTGAATATCTGTGTTTATACGGTTCAGATTATGGTCTTACTGCTTTTGAAGGACTACTATATTTATGTTGCAGTATTTATTTTTTCTACAATTACCGAAAACATCATAATCGGAAAAAAAGCACAAATACATTTCCCTTATATTGAGGCTGATGGTAGAGAATCTCGGCAGAAGACAAAAAAGTTATTATTCAGCACACCAAAGGTATTGCACTTCAAAAAGTCTGTTCGACATCGCGTAACTCACTTGACAGTATAGTGATATCGATGTTTCTGGGTTTGAATATGATAGCCATATATAGTAATTACTACTATATTATGATATCTATTCACAATATCCTTTATCAAATTCCAGATTCTATACGAGCAACGGTCGGCAATAGTGTTGCTAGTGAGAGTGTAGATAAGAATTTCCGAGATTTCAATTGCATGTATTTACTCAACATGTTTATTTGTGGATGGGCAACATGCTTTCTTTATTGTATGTTTCAGCCTTTTATGGAGCTATGGATGGGACCAAATATGATGTTTTCTCAAGTGTCTGTTGTACTTGTCTGTTTATACTTCACATTATTGAGTCTTGCTGACGTTGTAGCACTATATAAAGATGCTGCGGGTCTTTGGTGGTATGGAAGATATAGAGTTTTGATAGAGGCCATTGCTAATTTGATATTGAATTTTGTTCTTGGTTACTTTTGGGGAGTAAATGGTATTCTGTTAGCTACCATTATTACCATTATTTTAATAGGTCATGGTTATGGAGGTTGGATTGTGTTTCATTATTATTTTAAAGGCAAAAGTTTTATGACGTTTGTTATGAAGCAAGTTGGATATTTAGTTATGATTGCTGTTGCTTGCTATGTAACGGATTTTGTTTGTAGCTTTTCCCTAGAAATTCTGTGGATACGATTATTGAGTGTAGGTATTATTACACTATTTTTATCTCCGATCTTACTTCTGATTATGTATAGATTCTTTCCAGAATTCAAAGATTCAGTAGATTTTGCAAAAAATATTTTGAAAAGTTTTAAGAGATAGTTATAAATAAAAGTTTTAAGATAGCTATAGGATTGTTGAAAATTCCCCAAATCAGTTTTTGATGTAATCTTGTTATTTTTTGTTACTACATTTTTGATGTAAGATATAAACTTGTTGGGCTGAAAAAATGATTTACATAATTGAATAATGGCAATAGTTTCAATTTTGCTACCTGTGTATAATGCTGAATCGACAATTTCAGAAACGATTCAGAGTATTATTAATCAAACCTATAAAGATTGGGAACTTTATATTATTAATGATGGTTCCGTAGATAAAACAGAAGAAATAATTTTATCATTTAAAGATGATAGAATTAAGTATTTAAAGAATAATAAAAATAGAGGGCTGATTTATACTTTAAATAGAGGGCTCTCTATAGCTCAATGTAAATATATTGCTCGAATGGATGCGGATGATATATGTATGTCTACACGTTTGGAAAAGCAGGTGGCATATTTGGATTCACATCCTGAAGTTATTATATGTGGTGCTCAAATAGAGTATTTTGGCACAAAGAGTAATAAATATGTTAAATTGTCATTTCCTACTAAAGATAAAATCCTAAAAGAAATGCTCGCTTTTTCAACTTGTTTTGCTCATCCTACTGTGATGATGAGAAAAGGACATAATAGTAAAGAATAAGTTGCAATATGATTATGACTATAAAAATGCAGAGGATTATTGTATGTGGATTAATATGATTAGTTTAGGGAAATTTGCCAACTTGGATGAGGCGTTAGTTAAGTATCGTATATCAGATGCACAAGTGTCTCAACCGTATAATTTACAAACTATAAAATCTGTTATGGCTTGTAGACGGAAATATCTTGAAAGGTATTTGTCTGAAGATGAAATTAAAGATTTGTTCGAATCACCTATAAAAGTATGGACTGTTAAGAGTATTAAGCAAAAAATCAGCAATCCTAGAGTGATTGAAGCATGTTATCTATCTTTAGAGAGGTACAGTTTAGGTAGTTTACTTTATTATGTTTTCTCAGCAGATGTATTTAAATTGGGATTTGGTGCATTTGTCCGATATATGAAGAGATTTGTATTTGGAAAAAATCCAATCTATTACAATTCTAATTTGGTATGAAAAATCACATACTATTATTATTATATATAGTCTTGTTGTTTTTTTTACATTTTGGTTTTCAAATCAACGGTATCAATACAAGATATTTGGCGACAATTTTATTGCTGATTTCTTGTATTTGTGTTTCTTCAGCATTGATTAGGTTGCCAATGCTGAAAAATAGTGTATTTCAAAAGCTGTTAAACTCAACAATTATATATAATATAATTGTTTGGTTAATACCAATCTGTCTTATGACAATGGATTTTTCCATGCTTTCCGGAACAATTCGTTTTTTTATTTGCATGGTAGATATTTTTTTATTGTGGGCATTATTGCCCCGACAATATAGAGAATATCAATTAGAATTTATAGTTTATATTTATTTAATTCAGTCAGTTGTTATATTAGCAGCGTTTGTGTCGCCTTCCTTATTGGAGATTGTTAGACAATTTCAATTTGAGTCTGTAACGGAAATAACAGATCGTTATTTAAATTATGGAACCTTTAGAGGTTTAGCTCTTGCTGGAGATCAATTTTACGGCTTGACTACAAGTTTTGGACTAATTTCAATTTTTGTAATGAAATTTTATGTTGAAAGTTCTAACATTAAATGGATAGGTGTTTTTTTTGTTTTTTTTGCTGCGAATATGTTTGTGGGAAGAACAGGTTTTATTGGATTTTTTTGCAGCATTGGGATATTTGTTTTTGTCGTCTAAAAAAAAAATAAGTTTAAGTCATTATTTAAGATTTTCGTATTTACTATTTTATTAATCTCTATTTTGTATCTAGCATTGCCATCGTCATTAAAAGAAGTAATAGACGAATCTGTATTCGCTTATGCATTTCAAATATTTTATAATTATAAAGATAGTGGTTCTTTCAGTACGAGTAGCTCTGATAGAGTTGCAGAAATGTGGCAGATTTCTATTGGCTTTTTTACTTATTTGTTAGGAGATGGAAGATTTTCGAATCCGGATGGCACCTATTATGGCAAAATAGATGTAGGTTATTTGCGTCAGATTTTGTATGGTGGTATAGCTTTTTTGATATATTCAGTTGTACTTACTTGGCGTATGTTGACTAATTATAGTAAGCGATATAAGATTAGACAACATTTATTTGAATACATAGTGCTTGCTTATCTATTGGTTATTCATGCCAAAGGATTATCTTTTATGTATTGTCCAGAACATATGATGATTATTCTTTTTTATTATTTACATCTGAATAGGGAAAAATTAGCTGTTTTTCGATAGGTCCTATTTTTTTCTTTGCTAATGAGATTCTTCCTTTAAATGTCAGTTTTTCAAATGTCATATGAAACAAAAAATAGTATTTTTTACAGCAAGGGATTTGTCAAATGTTGGAGGAGGGGAGCGAATGCTTTCCTTGATTGCCAATGGACTATGTGACTCTTTTTTTCAATAACAATTTTAACTCCTTATGAAGCAGAAAGCTTCTATCCGTTTGATGAGAGAATTACCATTGAGAATCTTGGATTTAAAAATAGAAAATTAAGTGTCTTGAGGAAATTGCAATACTTTCCCCATATTAAGGAAATTACAGTGTTTCCTTCATCAAACCGATATCTGCCGTTTTATTGCATGCTCGTCTATGGCTATAATTTTGACATCAATTATTGGGAATAAAGATGATGAAAGACTAATGGCTTGGATTCATACAAGTTTTTATCATCCAACTCCTTTTTTATTTGCGTAAAATAATGTTGTCAAATCTCTATAAATTTAAAATTGTCTGCATTAATTCTATGGATATGGAGCAATATAGGAAATATGCAACAGATGTGATAAAGATTCCCAATCCTTTACCGTTTACTACAGAAATTAAATCACGATGTAATATGAAACGACTTATAGCTGTAGGACGTTTGGAAAAATGGAAAAGGTTTGATTTAATGATAAAAAGTTGTGCAAGAGTTTTATCTGAATATGATGACTGGGTGTTAGATATTTATGGTCAGGATGATGGTGAGAAAAAGCGATTAAATGCTTTGATAAAAGAAAATAATATGCAAGGGCGAATAAGACTTCATGCTCCTGTTGAAAATATACAAAGTGAATATATAAAGTCTTCTATTTTTGTTACAACTTCTAGAATTGAAGCATTTTCCCTCGTTTTGTTAGAAGCTTGTGAATCAGGGATTCCTTGTATTGCCTATGACGTACCTAGTGGACCTCGTGATATTGTGCAGAATGGCTATAATGGCTATTTAATTCAGGAGCTGAATAATGAAAGTTTTGAACTCCAATTGTCAAAACTTATGGAGTCGGAAACACTTCGTAAAAAAATGGGAAAGAATGCGATATTGAAAGCTCAAGAATTTGAATTTGCAAAAATTCTTGATTTGTGGAAACGGCAACTCTAAATGTCTACTAATAATGTTAAGTAATTTAAAAGTTCTCAAAAACGTAGTTTTGGGCTATATTTATAAGTGGCTTATAGATTGTAAAGTGTTTGTAATCCCATCTTTATCTCCTAATCCCAATATTAATAGTAAATTGATTGTATCTATGACCTCTTATGGAAGAAGAGTGGAAAAGTCGGTAGTTTACTATTCATTAGTTTCTATTTTGAGGCAAACTGTAAAGCCAGATCGTATTATTCTTTGCCTAGATGGGATAAAGTGGAATGATGAAAATTTGCCTAAAAAACTTGTAAGTTTGAAAAAAAAAAAAAAAAGGTGTTGAGTTTTTTATTTTGCGAAGATATGAGGTCTTATACAAAGTTGATTCCTTGTTTAGTTAAATATCCTAATGATAGTATTATTACTGTAGATGATGATATTCTTTATACAAGGGATACAATCAAGCGTTTAGTTGAAATAAATAGTAAAACTCCTAATGCGATATGTTGTCTGAACGGTAGTAAGCCTTTTTTAAAAGATGGATATGCCTGTAGGTACGAAACTTGGCGTCAATATAAAATAGACACGTTAGGGCAGAATTTGATATTTCCATGTGGAGTCGGTGCTGTTTTATATCCGCCTTATTCGTTAGATTCTCTTGTAATAAAGAAGGAAGAGTTCTTGACACTTTGCCCGTTAGCGGATGATGTGTGGTTTTGGTTTTGTGGGATGTTAAAGCAAACTCCCAAACATGTTATATATAAAAATCATTCAGATTATTCTTTTGATGCTTTATACCAGTATTTTCATAAAGGTTCGGCTTTAACACATACTAATAGGTTTGAACATCAAAATGACAAGCAAATTCGTGCGATTTTTGATTTTTATGGTGTGATTTTAGATAATGATGGTAATCTTTTGAGTAGGAATGAACAACGGATTAACTGTTGATTTGCTGTTGGTTAAAGCGTAGTAATAAATACAATTTTTTTATGAATATAGCAATTGTAGGCACCGGCTATGTGGGCTTAGTGTCTGGCACTTGTTTTGCAGAATTGGGTGCTAATGTAACGTGTGTAGATGTGAATACACAGAAGATAGAAAACTTGAAACGGGGGGAGATTCCTATCTATGAGCCTAATCTTGATAGCATGGTGTCACGTAATATGAAAGCTGGACGCTTACATTTTACGACAGATTTGGCATCCGTATTGGATGATGTAGAAGTAGTATTCAGTGCGGTGGGTACCCCTCCTGATGAAGATGGTAGTGCAGATTTACGTTATGTATTGGAAGTTGCAAAAACAGTAGGTCAGCACATGAATAAATATCTGGTGGTCGTAACTAAAAGTACTGTACCGGTTGGTACTGCTAAAAAGGTAAAGGCTGCAATTCAAACAGAGTTGGATAGGCGCGGTGTTCAGATTGATTTTGATGTGGCTTCTAATCCGGAATTCTTGAAAGAAGGCAATGCTATCGATGATTTTATGAAGCCTGACCGTGTAGTAGTAGGTGTAGAAAGTGAAAAGGCCAAGGAGTTGATGACCCGCCTTTACAAACCGATGTTACTGAGCAATTTTCGTGTGATATTCATGGATATCCCTTCAGCTGAAATGACTAAGTATGCGGCTAATTCAATGTTGGCAACCCGTATTAGCTTCATGAATGATATTGCGAATTTGTGCGAACTGGTGGGAGCGGATGTGAATATGGTACGCAAAGGTATTGGTACGGATAGTCGCATTGGTAGTAAGTTTCTCTATCCAGGGTGTGGATATGGAGGCTCTTGTTTCCCAAAGGATGTGAAAGCTTTAATCAAGACCGCAGCTAAAAATGGATATGATATGCGTGTGCTGAATGCTGTAGAAACTGTCAACGAAGATCAAAAGAACATTTTGTTTGAAAAATTTAAAAAGCATTTTGGCGGAAATATCAGAGGTAAGAAAGTTGCCATTTGGGGACTTGCTTTCAAACCAGAAACGGACGATATGCGTGAAGCTCCGTCTTTGACCTTGATTGATAGATTGTTGAAAGCCGGTTGCAAAGTTTGTGCATATGACCCGGTTGCTATGGGGGAGTGCAAACGTCGTATTGGCGATGTGATTTCTTATGGTAAGAATATGTATGATACCGTACTTGATGCAGATGCCATTTTTCCATGTGACAGAATGGAAAGAATTCCGTATGCCCAGTTGGGGAGTGATAAAGAAGGCAATGAAGGAAAACCCGGTACTGATAGACGGTAGGAATGTGTTCGGTGCTTCGATTTGGAAGGGATTGATTATTTGAAGATTGGATAAGGGTTATGATAGAAGGTTTAGTTTCTATAATAATGCCGTCATATAATGCTGCACGTTTTATAGGTGAAAGTATAAATTCTGTGTTGTTACAGACATATTCCCACTGGGAATTGCTGATTGCAGATGATTGTTCAAAAGACAATTCTGTGGAGGTAGCTCGCAGGTATTCCGATATAGATGAAAGAATAAAACTGTTTCCGTTGGACAAAAATGTAGGAGCGGCCGCGGCACGTAATGTGGCTATGGAACATGCGCAAGGACAATATATTGCTTTTTTGGATAGCGATGATGTGTGGGACGAACATAAACTGGAGAAGCAACTGGCTTTTATGGAACGATATTCTTATGCCTTTACATTTTCTAATTATTATGTAATGGAAGAAAATGGAGAAAAGACGGGGATTATTGTAAAAGTTCCTTCATCGTTAAGTTATCAGCAATATCTGCGAAATACGATTATTGGCTGCCTGACAGTAATAATTGATAGGAAACAGACTGGTGATTTCAAGATGCCTTTAATAAAGAGCAGCCATGATATGGCTTTGTGGTTGTTGATAATGAAACGTGGATTTAAAGCGTATGGTCTGAAAGATGTTTTGGCTGGTTATCGTTTGGTTTCCACATCCAATACTGCGAAGAAATGGAAAGCTGCGAAGGACGTTTGGCGAGTATATCGAAATAGAAAACTTGTCTGTATGGTATGCTGCCTATTGTTTTTTGTGGGTATGCAATAAATGCGGTGTGGAAGAGGATTTGAGTTATGGATATTATACGTAAAGAAACGCTTTTCTCTTGGCTATGGAGAAAAAAACTTATAAAGAGAATTTACCATTCTTTCACATTGTTGTTGTTATTCTTTACTTACTCTTGTCTCAAAGCCTATAAGGAAATGGCTTTCGGCAGTACTAATACCAATAATCCCTTTTTCTAATCTAAGGGTACAATACTATAGATGGTGTGGTTATAAGATAGCTAAACATACTTTCATCAGAATGTGCTGCTATTTGATGATATGTGTTACGACAAAATAGAAATTGGGGATAATGTGACAATTTCCTAATATTGCTCGCAGTGAAGATGGGGTAGTGGTAGGGGAGAATGTGGCGATAGGAGCCTGCAGCTTGGTGAATAAATCGGTTGTGGACAACTCTATTGTGGTTGGTATTCCTGCTAAAGAAATAAATAAGAAAGAATAGATTCTTGTAGATATAATGTTTTTTAAATTCCTTTTTGACCGAGCAGCCTCCCTTTTCGGCCTAATCTTCTTATCCCTAGTATTGCTTATTGTTGGCATTTTGATTCGTGTAAAAATGCCTGGTGGTCCTGTTATCTTCAAACAGAAAAGAGTGGGGCGGTACGGTAAATTATTTACCATGTATAAATTTCGTTCTATGATGGTCAGTCATTCCGGCAGTTCTGTTTCAGTGAAAGGGGAAAGCCGCATTACTCCTTTGGGAGCCAAATTGCGGAAATATAAGCTGGATGAATTGCCCGAACTGTGGAATGTGCTGATAGGTGACATGAGCTTTGTAGGTCCTCGCCCGGATGTGCCGGGGTATGCTGATAAACTGGAAGGAGAGGATAGGAGGATGCTTCTATTGAAGCCGGGCATTACGGGGCCTGCCAGTTTAAAATACCGAAATGAAGAAGAACTGTTGGCGGAACAAGACGATCCTCAGAAGTATAATGATGAGGTCTTGTTCCCGGATAAAGTACGGATAAACATTGAATATTTGGATAATTGGTCTTTTTGGTATGACATTAAAATCATTATTTATACAGTACTTGGAAAGGATTTATAAAATCCTTTCTTTTCTTTTTATTTCTCATTATGTGAGGAAATCGAATCATTAGAATAATCACATATATTTATGGATAAAAGAATATATCTTTGCCTCGCCCACATGAGCGGCAAGGAGATGGGTTTCATACAGGAAGCCTTCGATACGAATTGGGTGGTTCCGCTCGGTCCGAATGTGAATGCCTTTGAGCAGGATTTGGAACGCTTCGTGGGGCAGAATAAAAAGGTGGTGGCTTTGAGTGCGGGCACTGCGGCTGTACATCTGGCCCTGCTTGCTTGCGGAGTTAGTCAGGGTGACGAAGTGATAGTACAGAGCTTTACCTTTTGTGCCTCTTCCCATCCGGTGACCTACCTCGGTGCCACTCCGGTATTCGTGGATTCTGAGGCTGATACATGGAACATGGACTCGGTACTTCTGGAGCAGGCTATCAGGGATCGTGTCAACAAGACCGGCCGGAAGCCCAAAGCGATTGTTCCGGTGGCTTTGTATGGGATGCCCTACAAGATAGACCAAATCATGTCGGTGGCAGATAAATATGATATTCCGGTCATAGAGGATGCCGCCGAAGGCTTTGGAAGCAAGTTTGACGGGCAAGTTCTCGGAACTTTTGGCAAATATGGTGTGCTTTCTTTCAATGGCAACAAGATGATAACCACCAGCGGTGGCGGTGCTTTGATTTGCCCTGATGAAGAGTCCAAACGTGAGATAATGTTCTATGCTACCCAGGCCCGTGAGTCCTATCCCTACTACCAGCATGAGCGTATAGGCTATAATTATAGGATGAGTAACATTTGTGCGGGTATCGGCCGCGGTCAGATGACGGTGGTGGATGAGCACATAGCGCACCATAAGCATCTGTGCGGTCTGTATCGTAAGTTGTTGGCCGATGTGGAGGGAATCACGCTTCATGAGAATCCTTCCGGACGTTATGACAGCAACTATTGGCTGAACACGGTACTGCTTGACGGGAATCTGCATGTGAGAGGTGAGGAGGATGCCTACCGTGAGACAGTGAAAGGTGCCGTTGGTGGTGCTGCGGGTGTTACGCATGAGTCAGTGAATGCCCATACTTCTTGTGAGCCTAACCGTAATGTAGAGGCCATGCGTGTTTGCTTGGATAAAGCCGGTATCGAGAGCCGTCCCTTATGGAAGCCCATGCATCTCCAGCCGGTTTATGCGGCTAATCCTGCCTATGTGAATGGTGTCAGTGAGGGCTTGTTCAAACGTGGTCTTTGCTTGCCGAGTGGTCCTTATGTGACGGATGAGGATGTGAGATACATAGTGAATGAAATGAAGAAGAGTATACTATGAAACTACATAGTATCAATTTTTTATGAACTAATTTCAGAAAACAGCTTCAGTGGGGCTGTTTTCTTTGTTTATAGGCATATTTGAGATAGTTACCGAGAAGTCTTCCCTGACTTTGGGGGATGTCCATAATGTGATCCTCTGTGATAGAGAGTCATAGTTGTGTGTTGCCACTCTTACTTGAATAACCGTTCTTTGGTGGTGAATAATAACCAATAAACGTTTATCAATTATGGCAGTAGTAGCTTATTTAAGAGTAAGTACAGAAAAACAGTTTTTAGAGAATCAGCGCGAGGAAATTATACGCTTTGCGGAGAAGAATGGGTTGAGCATCGACAGATGGTACATGGAGACGGTCAGCGGAAAAGTGAGTAGCAAAGAGCGTAAACTGGCGGGCTTGTTGGACCGGATGAAACCGGGAGACTCCTTGATTATAACGGAGATTTCGCGGCTTAGCCGGACACTGCTGGAGATAATGACCATTCTTAACTCCTGCATCAAAAGGGGAGTGGTGCTGTACAGTACCAAAGAGGGGTATGTGTTCCAGAATGACATCAATAGCAAAGTGCTGGGATTTGCTTTTGGACTGATGGCCGAGATAGAGCGTAATCTGATTTCCATGCGCACCAAAGAAGCCTTGGAACGACGGAGGAAAGAAGGAAAACATCTGGGCAGGAAGAAAGGGGACACACCCAAAATGAAGATACTCTATGCGAACAAGAGGAAACTTGTGAGGGAGCACCAAAGAGGAGAGTCGTGTGCTGAGCTTGCCCGGCAGATGGGAGTGTCACGGACTACGATGTTCCGTTTTCTGAGACACTATTGAGCAATTCAGCTAAACGAAGGTGTCAAAGGTGGGATTCCTTTTGACACGCTTCGTGTGGGCTACTTATTCGGCTGATACTTCTTTCTTTTCCTTCCACTCTTTCCCGCGCTTGTGCAGGTTTTTCAGCTCGAATGACAGCATGATACGGAAGAAGCCTATAATCAGGAATGCAAACGAAATCATGTACACGGCGTAAAGGGCGCCTACTGCCGGTTGCCACAAGATGATGAGCGAGCAGATGACGGCAAGAATACCGAAAGCAACATACCATCCCCAGTCTCTTGTCCCGTATCTTTTGAGGTCCATGGCATAGCCTACGGATGAGAAGCCGCGGAACATCAGCCAGAAGGCGATGATGAATGGAATGACTTCCATGCTGAGCATCGGGTAGGCTTATCGGTAGAATCCCAGAATCATGTCGATGATGCCTCCAGCCAGATACCATCCCCAACTGGATACCCTTCTACGGTTACTTACTGCAAAGGATATTTCCAGCAGACCGCTGAACAACATGGAGACGCTGAACAGAATGCTCAATACCGCATACCCGCTGAGAGGGGAGAACATCAGGCTTATAGCCACTATTACATAAAGAATACCAAGAATGAGTGAAATCCACCAATTCTTTACTTCCTGCTGAAGTTCGTCAAAAATAGTTTTCATGTGAATTTAATTTTTTAAGTGATTATCATTAATTCGTCTGTAGAATAACAGTTTATCCGGAAAAAAGTTTCGGGTGAACTTTTTCTGTATGTAATTTGTTATGTATACATATAATTTGATAAAACTATGGCTACAACAAAATTTAAAGGACAACCGGTAAAGGTTATCGGTGAATTTATAAAGGTGGGCTCTGTTGCCCCCGATTTCGAATTGGTAAAAACAGATTTGTCTTCATTCTCTTTGAAGGAACTGAACGGGAAGAATGTTATTTTGAATATTTTCCCCAGCCTTGACACTGGTGTGTGCGCTACTTCTGTACGTAAGTTCAACAAACTGGCTGCCGGCCTGCCCGATACGGTAGTGTTGGCAATCTCCAAGGATTTGCCTTTTGCACATGCACGTTTCTGTACAACGGAGGGTATTGAGAATGTGATTCCTTTGTCTGATTTCCGTTTTTCCGATTTTGATGAAAACTACGGGGTACGCATGGCCGACGGACCGCTTGCAGGTCTACTGGCGCGTTCGGTAGTGGTTATCGGCAAGGATGGTAAGATTGCCTATACGGAATTGGTACCTGAAATTACGCAAGAACCTGACTATGATAAAGCTATTGCAGCTGTAAAGTAGAAAGTTTGGATTTGGGATAAGCAATAAAAAGCGGTGGACAGAATTTATCATGCTGTCCACCGCTTTTTTATTATCATACCGTTTTCTTTTTTATTTTCTTCATGCCTTTATAGATGAAGAATGCCACGATGAGTACGCCGATGCCGATAAATACATAACCTATCTCATGGCTGTATTCCGTTACTTTGGCAAGCAGCTGTTCCTCGTTCTCGATGCCGGGTACTGTGGACAAGTAATAGCCGATAAAAGCCAGGATGGAATTCCAAAGGCCTGCACCCAAGGTGGTGTACAGCAAGAAAGTTCCCAGCTTCATGCGTGCCAGACCGGCAGGGATGGATATCAACTGGCGAACAGCAGGTATCAGGCGGCCGACAAAGGTTGATACGGCTCCATGCTTGTCAAAGTATTCCTCCGCATGCTGCACTTTGGCTTCGTCGATGAGGCACATGTGCCCGAAACGGCTGTTGGCAAACTTGTAAATGATGGGGCGTCCCAGCCATTTTGCCAGATAGTAGTTTATCAAGGCTCCGATATTTGCCCCTATGGTTGCAAACAATACCACCAGATATATATTCATGTTGTCATTGTTGGCGGCTTTCCAAGCGGCAGGAGGGACTACAACTTCCGAAGGGAAGGGGATAAACGAACTTTCAATGGCCATCAATAAAGTGATGGTCCAGTAATTGAGGTGGTCGAGACACCATTGGATAAAGGCTACTGATTCCATTTGCTAGATTAGTGGTATATAATTACTGTTATTGTAATGCATTGAAAATATTCTTCATCACTAGGGCCAGCTCTTCCTGGTTATCTTCTTGTAGTATCTGTTGCAATTTGTCCAACTCTTCCAGCCTGAACGGATGTTCGCACAGCTGGTTGTACTTCATGAAGTTCTCCTTGTCTTTGAGCAGCATATACAGAGAGGTCAGCCTTTCGTTGATACCTTCAAAGTCCGGCTCCATCTCTTTGACATGTTCAAAGGCCAGCTTGGCATAGCTCAGTTGTCCTATCTCCATGCTACACATGCCTATTTCGTGCCAGGTATCCGCATAGGGGGCATACTCTAAGGCTTTGGCCCATTTTTTCACACCTTTCTCATACTCACCTTCTTCCATGTAGATGCGCCCTTCAATCAGGTACGGGTCTATCTCTTCGGGTGCCAGGTCGTATGCTTTTTTACAATACTGGTGTGCTTTGCGTTTCTTTCCCATCTTGTGCAGGCATAGGGCTGCATTGGCATAAAGAGAAGGCAAGGCGAAGTCATGGCTGTCTTCGGCCGTTATGGCTTTTTCCAGATAGTCGTATCCTTCTTTCCACTCTCCTTTGGAGGTTTTGTTCAGGCCGATGAAGGTGTTGATGAAACTGTGGGAGACGAGATGGAACTTTTCGGCTTGCAGGTAGTTCTCCATGGCACTTTCCTCATTTCCCAATTGGAAGAAGGAATGTCCTTTCATCAGGTAGGCATCGGCAAACTCGTCATCGGCCACCGTGGCATAGTCGCATGCTTCGATTGCTTTGTCGAACATCTGCTGGTCAAAGTAGCAACGGGCCAGTCCAAACCAGTAAGGAGCCGAATACGGATTCTTGTCAATCAGCTTATTGAAGAAGAAGGTGGCTTTTTCAAACAGTCCCTGGGCATAGTAACAATCGCCGGTGACGGCAAGGTAGGCTTCTTCTTCGGCATATTTTTCGAGTCCGCGCGTCAGCCATGTCAATGCTTTTTCCGGGAATCCCATGTCGATGTACATATAGGATACATCAACGATATTGGCCAGGTCGTCCTTATCGTCTATGCTGTCGAGTATCGCTTCTGCTTCTTCTTCTTTGCCTTCGCCCAACAGTAGGTTGGCTTTCAGCACTTTCACTTCGGAAGATTCTTCGGCAATCCGTTCCAATATATCTTTGGCTTGCTCTTTATGCTGGGTGTCGAGGAACAAGTATGCCTGTTCCACCAGCAGAGCCGTATTATCCGGATGTATTCCCAAGCCATACTCTACGACCTCGGTAGCCATGGCATATTTATGATGCACGGCATACCAGTCTGCGAGGTCGGCTAAGTCGTCTGCGTCCAGATAGATGGTTCTGTTCTCTGCTTTGGCTGCTTCATATTGTTCTGCCATTTCTTGCAGTTCTTTGTCTCTTCCGGACAGCAGGTTTTTTTTACTCATATTCTTATTTATTGATTTTACCCCAAACGTCTTTCAGACCTACAGTACGGTTGAATACCATTTTTTCTGGCGTAGAATCTTTGTCAACATTAAAATAACCGATACGTTGGAACTGCAGGTAGGAGAGGGGCTGCATGCCGGCAGCGTACTTCTCGATGTAGCAGCAGGGCAGCACATTCAGGGAGTCGGGGTTGATCATTTCTTTCATGGCTGTCAGTGCGTCGCAGTTCTTCGCTTCGCGGATGGCGGCAAGCTCGTCGCGCGGGTTCTCCACTTTCCACAGACGGTCGTAGAGACGCACTTCTGCTTCGAGGCAGTGGGCACAACTTACCCAGTGGATGGTGCCTTTCACCTTACGGTTGGCTCCGGGCAGACCGCTCTTGGTATCGGGGTCGTATTCGCAATATACTTCGGTGATTTCACCGGCGTCGTTCTTCTTGCAGCCGGTGCATTTCACGATGTACGCGTTCTTCAGACGTACCTCTTGTCCTGGTGTCATGCGGAAGTATTTTTTCGGAGCATCTTCCATGAAGTCGTCGCGCTCCATCCAGAGTTCGCGGCTAAACTCGATGACGTGGTTGCCTTCTTCGGGATGTTCGGGGTTGTTGACGGCTTCCATCTCTTCCACTTGCCCTTCGGGATAGTTAGTGATGATAAGCTTCACCGGATTCAGTACGGCGGATACGCGGGTGGCGCGGTCGTTCAAGTCCTCGCGCACGGCGCTTTCCAGCAGGGCGAATTCATTAAGCGCATCGTAGGTTGTATAGCCAATCTTGTCGATGAACTTATGGATGGACTCCGGAGAGTAACCGCGACGGCGAAAACCGCAGATGGTCGGCATACGGGGATCGTCCCAACCGTTCACCAAGCCTTCCTTGACCAGCGTCAGCAGGTTGCGCTTGCTCATCAGCGTATAGCTGAGGTTCAGTTTGTTGAACTCATACTGATGGGGGCGGTTATCATCGAGGTCTTTGCCTTCCTTCACCCAGTCCACGAAGAGGTCGTAGAGCGGACGGTGGGGCACAAACTCCAGTGTGCAGAGCGAGTGTGTCACGCCTTCGAAGAAGTCGCTTTGTCCGTGGGCGAAGTCGTACATCGGATAAGCCTTCCAAGTGGTACCCGTGCGATGGTGCGGATGCTTCACTACACGGTAGATGATGGGGTCGCGGAAGTGCATATTGGGGCTTGCCATGTCTATCTTGGCACGGAGCACCATGGCACCTTCCTCAATCTCGCCGCTGTTCATCTTCTGGAACAAATCCAGTGTTTCTTCGATAGGACGGTTGCGGTAGGGACTTTCCACACCGGGCTGGGTGGGAGTTCCTTTCTGGGCGGCAATCTGCTCGGAAGTCTGTTCGTCGATGTATGCCTTGCCCTCTTGATGAGGCGGATAGCGAAGTCCCACAATTGCTGGAAATAGTCGGAAGCGTAATATTCGTTACCCCATTTGTAGCCCAGCCACTGGATGTCTTCCTTGATGGCTTCTACATATTCCACATCTTCCTTGGTGGGGTTGGTGTCATCGAAACGCAGGTTGCAGACACCGCCGTGTGCGGCGGCAATACCGAAATCAAGGCAGATGGCCTTGGCGTGTCCGATGTGGAGGTAACCGTTCGGTTCGGGCGGGAAGCGTGTTTGTACTTTTCCCCCGTTTTTACCTTCTTTCAAATCGTTTTCTACTATTTGCTCAATGAAGTTCAAGCTCTTTTTTTCGCTTGTTTCTTCGCTCTTTATTTCTGCCATAATGTTACTATTTTCGTATCGTGGGGACAAAGATAGGGTAAAAAAATGAAGAATGAAGAATGAAGAATGAAGATTTATTCGTTATGTACCGGGATATATCCGCTCTCTTTGATGATTTTCTGTCCTGCGGCAGACAAAATGAAATCGAGCAGAGGGGCTATGACCGAAGCGTTTTTCCGGTTATAATAATAGTATAGCGGGCGTACTATCGGATAAGTCTTATTGATGGCATTCTCCAGCGTGGGAGCGGCATAATGCTGCCCGTCGTATGAAACGGCGAGCGTCTTGATACGCGGCGATACATAGGCTAGACCCACATATCCGATGGCTCCGCGAGTTTGGCTGACGGATTGGATAATGGCTCCCGTGGCAGGCATGGAGAGACTGCTGCTCATGTAGTTCTTGTTTTTCAGTACGCTTTCCTTGAAGAACTCGTAGGTACCGGAGGAAGTCTCGCGGGAGTAGACTACGATTTTGCGGTCGTCTCCGCCCACTTGCTGCCAGTTGGTGACTTTGCCCCGGAAGATATCTTCCAGTTGTTGGCGGGTCAGTTGTTTCACTGGGTTGGAGGGGTGAACCACTACGGCAAGGGCGTCGTAGGCGATGGGAACTTCTGCCAAGTCTTCTCCGGCAGCTTTGACTTTCATCTTTTCGCTGAACTTGATGGCGCGTGAAGCCATGGCGATGTCCGTGGTTTGGTCCAGCAGGGCTGAAATACCGACACCGGTTCCGCCGCCGGTCACGGTGACACGGGCAGAGGGGTTTAGGGTCATAAAGCGTTCGGCGGTCTGCTGCGCTATGGGGAGCACGGTGTCGCTGCCTTTGATGCGTTGCGCCTGCATGCCAGTGGTGGCAGCTGCCAGGGCGAGGAGTAGGAGTAATTTTCTTGTCTTCATAAACACATGGTGCAAATAGGGTAAACACATGATGCAAATTAAGGCAATGGATATTACAAATGTGTTACATGGAATGTGCTTTGAGTCGTTGTAATAGTTTTGTAACACCTTTGAAACATTTCTTTCAAACGTTAGTCACACTGCCTTAACATCCGGCCCGTTCCTTTGCATACAGAAATCAATAGGCAACATGAAAAAAGATTTTTGAGAAGATTGTAGAAGGTATACTGGCTTGTAGCGGCTTTGTGACGAGCCTTACCATCGTACTTATCGTCGTGTTCCTCTTTTCCGAAGCGCTAGGCTTGTTCAGCAGCAAGGTGATAGAAGAAGGGTATGTATTGGCCTTGAATAAGGAGAACCGGGTGGGCGAACTGACTCCGGCACAGATAAAGAATGTCTTTGATGAAGAGCTGACAAACTGGAACGAAGTGGGAGGGGAGGACCTTCCTATCCGCCTTTTCCGTTTGGAGGACATCACACTGTATTATACGGAAGAGCAGTTGGGCGCTTCCTACGAAAATGCAGGTGCCTGCATTACGGAGCTGGTGGAGCGTACGCCTGGCATTATAGCCTTTGTACCGCAGCAGTTCATTGTCCGTCCGGATTCGGTGCATCTGCTGAAAGACAACACCATTTCGGTGAAGGACGTCTTTGCCGGTGCCGAATGGTTTCCCACGGCAACACCTGCTGCGCAGTTCGGCTTTTTGCCGCTCATTACGGGGACGCTGTGGGTCAGTCTGTTTGCCATCCTCTTTGCATTGCCGTTTGGTCTGTCGGTGGCAATCTATATGTCGGAGGTAGCCAATTCCCGGGTAAGGAATCTGCTGAAGCCCATCATTGAGTTGCTGAGTGGCATACCGTCGGTGGTCTACGGCTTTTTCGGCTTGATTGTCATTGTGCCGTTTTTGCAGCAGGTGTTCAACTTGCCGGTAGGCGAGAGCGGGCTGGCGGGCAGCATTGTGCTTGCCATTATGGCGTTGCCCACCATCATTACGGTGACGGAAGATGCGATGAGAAATTGCCCTCGTGCCATGCGCGAAGCCAGTCTGGCGCTGGGAGCGTCGCAATGGCAGACTATATATAAGGTGGTGATTCCTTACTCCATTTCGGGCATCACCTCCGGAGTGGTGTTGGGCATCGGCCGTGCGGTGGGCGAGACGATGGCTGTGCTGATGGTGACGGGCAACGCCGCCGTCATTCCCCATACCATCCTGGAACCGCTGCGCACCATTCCGGCAACGATTGCCGCCGAACTAGGCGAAGCGCCTGCCGGCGGAGCTCACTACGAAGCATTGTTCCTGCTGGGTGTCGTGCTGTTCTTCATCAGTTTATTGATAAACTTCACGGTGGAAGCAGTTTCGCCAAGACGAAAATAAAAGAAGGTAGATATGGTCAATAGAAAGCATCTTTCGCAAAACGTGGCATTCGGCTTGTTCCGTCTGTTGAGCCTAAGTGTGGTGGGGATTCTTTTTGCAATCCTCGGCTTCATTATATATAAAGGTATAGGAGTTATCGATTGGGAGTTCCTCACTACGGCTCCTACCAACGGTATGACTGCCGGTGGAATCCTTCCTGCCATTGTAGGTACGTTCTGCTTGATGGCGGGCAGTGCTTTATTTGCCTTTCCGGTGGGAGTGATGAGCGGTATTTATATGAATGAGTATGTGCCGAAAGGCTGGGTGGTACGCTTCATACGGATGATGACGAATAATCTGAGCGGCATCCCTTCTATCGTGTTCGGTCTGTTTGGCATGGCGCTGTTTGTCAACTATATGGATTTTGGAGACAGCATCCTGGCAGGTTCGTTGACGCTGGGTCTGCTAAGTCTGCCTTTGGTTATCCGCACCACGGAAGAAGCGCTGAAAGCCATCCCCGACAGCATGCGCGAGGGAAGCCGCGCGTTGGGAGCTACCAAGCTTCAGACCATCTGGCATGTCATCCTGCCGATGGGGATACCCAATATCATCACCGGACTGATTCTGGCGCTGGGGCGTGTTTCGGGCGAGACGGCACCCATCCTTTTCACCTGTGCCGCCTACTTCCTGCCACAGCTGCCTACAAGTATCTTCGACCAGTGCATGGCGCTTCCTTATCACCTCTACGTCATCTCTACCAGCGGCACCGATATGGAAGCGCAGCTTCCCATTGCTTATGGCACAGCATTGGTGCTGATACTGATTATCCTCCTGGTGAATCTGTTGGCAAACGCCCTGCGGAAATACTTTGAGAAGAAGATTAAGACGAATTGAAAACATATACAATAGGTATGAAGAACAAGATAGAAACCCGTGACGTGAACTTCTGGTATGGCGATTTCCATGCCCTGAAAGGCATCAGCATGGACATTGAGGAGAAGTCTGTGATAGCCTTCATCGGTCCCTCGGGCTGTGGAAAGTCTACCTTCCTGCGCCTGCTAAACCGCATGAATGATTTGATTCCCGACACCCGTCTGACCGGCGAGATACGCATTGACGGACAAGACATCTATGGAAAAGGAGTGCAAGTGGATGAACTCCGCAAGAACGTGGGCATGGTGTTCCAGCGCCCCAATCCTTTCCCAAAAAGCATCTTCGAGAACGTTGCCTACGGACTCCGTGTAAATGGCATCACCGATAACGCTTTCATCCGTCAGCGGGTGGAAGAAACCCTGAAAGGCGCCGCCCTTTGGGACGAGGTGAAGGACAAGCTGAAAGTCTCTGCCTACGCCCTCTCCGGCGGTCAGCAGCAACGTCTCTGCATAGCCCGTGCCATGGCGGTGTCTCCTTCAGTCCTGCTGATGGATGAGCCGGCATCCGCCCTCGACCCCATCTCCACTGCCAAGGTGGAAGAGCTTATCCACGAGTTGAAGAAGCAGTACACTATCGTCATCGTCACCCACAACATGCAACAGGCAGCGCGTGTCAGTGATAATACGGCTTTCTTCTATATGGGGCGGATGGTGGAGTTTGGAGATACCCGGAAGATATTTACGAATCCCGACAAGGTGGAAACGCAGAACTACATCACGGGACGCTTCGGGTAGCGGATTGTTCCATACAAGCAAAAATAAGTTGTACAAAAAAGTAATCTTAAAATAGAAACATTATGGTGAAGTTTATCGAATCTGAACTCGTCTTGCTGAAAAAAAGGAAATAGACGAAATGTGGACCCTGGTATATAATCAGCTCGACCGTGCAGGTGATGCCGTGCTTACGCTGGACCGGGAGCTAGCTCAGCAGGTATTGGTGCGCGAACGTCGCGTCAATGCTTTCGAACTGAAAATAGACAGCGACGTGGAGGACATCATTGCCCTTTACAACCCCGTTGCCATCGACCTGCGCTTTGTGCTTGCCATGCTCAAAATCAATACGAACCTGGAGCGTCTGGGCGACTTTGCAGAGGGCATTGCCCGCTTTGCCCTCAACTGCCACGAACCGGCATTGGACACTGAGCTGGTCAAGCAACTCCGTCTTGAAGAGATGATAGCCCAGGTGCTCTCCATGCTCGAGCTTGCCAAGCAGGCACTTCAGGAGGAGAGCCAAGAATTGGCTACCGCTGTGTTTGCAAAGGACAATATGCTGGACGAAATCAATGCGGAGGCCACTGCCATTCTTGCCGACTACATCAGCCGGCATCCGGAGAGTGCACTCTCTTGTCTGAACCTGGTGAGCGTGTTCCGCAAGTTGGAGCGTTCCGGTGACCATATCACGAATATTGCCGAAGAAATAGTGTTCTTTATCGACGCAAAAGTGTTAAAACATAGCGGGCGGACAGATGAACACTACTTAAATGATAAGAAATAAACAAAATTTTAGGATAATTTCAGTGTTTCATGGAAAATAGCCTTATATTTGTCCATTGAAAACGATTGCAGGTGTAGAAAAGTGCTTTGAAATGATAATAAACTTAAATGTTTTTTTCAAAAAGATGTTATAAGACATGTTTTTTAATTTGGTTAGTATCACGAAAAGCGCCTATATTTGCATCGTTATCCTGAAAACAATCTTTTTACCTTAAAAAAAAACTAATACCTATTGAAAACTGAAAAAGGAGGCTTTGTGAAAAGCTTCCTTTTTTTGTACCTATACGAAGGGCTTTTTGTATCTTTGCGCATATTAATAATAAATCGTGTATAACCTAAAAGTATATAGAACCATGTTTTCCGGAATAGTAGAAGAATGTGCCACATTGGTGGCGATGGTCAAAGACCAGGAGAATGTACATTTTACTTTCAAGTGTTCATTCGTCAGTGAATTAAAAATAGACCAAAGTGTGTCTCACAATGGTGTTTGCCTGACGGTAGTCAGTCTGACAGATGATACCTATACCGTGACGGCCATGAAGGAAACGCTGGACCGTTCCAATCTTGGCTTGTTGCAGGTGGGAGATGAAGTGAATGTGGAGCGTAGTATGATGATGAACGGCCGGCTGGATGGCCATATCGTTCAAGGACATGTGGACCAGACTGCCACTTGCATCGATATAAAGGATGCGGAAGGAAGCTATTACTTTACTTTCCGGTATGCTTTTGACAAGGAGATGGCAAAGCGCGGCTACATCACGGTAGACAAAGGCTCGGTAACGGTCAATGGTGTCAGCCTGACCGTGTGCAATCCCACCGACGATACTTTCCAGGTGGCCATTATTCCTTACACCTTTGAGCATACCAATTTCCATGCTTTCAAAGTGGGCAGTGTGGTGAATCTGGAGTTCGATATCATTGGTAAGTACATCAGCCGCATGATACAATATAAATAAGGTAACGGCACTATGGACGATTTCCTGCAATTAGTGGCATCCCGTCAGAGTGACCGTGCCTATGATATGACTCGTGCCGTGGAGCCTGAGAAATATCGGTGATTTACTTTTTAGACACAGATGACGCAGATGACGCGGATTTTTTTAATATTCCAATCCGCGTCATCCGCGTCTAAAAAATAATCAAAAAGAAAGCAGATACGGAGTTTCCGGAAAGACTTCCGCGTGCTTACAAATCCTTCAGCAGCACCTTGCTTGCATTCTTGTAGTATTCCTCCCGTGCCTTCAGCAATGCTCCCCATTGGTTGTTGAATTCATTTTCCTTATCAATTTTGAAATCTTCTGAGCCGTGCGTGTCCAGTTTGTCCAGTAGGAGGGCCACATTCATTTTGTTGATATCCATGGAAGGCTGGTAAGCGATGTCTTCACTCTTTTCATCGGTCACCACTTCATGTAGGAGGTTGATTTCCTGCAATTCATAAAGGGTTTCGTGTGTCAGCCGGATGGGAATCTGGCACTCTTCGGATATCTCTTCGGCTGTATAGGGCTGGACGTCTTGTTCAAAGCGCTTGGCTATGAGAGACATTATCAGGATGGAGATAAAATCGCGGTAGCGCCGGCTGATATTGCGCGCATCCTTGTCGAAGCTGAAGTTCCGGATATTCTGTCCGGCGTAGGTCAGTTCGGCACCGAATAGGCAGATGGTCCAGGATACCTGCAACCATAGCAGAAACATCGGAAGGGCGGCAAAACTACCATAGATGGCATTGTAACGGGAAACCCACAACTGGCTGCTGATGTAAAGGAATTGGAATGCCTGGTGTGCCGTACCTGCCAGAATACCGGATATGAGTGCGTGTTTCAGCTTGACCTTTGTATTCGGCATAAAGACGTACAGTGCTGTAAACATGAACCAGGTCAGCACGAAGGGGATGAGGCGCACCATAAACTTGCCGACGGGAGCCAGCAGGGTAAAGTCTTCGAGGTTCTTCACCATCGTACTCATGAAGATGGAAAGACCACCGGACACCACCAGCAGAATGGGCATCAGCAGAAGCATAGAGAAGTAATCCGTTATTTTGCGGTACATGCTGCGCGCCTTTTTCACCTGCCAGATGCGGTTGAAGGTGATTTCCATATTGTTGATTAGATTCAGGACTGTCCACAGCAACATAATCAGACCCACTCCGATGAATATTCCACTCTTGGTCTGAGACAAATACGAATTCACGAATTGCAGGATGACTTCCGTGGTTTCCGTAGGACCGCCGAAACCGTTGACAATCTGGCTTTCCATCAGATTATCGAATCCGAAACCGCGGGCTATGGCAAACAAAATGGCAAGAATAGGCACGATGGCAAGCAACGTACTGTAAGTCAGCGCCGAGGCTTTGTTTACTATCCGGTCTTTGGTGAAGCGGTTGATGCAAAGATAAATCGTCTTGATGATATTGTATACGGAAAAGGTCGTTCGCGTGACTTCATCTTCCGTAATACGCCAGATGTCGTAGGTGAGGAATTTCCAAAGGGCAGCAATACGCTTGTTCATGCTATTATCTCGATTATCCATTGTCAATAAAAAAGCAGTCAGTCTGTAAGCCGGGTTCTGTTCTTCTGTTTCTGAAAAAGCCTAATTAGGAATTATCCATTCTTCATTATCCATTCTCCATTAAAGAAGTGTCTGTCATTTATCTGAGCCGCATGTCACCATACAAGCTTTAGCGGTCTACCCTCCGACATGGAGCGAGCAACTCTCATAACGTCGGTTTACATGACCTTACAACTCCCAAGACGCACAGCCCTTGTGTCGCCACAAGACTGGTAGGCTCTTACCCCACCTTCTCACCCTTACCGTAGCCCAAGGGCGACGGCGGTTATTTTCTTCTACGTTACTCTACCCTCACGGACAGCTTTCTGTTAGGAAGTGGGACGCTCTGTGTTGCCCGGACTTTCCTCATACGCACGAGGCGCAAGCGACAGACCGACCAACTGCTTTATAGGGTACAAAGATACGGAATATTAATGAAGAATGAAGAATGAAGGATGAAGAATTTGTTGTGCAGTGTGCGGATGCAGTACGGATGAATCCTTCATTCTTCATTCTTTACCCTTAATTATCTTAAAAACATGTATCTATTTCGGAATAAATTCGTAGCTTTGCTATTAGTAATAACCCCCAAATCCTTTTGGCCAATGAAAAAGTTATCCTCTCTTTTTTCTTTATTTCTGTTAATCCCGCTTTTTGCTGTTGCTTCGGAAGTGGGTGACCGTACAATACCTGCAGAAGTGGCGCAACTCGCTGACAGTTTGAAACAAAAGTTTGCACCGGACAAGCGCGTGGCTTTGTTCGATGTGGATTACTCTTTCTCCGGAAAGAATGTGATGTTGCGTGGTGTCACCACTTCGGCAGAGGCAAAGACGGCTTTGCTGGATGGTTTGGCAAAGAAAGGATATGCGGTGATGGATTGTCTGCAAGTGCTTCCGGATGAGGCCGGACTTGAAGGCAAGACGTATGGCATTGTCAATGTGTCTGTGTGCAATCTTCGGGTAGCCCCGGATTTCTCTTCAGAAATGATGACGCAAGGCTTGATGGGTATGCCGGTGCGGGTGTTGCAGCGCGACGGCTGGTACCGTATCCAGACACCGGACAACTACATTGCATGGGTACACCGAGTAGGCATACATCCCGTCACGCGGGAAGAGCTGACCGCTTGGAGCAATGCAGAGAAAATAGTGGTGACTTCGCATTATGGCTTTGTCTACTCACAGCCCAGCCAGGCATCGCAGACCGTCTCTGATGTTGCTGCAGGAAACCGCCTGAAGTGGGAGGGGACAAAAGGTGCCTTTTATAAGGTGGCTTATCCCGACGGCCGTCAGGGATATATCTCCAAATCCATCTCCATGCCTGAGAAGAAATGGCGTGCCACCTTGAAGCAGGATGCCGCCAGCATTATAGCCACGGCGCATAGCATGATGGGCATCCCTTATCTTTGGGCTGGCACTTCCTCCAAAGGGGTGGATTGTAGCGGCTTCATGCGCACCGTTCTTTTCATGCACGACATCATCATTCCGCGGGATGCTTCCCAGCAGGCATACGTGGGCGAGCATATCGATATCGCTCCTGATTTCAGTAACCTCCAGCCGGGCGATTTGATTTTCTTCGGGCGCAAGGCGACGCCGGAACGCAAGGAACGTGTGGTACATGTCGGCATGTATATCGGCAACAAGCGTTTCATCCATTCGCAAGGCGATGTGCGCGTCAATAGCTTCAGTCCCGACGACGAGCTGTTCGATGAATACAACCTCGGTAGACTGTTGTTCGCTACGCGCGTGTTACCTTATATAAATAAGGAGGCGTCGCTCAATACAACGGAAACGAATCCATTTTATTCAATGTAATAATGTGCTAATGTGCCAATATGCCAATGACCTGCGGCGTGACGGTGCAAACATAACGTAGCATATACATAGCGCAGCCCATTGGCACATTAGCCCATTAGCATATTGGCACATTTAATACACACACAATTATGTCAAACAGAAGAGATTTCCTGAAAACCGCCGCTTTTGCCGCACTCGGCTCAGGCATGGCAATCAATCATGTATTTGCCGGAGGAAATGACGCTCCTTCCTTGTTCAACGTGAACAGTAGGGCAGGTGTAACCCCCAAAATGAAACTGCGTTTCTTCCCCTATGAACTGAAATTGCGCCATGTCTTTACAGTGGCCACCTACTCGCGTACTACCACTCCCGACGTTCAAGTCGAGATAGAATATGATGGCATTATCGGTTATGGTGAAGCCTCCATGCCCCCGTACCTGCAACACGAACTAGGCACGATGGACAGTGTACTGGCTTTTCTGAAGAAGGTGCAGGATGTTATCGGCCAATTCTCAGACCCCTTTCAGCTGGAAGATATACTGGCTTATATAGACAGCCTCTCGGCAGGGGATTCCGCTGCTAAAACTGCTGTGGACATCGCCTTGCACGACCTTGTGGGCAAACTGTTGCAAGCCCCTTGGTATAAGATATGGGGGTTGGACAAGGAAAAAGACTCCCTCTACAACTTTCACCATCGGTATTGATACGGCCGACGTGGTGCGTGAAAAGACGAAAGAGTGTGCCGACCAGTTCAATATCCTTAAAGTGAAGCTGGGGCGGGAGAACGACAAGGAAATGATAGAGACCATCCGTTCGGTGACGGACCTTCCGATTGCCATTGATGCCAACCAGGGTTGGAAGGACAAACATCATGCGCTCGATATGATACATTGGCTGCACGAAAAAGGAATTGTCATGATAGAGCAACCGATGCCCAAGGAACAACTGGACGATATTGCATGGGTCACCCAGCAAAGCCCGTTGCCCATATTTGCCGATGAGTCCATTCAGCGTCTGAAGGATGTGGCAGGCTTGAAGGGTGCCTTTACGGGCATCAACATCAAGCTGATGAAGTGTACCGGCATGCGCGAAGCCTGGAAGATGGTGACTTTGGCACGTGCATTGGACATGAAAGTGATGGTAGGATGTATGACCGAGACCTCTTGTGCCATTACCGCTGCCTCCCAATTCTCTCCGGCAGTGGACTTTGCCGACTTGGACGGTAGTCTGCTGATTGCGAACGACCGTTTCAAGGGTATGGAGGTTGTGAAAGGTAAGATAACGTTGCCCGATTTACCGGGTATTGGAGTGGTGAAGTTATGAGAAAGCTATTGTATACCGTCGCTCTGTTTGTGATGGCTTCTGCATGCAGCACGAAGCCCGAGAGCAAGCCCTATAATTGGGAGGACGACCTGTACCAACGTCTGCTTACGGATTTCTGTATGACGGAATCCCAGGTGAAGGACTATATCCGCAAGTATATTCCCGACGTGACCGATGAGCAGATGCGCCAGTGGGAAGCCTCCAAAGCTTTGGAGTGCATGATGCTGGATGGAGAGAAACGCTATTTCCGCAATGCCGGACCTAATCTGTTTCGTGTGGACTCCACTTGCTATGACATCAAGATAGCCAAGGAAGGCACTTCGCCGAGTGGCAGCGAGAAAGTGAATATGGAGAACCTGCCCGAAATCATTTCTGCTGTGAAGAAAGAGGGCAAGGCCATTGTTGCGCCGAAGCGCATGCGCGTCACCTACACGTTGACCGTAGATACCAATGCCGTGCCTGCCGGGAAAATCATCCGTTGCTGGTTACCCTATCCCCGTCAGGACCAGGCCCGGCAGCAGGATGTCAAGTTCATTTCGGCCAGCGAACCGCAATACACCTTTTCGTCGCCCGAGTGCCGTCACAGTACATTGTACATGGAGAAACGTGCTGTCGAAGGCGAACCGACCGTATTCTCCGAAACCTTTGAGTTTACCGCCAACGGCGAATGGCATAATCTGAAGCCGGAAGATGTGCAGCCCTATGATACGACGACCGCCCTTTATAAGGAATATACTGCCGAGCGTGAGAAGCATATCGTCTTTTCCCCGCGCTTGCGCGAACTTGCTGCCAAATTGACAGCCGGTGAAAACAACCCCTACCTGAAAGCCAAACGTATCTTCCGTTGGGTGAATGACAACTTCCCGTGGGCTTCTGCACGCGAATATTCCACCATTGAGAATATCCCGGAATATGTGTTGGACAACCGTCACGGAGACTGTGGCCAAGTCAGCCTGCTGTTCATTACGCTTTGCCGCATCAGTGGTATTCCCGCACATTTCCAGAGCGGCTTCATGATGCATCCCCGTGCATGGAATCTGCACGATTGGGCAGAAGTCTACTTCGAGGGTGTGGGTTGGGTGCCTGTCGACCAGTCATTCGGCATTCCTGCCTTTGCCCGCAATGCCGACGAAGAATATTTCTTCCTGGGTGGTATAGACTCTTGGCGCATGATTGTGAACACTGATTACGGCATGACGCTACAGCCCGAAAAGCAGTATCCCCGCAGCGAGACCGTCGACTTCCAGCGTGGCGAGGTGGAGTGGGAGGGAGGTAACCTCTACTTCCCGCAGTGGGACTACCACATGGACATTGATTACTTGAATTATTAAGGTGCTATCTACCCTCTAAAAACAGATGATGCGTTCAGCCCGAACACATCATCTGTTTGGTATAAACGCATCATCTGTTTACCCCAAATGCATCATCCGTTTCGGCCGCAACGGGTGATGCGTCTTTTTATGCCCTATCTGTCAGTTCTTTAACAGTCAGCAATCGTACATAAATGCTAATTTGTCAGTCTTTGCCGTTAACCGCTGTTAAGCCCTAAATATCCTCTGTTAAAAGAGAACAAAAAAGAGTGACAAGCGGAATAACTGAACGTTTTTTGTCGTTATTTTAACGTCGTAATGTTAAACGAAACTTGAATATTAACAATTTAAAGAATAGGAAGAATAGTATGAAACAGACAACAAAAAACATCCTTGGAGTTGCGGCTATCGTGCTCCTGAGCTCTGGAGTGGCTGGATTGACCACTTATAAGATGCTGAATAAGGAAAAGCCTGCCGCATTCAGCGAGTTGTTCCAACAGAACCCCAATAATCTGCTACCGGCGGCTTTCCATGCAACGGATGCCCAGCCTGTGGATTTGACACAAGCAGCGGAGAGTTCGCTCCATGCTGTAGTGCATATACGTGCCACTCAGTTGAGTAAGACCCAGACGGTGCAAGAACAGCCGGATATTTTTGACTTCTTCTTTGGAGACGGTCGTGGACGCCAGCGCCAGATACAGACCCAGCCGCGTGTAGGTTTCGGTTCGGGTGTCATCATCTCCAAAGACGGATATATTGTGACGAACAATCACGTGGTGGAAGGTGCTGATGAAATCACTGTGAAACTGAATGACGACCGTGAGCTGAAAGGACGCATCATCGGTACTGACCCCAGCACGGACTTGGCATTGATTAAGATTGAAGGGGATGACTTCCCGACAATTCCGGTTGGTGACTCCGACCAGTTGAAGGTGGGAGAATGGGTATTGGCAGTAGGTAATCCGTTCAACCTGAACTCTACCGTAACAGCTGGTATTCGTCAGTGCAAAAGCCCGTTCCATTGGCTCTTCTGCCTCCAATGGACAAGCTGCAAACATCCAGTCTTTCATTCAGACGGATGCTGCCATCAACCAAGGTAATAGTGGTGGTGCGTTGGTGAATGCCAAAGGCGAGCTGGTTGGTATCAATGCCATGCTTTACTCACCCACGGGTGCTTATTCCGGCTATGGTTTTGCCATCCCTACCAGCATTATGACAAAGGTGGTAGCCGACTTGAAACAGTTTGGTACCGTGCAGCGCGCGCTCCTTGGCATCAAGGGTAGTGATTTGAGCACAGACCTGCAGATGGACGAACGCTGGACCGAAGAACTGAAGAAGAAGGCCGACGAACTTGGTGTGAAAGAGGGTATCTATGTGGCCGAAGTTGTTGAAGGTGGTTCCGCTGCCGGCGTCTTGAAGGAAAATGATGTAATCATAGCATTGAACGGCAAGAAGATTCACAAGTTCTCGGATTTGCAGGAAATGCTGGCAAAACACCGTCCGGGCGACAAAGTGAAGGTAACGGTGGTTCGTGACAAGAAGGAAAAGGAATTCGAAATCACGCTGAAGAATGAGCAAGGCACTACGAAGGTAGTGAAGGATGCCGGAATGGAAATCTTGGGTGCAGCCTTCAAGCCCGTATCTTCCGAGCTGAAGAAGCAGTTGAACCTGGGTTACGGTCTGGAAGTTACCGGGGTTACCAATGGCAAGATGGCCGATGCAGGTATCCGCAAGGGCTTCATCATTCTGAAAGCCAACGGAGTGCCGATGAAGACGGTGGACGATTTGGAAAAGGCGATGAAAGAGGCAAGAAAGTCTCCTGAGCAAGGTTTGTTCATCACCGGTATGTTTCCGTCAGGAAAACGTGCAATGTATGCCGTTGATTTGACTCAAGAATAAAAAATAGGGATAGTTAGGTAAGAAGATTGTAATATTAGCTAACAATAGCGAAAAAGGGGGTGTCGGTACAATACATACCGGCATCCTTTTTGTTATATAGGATAAGATATAAATAAGGTGAAAAAGTTGGGATGAAATTATTGTAACAAAATAATTTGTCGTACCTTTGCAACCCAAATCTGTATTATAAGAATGAGACAACTTAAAATTACAAAAAGTATCACTAACAGAGAGAGCGCTTCTCTTGACAAGTATTTGCAGGAAATCGGTCGCGAAGACCTCATTACTGTTGAAGAGGAAGTGGAGCTCGCTCAGCGCATCCGCAAGGGTGACCGTGTTGCACTGGAGAAATTGACACGTGCCAATCTGCGTTTCGTTGTATCTGTGGCCAAGCAGTACCAAAACCAAGGTTTGAGTTTGCCCGACTTGATTAACGAGGGTAATTTAGGACTGATCAAGGCTGCCGAAAAGTTCGATGAAACACGTGGTTTCAAGTTCATCAGTTATGCAGTATGGTGGATACGTCAGTCCATTCTGCAGGCTTTGGCAGAGCAGTCGCGTATTGTACGTCTTCCGTTGAACCAGGTAGGTTCGCTGAATAAAATCAGCAAGGCCTTCTCCAAGTTCGAGCAGGAAAACGAACGTCGTCCGTCTCCTGAAGAGCTTGCCGATGAACTGGAAATCCCTGTTGACAAAATCTCTGATACGCTGAAGGTGTCCGGCCGTCACATTTCGGTGGACGCACCTTTTGTAGAAGGAGAGGACAACAGCTTGCTCGATGTACTGGTCAACGACGACTCCCCTATGGCCGACCGCTCTTTGGTGAACGAGTCTCTTGCGAGGGAAATTGATAGAGCTCTTTCTACGTTAACCGATAGGGAAAAAGAAATCATACAGATGTTTTTCGGTATCGGACAGCAGGAAATGACATTAGAGGAAATCGGCGACAAATTCGGCTTGACCCGTGAGCGTGTGCGTCAGATTAAGGAAAAGGCAATCAGAAGATTAAGACAAAGTAATCGTAGTAAATTGCTCAAATCTTATTTGGGATAAATAAGAAATATTAGTTTCCGACAAATAGAAGGAATTAAAAACCGTACGTCTTTAGTAGGCGTGCGGTTTTTTTTATATCTTTGCCCCATTGATAATTCATAACTTATAACTCATAACTCAATGAAATACGTTCGTATACTTTGTGCCGTAGCTTTGGTTTTTGCGTTGTGCTCGGCTTTTACAATGAAAGATAAGGAAAAGGCTGTATATGCTTTTGGGTGGCGGCTTCTTTCAATGACTCCATCGTATATTATACAGACATCCAGGTATTGGACAGCGTAGAGCTGGATAAGAATGGATTCTTGCCCAAGCGTGATTTATACACTTACCAGCTCAAGAACTATCTGGAGTACAATCTGAAGAAGCCGGACTATACTTGTATGATTTATTTCTCTGAAAACAGGAAAAAGTTGGAAAAAGAGGCTGTAAAGGTAAAAGGCAAGTATAAAAAGAGTAAGAATATGGTTTTGCAGGTGGTGAAGCCTGAGGCTTTCACATTTACAAAACCGCAGGAATAAGATTTCAAGTATGAAAACAAAACTATATCTTCTTTTTTTCTTCGTTTTCCCCTTGTTCATGTCGGCGTGTCGTGGTGATGACCCGATACCTGATCCTCCGGTTGATGGGAAACGTACTGTGCTGGTATATATGGCAGCGGATAATAGTATAAATCCATTGGCTAGCTTTACGGATGGGGATTTGGAGGAATTGAAAGCTGGGATGGCTTCAATTGATAATACATCTGATATGCATTTATTGGTGTATATAGATACGGGATTTCCTCGTTTGATTGAAATTGAAAATAAAGGTGGTACTGTTGTTGAAACAATAGTCAAAGAATACGAAGATAGAAATTCGTGCGGAGTCGCTGAGACGCAAGAGGTATTCAATGATGTGTTTGGGAATTCTTTATATAAAGCGGAAAGTTATGGTTTGATTTATTGGTCGCATGGGGAAGGATGGATACCTACTCCATTGCCTTCTACTCGCTGGATAGGAAATGATAAGACTGGAGGAGGGCATTATATGAATATTGAGGACTTGAAGTTAGTATTACAGAACGCTCCTCATTTTGATTTTATTATGTTTGATGCTTGCTTTATGCAGTCGGTGGAAGTCGCGTATGAGTTGCGTGATTGTTGCGATTACTATATTGGTTTCCCTGCTGAGAATCCTGGTCCTGGTGCTGCCTATGATAGAATGTTTCCATTTATATTTCAGAAAGGTGCAGCGGTAGAAATGGCTATTGGGACTTTTGCTGCTTATGATGAAATTTATACTGGAAAAATAGGAAGTAATAGCAATTGGACAATGGGCACTGCTATAGATGTGCTGAAATCTTCTGAGCTTGAGAACTTAGCTGCTGCTACAGCAAATGCTTTGTCGGGAGTGACAGCAGATAGAGAAGTTCTTCGGTCATCGGTCTTTGATTATGATCAGCGTAAAGTAGGATCGTCTTATTATGTAGGCTATTATGATTTCGTAGAAATGATGGAAAAACTCGTTGTGGATGAAGTTGCCTTGGATGAATGGAAGCAAGCATATGATGCAGCTTCTGTCTGTTGGAAAAAAACGCCGATGATTTATTCGATGTCTGTTGGTATGTTCTCCATGAAGCGGGCAAATGGGGTTAGCCATTATATACCTTCCACTGCCACTTCTGCTGCTGCTCAAGCTGCTAATGCCGCTTATCGTTCTACCTTATGGTATAGTGCTGTCGGTCTTGCTCGGCTTGGTTGGTAAGCTTATAAAAACTTGCATACTGAACGGATTATTATAGGTGTAAAAACTTGTAATAATCCGTTTTTTTTATGCCTATTCTTATTAAAAATGAGTCTTTTAATAATATTTTCCTTTGGAAATTATGTTTTATTGAAAATAATTATTTTCTTTGCATCGTCAAACTTAAAAAACGAAGAATTATGAAATATGTAATCATTGGCGGTGTAGCAGGTGGAGCCACGGCAGCCGCCCGACTGAGAAGAGTGGACGAAATGGCTGAAATCCTTTTATTGGAGAAAGGCCCTTACATCTCGTATACTAATTGTGGTTTACCTTATTATATAGGTGGAGTGATAGCAGAGCGCGAGAAGCTGTTGGTACAGACACCCGAATCTTTCGGCAAGCGCTTCCGCATTGATGTGCGTGTGCAGAATGAAGTAATCGCCATCCATCCCAAAAACAAGACCGTTACCATACGCAATGTGGAAGGCAAGGAGTACGACGAAAGCTATGACAAACTTTTGCTTTCTCCCGGTGCCAACCCCGTGAAGCCCCCCTTGGAAGGCATTAATTCCGAAGGCATCTTCACGTTACGCAATGTAGAAGATACCGACCATATCAAGGCTTATATCTCGGACAAGCAGGTGAAACGCGCCGTGGTGGTAGGTGCCGGTTTCATCGGATTGGAAATGGCGGAGAACCTGCATCATGCCGGTGTTCATGTGTCTGTAGTCGAAATGGGTAATCAGGTGATGGCGCCTATCGACTTCTCTATGGCGGCACCTATTCATCAGCATTTGTTGCAGAAAGGCGTCTCTCTCTATCTGGAAGAAGGAGTAACCCATTTCAAACGTACGGACAACGGAATCACCGTATTCCTGAAAAGCGGAAAGGCCATTCCTGCCGATATGGTGTTACTCTCCATCGGTGTGCGTCCTGCCACTGCATTGGCGCAACAAGCCGGCTTGAAACTGGGCGAGATGGGCGGTATCTGGGTAGACGAACACTTGGGAGACTTCCGAAAAAGACATCTATGCTGTGGGCGATGCCATCGAATATCCTCATCCGCTGACCGGAAAGCCCTGGCTCAATTATCTGGCAAATCCTGCCAACCGCCAGGGACGTATCGTTGCTGATAATATGGTGTTTGGCAATACTGTTTCCTACGAAGGAGCTATCGGCACCTCCATTGCCAAAGTATTCGACATGACGGTAGCCTCTACGGGCCTTGCAGCCAAACGCTTGAAGCAGTGGGGCATGGAATATCAAAGCTCGGTGACTCACTCGGCATCTCATGCCGGTTACTATCCGGATGCCCTACCTTTGACCTTGAAACTGACTTTCCATCCCAAAACCGGTAAACTCTATGGTGCGCAATGTATCGGTTACGAGGGAGTGGACAAGCGAATCGACCAGATAGCCGGACTCATCAAGCGGGGTGGCACAGTCTACGATTTGATGGAGATGGAGCACACGTATGCGCCTCCTTTCTCCTCGGCCAAAGACCCCATCGCTATTGGCGGCTATGTAGCATTGAACATTATCAGCGGTGCAATGCCCGTCATCTCTTGGCGCGAGCTGGTGGAAGAGAAGGATAAAGTGATGCTGATAGATACCCGTACGCCCGAGGAATTCTCTTTCGGCACCATTCCGGGAGCCGTCAATATTCCGTTGGACGAAATGCGCGAGCATTTGGCAGAGATACCTACAGACAAGCCGGTAGTGCTTTTCTGTGCTGTGGGTCTGCGCGGTTATCTGTCCCTGCGCATCCTGATGGGGCGCGGCTATCGCAATGTGCGCAATCTGATAGGTGGTTATAAGACCTACTCCACGGCAACAGCACCTCTGCCGTCTCCATCTGCTCCGGCAGGCGGCGGCTCTTCTTCTTCTTCGGTAGAGGCTGCTACTGATGATGTTCCTGCGGATGCATCAGTGTCCAAGAAGGAAACGTTGAAGATAAATGCTTGCGGTTTGCAATGTCCGGGACCTATCATGCAGGTGAAAAAGGCGATGGATAGCATTGCTGTGGGCGAGCGTGTGGAGATTGTGGCAACCGATGCCGGTTTTGCACGCGATGCTTCTGCCTGGTGTGATACGACGGGAAATAAATTGATAGAGAAGCATGACGAGAAAGGACGCTATACGGTAGTCATCGAGAAAGGTGCTCCGGCTTGTACATCTGCTTCCAATGTTTCCGCAGCCGGGGGTAGGGGAAAGACGCTGATTCTGTTCAGTGACGACCTGGACAAAGCGCTGGCAACCTTCGTACTAGCAAACGGAGCAGCGGCAACGGGACAGAAAGTAACCATTTTCTTCACCTTCTGGGGACTGAACGTCTTGAAGAAAGTGCAGAAACCCAGTGTGCAGAAGGACTTCTTCGGCAAGATGTTCGGCATGATGCTGCCGTCCAGCTCTTTGAAACTGAAGTTGTCGCAGATGAATATGTTTGGCATGGGCAGCCGCATGATGCGCTTCTTGATGAAGCGCAAGGGAGTGGATTCTTTGGAGTCGTTGCGCTCGCAGGCATTGGCGCAGGGAGTGGAATTCATTGCTTGCCAGATGTCTATGGATATGATGGGCATCCAGCACGAAGAACTTCTGGATGAAGTAACCATCGGCGGCGTGGCTACCTATATGGAACGTGCGGACAAGGCAAATGTGAACTTATTTATATAGGAGGACAAGATATGGAGACTTTATGTAAAATCCGTGATGTTTATCGGGCTATTGCCGAGTTCGAGGTGCAGTTTACGCAGATGTATGATTTATCGCTGAATGAAGGAATGCTGTTGTGCACGCTGCTCAATACTCCTAAGCTTACCTCCAGTGAGATAGCCGAGGCACTGGGTTTGTCTGCCTCCAACACTTCAAAGGTCATTCGCTCTGTCGAGGGAAAGAAGCTCATTACCCGTCTGATAGGTAAGGAAGATAAGCGTCAGATGCGTTTTTCTCTTACGACAGAAGGCAAGAACCGGATTTCGGATATTAAGAATGCTACTTTCGAATTGTCGGAGTTGTTGCAGCAGGTAGTTAGCCTCGTATAGTTTTGTGTAAAAGCGAATTAATATCGTGTTTGCAGGAAGTTAATATCCTGCGGACACGATATTTGTTTTTTGTATGACACGTTGTTAACTTCTTGTGCGACATGTTGTTGGTATCGTGTATTGCACGCTATTAATTGTTTGTATCCTTTATAAATCGCCTATATACTCAGTCGTATTTCTGTAAAGGAACACAAGTTTGATACCAAAGAAATAAATTGAAACTTTCTATGTCAATTGCCTAATATTATTTTACTTTGCTGTCAAATAGTAAGCAATACAGCGATTGATATGCAGAAATTATTGTCTTTGCCGCCTAATCTGGTGTCGGCATTCTATGAACTGGAAAATGTGGACCGTACGGAATGGTTTTGTACTTCCGACCCGGTGGGAATGAAACTTGGCTCGGGCGGGGGAACTACCTGGCTCTTGAGAGAATGGCAGAAGGAACGGGATAGGAAGTATTTGGCGGAGGAGCGTATTCCAACAGAAAAGTGCATTCCAACAGAGAAAAGCCTTCCAGCAGAGAAGCGTATTCTGCTGCATGCCGGAGGACAAAGCCGTCGTTTACCGGGATATGCACCGTCGGGCAAGATATTGACCCCGATTCCGGTGTTTCGCTGGGCGCGTGGACAAAAACTGGGACAGAATTTATTATCCCTTCAACTCCCACTTTACGAAAAGATAATGGAGCGGGCTCCCGAAAGACTGCGTACGCTGATTGCCAGTGGTGACGTATATATCCGTGCGGAAAAGCCGCTTCAAGAGATTCCCGATGCAGATGTGGTGTGCTATGGACTGTGGGTAGACCCGTTGCTCGCCACACATCATGGTGTGTTTATCTCGGACCGGAATCAACCGGAATCCTTGGATTTCATGCTTCAGAAACCCTCTCTGGAAGAATTGGAAAACCTCTCCAAGACACATCTCTTTTTAATGGATATCGGCATCTGGCTATTGAGCGACCGGGCCGTTGACTTGCTGATGAAACGTTCGCAGAAGGCAGATGGGGCTTTGGACGTGGATACGCCATATTCCGACTTGAAATACTATGACTTGTATGCTGACTTTGGCTTGTCCTTAGGAAATCATCCCCGTATTGAGGATGAAGAGCTGAATAGCCTCTCCGTCGCCATATTGCCTTTGCCCGGAGGCGAATTCTACCATTATGGAACAAGCCGCGAACTGTTGTCTTCAACCGTCACCTTACAGAATAAGGTCTACGACCAGCGCCAGATTATGCACCGGAAGTTGAAGCCCAATCCGGCCATCTTTGTGCAGAATGCAGAAGTGCATCTCCCCCTTACTCCGAAGAACGACAGTCTTTGGATTGAAAATAGCTTTGTTGGGGCTTCTTGGCGGCTGGGGGCACGGCAGATTATCACGGGTGTTCCCAAGAATGACTGGAGGCTGACCATTCCAGACGGTATCTGCATTGATATAGTTCCGCTTGCCGACCAGCGCTGGGCAGTACGCCCCTATGGTTTTGACGATACTTTTAAGGGGGATATTCGGGATGAAAAGACACTGTTCCTTGGAATGTCGTTTTCGGAATGGCTGGTCGAACGGGAATTGTCGGTGGAAGACATCACCGGCAGAAAAGAGGACCTGCAGGCTGCTGCCATCTTCCCGGTTGTGGAAGATAAAGAGCAGATGGGGACAGTGCTTCGATGGATGGTTTCCGAACCGGGCTTGACGGAAGGAAAGGCTGTCTGGCTGGAAAGTCGTCGGTTGTCCGCCGACGAAATTTCAGCACAAGCCGACTTGCGTCTGCTGTATGCACAGCGGGAGAGCTTCTGCAAAGGAAACTGGGAAGTGCTGGCACGCAACCATGCAAAGAGTGTATTCTATCAACTCGACTTGATGGATGTGGCCGGTGAATTCCATAAATTCGGCATTGACAAGCCGGAAGTGTTGCCGACAGATGCCTCGCTGATGCAGCGTATCCATAACCGGATGCTGCGTGCACAGATTGAGAAGCTGGACGGAAGGGACTTCAAGGCAGATGAGCAGGCCGCATTCAACTTGTTGCGCGAAGGATTGCTGACTGATTTGTATGAACGCAAGAGCAGTCCTCGCCTGAATGTGTATAGTGACCAGATTGTATGGGGGCGTAGCCCCGTACGCATAGATATGGCGGGAGGATGGACGGACACTCCGCCTTACTCCTTGTTTGCCGGTGGGAGTGTGGTGAATATTGCCATTGAACTGAACGGGCAGCCGCCTTTACAAGTGTACATCAAACCTTGCGCGGAGCATCGCATCGTGTTGCGCTCCATTGATATGGGAGCCATGGAGGTGGTGAATACTTTTGAGGAATTGCAATCCTATTGCATGATAGGTTCCCCCTTTTCCATTCCCAAAGCAGCATTGGCGCTGGCCGGGTTTGTTCCGGCTTTTTCAGAAACGGCTTATCCTTCGCTGGAAAAACAACTGGAAGCCTTCGGCACAGGTATAGAGATTACATTGCTTTCTGCCATACCTGCAGGTTCCGGTCTGGGCACAAGCTCCATTCTGGCTTCTACTGTCTTGGGTTCATTGAGTGACTTTTGCGGACTGATGTGGGATAAGAACGAAATATGCCGCCGTACGCTTGCCCTGGAACAGTTGCTGACGACCGGTGGCGGTTGGCAAGACCAATACGGTGGGGTACTGCAAGGTATCAAACTGTTGCAGACGGAGGCTGGATTTGCCCAGCAGCCATTGGTACGCTGGTTGCCCGAGCATTTGTTTACCCATCCGGAATACCGAGATTGCCATCTGCTGTATTATACGGGCATTACGCGTACAGCCAAGGGCATCCTTGCAGAAATAGTACGCTCCATGTTCCTCAACTCTTCCCTGCACCTGGGGTTATTAGAAGAGATGAAAGCACATGCCTTGGATATGGCCGAAGCCATTCAACGGAATGACTTCAAGAGTTTCGGAACACTGGTAGGCAAGACATGGATGCAGAAGAAGGCACTGGACAGTGGAACAAATCCTCCTGCCGTAGAGGACATCATCTGTCAGATAAAAGACTATACCTTAGGATATAAACTGCCGGGAGCCGGTGGGGGGAGGTTATCTGTATATGGTGGCTAAGGATCCGCAGGCAGCCCTGCGCATCCGTGAGACCTTGACGCTGAATGTACCGAATCCGAGAGTCAGGTTCGTAGAAATGTCACTCTCGGATAAGGGATTCCAGGTGTCGCGGAGCTGAAATTCATCATTCATGATGATACGGCCCCCCGTTCAGTATGGTCATCGCCCGGTAGAGTTGCTCCACAAAGATGAGGCGCACCATCTGATGGGAAAAGGTCATGCGTGAGAGGGACATCTTCTCGTGTGCCGCTTCGTACACTTTGGGGGAGAATCCGTAAGGGCCTCCGATAATAAATACCAGCCGTTTGTTCACGGTATTCATCTTGCGCTTCATATAGTCTGCAAACTCTATGGAGCGCATTTCTTTTCCACCTTCGTCCAGCAGTACGACCACATCTCCCGGCTGGAGAGCTTTCAATATCAGTTCCCCTTCCTTTTCCTTCTGCACTTCCATGGAGAGACTCTTGGTGTTTTTCAGTTCGGGGATGACTTCCATCTCGAATGAGAGATAACGCTTGGTACGTTGCACATAGTCGTTGATGGCTGTTATAAAGTGTTGTTCTACAGTTCGTCCTACAACGAGCAGAGTAGTTTTCATACTGGTTCTGTTTTGATTAGCGCACAAATTTAGCATTTTTTTATTGTATTTTGAGACAAATGCTTACCTTTGCCTATCATAAATACTTGTGAAAATGAAAAAACGGGTAATCTTTTTGTTGACCGGTCTCTTCATTTGGACGTCTGTGCTGCTGGCCCAGAATGTTCCCGAGGGAGTGATTGGAGCCTTCAAGGAAGGAAACTCTCAGGAGCTCAACAAGTATCTGGGTGACAAGGTCGATTTAATCATTCAGAATAAGTCGACCCACGCCGATAAGCGGACGGCAGAGGGCACAATGGCTGCTTTCTTCTCCAACCACAAGGTCGGCAGTTTTAATGTGAACCATCAGGGGAAGCGCGATGAGTCCGGTTTCGTCATCGGTACCTTGATGACCGCAAATGGAAACTTTCGGGTGAATTGTTTCTTCAGAAAAGTACAGAACAAATATGTCGTACATCAAATAAGGATAGATAAAACAGATGAATAAGGAAGAAGAATTGATTGACAGGCTGATAGACCTGGCTTTCGCCGAAGATATAGGCGATGGAGACCATACAACCCTTTCGTGCATTCCTGCTACGGCAATGGGCAAATCCAAACTGTTGATAAAAGAACCGGGCATCCTGGCCGGTATCGAGATAGCAAAGGAGGTGTTCCGCCGTTTCGATCCTACCATGAAGGTGGAAGTGTTCATTAATGACGGTACAGCCGTAAAGCCGGGCGATGTGGCCATGATTGTGGAAGGCAAGATACAGTCTTTGTTGCAAACGGAGCGTCTGATGCTGAACATCATGCAGCGCATGAGTGGCATTGCCACCATGACACATAGGTATGCCGAGCAACTGAAAGGTACGAATACCCGTGTACTTGATACCCGCAAGACTACTCCGGGCATGCGTATCCTCGAGAAAATGGCAGTGAAAATCGGTGGCGGCGTAAACCACCGTATCGGCTTGTTCGATATGATTTTGCTGAAAGACAACCATGTGGACTTTGCCGGAGGCATCGACAAGGCTATCAACCGTGCGAAGGAATATTGCAAGGAAAAAGGCAAGGACCTCAAGATAGAAATAGAAGTGCGCAACTTCGACGAATTGCAGCAAGTGCTCGATTTGGGTGGTGTAGACCGTATCATGTTCGACAACTTTACGCCGGCAATGACAAAGAAGGCCGTAGAGATGGTAGGCGGCCGCTATGAAACGGAATCTTCCGGCGGCATCACGTTTGATACGCTCCGCGACTATGCCGAATGCGGTGTGGATTTTATTTCCGTAGGAGCCTTGACGCACTCTGTGAAAGGATTGGACATGAGCTTTAAAGCATGTTGACAAAGGCGGAAAGCATTATTGCAGAATAATAAGGAAAGCCTCTCATAAAGAATGTTGCATTACGGCAGACTTATGAGAGGCTTTCTCTTGATAACCAGCAGAGTAATGACTCCTGAAAAAACAGATGGTGTATTGGGGTGAAACAGATGGTCTGTTGGGGACGGATAGATGATGCGTTTGGCTATAACGGATGATGTGTTTCAGAGTAATGGATAATAGCGTAGGAAGATATGAAAAACATAACATGGAATAAAGTAAAAACAACTGTCAAAGATTGGCAAGTGGGAGACTACATCCGGCAGACTTCCATTGTGGTGATTGGCGTACTGATTACTTTTGTCGGTAGTGAGTTGGTTACTCAAAACTCCGAGAAGAAAGATATTCAAGCCACCATGTCGCTGATTAGGGATGAACTGAAAAGCAACCGGGAAAATTATAAGAGTATCGTTTCAGAGTTTAGAGAGGATGAACGTCTTTCCAGCTTATTGGTGGAGCATGACTTAAAGCATCGGACGATACCGGAAGATTCATTGATACAGTTCCGCTTTCTTATGGGGCATATCCGCAGTTTTTATTATAGTCAGAATGCATTGGATATACTTAAAAACTCCATGTTGATGCAGAAGATTTCAGATAAAGAGCTACTGTTGCAGTTGACCGGAATCTATGAGGTATTGGATGGATTTAGGGCGACTATGAATGGCTATTACGATATGAAGGACGAAATTATGGTTCCTTTCCATTTGGCATTGACTGACGAACAGACAGACCAGATAAATCGTGGAGGATATGAGGCGTGGGATATTTACTTGTCGGACAGGTCGGTACGGAACTTTGTCAGGGTAGCGCGGAACTATTTTACGCCGGACTATGTAGAACGTGTGGGAAAACGTATAGACGAGGCAATACAAGCGCTTGAGAAAAAGTATCATTTAGAATGAAAAGATATGGGAAAGACAAGCTTTAACAGGTTGAACCATAAGATAAAAAGTTGGCGCATAGGTGATTATTTCCGTCAGTTCAGTATTGTGGCTGCGGGCATCATTGTCACTTTCTGGGGAAATGACCGGATTACCGAGAATGCCCGCCAAAAGGAAGTGCGTGCTACGATGCAGTTGGTAACGGAAGAGTTGGAATATAATAGGCAGGAGCTCCGTAATATAAAGCACTTGTTGGATATTGACATACACATGAGTCTGTTGTTGAGGGAACATGATATGGATGTATCCAAGATACCGACAGATACTCTGTGGAAGTATGGCAAGTTTTTCAATAATATGGATGAATTTTCTTATAGGACAGATGCGCTGGATGTGCTGAAAGGTTCTTCATTGATGCAGTATATACCGGACAAACGTATGTTGCAGGATGTATTGCAGACTTATTTTGAGTTGGGCAGGAAACAAAAGGATGTCGGTGATTACTATGCAACGAAAACAGATGCTCTTATGAGTGCTGCCATGTCCAGGGAGTTGGCGCATGTTTTTGATGGTGACGACGGTCTTCGGGACCAGGCCTTGTTTCTTGTGCAGTATAAGAAATTTATCAATTACGTCAACATGGTTCCCGGTTTTCTGTATTGGCATGAATTTGATGAATTGGATGAAAGGCTGGCCAAGCAGATTCAAGTATTGAAAGCCAAATATAAGTAATCTCCGTTCTTTAACATCTTTTTATATTTAATTCAGCAGCATTTTCAAAAATGCTGCGTCTAACTAACAAACGACGCGAAGAGGCGTCCGTAAAACGAGCACTGACATTGGAAAATGAGATAGAACTGATTGAGGGCTGCCGGGCAGGAAAGGATTCCGCCCGAAAGGAATTATACACCCTCTACTCCAAGCAGATGCTGGCGGTATGTTACCGCTATACGGGCGATGTCGATGCGGCCCATGACGTATTGCACGATGGCTTCATCAAAATTTTCACCCACTTCACCTTCCGTGGCGAATGTGCATTGAGTACCTGGGTGACAAGGGTAATGGTGACGCAGGCGATAGACTACCTGCGGAAACAGCAACGTTTCAGCCAACTGGTGGTGAATGAGGAACAATTGCCCGACATTCCGGATGAAGCAGGCATTGCCGAAACCGGAGGCCGTATTTCCGAAGAAATGCTGATGGCGTTCGTGGCGGAACTTCCCGATGGATGCCGTACTGTATTCAACTTATACGTCTTTGAGGAGAAATCGCACAAGGAAATAGCCGAAATCCTCCACATCAAAGAGCATTCGTCTACCTCGCAGTTGCATCGTGCTAAGTGTTTGTTGATAAAAAGAATTAAAGAATATACTGAATATGAGAGAAAATGATGAAATAACCGGTTTGTTCCGCAGTCGTCTTGCCGGCGCAGAGATGACAGTGCGGGAGGACTTCTGGGAAGGGTTGCAACGTGACTTGCCGTCACCGGTTGCCGCAAAAGGCAGGAGGCAGCTTTTTCTTTCTCCGAGGTTTCACCGCGTAGCCGCAGCCGCCTCTGTTGTATTTGTACTGGGAGCTGCTTCTGCCGCTTTCTGGTATTTCTCTCCGAAAGAGGAAATCAAGGAGGCCTTTACACAAGTGGCGGCCATGACGCCGGAAGGTAACTTGAACGGGGATGTGGTGCAGGAAAGTTTTCCCTCTATCCATCAGGCCAACCCCATGGCACAAAAGCCCGGTACACAGCATCCCGCCAACGGCATTCCGGCAGGATTGACGGCGCAGGCCGATGAGGATGAATCCATGTCTGTCCATGTTTCCATCCGGATTACCCAACGGGTGTACGGAAACCAGCAGCAGCCGGGAAACGGTTATTACAGTAACGGAACTCCGGCCGGAAACGGGAACTACCATTCAAATCCTGGCCATAAGGATGCTGATATAGATAGAATGCTGCCATCTTCTGAGGAAGAACCGGCAAAGTCTGTGGCTGTATCGCCATCTAAGCCCCGTAATTGGGCATTGAAAGCAGGCATCGGCACTTCCCTGCCGAAAGGGAATTTCCATATGCCGTTCACGGCCGGGGTAAGCGTGGAACGTTGTTTGAACAAGCATTTCTCCTTGGAAGCCGGTCTTCAGTATAATTGCTTGGATGGTGACCATACGTTGCATACGCTGGGAATTCCGGTAAGGCTGAACATGATGCTGGCCAGTACGCCGAAAGTGGATTTCTATGCTATGGTAGGTGGAGCAGCCGAGAAATGCATTGCAGGTGCTCCGGACAATGGTTTCGGTGCAGAGCCGGTACAGTTGTCGGTTGCTGCCGGAGTAGGGGTACGCTATAAAATGAACAACCGTTTTGCCTTGTTTGCAGAGCCGTCTGTATCCCATCATTTCGATACGGACTCGCAGACAAGAACCTTGCGTACGGAACGGCCCACCAATCTGAATCTGTTGTGCGGCGTGCGCATGACTTATTAATCTTAAATACCATACAAATATGAAGACTCTATACAATAAATTACATATATTCGGGCAGACTATGCTGCTCGTATTCTTTACTCTTTCTGTTCTCTCTTTGGGCTCTTGCAGCAAAGAAACGTTGGACTACAACCATCCGGATGTAGACTTGTTTGTCAAGCAGTTGAAGGCTGGCAAATATTCTACCCAAAGTCCGGATGGATTGAGTAACATGCCCAAGTTCACTTCCGAAGATATAGAGGAATTGCTGAAGTATGCCGAGGACTTGACGGTCATTCCCTCTTTCCCCCTGGCTCCGGTATCCTATTCGGCAGGTGGCAAGCTGCGTTTGGGCGAATGCATCCTGTGGACGGTAGAGACTATCCGCCTCGGGAACAATGCTTCGATGGGATGCAAGATGGTACATACGGATGCGGAGAATTATGAAGGTATCTATTTCCTTTCGGACGAAGAGGTACTGGATGCCGCTTCGCGCTACCGCCGCTGGTGGGAAACCCGTAAGTATCCACGGACTATGTGGACGATTGATCCCTGCTATGACGAACCGCTTTGTGGCAGCGGATATATGTGGTGGTGAAATGTTTTTAGGGATTAAGTAATCAAACTGTCAGGTGAAGATATCTATACTTGTAATGGGGCTGCTCTGTGCAGTAGCCTTCCCTTGTTATGCCCAAAACTGGACCCCTCAGGACTCGTTGAGGCTGAACCGGTTGCTGAAGGGCGAGGGGGAGGTAAAACTGAATCCGGAGGTATTGCAGGAATTGGAAATGAACAATTCTCTGGGTACTCCGAAAGCGGTGATGGACAAGTCGTGGATGGATTTTGATAATTCATTGCCCGTCATGCCGAAAGCGCCCGAGAAAAAAGTGGTGCTTACCTTACGTCCTTATACAGCCAATACCAAATATAATTGGGACCCCATTTATCAGAAAAAAATCAAGGTAGACAAGGATACTTGGCGAGGAGATGAATTCTATGCGCTTAAGATTCTGATGATTCCTACGAACTGGGCTAAACATCCGTTTGATGCCGGTCCGCGTGAGACGGTGGAGCAGATTGAAGCAACCGGTTTGCGTTACCGGGTGACGGAGCGGGCCAATAATATGGCTGTGGGCGGTTGGCAGGGTGCCAGTGGCGGTGGAATTTCCGGTTTAGACCTGATGACACCTTTTACCCGTGAGTTTTGGAATTTCAAAGGCCGCAAGCGCCGTGCCCGTACGCTGGAAGTATTGAAGGCGTATGGAGATTCGATAACTGTTTTGGAACAACAGTAATTTATCACTTTTTGTCAAATTTTGAACTTTCTTTCTCCTCTTCTTGTTTTCATTAGTAAACCTTTAAAAAAAGTAATAATGAACAGAGTGACTTCTCTATTTGGAATAAGATATCCGATAATTCAAGGTGGTATGGTGTGGTGTAGCGGCTGGAGACTTGCTGCTGCTGTAAGCAATGCGGGAGGGCTGGGCTTGCTCGGCGCAGGTTCGATGCATCCCGAAACGTTGCGGGAGCATATCAGGAAATGCCGTGAGGCTACGCATCATGCTTTTGGTGTGAATATTCCCTTGATGTATCCCCAGATAGAAGAGATAATGCAGATTGTGGCCGACGAGGGAGTGAAGATTGTATTTACATCTGCCGGCAGCCCGAAGAAATGGACTGGTTGGTTGCACGAGCGTGGCATCACGGTGGTGCATGTTGTTTCGTCCTCGCGTTTTGCCGTGAAGGCAGAAGAGGCGGGTGTTGATGCAATAGTTGCCGAAGGCTTCGAAGCCGGTGGGCACAATGGGAGGGAGGAGACTACCACCCTGTGCCTGATACCAGCTGTACGTGCAGTTACTACACTTCCGCTGATTGCCGCCGGTGGCATTGCAACGGGTGAGGCCATGCTGGCTGCCCGGGTGCTGGGTGCGGAAGGTGTGCAGATTGGTACACGCTTTGCCTTGACGGCAGAGAGTTCTGCAAACGAGGTATTTAAGGATTACTGCTTGCATTTGGAAGAAGGGGATACCCGTCTGCTTTTGAAGAAATTGGCTCCGGTGCGTCTGGTGCGCAATAACTTTCGCAGCGCCGTAGAGGCTGCTGAGGCTGTGGGAGCTTCAGAGGAAGAACTTCGTATCCTTTTAGGGCGTGGCCGTGCCAAACGTGGTATTTTTGAAGGTGACTTGGAAGAAGGGGAACTGGAAATAGGGCAGGTATCTGCCTTGCTGCATGGAAAGGGAGTGCAGTCTGTGGCGTCGGTCATGCAAGAGTTGGTGGAGGAGAGCAGAAGGGCGTGGGAGAGAATGCAGGAATTGGATTTCTGACTATTCCCGTCTTCTGGTATCATATAACACTAAAAAAGGAATATTCCCGGTGATTTCGGGGATATTCCTTTTTTAGTTTCAACTTATAACCTTTTATCCTTTGGGGATATTGGTTGTGTCTTTTGCCGTATTTCCACTTGTGGCGGAATTACTTGTGCCATTGCTGCTGGCAGTGGCGCTACCGGTAGCCATATTTGTTGCACTTTTACCGGCTGTCTGCACAGCAGGTTGCTCTTCCCAATGGAACGGTTCAAAGCTACTGTTCGGGTCAACCCAGGACGGTTTTTTGGAAGCATAAATAATGAACGGGGCAATGACTACAATCAGTGCACCGATGATGAGCACGGAGAACCATACTGTGTTGCTGCCTGTTGAAATCTGGCTGGGTGGGATAAAGCTCAATACGAATGCCAGCAATGACCCGCAGAAACCAAGACCACCGATGAGCCACATCAGTCCGTTGCCATTCTTGCCGATACGGAACGGACGGCGTGTTCAGCTTCTTCATCTTATAACGCAGCACGATGGCTCCGGAGAACATCAGCATATACATGATAAGATAGAGGACTACGGTCAACTGTGACAGAATCTGGTAGAAACTCTGTACGGAAGGCATGACTACGAACAGAAGGCTCAGTACGGTTACTGCACCGCCTTGTACATAAAGGATGTTCTTCTGTACACCCAGTTTGTTTGTCTTCTGGAAGAACGGGAGGCATGTAGCCTGCTTTTCCTACGGCAAAGATACCTTTGGACGGACCGGCAACCCATGTCAATACACCTGCCAGCACCCCGAATGCCAGAGCAATGGCGATGATGGGTGACAGCCAGGAGGCGCGGATGTAATGGAAATAGTTATCGAAGCCTACAAGCAGACTCTGTGTCAGACTGATGTCTTTGGCCGGGATGATGATGCCCAGTGAGAAAGTACCGAGCACGAAGATGATAACCGTAATGGCCGCACCGATGAACACTGCCTTCGGATAATTCTTGGAGGGATTGTTCACGTCTTTTACGTGGATACCGCCCATTTCCATACCGGCATAGAAGAGGAAGATACTGGCAGCAAGCACCACGTTGTCGAAGTTCGTCAAGTCGGGGAAGAAGCTGCTGTGGAAATCCAGGTTGGAGTGTCCGCCGGTGGCAAGGTAGATAATACCCAGGATAATCAGCAGTGCGGCAGGGATAATAGTCCCGACCAGGCCGCCGACCTTTGCCACTTTACCTACCCAGCTCATGCCCTTCATGGAGATGAACGTAGCCAGCCAGTAGATGATGAGGACAACAACGAGCGAGTAATACTTGTTATTGGCCAGTGACATGTCGTGTACGTCGTTCATGCCGATGAAAGCAATGGATACGGCACCGAATGTCAATACGGTAGGATACCAGATTGTACTTTCAATCCATTGTACCCAGATGGCAAGGAAGCCCAGTTTTTTTCCGTAGGCTTCGCCCACCCAGCGGAACACACCGCCTTGCTTGTCTTGAAACATGGCAGCCAGTTCCGCGGCGACAAGTGACGTCGGAATCAGAAAAACAATGGCTGCAAATAAGTAGTAGAAGGCCGAACTCATTCCGTACACGGCCTCGGCAGGAAGTCCACGTAGGGATACTACTGCCGTCACATTCATGATTGCCAGGGTAAATACACCCAGCTTCACTGTTTGTTTAATATTTGCCATAAGTTAAGGTTTTAGATGAAAAATATATTCAAAATCAGCGTCTATAACAACACTTGGGGAGAGTTGTTCCCAACGGATAAGTGAAAGTTCCGGTTTTAACTATTCAGGAAGCGTCGGCTTTGGGCGCGGGCTTCTGTGCAACTTTCTTGTAGAACTCTTCTTTTTCCTTATTGCGCCGTTCGACCAGGCTCGTTACATACACTGTAAAGATAGGGAACATCATCATGCCCAGCGCAGCCAGCAGTACGGACAGTACCCGTCCGGTGGGAGTGACTGCTATGATATTGGAACCCACCGTCGTCACATCCATAAATGCCCACCATAAGGCGTCTCCATATCCTTTAACTAAAGGATTGGGACCATGCTCCATGACATAAAAGGCCAGACTGGAAAAATAGACAGTGGCCAGCAACATGGTAAGGTAGGAAACGAACAGTCCCGATGCGCGGTTGTACGTCAGCCAACCCACCACGATAGCCATGGCGTAACCACCCCGCACTAATGGGATGAAACGCAGCATATAGGTTATCTCGGGTGAGAAAGTCCATCCCATATAGGCAATGATGTTTTGATAGGGTATAGCTACCAGCAGGAAAATGAAATGCGTGGCCACGTAGTGACCCTTCTTCTCTGCCAGGAACCATTCCAATACAAAATCTGCCAGGAACAGGGCGCATATCCACAACTGTACTTTCATGTAGACCGACTGTTCGTAAAAGGGGATCCCCTTGAACGTGTCGACAGAGATGCTGATAACTAAAAATAGCGACAGTATCAATATAATGACATGCAGTATGCCATAGATACCTTTTCCCGCAATACAAATTCTGATAGAGCCATTTTCATGATGAAGTCCATTATAAAGTCATAAGTTATGAGTTATAAGTCATTTGCTGATTACGGTGCCTACCAACAAATAACTCATAACCTATAACTCATAACTAAAAAGAGAAACTTATTCTGTAATCGTTACGTTATCACCGTTGAACACACCCAGGCCGAGCTTGTTCATGATGAACTTGATTGCCAATTGGGCCTTTACGGAGTTTCCCGCTTCGTCTAGGGGAGGAGCGAAGGCCGATACTCCCATGACACCGGGCAATACGGCCATTACACCACCGCCTACACCGCTTTTGGCCGGTATGCCGGCGGTGTACATCCAGTCGCCCGAATGCTCGTAGAAGCCTACGGTAGAAATCATCGACGTGATTTTCGGTGCCAGGCTGGCTTCGAACACCGTTTGTTTGGTGACGGGGTTCACACCGTTATTGGCGATGGTTCCTGCGGCAATGCCCAGTTGCTGGGCCGTGATGCCGAGAGAACACTGGCGAGTATAGAGGTCGAGAGCCATGTCCGGATTATCGTAGATGCGGTTGTAGTTTTTCAGCAGCCAGGCAATGGAGCGGTTGTTGAAGTTGGTAGCCGTTTCCGATTTGTACAGTTCGTCGATGAGTTGTGGGGCGGAGCCGCACAGCTCAGTGACATTCTGTACAATGGCATCCCATTTCTTTGTCGGAGTTTCCCACTGGCTGCACCATGGAACAGGCGGAAATGGCACCGGCATTTACCAATGGAGTGGAAGGGTGGTCGTTTTCCAGCAAGATGGCGATGATGGAGTTGAACGGTAGTCCCGTGGCATCGGCACCTATCATGTCCAGCACTTTCTGCGCACCGTATTGGCGCAGGATAAGGATGGCTGTGTGTACCTTCGAGACGGACTCTATACCGAAACGATAGTCTGTGTCACCTATATTGATGGTCTGCCCGTTCATCAGGCAGATGCTGAGTCCGAATAGTTTGGAGTCTATGTTGGCAAGGTAGGGAATATAATCCGCATTCTTGCCTCCTGTGCTGCCCTTCACCTCATTGTAGGCTTCTTGGGCAACCTCCTTTATTTGTGAAATTGATATTTTCTTTTCCATAAACACGTTGTGATGTACGATTAGACGATGTACGATTTACGATTGAAATTACTCCTTTAAACGTAGTCCGTATCAAGAGAAACTCTAATCGTACATCGTAAATCGTTTAATCGTAAATTAATTTATTTTTTATGTGTACGGCATCCGTGGTTGAATATTTTGGTTTCCACCGGCAGGTTCTTTTCCTGTGCCATACGGGTAGGAGTCGGGTAATCCAGTTTCTCCAGCTCCGTGATGGCATTCTTGATGTCACCCAGCAGCATGTCTGCCATGTCGCGGCTGAATCCTTGGCGAACAACGACGCGCATTACGACGTAGTCTTCCAGCTTTGAAGGCAGTGTATAGGCGGGTACCATCCAACCGTGTTGTGACAGCTTGTCCTGCAGGTCATACAGAGTCCATTTGGCAGCTCTTGCATATTCCGGTTTCAAATACCAGATAAACAGCGGGTTCACAACCTCGTCGGAATAGTTTACGAACGGAGCCATCTTGCCGATTTCGTCATGGATATACTTGGCGATGGTCAGAGAGTTGTACTGTACTTCCTTGTAACCCTGGAATCCCAAACGGATGAACTGGTAATATTGACCCAGAATCTGTGCGGCAGGACGGGAGAAGTTCAGGCCTACCTGAGTGATGTTGGCACCGAGGTAGTTTACGCTGAATGACATTTCTTCGGGCAGATATTCCTTGCCTTTCCAGCAAACCCAGCCCAGACCCGGATAAACCAGACCGAATTTGTGTCCGCTGACGCTGATGGAGAGTACCCACTTCAGACGGAAGTCCCATTTCTTTTCGGGATAGAGGAACGGGAGGATGAAACCGCCGCTGGCGGCATCTACGTGGATAGGAATGTCGTAGCCGGTCTTCGCATTGTAGGCATCGAGGGCTTTGTCGAGGGCTTCGACGTCATCGTTCAGTCCTGTCCATGTAACGCCTTGGATAGGCACGATACAGATGGTGTTCTCATCACACATCTTCAAGGCTTCTTCGGGGTCGAGCGTGGTCTTGTCCAGTGTCAAAGGCACTTCACGCATTTCAATCTGCCACAATTGGGCGAATTTTTCCCATACCACCTGGAAACCGGTTGAAATAACGAAGTTGGGTTTGTCGAACGGTTTGCCTTGTGCCTGACGTTTCTTGCGCCAGCGCAACCAGGCTGCCACACCACCCAGCATACATGCCTCCGAGGAACCGATGGCAAGTGCGCCGGTTTTCCAGGTTTCTTTTTCAGGAGAGTTCCAGAGGTTGGCCACGATGTTGATACATTTACCGTTCATTACGGCGATGCGCGGATATTCGGTCTCGTCAATGTAGTTGATGTTGATGGCTTCGTTCATCAGCTTGGTGGCATATTCGTCCATATAGGTAGTGACGAATGTAGCCAGATTCAAGCGAGGCTGCGTTTGGGCGAAGGTCTCGTCTTTCACCATCTGATAGGCGATTTCCGGGGTAGTAGGTCCGTCGGGAATCTTTTCTACGGGTGAGGGTTGTAACATACGGTTTGAACCGAATACTTCAGTTTTTGCATCTCCTTTTCTGAAATTCAAATCTTCCATATTAATAAGTTTTTTAAAGGTTTAGGCGGCGGGGCTTTTCCCCGTCGAATTTCCCACAACAACGGGGTTTGCGGATGAAAGTTCCGGGGTTTTGCATTATTTGGCGTTTATTAAAGGGCAGCGTAGTAAAATCTTAAAAAACGAACATTCTGAAGGTAGGTTTGTTGTTCCCACATTATTCATTTAATTAATATACTACTATATGAAAATCAATACCGGAAGGGGTACAATCCCCCTTATCACGCTTGTCGGCATTTGGTCAGTCTCTGCATTGACTTCCTTGCCGGGATTGGCCGTATCACCTATTTTGGGACAACTTACTACCATTTTTCCACATGCCACAGAACTGGATATACAGATGCTTACCTCCCTGCCTTCGCTGCTGATAATTCCTTTTGTGCTGTTGGCGGGCAAGCTGGCCGAGAAACGTGACTTTGTGCGTCTGCTGAAAGCGGGGCTTTGGATGTTTGCCGCCAGTGGGGTACTTTATCTTTTTTCGGACAAAATGTGGCAGTTGATGGTGGTCAGTGCTTTGCTCGGCATTGGCTCGGGACTGATAATCCCGTTGTCTACCGGTTTGGTTTCACGTTATTTCACGGGGGAGTATAGGGTAAAGCAGTTTGGTTACAGTTCTGCCATCACCAATGTGACGCTGGTTGTGGCAACGGCGGTGACTGGGTATCTGGCAGAGGTAAACTGGCACTTGCCTTTCGTGGTATATCTGCTTCCGTTGGTTTCTCTGCTGCTTGTCGGGTATTTGAAGGGAGATACCGGTCAGCCGCAGAAAACAGAAGATACGGCTACCGTTGTTCCGGAGGAATCCAAGCGTGCGATTCCCGGTAAATACGGCATCCATGTCCGCCATCTGCTACAGTTGATGCTGTTTTATGGCGTCACTACGTATGTAGTGCTGGCGGTTACTTTTGACTTGCCTTTTTTGATGGAGGCCCATCACTTCTCCAGCGGAAATTCCGGATTGATGATCTCCTTATTCTTCCTTGCCATTATGGCTCCGGGTTTCTTCCTGGGGCATATCGTGAAGTGGATGGGGAAACACACAAAGTTTTACAGCCTTTTGTCCATTGCAGCGGGTTTGCTTTTGATATGGATTTCGCCTAAAGAATGGCTGATAATACCGGGATGTATGTTGGTTGGTTTGGGATATGGTGTCATTCAACCGCTGATTTATGACGAGACAGTAGATACGGCTATACCAGAAAAAACAACTTTGGCACTGGCCTTTGTAATGGTAATGAATTATCTGGCGATTCTATTGTCCCCGTTCATTACAGACTTCTTTCAGACCTTGTTCCACACTAATTCCAAGGAATTTCCGTTTATTTTCAACCTCTGCATCACACTGCTCGCTATGTGGTGGGAGTATGCGAGGAAGAAGGATTCTTTGTTTGGAGATTGAGGGTGTCAAAACGGTTGATGGCACACAGATGAGACACCCTCTATAACTTATAACTCAATCGCCTCATATTTCAGCCCGAAGACGTCGGCTACAGCTTTGTATGTTACTTTGCCTTCCACTACGTTCAATCCTTGCGCCAGAGCCGGGTCGTCCTTGCAGGCTTGTCTCCAGCCTTTGCATGCCAGGGCAACGGTGTAGGGCAGGGTGGCATTTGTCAGTGCCATGGTGGAGGTGAAGGGTACGGCGCCGGGGATATTGGCAACGGCGTAGTGTACAATTCCGTCCACAATGTAGGTAGGGTCGCTGTGCGTGGTGGGGTGGGAGGTTTCGAAACATCCGCCTTGGTCGATGGCAACGTCTACGAGTACGGTGCCGGGCTTCATCATTTTCAGCATTTCTTTGGTGATGAGATGAGGCGCTTTGTCACCGGGGATAAGGACAGACCCTATTACGAGGTCTATTGTAGGTAATTCCATTTTGATATTGTGAAGGGAAGAATAGAGTGTTTTTACATTCTTGGGCATCACTTCACTGAGGTAGCGCAGGCGGGGAAGGTTGATGTCGGCAATCAGTACCTCGGCACCCATTCCGGCAGCTATTTGTGCGGCATTGGTGCCCACAATGCCGCCGCCCAGGATAAGTACGCGTGCGGGGCGTACACCCGTCACGCCACCCATCAGTTTCCCTTTGCCGCCTTGGGGTTTTTCGAGGAAGCGTGCTCCTACCTGGGTGGCCATGCGTCCCGCCACTTCGCTCATGGGGGTAAGCAGCGGAAGTGAGCGGTCTTCTTTCTCTACCGTTTCGTAGGCGATGCAGACGGCGCCGCTTGCTATCATGGCTTCGGTCAGCAATTTATCGGCAGCGAAGTGGAAATAGGTGAATACCACTTGTTCCTTTTTTATCAGTTTGTACTCCGGTGCGATGGGCTCCTTTACCTTGACAATCATGTCGGCTATGGCATACGTGTCTTCAATGGTTGGCAACATTTGTGCACCTACGGCGATGTAATCATCGTCAGAGAAACCGCTGTTTGCGCCTGCCGAGGCTTGCACATACACCGTATGACCGCGTTTCACCAACTCGGCTACTCCGGCAGGGGTCATTCCTACACGGTTCTCGTTGTTCTTGATTTCTTTAGGTACTCCGATAATCATAACCTTAAAGTTTTTATTGAGGGGTTAAACATGGCGCAAGATACAAAAATGGAGGGTACAGTGTCTCCGTACCCTCCATGTTTAAGAACAGTTTTCGTTCTCAGTTATTCATTGTCCATCAGTTTCCAATGTCCATGCCTGCATCCCCTTCTATTTCATCTGTGTCCCATGCGGCGATGGTAATCCCTTTCAGCGTTAGCCCGGCCTTGTTCAGGCTGAGGTCGAAGTTGTAGGTTTTGTTGGCCTCGGTAGTGAGGTTTTCGCTGGAACTCATAGCCAGATAGTAGGTGTAGGTGTTGCTGCCGGAGGTGACTTTTACGAATTGGGAGCTATTGGTGAATGCCTGACCCGGCAGCACGATGGCGCGGTAGGTGGTGGCACCTGCAACGCTGTGGGCGTAGGTGGTGATGGAGGTGGTAGATGCAGCTGCAGCGTCGGTGGCAGCGGCATCATTAGCCTTTGTTACTTTGCCGTCTGCCAGATTCCACGTGCCGCTGAGGGCGAAGCCTGCGGAGCAGAGCAGTTCTACCTTGTCGATGGCGGGCAGGGAGGAGTAGCCGTTTCCTGCGGAGAGGGTGACGGTGATTTGGCTCATGCAGTGCTTCATGCTGATGCTTGCGTTGTTCGTTGCCACGGTGGTGCATTTGCCCCACAGCAGGTCGGAGGCTTCGTAGTCGGCGGCGGCGGTGCTGCTGTTGTTCTGGTCGGGCTTGATGCTGACGTTGGGCACGGTGTAGGTGTCGGTGGCGGTGTTGGTATAGGGATAGTAGGCGTAGAGGGTGTGCTGGTCGGTGACGTTCTGCCAGTAGAGGGGTTCGTCGGTGAAGCTGCCGTTTACCCATTTGGTGTTCTTGGGGTCGAGGGAGGCGCTGATGGGGGATTCATCGTTGGCACCCGTTTTGTGGGCGATGTAGAGGCCCAGTGCGTCGTCATCATCGAACTCGGTGGCGCCGATGGCGGCGCGGCTGATGGGGATATTGGTGCCGGTGGTGGTGAGCGAGAGCTTCACGTTGATGGGCTTGGTGATGTCCACTGTCTGGTCTGAATCGTTGTTACAGGCGGTGACCAGCAGGCCGAGGGTGGCTGCGAGGAGCAGCGTTTGGATACTTCTTGTTTTCATATTTGGTCTATTTATTTGTTGTTAATAATAAGTTACTTATCGGTTACTTTTGTGTAATTCTCGGGGTTTGTCAGCTCCGTAATGGTGGCTTCGGCAAGTGAAGGGCTTCCCTTGTAGTTATAGTATATGTTCGCCCAAGTCATCTTTCCCCAGGTGCGGCACTGGGTGATTTGATCGTCCTCGAGTGCGGTAACTCCGGTGAGGAAGAGGTTCTCGGGGGAGAAATTATAATTTCCGAGACCGTTTTGGGTGTCGTAGGTGGGGAGAGCGAAGCTGTTTTCGGTACCGGTGCCGCTAAGGACGATGCTCTTCAGGCCGGTGCAACCAAAGAAAGCATCTTCTCTGATGTCGGTGACTTGTGGCAGGTAGATGCTTGCCAGTTTCCCGCATCCGACGAAAGCTCCGATTCCTATATTGGTGACTTTTGGCAGGTCAATGCTTGCCAGGGCGGTGCAATCCTGGAAGGCTCTTTCTCCGATTCCGATGGCTTGTGGCAGGTCGATACTTGTCAGGCCGGTGCAACTCCAAAAAGCACTGACTCCGATGTCGGTGACTTGTGGCAGGTCGATACTTGTCAGGGCGGTGCAATTCCAGAAAGCATTTTCTCCGATGTCGGTGGCTTGTGACAGGTCAATATTTGTCAGGCTGGTACAATTCACAAAAGTACCATTTCCTATTTTGGTGACTTGTGGCAGGTTGATGCTTGTCAGGCCGGTGCATCCGGCGAAAGCTCTGTTTCCGATTTCGGTAACTTTTGGCAGGTCGATGCTTGTCAGGCCGGTGCATTTATTGAAAGCATTATATCCTATTTTGGTGGCTTGTGGCAGGTTGATGCTTTGCAGAGTACTATTGCCGTTGGTGAAGAGATACCAATTCGTAGGCACTTCCTTCACCGGCTCCATATAGAGGTTTTGTACGTAATTATGGCTGCTGCCCAGCAATCCTAACAGCTCGCTCTGGTCCATGCCTTCCGGTACAGAACCGCTGATGAAGAGTTTGGAGACGAGGGTAGGGGGAGAAGAGCTTCCGGCGGCATTTATCGCTTCCAGCCTGCTCTTTACGGCATTGTAGGACGCTTCCGTCCCATCCAGCAGGAGGATGTTTTCCGGTGCTGTGCCTTTTATGTCGGTACTTCCGTCCGACACTTGCAGGTACTTGCCGGGGAGATAGAATCGGTTGCCGGTGGTGCCGCCGGTGACGCTGCCGGTCTCGCTGCTGCTGCCGATTGAGCCTCCGGCGCTATATACCTTGTCCGTAAGAAAAGAGAGGGCACCGTTTCCTCTGGCTTCGCTGCAAGTAGGTCCATTAGGGGGGAGGTAGTCTGGGCTGTATTGGTGGTAAGTGGGTATCATCAACGCCCGATGCACCGCCGCACCGTCCCGGCTCAAGGTGGTGACGGAACGGGTGTCGGTGAGCTTGTCAACAAACAGATAGGAGTGTATCCCGTCAGTAGAATTGCTCACAATGGGTGCCTCTCTCAGCGCCGTCACTCCGCCTGTGTAGGCGCAGAATACGGCTTTGGCAGGTGCTTTCAGCAGGACGGCGGCGGATGCGGTGGAGAAGATGTCCACTTTCACCAGGGCGCGTTGCATCTGTAGGGGGATGGGGTCGGCGGTGGGCTGGGGTATGCGGACGGCGAGGCCGGAGGTGCGCAGCTGTTCCCAGTAGGCGTAGTTCTCGGGGGTGAAGGCTTGGGGCAGCTGGAAGGTGAAGGCTTCGCCCGTCTGCAGGGCGTAGCTGCCTCCGCTGTTGCCGTCGCTGCCGGTATATGTCAATGCCTCCAGTGGCTGCATCTCTATGGCGGGGGAGATGGCGGCGAAGTAGTAGGCGGCGGCGTCTTTCTCCCAGCGGAGGAGGTTGGCGGGGTCGGTGGGCTGCCAAGTGGCGGAGGTGACGGCTTGCGTGCCGCCGTCGGTGCTGACGGAGGTGCAGGTGTAGTTGGCGTGGCTGTAGCGGACTTCGGCGGACGAGCCGTCTGCTGCCGACGACGACCTTACGGGCACGGTCATGAATGCGGTGATGGTGGTTCCTACTTTGGGGAAGCCGGTTTCCGTGGCGGGTGTGCCGGTGGTTCCGTCGGCGCGTGTCTGCCCTCCTCCTTCTCCGGCCATGGGCGACTGCTGTTCCACGCTTGTGGCGATGCAGCCTATCTGTATGGGGTGGCCTATGAGGGAGGCTGTGGCTTCACTGTCGGCACCGGGCAGGGGGGCGGTGTCGGGGCAGATGTCGTCTGTGCAGGCGCAGGGCGGCAGCAGGGCAAGCAGCAGGGTGGGGAGCAGTAGCGTCCGGCGGAGGTGGTTCCTTGTTTTCATTCGTTGGGTGTCTTTTTTAGGGTTTCGTATAAGTAGGGCCGTTCGGGGTGGGGGTGCGCACCCTTATGGGGGTAGGGCCGTGGGGTGTTATCCCAACGGGTTTTCGCCGTACTTGCCCAGTTGCCGGGCTGTTTCGCGGGCTATCTCGGTGATGTCCAGTGTGCGGGGTTGTGTCTTGGCACGGAGGTAGAAGTCGTCCGTGCGCTCGGTCAGGGCGTTGTCGTAGGCCACGAGACTGATGAGCTTTTCAAAGGTTGTTGCCATGGGGTTTTGAATTATGAGTTATGAATTTTGAGTTATGGGTTATGGGTTATGGGGTTGGGGTTATTGGGGGGAGTCCTTGAGCCAGTGGCCGCTATAGTTGGCGGTGTCTGTCAGGCTGGCAGGATTATCCGCAGTCAGGTTGTAGTGGATGGCTTTCCAGGTGACACTACCCCAGGATTGGCATGTGGCGGCATTTCCTTCTGCCTTGAACATCTCTTCGGTGACATCGGTGAGGAAGAGGAGGGTGGCGGAGGTGCCTGCGAATGCACCATCACCAACGGTGGGCAGGAAGAAGCCAAATTGGTCGTTGGTGCCGCTGAGGACGACTTCTTCGAGGGCGGAGCAGTCGTAGAATGCGCAGACTCCTATGCTTGTCACTGCTTTGGGTATGCTGATTTCTGTCAAGCTGCTACAATACTGGAATGCGTAGCTTCCTATGCTTGTCGCTGCTTTCGGTATGTTGATTTCCTTCAGACTTCCACAGTAGTTGAATGCGCTTTGGCCTATCTCTGTCACTGTCTCCGGCAGTTGGATGCTCGTCAGATTCGCGCAGCTTTGGAATGTCCTCTCTCCTATCTTCGTTACTCCCGTGGGGATGCTGATTTCTGTCAGGCTGCTACAGTCGACGAATGCGTATTCTCCTATTTCTGTCACTCCGTCCGGCAGTTGGATGTTTGTTAGCTGGCGGCAATTAATGAATGCGTACTTTCCTATCTTTGTCACTTTCTTTGGCAGTTGAATGCTCTTTAGTGTCGTGCAGCTTTGGAATGCGCGCTCTCCTATACTTGTTATCCCTTCGGGGAGTATCACCTCTTGAAGTGCGGTATTTGTGTTATCCCCCGTTTTGCAAAATCCCTCCGGTATGGTTGTCGCCCCGCTTGCGGTGATGTAGAGGTGGCTGACCTTGAAGTATTTATTACCATTACTACCACCGATCATCTGCTCTTTCAAATTCGCCAAGTCCTGGTCGCTAATCTCCCCCGTAATCATTACCTTGATGGGGCTGTCTTGGCCGGCGCTTGCCAGTGCAGTCTTCAGTGCAGACCCATCTGCCAGCAGGCTTCCCGCTGTTTCGTTCTCCACTGTTACGAAGCTTTCTGCTTCCGTCGCCTCCACCAGTGTCGGGCTTTGCCATCCGGTGGACGTTACGCTCAATGCGCTCACCCCTGCTTTGTTTACTTTCAGTTTCAGCTCGTGGCAGGTATTGGCTTGGGTGGTGATGTCGTTGGTGGGAGGTACTTATAGATGTCGTTTCCGATGTGGATGCTTATCATCAGTCGGTCTGCGGCAAAGGTCTGCCCCGGCAGCATCAGGGCGTAGTATGCCGACGAGGTATTGCCGTTCTTCAGCAGGCGGACATCGGTAGGGGTGGAGGCTTCGCCGTCGTGATTATGGATGACGGGCTCTCCGTCGGTATTCATGGTGAAGTAGGTTTTCGCTTGCTTGAGGTGTACGGTGGCCTTCTGCAGCTGTTCGGCGGTGATGCCGTCGCCCGGCAGCAGGTTGACGCATAGCTGCGCCATGCTGTGCTTCAGCAGCAGATTGATGGAAGAGGATGTGGCGGAATGTGTACCGCTGTAGTGCAGCAGGTCGGTGATGTGCCATTTATCGGCGGCAGTGGTATATTGCTTGCCGTCCCAGGCATTCAGGGTGCTCCCTGCGGCGGTGTTGGTTTCGTAGTCGGAGGGCATGTCGTAAACGGCAGGGGAGGAGGAAGAATAAGCGGGTCCCCACCAGGCGGTGAGGGTGTGGTTGCCGCTCCCTTGCCAGTAGGCGCGCTCGGTCTTGGTGGAACTCCAGCTGCTGTTGTTGCCGTCGTATAGGTAGGTGCCGGCAGATTGGGCGCTTCCGGCGGTGAGGGCTACGTGCAGCTTTTCGTCGTCTCTGAAGCTATGGCCGGATGCCACGCCGGGCACGGCATTGGCGGCACGGGTGTTTCCTCCTTCTATGCTTACGGTTCCCAGCGTCAGCGCTTGTCCGTTTCCCCGGTTTTCGTCCTGCCCGGTCAGTTCGTTGGTGCATCCTGCCAGTATCAGCAGGCATATCATGGTACCTATGGCTGCCGTGATGGCGGTCAGTGTGCGCAGCGTTTCCCATCCCTGTGAGGTCAGTCGTTTCATGATGCAGTTCTCCATTTGGGTTGTTATAGGTTTTATTAATGTTCCTTTGCAAATGTGTCTGCAAAGTTGTTAATAATGGTATAAACTGCCTAATTTTACCCCTCGGTGCTTGTCCCGCATTGTCGCCTTGTTGTCCTGAATTGTCGCACCCCCTCTCAGAAGTGCTTCCGGAGGGGGTGCGAAGGGAAGTGCGGAGGATGAAAATCCGTCCTTATGGGGAGGAAGTCATGCTTTTATCAGCCACCTTTCTATGTTGCGCGTCCGGGCGCTGAAGTTCACGCCTATCCTGAACAGTGGGCGACCGTCGGCTTCGAAGGGTTGCGCGTAGTGCTTTTCGTCAATCTGCCGCAGCGCTTCTTCGGCAGTGCCTTCGAACTTGAACTCCATGATGTAGATGTAGCGGTCTGTCTTCAGCACGAGGTCCACACGTCCCTCGGAGGTGTGATATTCCACTTGGGTATAGAATCCCACCAGCTTGAAGACAATGAAAAGCACGTTCTGGTAGTGCAGTTCGCGGTCGCCGACAAGTTCGTAGGGGGTGTCGGCAAAGAAACTTTGCAGGCGGCGGAAGAAGGCATCGGGCTGTCCGGATTCTATCTCACGTACAAACTTCTGTATCTCGAACGGTGCCTCTATCTTGTTGAAGCGGGTGTAGAACGGCATCAGGAACTTGACGAACCCTTCTTCCACTTCCCGGTTGGGGAAGCCGAGGCGGTAGAGTCCGAACCTTGGGTCGTACTCCTTAATCGTGAGGTATCCGCTTTGGAAGATGACGGGCAGTGGGTCTTCGTCGCCATAGATGCTGTTCAGCACGTCGGCGTAGGTTTCTGCATGGGCCATCTCCTCCAGGTTGTAGTGGTTGCGTTTCAGCAGTTCCACCAGATAGGTGGGGGTGCCCGTCTCGAACCAATAGCTGCCGAACTCCTGCTTGTCGAAGGTGTTGAGCAGGCTGAAAGGGTTGTAGATTCCGATGGAGTTGTGTGTGAAGTGGTAACCGTCGTAATCTTTCTGCAAGCGTTGGCAGGTTTCCTCGTAGGTCATGTTTTGCGCCTGCGCCAGCAGCCGGATGCTTGGGGCGAATTCTTGGCGCAGCTCTTCGTCGGTGACACCGCAAAGGGCAAGGTATCGCCGGTCCATGGAGATGTCGTTCAGGTTGTTGAGGTCGCTGAACACGCTGACCTTGCCGAACTTGGTGACCCCCGTCAGCAGGGCAAACTGGATGCATCCGTCCATGGTTTTCAGTACGCCGTAGAAGGGTTTCAAGGTGTTGCGGAACTCGTTCTGCAGCGCTTTGTTGCCGATGGCTTGCAGCATGGGCTTGTCGTATTCGTCGATGAGGATGGCCACACGTTGCCCCGTCTGCTCGCAGGCACGCCTGACCACTCCGGCGAAGCGAAGGGCAAGCGTGCTTTCCGCCATTCCCGTGCCATAAAGCTGTTCCCATTCTGTCACAGCTTTTTCCAGCTGTTTGTCCAAGCTGTCCGGGGTGTCATACTTCCCTATATTCAGGTCGATGTGCAGCACGGGGCGTTTTATCCAGTCTTTCTCCAGCTTCTCCATCGCCAGCCCTTCAAAGAGTTCCTTCTTTCCCTGGAAGTAGGCTTCGAGGGTGGAGATGAGCAGGCTCTTGCCGAAGCGCCGGGGGCGGCTTAGGAAGTAGTAGCTGCCCGTCTTTACCAGCCGGTAGACAAGGGCGGTCTTGTCGACGTAGAAATAGCCGCCTTTGCGCATCTTCTCGAAGTTCTGTATGCCGATGGGGTAGATTTTGTTGCTCTGTATGGGTTCCATATTTCCGGTTCTCCTTTCTTATATATCACTTTTCTTATATATTACCTGTAACTTTCTTATATATTACTTGCAACGCACAAATATACGAATAGTTCTTGTAACTGACGGCCTGCAATCTGTTAAACTATAGGCTCTGTGCATGGTTCTGCGGACTTGTCCGGCAAAGTCTCCCGGTACTGCACGGGTGTCATGCCAAGCAGTTTGTTGAACGCCACATAGTAGGTGTTGCGGCTCTTGAAGCCCGAAGCGGTGGCTATGGCATCTATGGAATACATTTTGTTGTCTTTCAGCATCGATATGGAGTGCTCCACGCGCAGGCGGTTGATGTAGTCGCTGAAGCCGTCGGCATCGGCATATTCGCGCAGGAACGGGTTGAGGCGGTTCTTGCTCAAGGCCGTTATCTTCATCAGGTCTTCGCGGTTGAAGTCGGGGTTTAGGAAGGGCAGGTCGGTGAGCAGGGCATCTTCCATCTGCATGAACCGGCGGCGGTTGTCTTCATCGTCGGCAGCGGAGGGGGAAGTGTTGGCTTGAGCGGCAGGCGGCTCTTCGTTAGGGGCATCTTCCGGGTGAAGCGGCTGCCGGCGGTATGCCTTGCGCAGTTCTTCTTTCTGTGCCAGAAGCTCTTCTATCTGGCGGGCGGCTATCTGGTTGCGTTCGCGGGTGCGGCGCAGGTGGAGGTGCTTTTCCCATAGCAGGATGGTGAGCAGGATGGCGATGAAGCTGGTGGTGATGAACAGTACGCGTTGCCGTGCCAGCTTGTGTTGGGCTTCGCGTATCTGCGCATCCTTTTCCTGGGTTTGGTAGATGATGGCGAATTCGTGTGCCTGGCCGGCCTTTTCGCGGGCATAGATGCTGTCGGTCAGCATGGTGATGCGCTGTTGGTAGCTGTCGGCCAGTTCCGGACGTTTCAGTCCGCGGTAGGTGCGGGCATAGCGGTCCAGCAGAATCAGGTGGCCGTAGTTGAAGGTATCGGCCGGTTCGGCCAGGGCGGAAGAGGCGTCAAGAAGTTGCAGCACTTTATGGTACTGACGCGTACCCAGCAGGTAGGGGACGATTTCTGTTTGTCCTGCCTGCGATTGTGCAAAGCCGGTGCTTTGGTATTTCCGGGCGGTTTCGGCGGCTTTCGCTTTGTCCGTTTTGCAGGTAGTACCAGGCAAGTTTGGAGTAGAGGTAACCGTATTGCTGGTCTATGTATCCGGGCGGCGGTCCGGGCAGCAGGCTCATGCGGCTGATAACGTCGAGACGCTTCTCGCAGAGGGCAATGGCTTCGTCCAAACGCTCGTTTTCGGCCAGATAGGCGGACAAGTCGCCGTAGGAGGTGGATAGTTGGGCCAGTTCGCGCACATTGTCCGTGCCTTGCAGCAGTTCGATGGAACGGTACATGTACCGGAACGCTTTGTCGTCGAGCTTCATGCCTTGATACATGCGGCCCAAAGTGAACAGCAGTTCGCTTTCTTTGGCCTTCTGTCCTTGCTCCTGTGCCAGCTCGATGGCTTCGGTACAGATGCGGATGCCTTCTTCGTATTTGTTCAGGCGGTCGAGGGCGGTGGCGAGCTGCGTGAGGACTTGCAGTTTCCGGAGAGGAGTGTGCTGCACGGAGTCGCTTTGCAGGGCGCGGCGGATGTACCGCTCCTTGAGGTGGTACATACCTTGACGTTCGTAGACTGTGCCGCGCAGCATGTCGATGCGGAATTGCGGCAGGTGGGGAAGACGGCGGGCTTCGGCTTCGTCCAGCAGTGACAGAGCGCTGTCGGGCAGGGTGTAATAGATGCTGCGGATATGCTGTTCGGTCAGCAGGCTGTCGGGCAGGGAAGCGGAGGTTTTGTATCGGTTAGGGGTGCTTGCGGTGGAAAATAGGCTTATGGTGAGTGCCAGAGCAAGATAGAGGGGACGGAAGTAATGTATTTTCTCCATTGTTTATTTTCTCTTTTGTATGGCAAAGATAGGGATTATTTTTATCTTTGCCTGCGTTTATCATAAGAAGTTACTGCAATGAATATATACATAAAATCTGTCATTTTGTCTTTTTTCTTTATATCTGTCGGGGCTCGGGCACAAGAGGCTTCCTTCACTCCGCCTTTTGATTTTCCCATCATTTTCTCCGGTAACTTTGGCGAGATACGTGCCAACCATTTTCATGGCGGACTGGATTTCAAGACCGGTGGCGCCATAGGCAAACCGGTACGTGCGCTGGCGGACGGATATATTTCGCGTATCCGTGTCACCCACGGCTCGGGCTATGTGCTCGATGTGGTGTATGATAACGGCTATACCGCCATCTACCGTCATCTTAGCGCCTTTGTGGGTGAAGTGGCAAAGCGAGTGAAGGCTCTTCAGTACGAAAAGGAAAGCTGGGAAGTAGAGATAATTCCCGAGCCTGCTCCCGTGTCAGATGAGGGAGACGATAGAGATAGAGGCAGTAATAATCTCGGGGTGCATATCTTGGGCGAATATCCCGTGAAAGCCGGTCAGATAATAGCTTTAAGCGGAAACACCGGATACTCTTTCGGTCCGCACCTGCATCTGGATATGATAGAGACGGCTACGGACGAATATATAGACCCACTGCCTTTCTTCATGGACAAAGTGAAGGACAAGACTGCCCCGCGTGCCGAAGGTATCATGTTGTTTCCTCAGCCGGGCAAAGGAGTGGTGGAAGGTAAGCAGACGCGACGGGCTTTTCCGGCACATCCTACGAAACCCATTACCGCCTGGGGATTGATTGGTGCAGGCATCCGTGCTTATGATTATATGGACGGAGTGCAGAATAAATATGGCGTGAAGACGGTGATTCTCGAAGTGGACGGCGAGGAAGTCTTCCGCAGTACGGTAGACCGCTTTGCGTACGAAGAAAACCGCTATATCAATTCGTGGACACACGGCCAGTATATGAAGTCTTTCATCGAGCCGGGAAACCACTTACGCATGCTGCATGCATCCAACGGTAACCGTGGACTGGTGGACATCAACGAAGAACGCCCTTACCGATTTGTCTATACACTGAGCGATGCGCTGGGAAATACCTCTAAAGTCCGCTTTACAGTCCAGGGACAGAAGACGATAATTGCTCCGGTGGAACATCGTGAGAAATATACCCTCAAGTGGGACAAGGTGAACTATCTGCAGGAACCGGGGTTAGAATTGGTCATTCCGAAAGGAATGCTCTACGATAACGTCCTGTTGAACTATTCCGTGCGGGCTGATAGCGGTGATATAGCTTTCACCTATCAGTTGAACGATACCCGCATTCCGATGCACGATGCCTGCGATTTGCGTATCGGCTTGCGCCGGCGTCCGGTAGAGGATATGACCAAATATTATGTGGCGGGCGTAACGGCGCGCGGTGGAAAATACCGCATCGGCGGTAAGTATGAGGATGGTGTCATGAAAGTGCGTATACGGGATTTGGGGACTTATACCGTGGCAGTGGATACGGTTCCGCCGGTGATAACTCCCGTGAACCAAGCTCAGTGGGGACGTACGGGAAAAATCATCTTCAAGGCCAAGGACAAGGAAACCGGCATCAACACCTATCGGGGTACGATTGACGGAAAATATGCCTTGTTTGGAAAGCCCAACTCCATCAGTGGTAACCTGGTGTGCGAGCTCGACCCGAAACATGTGGAGAAAGGCGGCAAGCATGTGGTGGAGATGACGGTGACGGATGGCTGTGGCAACTGTACCACCGAACAGTTTGAATTTGTATGGTAAAGCCTCTCCCCCGACCCCTCCCCCGTAGGGAGGGGAGGTCGGAAGTTACTTTTGCTATATATAGTGTAATAAATAAGTGTAATAAATAAGTGTAATAAAAATATGTGTAACAAGCTATCATTTTCTTCTCCCCTCTCTTTCGGAGAGGGGACGGGGGTGAGGCCTTAATTTATTAGAAGTATGAAAAGTAAAAGACTGACTCTTTCCGTCTTGTTTGTTGTGGCAGCCGTGGCGAATGCACTGGCCTGCACCAATCTTATCGTGGGCAAGAACGCCTCCGCGGACGGTTCTACCATCGTTTCTTATTCTGCCGATTCCTATGGCTTGTTCGGCGAGCTATATCATTATCCTGCCGGCATGCATAAGAAAGGCACGCTGATTGACATACACGAGTGGGATACCGGCAAATACCTCGGGCAGATAGCGCAGGCCCGTCAGACGTACAATGTCATCGGCAATATGAACGAATTCCAGCTCACTATCGGTGAAACGACATTCGGCGGACGTCCCGAACTGGTAGACACTACCGGTATTATCGACTACGGTAGCTTGATTTATCTCGGACTGCAACGTTCACGCACTGCTCGCGAGGCTATCAAGGTGATGACGGAATTGGTGCAGGAATATGGCTATTACAGTAGTGGAGAATCCTTCACCATTGCCGACCCCAACGAGATATGGATTATGGAGATGATTGGCAAGGGACCCGGTGTGCGCGGTGCCGTATGGGTAGCTGTCCGCGTGCCCGATGATTGTATCTCCGCTCATGCCAACCAGAGCCGCATTCATCAGTTCAACATGAACGACAAGGAGAACTGTATGTACTCCCCCGATGTCATCTCCTTTGCACGCGAGAAGGGCTATTTTGACGGTGTGAACAAGGATTTCAGTTTGCCGATGCCTATGCTCCGCTCGATTTCGGTGCCCGTCGCTATTGCGAGGCCCGTGTATGGAGCTATTTCAATATGTTTACCGACCGTGGTAACGAGTTCTTACCTTATATATTAGGTGAGACGAACACTCCGATGCCTCTGTTTGTGAAACCCAACCGCAAGGTTTCCGTGCAGGATGTGAAAAATGCCATGCGCGACCATTATGAAGGTACTCCTCTCGACATCAGCAAAGATTTCGGCGCAGGCCCGTATCATACCCCGTACCGCCTTTCTCCACTCTCTTTCAAAGTGGGCGACCGGGAATATTTCAATGAGCGTCCCATCTCCACCCAGCAGAGTGGTTTCGTATTCGTGGCACAGATGCGTTCCGAGTTGCCCGATCCTATCGGTGGAGTATTGTGGTTCGGCACAGATGATGCCAACATGACGGTATTTACGCCCGTATATTGCTGTACGGACAAGGTTCCCGTATGCTATACCCGCGTGGATGGCGCCGATTACATCACTTTCTCCTGGAACTCCGCTTTCTGGATTTTCAATTGGGTGGCCAATATGGTATATCCCCGCTATGACTTGATGATGGGCGACGTGCGTGCCACTCAGACAGAGTTGGAGACAACTTTCAATGAAGCGCAGGAGGGCGTTGAGGCTGCTGCTGCCAAACTTTTGGAAAAAGACCCTGCCAAAGCGAAGGCATTCCTAACCAACTATACGAACATGACCGCCCAAAGCACTTTCGATACCTGGAAACGTCTTGGCGAGTTTCTTGTCGTAAAGTACAATGACGGCGTTGTCAAACGTATGAAAAACGGTCAATTCGAACGTAATTCCATCGGCCAGCCGGCAGGCGTAATCCGCCCGGGATACCCGAAGGAGTTCCTTGAAGAGTATGTTAAGCAGACGGGAGACAGATATAAAATGCCTGAATAAAATTAGGATATTTGAACTTATTCTTCTACATTTGTGTCTTACAAAAAAGTTTATATTAACCCTTAAAATAATAACAGTCTTATGGAAAATCAGGAACTGATTAAGCAGGTGACTGAGAAAGCCGAAAAATGGCTTACCCCGGCATATGATGCCGAAACTCAGGCAGAAGTGAAACGCATGTTGGAAAACCCAGATAAAACCGAATTGATAGACAGTTTTTACAAAGACCTGGAGTTTGGAACGGGTGGTCTGCGCGGCATCATGGGTGCCGGTACAAACCGCATGAACATTTACACTGTAGGTGCTGCAACACAGGGCTTGTCCAACTATCTGAACAAATGTTTTGCCGGAAAGAAGGATATTTCCGTTGTTGTGGGGCACGACTGCCGCAACAATAGCGACAAGTTCGCAAAGATTTCTGCCGACATCTTCTCTGCAAACGGCATCAAGGTATATCTTTTTGATGACCTTCGTCCTACGCCCGAAGTTTCATTCGCCATCCGTCACTTCGGCTGTCAGAGCGGTATCAACATCACAGCCAGCCACAACCCCAGAGAATACAACGGCTACAAAGCTTATTGGGATGACGGTGCGCAGGTGCTCGCTCCGCACGACACGGCCATCATAGACGAGGTGAACAAGGTGACGGTGGCCGACATCAAGTTCAACGGCAACAAGGACTTGATTCAGATTATCGGCAAGGAAGTGGATAAGGTTTATCTGGAAATGGTTCACTCCATCTCTATCGACCCCGAAGTCATCCGTCGCCAGAAAGACCTCAGCATTGTGTATACTCCGCTTCATGGCGCAGGCCGCGTGCTTATTCCGGACTCATTGAAGGAGTGGGGATTTGAGAATATCAACTGCGTGCCCGAACAGATGGTGAAGGACGGCAATTTCCCGACAGTGGTTTCTCCGAATCCCGAAAATGCCGAAGCCCTTTCCATGGCCATTGCGCTGGCCAAGAAGATTGACGCTGACATCGTGATGGCAAGTGACCCGGATGCCGACCGTGTCGGTATGGCCTGCAAGGACGATAAGGGCGAGTGGGTGCTTATCAATGGTAACCAGACTTGTCTCATCTTCTTGTACTACATCATCAAGAACCGTATTGCAATGGGCAAGATGCAGCCGAACGACTTCATCGTGAAGACCATCGTGACCACTGAACTCATCAAGGCTGTGGCAGACAAGAACAAGATTGAAATGCGCGACTGCTACACCGGCTTCAAGTGGATTGCTCGCGAAATCCGTCTGAGTGAAGGTAAGCAGCAGTACATCGGTGGTGGTGAAGAAAGCTATGGCTTCCTGGCCGAAGACTTTGTCCGTGATAAAGATGCGGTTTCTGCCTGCTCTTTGCTGGCCGAAATCTGTGCTTGGGCCAAAGACCAGGGCAAGACACTCTATGACGTATTGATGGAAATCTATGTAGAATACGGATTCTCTAAGGAAACCACCGTGAACGTGGTGAAACCCGGCAAGAGTGGTGCCGAGGAAATCAAGGCGATGATGGATAACTTCCGTGCCAATCCTCCGAAGGAAATCGGCGGTTCGGCTGTCAGCCTGATTAAGGATTACAAGACGCTGGAACTTACTGATGCCCAGGGCAACGTAAGCAAGCTGGATATGCCCGAGACTTCCAATGTACTTCAATATTTCACTGTAGACGGCACGAAGATTTCTGTCCGTCCTTCCGGTACGGAACCGAAGATTAAGTTCTATATCGAGGTGAAGGGCGAGATGGGTTGTCCGAAATGCTATACCAGCGCCGATGCCGAAGCTGAGAAGAAAGTGGAGGCAGTGCGCAAGTCACTCGGCATTTGATAGGAAAGAGGAAAAAATGTGTATATAGTGTTCGGAGAGGCGTAACCCGTGAGGGCTGCGCCTCTTCCTTTTGCTTCTGTGTTGAAAGAAAACTTAAATAAAGACTTAAACCCGATGGTTGATGAACAAAACGTTTGCAGGGAAGTTTAGTATAGGCAGATTGCGGTTACACACCGATTGGTTGATGTGAATGAGAGTCGTTTCATTCGTAGTTGTTCGTTTGTGAGTGTGTGTTTTCCGCAATCTGCTTTTTAAAATTTCTTCCCCCCCTCTTTTTAATTCTTTAATTTTTAATTGTTCTCCATCCACCAGTCTATCAGCCTTCTTGCGATACTCAGTTTTCGTGGAATTTCGGGCAGGTTGTCTTTGGAATAGAAGGCGGCAGCGGTCAGCTCATCTTCCTGCAGTTTTATCTCCCCGCTTTCGTAGTCGGCAATGAAACCCACCATCAATCCGCTGGGGTAGGGCCAGGGCTGGTTGCTGAAGTAGGTGATGTTCTTTACCTTCAGCCCCGTTTCCTCAAAAACTTCCCGTTCCACACATTCTTCCAGTGTCTCGCCGGCTTCGAGGAAGCCTGCCACCAGTCCGTAGAAGGTTCCTCGGAAGTTCCGGGCATGCACCAGCAGGATTTCGTCTCCTTTGCGTATCAGTACGATGATGGCGGTGGAAACGGGAGGGTACATCTCATTGCCGCAGTTGGGACACTTCTTCATGATGGGGGTCTGGTGCTCCATGGCGGTACCACACACGGGGCAGAAGTGGCTGTGCTCGTCCCAATAGAGTATCTGGAAGGCCTTTCCTGCAGAACGGTACTCGTCCGGCGAGATGTAGTCGTACGATGCGCGCAGGCCTATCATGACCCATTCGTCGGTTTCGGCCACGGGCTGTTCCAAGGCGAATGCACGTACTTGCTTGCCGTTGGGGGGGAACACTTCGTGTATATTACTTCCGGCTTCCGGTGTCAGAGGAGGCTCTATACTGACGGGTACGCTGTATTTTATTTCTCCTTTGTCTGTATATCCTTTTTTCAGCAGCAGTTGGTCTTTGAAGAAGACGAACCACTGCGTGCAGGGTTGGGGTTCTGTTGATTTTTCCATTGTTTGTTGTTTTATTATTTTGGGGGGGATGAACACGAAAATACAAAGGCACAGAGATTCTTTTCAAATTAATTTCTATGTCTCTGTGTCTCTGTGCTTGCCCCCCTAAATTTCGTTTGCTGTGTCTTTTTCTTGTCGCACATAGACCGTTGACCTTCCCATTCCGCGGCGGCGCAGGAACCCTTGCCGGATGAAGTTGTTCAGTTCGTCTATGGCGGCATGTCTGGTTAGTCCGCTTAGCTGGATGTATTCGTTCTTGTTGATACATACATTCTGCTTGAGGAACAGTTCCAGTTCGGCTTTTCTTGTTTCTTCGGTGGTCTCTACTACTTTTTTCGATTTCTTGGTAGTGGAGTGTACACGTTCCAACGTCATTTTCTTCTTGATGTTGTTGCGGAACGTGCTGCTGATGCGCAGGTGTACGTTTTGGAATTGGACGGATTCGGAGCGGATTTTCTTTTTCTCGTCGTCGGTCTCGCGCAAGCATTTCAGTGAAGTGCTGAAGAATCCGAGTTCTCCTAGCTCCACGATGTTTCCGTTGGCCAGCAAATCGCACAGCTCGTCAATGCAGGCATCCAATGCTGCCCCTATCACATTCTTGGGCAGATGTTGGAAAGTTGCGATATGTTCCACAAACTCCTTTTGGGTATAAGTCCTTTTCGGGCAGATACGTGCATGGAGTGATTTCTTGTCTTCTTTCCCGTCGGGCGAAGGCGTTTCGTAAAGGTCGTAATACGCGCTCATAAGATATTTATTTTTGTTTATAGCGATAAACAGTTCTCGTCGCTTCGGGGAATTATTTTTGTCGCTAAGCAGATTAATTTTCCTCTTCCTAAAAACTAATCGTCCGACAACTGTTGCATTATCGTCCAACAGTTGTTTAATTATCGTCCGACAGCTGTCGGACGAAACAGAAATGGGTATGGGACGATTATTTCTTAGTGAACAAAGGTATAAAATATTGTGATACGAAGGGTAGTGTTTGGGGAGGAAAGTTTTAGTTTTCGGCAAAAGAGGGGGGATTGTTAAATCCCCAATAATAGGGACTGACCCGATGAAGGACTGGTCACTTACCTGGGGACAATTTGTCTCCAGGTAGAAATGGTAATAGATATAGGAAATGAAAGCAAATCACAACGTGTGTGTGCGTGTCTGTGTGTATTTGTTTTCCAAAGATAGTGAATCTTAATAAGAATCTCTCTGATTTCCCTACTATTTGGTATCTTTACACGCTTTTCTTTATACATGAGTACTGACTATAAATAAATCATATTGTGGAAATAACCCAACGCATTCGTCTCCTCCTTTCCGAAATGAACCGGGGAGTATACGAAAAAGAAACTGAAATAAACCTCTCCCTGCTGGCAGCTCTGGCAGGCGAGAGCATCCTGCTCCTGGGACCTCCGGGAGTAGCCAAGTCAATGGTAGCCAGGCGGCTAAAGTCGGCTTTTACAGATGCCCGTGCCTTTGAATACCTGATGTCCCGCTTCTCTACGCCCGACGAGATTTTCGGTCCTGTCAGCATTAGCCGACTGAAAGAATCCGACAAGTATGAACGTGCCATCGACGGCTATCTGCCCACAGCCGATGTCGTGTTTCTGGACGAAATATGGAAAGCAGGCCCTGCCATACAGAACACTCTGCTAACCGTCATCAACGAGAAACTTTTCCGCAACGGCGACAAGGAACTGCATCTCCCCTCAAACTGCTCGTAGCTGCCAGTAACGAACTGCCCGCTCAAGGCGAGGGACTGGAAGCCCTATGGGACCGCTTCCTTATCCGCATTCTCTGCACCTGCGTCAAGCAGGAAGAGTCTTTCTACAAAATGCTGCTGGACGATTCTGCCGACCATCCGGAAACGACTGCCTGCGAATGGCAAATCTCCGACCGCGAGTATGCCGAATGGCAAGCTGAGATACGCCGCGTAACCTTGCCTCTCGATGTTCTTTCCTGCATCACAGCCATTCGCCACGGACTGACAAGCGTAGAGATGCAAGACTCCGACCTGCGCCGCAATGTCTACGTCAGCGACCGCCGCTGGAAAAACATCGTGAAGCTGCTCAAGACCTCCGCCTTCGTCCACGGCCGCACGGAAGTCTCCATGACCGACCTGCTTCCCGTCTACCACTGTCTATGGAGTGAGCCTGATGAGAGCGTTGCCATCCGTGACATCGTTATCCGTGCCTTATTCGTGTCCCACACAAAACAGATTGCCGGTATCGCCTCCTCGCTGAAATCCGATTTGAAAGTCAGCCGTGTGCGCGAAGCCCTCGACAAAGCCCGCCTTGCCGGCGACCGTAGGGACGATGACCTGCTGATAACGGAACATTTCTACTACCAGGTGGAGAAACATGGTACGGGCAACACCTACATCTTTATCGTGGACTACAGAAATCTGAAGGAGTACAGCGCCAAAGATGCCCCCACCTTGGGCGTAATGTATGCCGACCCCATCAATCCCAAGCGTACCATCATCCGCGCCTTTGCCGACACCGGCGCCGTGAAAGAGGAAGGCACCGAACGCGTCACCCTCTACCGCGACGACAAGCATCTCTACATCAACGGTGTGCGCTTCCCCATGCGGCGTCTGCAACGAGGTGAGGAGCAACAACTCTGGCTGGGAAACCTCTCCGTCACCGACCGTGACTACGAGACGGAACTGGACGCCGCCGCCACCAGCATAGACCGCCTGGTAAGAGATTTGTCCGACAACCTTTTCGTCTCCGAAGAAGACAAAAAGAGCGTAGCTCAATACGTCTCCATCGTCCGCAAGGAAATAGCCTGGGCGCGTGTGGACATGCGCAAACTGAGATATGGAGACGAATAATCCTCCAGTAACCAAGAAGAAGATGAACACCACCGTCACCCGATATGACACCGCCTTCTATGTGCAGGCACTGGACCGTTTTGTAGCCACCGGAGAGTGCGCAGAGACGGATACCGAGCCCTTGTATGCCTATCTGCTTTCTGTGATGAACGACTCCATGGTCAAGGTGCAGGTGCTGGGCGATGAGGTCTGTGCACGTATCTTTTACGACACCATGATTCAGTTCATCCAATTGAACTTGGAGAAGGAGAGGTATAACCTCCGGAAAAGCCAGTCGGAACGGACCGGGATGAAGCTCGTGCTGGAATGGTCTATGGCAAAGCGGAAAGACGGCTGGCAAGCGTTACTTCAGCAGATTTCCGACAAATACCGGGAATACGGCTTCGATTCACGCTTCTACCGCAGCCACTTCGGTGCCGAAGGAGGATATGCAGACGATGAAGTCTGGGAGAAAATGGTGGATGACTGGGAAGACGCCTTCCAACAGAAGATGCATCAGGAAAAGGAGAAAGAAATCGTTTTCCGCAAAGATGCCCTCGAGCGCAGGCTCCGTTCCAATCTGAAAGACATCCCCGAGTACATCCGCCAGAACCGGGTGGATAAGGACGAATTCTTCCAGACCTGGGGCATGATGAGCGGCTTGTGGAATACTGTCGACTTTGAGCGTATACGGAAAATCGTGCGCATCCAGCGCTCTTGCCCCGAGATAGTGAAAGTGGCCCGCAAGATGGGGCGTATGGCAGACGACGAAGGACGTGAGCAAATCCGCGTTGCCGAGGGAAACGTCTACAAAATGGAGCACTCCTCCAAATGTGACATCCTGGGCATCAGTACCGGCAACGACCTCAATGCTCTGCTTCCCATTGAGCTTGCCCATTCGGCTGACAGTGAACTGGAAGATTTGTTCGTCTACAAATACCTTACCCGCAAGCTCCAGACCTTCCGTTATAAATCGGAAATCATGCAGCCTGCCCGGCGCATCGAAACCAAGCCTGCCCGTCCCAAAGGTCCGATGATTGTCTGTCTGGACACCTCGGGAAGCATGGCTGGCAAGCCGGAGAAGATTGCCCACTCCCTGCTGATAAAGCTCCTGGAGATAGCCGACCGTCAACGGCGGAACTGCTTTCTGATAGCCTTTTCCGTCTCCATTCATCCGATTGACATAAGGAAAGAGCGGGCAAGGTTGCTCGAATTTTTCTCAAAGACAGCTTGCGGGGATACAGATGCCACCCGCATGCTGGAAGCCACGTTCCGTCTGCTCAAAGAAGGCAAGGAGTATATGAATGCCGATGTGCTTTGGGTCAGCGACTTCAAGATTCCTCATTCTTCACCTGCCTTTATGGAGGAGATTCGTCGCTGTCGGGAAGCCGGTACACACTTCTACGGTCTGCAGATTGGCATCACGGACAATGAGTGGGCACCATTCTTCGACCATATCTATCGGGTGGAATATACTCCTTCGCGACAGTATTAAAAGTTGATATTTACGCCTCCCATCACCGTAGCTTTCGGCATGGGGAAGCCTGCATTGATTTCATAGCGTTGTGCCAGCAGGTTTTCACCCTTGACGAAGACGTCGGCAAAACTGCACAGACGGTAGTTGGCACGCAGGTTCCAGAGTACGAAGCTTTCCTGCTTCTCCTTACCCGGGGTGACCGAGGTATGGAGACCCTTCACGTATTGTATACCGGTAGATAGGCCCCAACGTCCTTGCGTAAAGTCCGCACCGGCATAGAGTTTGTGCTCGGGAGCCGCCAGTACCGGATTCTCCATGTGCAGCCAGCTATAATTGGCATTCATCTGCCAGTGGCGGTTGATGCGGTATCCGAGGTTGGTTTCCACACCCCAGTTCTCTATCTCGCCGGAGTTGACGTTCTTGCGCAGGGCAGGGTCCGTCATGATGATGTTGTCCCCGTTGATGTAGTAGAGGTTCACCCCATAGGACATGGCCCCTCCCAAAAGCTGCCCCGTAAAGGAGAGTTCATAGTTCATCAGGCTCTCCGCTTTCAAATCGGGGTTCTGTGGAGGGAACATGTACATCTCCCGGATGGTGGGGTTACGGAATCCTTTGCTCACCATTGCTTTCAGTTCCGCCTGCCGGGGCAGATGGAAAGCCAGTCCCCCTTGGGGAATCCATTCCGTGCCTACGTGCGAATGGTGGTCTATGCGGACACCGGCGTCCAGTGAAAGCCAACTGTTGATGTCCTGCCTGAAATCCACATAGCCTGCAAATTCATCCATCTGCTTGTCCACGCCGGGGATGTGGTCGCCAATCTGCTGTCCGGGTTTTGCCTCGTCGATGGCGACAACCTTGTTCCAGGACTCTCCGCCGAAGTGCTGGTAATCGAAACCTACGGTCAGGCGGTTGCCGGTGAAGAGCGTGGCGCTTTGATACCACGATATGCCCAGCATCCGGTCCTTGGAGTTGAAGTGCGACTTCTGGGGCTCTCCTCCGGGATGGTAGCCGTCATTAATCCTGTGCCGGCCCCAGTTATAGAAGAAGCTCACGGCGCCGGAAGTACGGTCGTAACGATTTTCCAGTGCGAAGGAGGTCATGCCGCGTGTGATGCGCGAGTCGTTGTCTATATACGGATTGTCGGCTTCGCCGGGATTGGAGGCGTTGAAGCGGGTGATGTTCACGTCGCCCCACAGCTTCCAGGTGTCGCTGAAGTCGTATCCCAGTTTGGCATATCCGCCATACTGCTCAAACTCCATGTCGTCACGGTGTCCGTCGGTACGGTTGTACGAGCCGGTCACCACGCTGCTGAAACGCCCTTTCCTCACGCGGTTGGAGACTTCCGTCTGCAGGGTATTGTAGGAACCGTATCCTATCTGCGCATTGGTTTTCACCCCGTCCTCCTGCATCTTGCGGGTGACGATGTTGATAACCCCGCCCATTGCATTGGACCCATAGAGGACGGAGGCGGGACCGCGCAGCACTTCCACCCGTTCGGCCATCATGCTCTGGTAGGCGTCGGCGATGGGATGCCCCATCAAGCCCATGTATTGCGGGTGTCCGTCTATCAGCACCAGCAGGCTGGTTGTAGGTCCTCCGGCGGCATTCACCCCGGCGCCTATGCCGCGCAGGCTCATGCCTCCTGCGGCTCCCGTGGATACGCCGTAGCCCATGATGCCGCGGCTTGTGGTGAAAAGTCCGGGCACCTGCTCGGTCAGTGCAGGCAGGATGGAGGGCTGGTAGGTCTGTTCCAGTTGCTGGCGGCCCACTACGGAGATGGTCATTGGCAGGTGGCGGATGTCTGTTTCATTTCTTGTCCCGGTCACCACGACTTCATCAAGCTTGTAGCTTTTCAGCCGGAGGCTGTCGGCAGGTGCGGACAGCATACTACCCGGAAGGGCGATACTTATTAAAATTGCGGTTAAAATCTTTTTATTCATCGTTTATCTATGGTTCTTTCTGCAAAGTTATACAAAAAGAAGAATCTGTATATGATTGGTAATCCTTAAAATGGACAACCAGGGTTGAAGATAAGTCCGTTAAAGGGTTTCCTGCTTCAGCGCTTCCACAAACCGGTCTATCTCCTGCAGTTTCGCCGGGATGTCGATGCCTTGCGGACAGTGCGGGTTGCATTGGCCGCAACCGGTGCAACGGTTGGCTTGGCGGAGGCGGGGAACACTGCGGTCATAGCCTATCAGGAAGGCGCGGCGTGCCTCGCGGTAATTCTCGTCTTGGCTGTTCTGCGGCACGTTGCCCTCGTTGATGCAGCGGTTGTAGTGCAGCAGGATGGCTGGAATATCCAGTCCATAGGGGCACGGCATACAGTATTTTGCAGTCGTTGCACGGCACGGTGGGGTATTGCAGCATTCGCTGGGCGGTATCTTCCAGTAGGGTAAACTCCTCTTCCGTACATGGAACAAGCGGGGAGAAGGTACGCAGGTTGTCTTGCAGATGCTCCATGTACGTCATTCCGCTCAGTACGTTCAGCACATCGGGGAAAGTACCTGCAAATCAGAAGGCCCAGGAAGCCACGCTCTCTTGCGGGCGGCGTTGTTTCAGACGTGCCATCAAGTGGTCGTTCAGGCGGGATAGGCGTCCGCCCAGCAGCGGCTCCATGATAACGGCGGGAATGTTGCGCTTCACCAGCTCGGCATATAGATATTCGGCATCCGTGTTGCGGGTATTCACTTCTTTGGCATGTCGCCAGTCCACGTAGTTCAGTTGGATTTGTACGAAGTCCCATTTCAGTTCGTCGTGGCGGGAGAGCAGGTAGTCAAAGACTTCGATGTCTCCATGATAGGAGAATCCGAGGTTGCGGATGCGTCCGGCTTCACGCTCTTTCAGCAGGAAGTCCAGCATGCCGTTGTCCAGATAGCGGGAGCGGAGGGCTTCCATGCCGCCCATGCCGATGCCGTGCAACAAGAGGTAGTCGATGTAGTCCACTTGCAGGTCGCGGAAGGAGCGGTGATACATGGCAAGGGACTCTTCGCGGCTGTGCGTGCTGGGACTGAAGTTGGACAGCTTTGTGGCAAGGAAGAATTTCTCCCGTGGGTGGCGTTTCAAGGCAATGCCCGTGGCGCGCTCCGACAGACCTTGCACATAGGCGGGCGAGGTGTCGAAATAGTTCACTCCGTGAGCAATGGCATAGTCTATCAGGTCGTTCACGGCTTCCTGGTCTATTTCGTCTCCATTCCCATCGGCACGTTTCCGGGTGGGCCATCGCATGCATCCGTATCCCAGCAGAGAAACCCGGTCGCCCGTGTTGGGGTTGGTACGATAGGTCATCTTGCCGGTTGGTATCTCGCCCAGTGCGGCCGATTCGCTTTCCCCGTTGTTCTTGTTGCCCGAACAGCCGTATAGGGCTGCTGCCGAGGCAAGCGTTCCTGCACCGGCGAGTTTGAAGAAATCGCGGCGGTTTATCTTGTTCTTATTGTCTTCTTTCATTGTGATAGGACTGAAATTATAAATGGATATTAGGGTGATAAAGTTGCTTCAGACAGTTCTGTGCATCACATGGCCTTCCACATAAATGGCACTGAACGGACGCGACGGACAAAGGTTCTCGCATGCTCCGCATCCGATACAGCGTTCGGCGTTGACTACCGGTATCTTGATGGAGGCTTCGTCTTCCGGGTCTGAAGGAACCATCTGTATGGCACCGGCCGGACAATGGCGGGCACAGTTCCCGCATTCCATCTTGTCTGTGATGCAGATGCAATTCTCCTTAATCCATACGGCATGACCGATTTGGACGGCCGATTTCTCGGCGAGGCTCGTCAGATGGATGGCATCGGTAGGACACACCTCCGCACACTTGGCGCATTCGGGGCGGCAGTAACCGCGTTCGTAGGACATTTCCGGCTGCATCAGTTTTGTCAAGTCCGAAGAAGGACGGAGCACTTGGTTGGGGCATACCGATATGCAGAGCTGGCAGGCTGTGCAGTGTTGTGCAAAGTGGCGGGCGCTCAGTGAGCCCGGAGGAGTGATGGGAGTGGCGCGCTCGGGGATTTTTTTGTCCTCGATGACAGCCAGTCCACCGTCCACTTTCTTCTCCTGCGCCTTGAGGGCTGCCGTAGCAGCAAACACGGCAGTTGTAGAGAGAAATGCGCGGCGGGCGTCGTTTACCTGCTCCGGTGCCACGGGGGAGTCCTGGGAGACTGCAGCGGAGGCCGACTTGCGGCGTGTGTAAGTGATGGCACCTTTCCTGCACTTGTTGATGCAGTCCATACATGCCACGCAACGGCTGTAATCTATTTCGTGTGCCTTGATGTTGATGCACGATGCCTTGCAGTTGCGGGCACAAAGTCCGCAGTTGTTGCACTTCTTTGTGTCAATCACCGGTTTCAGCAAGGAATACTTCGAGAGGAAACCAAGCACTGTACCTACCGGACAGATGGTGTTGCAATAGGTACGTCCGCCCCGCCATGCCAGCACGATGAGGACCACCAGAGTGACCGTGGCAATCAGCAGGGTAGGGAGACTCTTCATCCATACATCCGTTTCATAGAAGGCATAGCTGTCAGCACGTTCGGCCAGGTAGGCCAGTCCGTTGTTTGCCCACTGGTAGAGTGGGGAGAAAAGGCTGGAAACGATGCGCCCGTATGAGCTGTAAGGGGCCAGCAGCACGACAAAAGAGTTCAGTCCGCCGATAATGGCAAGTACGAATACTCCCAGCACACCATAGCGTAGCCATTTCAGTGCAGGCGAGTAGCGGAAACGGTTCTTCTTCCGTTTGGCGGAGAGCCAGGAAACAATGTCCTGGAATACTCCCAACGGGCAGATGACGGAGCAGTAGATGCGTCCGAATGCCAAGGTCAGCACTGCAAGAGACAGCACTACACCGATGTTCAGTGCCAGCACGGCCGGCAGGAATTGTATTTTCGCCATCCATCCGAACCAGGCATGCAGTGTTCCCGTGAAGTCGAGGAACAACAGCGTGATGAGTGCGAAGAAGATGACGGCAAGGGTCAGTCTGATGGTACGTAGCATAAATGTATTGTATAGCGATTAGTATTCGTTCTTTATACCTTTTTTCCCATCTCGTAGGCTTCGTGCATGGAAGGCTTGTCGTTTATCTCGCCCACCTTCCAGGCACCCACGCCATAAATGGTGCCGCATTCTTTGGGCTCTTCCAGGCAGTCGAGGAAGCCACGGAAACCATCGATGGTACGCTCCATCATGGGGACACTTTCTTCGGCGGCGGCGATAATGAAGTAGAACTCCTTGTTTTTTATTTCAAGGTAACGGGCACAACAACGGTCAATCAGTGTCTTCATCTGCGCGCTCATGGTGTAGAAGTAGACAGGGGTTGCCATGACGATGACGTCGGCGGCAATCATCTTTTCCACCACTTCGGCGGCATCGTCCTTTTGTGGGCAGGGTTTGCCGTACATGCTGCATACGCTACATCCCGTGCAGTAGTTGATGTGCTTGTCTTTCAGGAAAATCTTTTCTACTTGATGTCCGGCTTCTGCGGCACCGCGCATGAATTCGTTGCACAAGAGGTCGGAGTTTCCATTCCTGTGGGGACTGGAGGAGAGGATTAATACTTTTTTGCTCATATTCGTTGTTCGTTAGTTAGTAAATGATTACGTGCTACAAAAATAGGCAGGTTTTATGAGAACGGCAGTATACAAATTACGGTTGTTGTTACCTAAATTACTGATTCATTCCAAAAGTATCTCCCGTTCGATGCCGGTGTCTTTCAGAAACTCCCGGTCGTGGCTGATGGCAATTACGGTGCCGGCGTAGTCGCGTATCGTTGCCGTTATTATTTCTATGCTCTCGATGTCCAGATTGTTGGTGGGTTCGTCCAGAATGAACATATCCGGGGTATTGTCGGCAATCATCAGGCAGCAGAAGGAGAGGCGCATCTTTTCGCCGCCACTCAGTTTGCCGCACGGCTTGTTCCACACGTCGTGGGGAAAGAGATAACGGTTGAGGATGGTTTTCATTTCATGTTCCGGCAGGTGGCGGTGGTTGAAGGCTTCTGCTTGTTGGAGTACGCTGCGCTCATTACGGACGAGGGAGTATTCCTGGTCCAGATAGACGGAGGTGAAGCCGGCACGCTCCATCACTCCGTCGGTGGGGTGCAATTCGCCCATGATGAGTTTCAGCAGGGTTGTTTTTCCACTGCCGTTTTTTCCTTTCAGCTGAGGCGGTCGCCGCTTCTCAACTGGAAGGTGAGGGAGGAAGACCAGAGCTCCTTTACTGCCTCCGGACGGGTTGTCTCCATAGGAGAAGCCGCGAGGCTGGGATAATGAAAGTTGACGTCCTTTGCCTTGACCAGAACCTTCCCCACATGCAGATGAGAGGCATTGAAGTCTGTTTTCAGTTTGTCTGTCTGTGGCAGTGAACTTTTGATACCTGACATTTCTGCCTGTAATTTTTCCGTTTTCTCCGTATGAATGCTGCTGAGTCTGCTGCTGCTGTTTTCCGCATTGTTTTTCAGTGCTCCTATCATGATGCGGGGAATCCCCTTTTTAATGGAGTTTTTTTCTCCCCGCACATTCTGTTTGGCCTTCCGTTCTTCTACTTCGCGTGCCACTTTGCGTGCAAGGCGCAGGGCTTTCTGCTTCTCTTCCAGTTGTTGGGTAAGGGCTTTCTGTTGCAGGGCCTTCTGTTTTTTGTAGAAGTCGTAGTTTCCGCTGTAATACGTCAATCCCTGGGAGGAGAGTTCGCAGATGGCAGGCAACTGATTCAGTAGCGTGCGGTCGTGACTGATGACGAGCACGGTAGCCGATGTCCGTCGTATCAAGTTATACAGACGTTCCCGTCCATCCGCGTCCAGATAGTTGGTCGGTTCGTCCAGCAGGATGGCTGTTGGGTTGTGCAACTCCATGCCTGCCAGGAAGATGCGGGTCTTTTCGCCGCCGCTAAGTCCTTCCATCGGACGGGAGAGTGGGATACCGTCCAGTCCCCAGCTGTCGAGAGAAGTCTGGGCGCGTTCTTCCACGTTCCAGTCATCATTGAGCGTATTGAAGTGCTTTTCGGTAGCGTCACCGCTTAGGATGGCATGCAGGGCAGATAGCTTGTGGCTGATTCCCAAAGCTTGTGCTATTGTCTGCCGGTCGTATTGTCCGAAGTGCTGGGGCACGTAGTACAGATGTTCGGGGCGTAGCACCGTTCCCGAACTTGGAGACAAGTCTCCTACCAAAATACGCATGAGGGTAGACTTGCCGCAACCGTTATTTCCGGTCAGGGCTATTTTATCTCCGGAGTTGATACTCAAATGGAGGTGTGAAAACAAGATTTCCTTATCTGTATGGATATAGCTAAGGTCTTTAATGATAAAGCTCATAAGTTTCTACTGTGTTTTTAGAAGTAAGAATGATAGGGGAGATGCAAGCATTCCCCGAAATTGAAATTCTCGAAGGGGAGGGGTACGGACAAACACAGTATTGGCTAAACATCTATATAGGTGATACTCAGCGTTCAGTCTGAAAAAGCATGTTGATAGTGATGTTTACCGAAATGTGTTGTCTTTAGTCGGATATTCTCATCGGTGGAATTAATTGGTTAGTGGGCGCAAAGGTAATGATTTCCACTGAATAACAAAGGCTTTTTGCGATATTAATATCGTGTCGGCAAGAAGTTAATATCGTGTTTGCAAGAAATTAACTTCCTGCAGACACGATGTTAGTACTTTATTGGTTCTGCTACTTCATGGCCGAAGCATCGAACGAGAGTGGCAGTAATTCTCCCACATTCTTCAGCTCGTAGATTCCCTTTTTGCCATATAGCAACACCCTCATGGGATGCTTGAAGCGCTTCTCCGTTTCGAGCATCACTTGCCGGCAGGCGCCGCAGGGAGGGATGGGAGACTCCAGGAATTCGTTGTGCTCGTTGCGTGCGGCAATGGCGAGGGTGGTTACCGCCTGGTCGGGATGTTGGGAGTTGGCATAGAATAGGGTGGTACGTTCTGCACACAGCCCGGAAGGATAGGCGGCGTTTTCCTGGTTGGTGCCGGTCACTACAATACCGTTTGCCAGTCTGGCTGCAGCTCCTACCGAGAAGTGGGAGTAAGGGGCATAGCTGCGGTTGGTAGCCTCGCGGGCGGCATCCATCAGTTCGCGGTCGGCGGCATCCAGTTCTTCATAGTCGTATATCTTGACGGCGATTTCGATATTTAATTCTTTCATAAGGCAAAGGGTTATATTGTAATTAATGTTACAAAGATAGAAAAGAGATTGGTTATTTCAATTCTTTTACGGACTTTTGTGCAGAACTCAACATTTTAAGCATGAAACGGATTTTCAGACTGACTGCTATCATAGCATTTCTTTTTATTTCCATAACAACAGTGCAGGCACAACGCCGGAATGCCCGCTACAATGAGTATATCAAACAGTATGCTCCCCTTGCCGTGGAGCAGATGCAACGTCATAAGATACCTGCCAGCATCACGCTGGCCCAAGGGCTGTTGGAGAGCGGTGCCGGATACAGTGAGCTGGCGCGCAAGAGCAACAATCACTTCGGCATCAAGTGTGGAGGCAACTGGCGCGGACGGACGGTGAGGCATGATGACGATGCCCGCAATGAATGTTTCCGCGCTTATCGCAATCCGAAAGACTCTTATGAAGACCATTCCGATTTCTTGAAACGGGGAGCACGTTATGCTTTTCTTTTCAAACTGAAGATTACGGACTATAAGGGTTGGGCGCGCGGCTTGAAGAAGGCCGGCTATGCTACCGACCCGTCGTATGCCAACCGCCTGATAACCATTATTGAGGACTATGAACTGTATAAGTACGACAGCCGTGGCATGAGCAAACGCGATGTCCGCAGTTGGGAGAAGGAACTGAAAAAGAAACCTTGGCTGGCCAATCCGCATCAGGTGTACATTGCCAACGATATAGCTTATGTCGTGGCACGCGACGGAGACACCTTCCAGGTATTGGGCAAGGAGTTTGACATCAGCTGGAAGAAACTGGTGAAATACAACGACCTCCATAAAGAATACACACTGGAGGCGGGAGACATTATTTACTTGAAAGAAAAGCGCAAGAAAGCCGCCAAACCCCATACCGTCTACATAGTGAAAGACGGTGATTCCATGCATACCATTTCCCAAAAGTACGGCATTCGTCTGAAGAACCTTTATAAGATGAATCGCAAGGATGCGGAATACGTGCCGGAGATTGGCGACAGATTGAGATTAAGATAAAGAAGCTATCCGAAAATGTACAGGGTGTCCGAAAACGGACACCCTTCTTTTTTGTCTTTTCGCTTACTTTCAGGGGGTTATGATTTTGGCATGGATTTAGTATATATTAAGCGTTATGTTCGCAAACAATAAAATTAAAAGATATGGATAGAGAAATTCCGAAAGAAGTGCGTAATAAAGAACGCAATAAGAAAATCATCCGCTACGGTGCTATCGGCGTGGCAGGTATCGTAGTGGTCAGTGTACTCATTTCATTGATGCGTACGGGAGTGAAGGAGAAAGACCTCGTTTTCTCCCAAGTGGGTAAAGGCACGATTGAAGTCAGCGTCAGCGCCTCCGGCAAGGTAGTCCCGGCATTCGAGGAAATTATCAACTCGCCTATCAATACCCGCATTTTGGAAGTGTACAGAAAAGGTGGCGACAGCGTGGATGTAGGTACCCCCATCCTGAAACTGGACTTGCAGAGCGCCGAAACCGACTACAAAAAGATGCTGGATGAAGAGCAGATGCGCAGCTACAAGCTGAAACAGCTGAAACTCGACAACCAGACCAAGCTGACCGACCTTCAGATGAAAATCAAAGTCTCCGCCATGAAGCTGGACCGCATGAAGGTGGAACTGCGTAACGAGCAGTACCTTGATAGCCTCGGTTCGGGCACCACCGATAAAGTGCGCCAAGCCGAACTGAGCTACAACGTAGCACAACTGGAATATGAGCAATTACAGCAGCAGTATGCCAACGAGAAGGAAGTGCTGGCTGCAGAATACCAAGTGCAGGAACTGGATTTCAGCATGTTTCAGAAGACACTGGCCGAAACCAAACGTACGCTCGACGATGCGCAGGTGCGTTCGCCCCGGAAGGCCATCCTTACTTATATCAACAATCAGATTGGTGCCCAGGTTCCCGAAGGCTCACAGATTGCCGTCATCTCCGACTTGAGTCACTTCAAGGTGGAAGGCGAGATTGCCGATACTTACGGTGACCGTGTGGCTGCCGGCGGCAAGGCCATTGTGAAGATTGGCAGCGAAAAGCTGGAAGGTTCCGTAAGCAGTGTTACTCCGCTTTCAAAGAATGGCGTCATCTCCTTTACCGTGCAGTTGAATGAGGACAACAACCGCCGACTGCGTTCCGGTCTGAAAACCGATGTCTATGTGATGAATGCAGTGAAGGAAGACGTGATGCGCATAGCCAATGCCAGCTATTATGTGGGACGTGGGGAGTATGAACTTTTTGTACGCAATTCCGACAAGGAAATTGTAAAGCGCAAGGTGCAGCTGGGCGATTCCAACTTTGAGTTTGTAGAAGTGGTCAGTGGCTTGCAACCGGGTGATGAAGTGGTGGTGAGCGATATGAGTAACTATAAGAACAAGAATAAGTTGAAGCTAAAATGATAAAGGTTTACTTGAAACAAGCCTGGGAGCTGTTGAAGCAGAATAAACTGTTCAGCATGCTCTACATTGTGGGTACGGGGCTGGCCATTGCCATGACAATGATTATGGCGGTGGTGTATTATGTGAAGATTGCGCCCGTCTATCCAGAGGCAAACCGCATGAATACGCTTTACCTCAGCAATTCAAAATTCACGCAGGGAAGCGGCAACAATACCAGGACCATGCAATGGGCTGTTTCCTACAAGGCACTGCAAGACTGGTTCTATCCCGTAGAGAATGCCCTTGTCGTTTCGGCCGAGCTGCATAATGATTTGTCGGAAAACAGTTATATACAGCCTGCCGACCGCAGCGGTGATTTTCCGGTTATGGTAAAGTTGACAGACCCTGCTTTTTTCAAGATATATTCTTTCCAATTCCTGGAAGGTAGTCCATTCACGGCATCCGACCTGGCAAGTGGCATTTCCACTGCTGTCATTACCGATGATTTGGCACGCCGCTTGTTCGGTACGACGGAAGAGGTAGTAGGACGCTCGTTCAGCCTGAACTATATCGACTATCGGGTTTGTGGGGTGGTGTGCAGTGCCAGTTACCTCACCTCTAAATCCTATGCACAGCTTTATATACCTTATACGGTGTCGCCCGATTACAGCACTCCCAAGTACGACCTTCCCTATCTGGGAGCTTTCAGTGCTACCTTTCTGGTGCAGGACAGTAAGCAGGGAGATGCTCTGCGGGCTGAGATAAAGGAAATCTGCCGCAAGGAGAATCTTATGCATCCCGATGAATGGAAAGTAGATTTCTGGGAGCAGCCCACCTCCCATCTGTTGAGTGTCTTCAAGACTTATGCAAGTATGGAGTTTGACCTTTGGGCCACAGTGCGCCACTTTCTGCTTGTCCTGCTCGTATTGCTGTTGGTGCCTGCCCTGAATCTGAGCGGCATGATATCGAGCCGTATGGAGGGACGTCTGGCAGAGATGGGCGTGCGGAAATCGTTTGGAGCCGGACGTAAGATGCTGCTTTCACAAGTGATGTGGGAAAACCTGCTACTGACCGCACTGGGCGGAGCATTGGGCTTGCTGCTGGCATGGCTGGCACTTTACGCGGGACGCGAGTGGATATTTACGGTATTCGACAGTTGGCCGAATATGGTACCCGAAGGAGTGGAGGTCCGCGTATCGGGTGAAATGCTGTTTGCTCCGCTGGTTTTTCTCGCCGCATTGGCGCTGTGCGTCGTGCTGAATCTGTTGTCGGCCCTTATACCGGCGTGGTATTCCTTGCGGAAACCGATTGTGAACTCACTGAATGAAAAACGATAAGACACGGGAGGTTGGTATGTTTAAGTTAATATGGAAGAATCTTTGGGCGCGCCGCCGCAAGAACGGATGGTTGTTGGCCGAATTGATATTGGTGAGTATCATCAGTTGGGTTGTATTGGACCCGGTGATTGTGGTCACGCACGATCGTAATATCCCGTTGGGCTATGATGCGGAGCGGCTTTGCCTCATTTCATTGGGCGCATTGCAGCCCCAGGCACCGGGATACGATGCCGAAGCGCAGGACTCTGCTACGTTGGTGGACAACTATTATAATTTGGTGCGTTATGTCAAGGACTTTGACGGTGTGGAATCGGCCACTCCCGTGCTGGGATTCTGTTATCCCAATTCTTCGGGAAGTTCGAATAGTCAATTGTTTGCCGAAGGGGATACGATTCCCTTATCTATTATGATGATACAATTTTTGCCTCATACGAACTTTTTCGATACGTATGGTTTCCGTTCCGGTAAGGGGCGGACACCCGGACAGCTGTCCGACTACGCCTATGCCCCGAATGACATTGTACTGACGGAGAATGCTGCCGAACAGTTGTTCCATACCAAAGACGCGCATGGCAAACGCTGTATAAGCAGAGACCATGGAGATACCTTGTACATGCCGGTTGTCGGTACGATAGGAGCCATGAAGATGTATAGCGAGTGGCGTCCCGTCCCCGTTGCATTTATGCCGATGCTTACCATCGATACAAGTTATATCCCTGAAAGTGCCCATATCCTGGTACGTCTCAAAGAGGGTGTCAGCATGGAGCGTTTTCTGCACGATTTCCGTCCTTGGATGGTGAAGGAGATGAGGCGGGGCAATCTGTTTGCTCGCAGTGTCCGTTCCTATGAGCAGATTATAACGGAGAGCGAAGCCAGCAATTCCACACCGATTTACCGCCGTAATCTGGCGATGGCGGCTTTCTTCCTGGTGAATCTTTGCCTGGGTGTCATCGGTACCTTCTGGTTGCAGACACGTACGAGGCGCGAGGAAGTGGGAGTGATGCTGTCGTTCGGAGCTACACGTAGTGACATTGTCCGCCTGCTGATGGGCGAAGGCACGGTATTGACCGTGGTCGCTTCACTGACTGGTTTTCTGCTTTATTTGCAATATGCACTGAAAGAAGGGCTGGCCAAAGGACAGAATTGGGTGGAGAGTACAGAGAGCTATTGGGTGTCGGATTTCACCTCGCATTATCTGCTCGTGTCGCTCGTCATCTTTCTGATACTGCTGGTGGTAGTGTTGGTGGGAATCTATATCCCGGCGCGCAACATCAGCCGCATTCCACCTACGGAAGCCCTGCGTGACGAATAGATGAAAACGGACAAAGTGTTCATTTTCGGACACCTTACTGCATGTATAAATAGCAGATAATCAATAATAAACGGTTTTGGCACAACTTTTGACCTCTTGAAACAGAAATTGTGCGGAATAGAAACGGAACAGAATAATAACAATTAAATACTTACCATTATGATTAAGTTAACTGGCATCAACAAGATTTATCGTACAAACGAGATTGAAACCGTGGCATTGGAAAATGTAAACCTCGAAGTGAACAAGGGAGAATTTCTCAGTATCATGGGACCCTCCGGTTGTGGAAAATCTACGTTGCTGAACATTATGGGTTTACTGGATGCACCTACCAGCGGCACCATCGAAATAGCCGGTACGAAAGTGGACGGCATGAAGGACAAGGAGCTGGCTGCTTTCCGTAACCAGAAGCTGGGTTTTGTGTTCCAGTCTTTCCATCTGATTAATTCGCTGAATGTGCTGGATAATGTGGAGCTGCCTTTGCTGTATAGAAAGGTGTCTGCCAAGGAACGCCGTCATTTGGCGGAAGAGGTATTGAAGAAGGTCGGTTTGAGCCACCGCATGCGCCACATGCCTACACAGCTCTCCGGCGGACAGTGCCAGCGTGTAGCCATTGCCCGCGCCATTATCGGCAATCCGGAGATAATCCTCGCCGATGAGCCTACCGGTAACCTGGACTCCAAGATGGGTGCCGAAGTCATGGAGCTGTTGCATCAGCTGAACAAGGAAGACGGACGTACCATCGTGATGGTGACTCACAATGAAGAGCAGGCCAAACAGACCTCACGTACCATCCGCTTCTTTGACGGACGTCAGGTGGAATAATTACTGCTTAGCAACTGTCAACTATTAATTATCAACTATCAATTAATGAAATGCGAATCATAAGACAGACTTTTGTCATTTTGAAGCAGAATCCGCTGCTAAGTACGATTTCCATATTGGGTACGGCCTTTGCTATCACCATGATTATGGCTATTGTGATTACTTGGCAGACGAAATATGCTGACTTGGAACCGGAAGTGAACCGCAGTCGGTGTCTTTACTTTTCCGCTATGCACGTATACGACAAGGAAAAGGACGGCAATAATAATTGGAGTAATCCTTCGGCATTTATGAAAGAATGCGTGCAGCCGGTGCCCGAAGTGGAATACTGTACGGCATTTTCCCCAGCCGGTTTGTCGTTGGCTTCGTTGACTGACGGTAACAATCGGGTGAAAGTGGATGCTATGCGGACAGATCCCGACTTCTGGAAAGTGTTCAGCATGCAGTTTCTTGCCGGACGCGGCTTCAGCGAAGCCGACCGTGCTGGAGAAAGCAAGGCTGTAGTAGTCTGTGCGTCTGTAGCGCGGAAACTGTATGGAAGTACAGATGTAGTGGGACAGGAATTCCTGCTGAACCGGGAATTTGCGCGTATCGTGGGAGTGGTGAAAGATGTTTCCGTCACTGCTAAGGATGCATATGCACAAGTATGGGGTATGTACAGTGCCGACGAACTGAAAATTACCGGAGTCCACAGTTATTTGGGAGGCATGCAGATTGCTGTATTGGCACGTACATCCGATGACTTTCCTGCCATCCGGGAGGGCATTGCCAAGCAGGTGGAACGTGTTAATGCCGGATTGGGTAATAAACAGATAGACATCATGGAACAGCCGGACAATATCGTGGCGCACGTCAACCACGTATGGGCTAATGTAGGGCCAGACTTGACAATGCTTTATCTTCAATATGCCGTAGCTTTATTTATCATTTTGTTGGTACCGTCACTCAATTTGTGTGGCTTGAGTAACAGCCGCATGCAGCAACGTATTACCGAATTAGGTGTACGTAAGGCTTTTGGAGGAACGAAAAGTGTGCTTGTGCGGCAGATACTGAACGAAAATCTGATGTTGACATTACTGGGTGGAGTAGTGGGACTGCTTTTCAGTTATTTGGCAGTATATGCCATGCGTATGTGGCTGTTCACCAATAATCAGAATGTGGGTACGTCGGGCGAGTTCAGCTTGAACATGGAGGCGCTGTTTAGTCCGTGGGTATTCCTGCTGGCATTTGTTTTCTGTGTGGTCATCAATCTGTTGAGTGCGGCACTGCCTGCATGGATAGCGGCACGGCGCACTATTGTAGATTCTTTGAATGATAAATAGAAGGAGGTACTTGATATGAAATTTACGATACATAACTTACGTATGATAAAGGCACGCTTCAGCAGTAACGGCTGGGTATTGGCTGAATTGTTCTTGGTATTCATCGTGATGTGGTTCCTCTGTGACTCACTGGGATGCATGAAATATACTTTCTACCGTCCGCTGGGTTATAATATTGAACATGTCTATAAATTATCCACCGTTGTAGGTGGAGAAAGTCGGGATACGAGTCTGACTGATGCCGATAAATATCTGGGTATATTGGCGAAATTGGAACAAGAGCCTTCCGTAGAGGCAGCTGCCCTTTGTTATTGGAGCCTTCCGATGAGTGGCAGTAATAGTTACAATGCGTTGGTTGTGCAAGATACTTCCTGGGTGCAAGGACGCTGTATTTATACGACTGGAGGATATATGGATGTTTTCCGGATAAGTGAGGACCCGCGTCACCCGTTCCGGGACACTCCCGCAGGATGGAACAATGTGACACTGAGTAATGCCGCTTTTGAACGTTTTCGTAAGAAAATGCCGGAGTTTTCGCAGACTACGCCGTTAGGTAATGGTGATTCTGTTACAATCATCAAGCAGATGGGGAAGACCGGTGCTTTCCGTTTCTATCGTTATGGAGTTGAGGAACCTTGGTTCTTTTATCATTTGGGAGAGAATATGATTAAGGCAGAGTTTGCCGACAATTGGTCGCAGATTGTTTTCCGCGTGAAGCCTGCTGCCGACGGACCGGATTATCGGGAGAAGTTTCTGCGCGAAATAGCGCCTAAACTGGACACGGACAATGCGTTTGTGGCAGATGCCGCTCCCTATACTGAACAACAGTTGCAGTTCGAGGTGATGAATGGCGATACGGATAAGGTGAACAGTCAGGCTGTGGTGGTGCTCTTCCTGCTGGTGAATGTATTTTTGGGGTTAATAGGCACCTTCTGGTTCCGTACTCGCCGCCGCCGTTCGGAGATAGCTCTACGGATGGCGATGGGCAGTACGCGTGGCGGTGTGTTTCGTTTACTGATAGGTGAGGGGTTACTGTTATTGGCGTTAGTGACATTGCCTGCCATGGTTGTATGCTACAATGTGGGGATGGCGGAATTTACTATAGGACGTACCTCTCTCATATCCACTTGGCCGATAGAGTGGAGTGTGATACGCTTCCTTGCAGGTTCTCTAGGGGCTTGGTTACTGATAGCTCTGATGGTAGTGATTGGAATATGGTTTCCGGCACGGCAGGCTATGAAGATTGAGCCGGCAGAGGCGTTGCATGAAGAGTAGTATGAAAAACAATAGAGGATTAACAATAAAAAAGAAGAAAAATGAAAACTAATATAGTAGGTATTATCATTGCATTGATATTGACATTTGTAGGTATGCTGAGTGTTTATGCACAAGATACCAAAGTGAGTGAAGTGCGCAAAGTGGATGCCTTTTCGTCCATTGAGATAACGTCTGTGGGAACAATTTATTTTACACAGAGTGACACTTATTCTTTCAAGATTGAAGGTAAGGAGAAGCACGTGAAGAATACAGAAACCACAGTGAAGGACGGCTGTCTGCTGATAGGCTTCAAGGATAGGAAAAACAAGAGCATGAGAAATCAGAAAGATGGCGTGACCATTTGGATTTCGGCTCCTGATTTGAAGAAGGTGGAGTTTACCGGTGTAGGGGAGTTCAATTGTGAGAAGCCCTTGAAACTGGATGAAGTGTCATTTGAGGTAAAGGGAGTGGGTGAAGTGAATGTATCCGATTTGACGTGTGACGAGCTGAAAGTTACTTTACGCGGAGTAGGTAGCGCCGATATTCATGTAGTCTGCGATTATTTGACTGCCAGAATGAGTGGTGTGGGTGACGTCACTTTGAGCGGAACTGCCGGGCATGCTGACATTTCTAAAGGAGGCATAGGCGGAGTGAATACATGTAACCTGAAGGTGGGCCGTTGAGTAGCGGTAACACCAATCGTAAATAGTAAATCGTCTAATCGTAAATATCAATATGATAAAGCAATACTTCACACAAGCCTGGGCACAGTTGCGGCAGCAACCGATGATTAGTGTCGTCAGCATAGCCGGTACGGCACTTGCCATCTTCCTCATCATGCTGGTGGTGATGATGCAGCAGGTGAAGGTAGCTCCGTTTGCTCCGGAGAGCAACCGCGACCGCTTTCTACATGTGCATTATATGAGCATCACCAACAAAAGCTGGGGAGAGGGAAACAGTTCCAACGGACCGATGGGGATAAAGACTGCGCTTGAGTGCTTCAAATCGCTGAAGACCCCCGAAGCAGTAACGATTTATACCTGTATGGTCATTTCTACCCCCGTGAATCTGCCGGGACAACCTGCAACGGGTATCGACCTGTTGCAGACAGATGATACTTTCTGGCGTGTGTTTGATTTCTCTTTTGTTGCCGGGAAACCTTATGACCAGGCTACATTCGATGCCGGACTACCCGTAGCGGTAATTACGGAAAGTGTAGCGCGCAGGTTATTCCAGACAACGGAGGCTGTTGGTCGCGAATTCCTTTTGAACCATGCTCCTTATACAGTGTCCGGCGTAGTGAAGGATGTTTCTACTTTGGCCAACACTGCCTATGCGCAGGTATGGGTACCCTATACTTCTACTGAGGTGACGAAAAACACTTGGAGTGATGAGCATATGGGGATGATGAGCGTTACCATTCTGGCGAAAAGCCGTGATGATTTTCCCGCGATTCGTGAGGAGACGGAACGCCGCCGTCAGGAGTACGACACTGTAATTGGCGAGAATGGTTATTCGTTGATTTACCGTAACCGTCCTTATGACCAGGAGAAAAATGCCGCAGGAATGGCTGCCAACATCGAACCGGACGTGGACCAGGCACGCAGGCAGCGTCTCATTATCTTCATCATTCTACTGATTGTTCCTGCCATCAACCTCAGCTCGATGACGCAGAGCCGTCTGCGCCAGCGTGTGGCAGAGATTGGTGTGCGCCGGGCATTCGGTTCAACGAGACTGGAACTGATGGGGCAAATCATTGCAGAAAATCTGGTGGTGACATTGCTGGCAGGGGTGATGGGATTGTTGCTGAGTGTAGCATTCGCTTATTTGGGAAATACACTGCTGTTTGCGCAGGAATTCAGCCAGACGCTGAGTCCTCCGGCAGTGGATGCAAGCATATTGCTGCATGGCTCCACCTTTGGCTGGGCGTTGTTGTTCTGCTTTGTGCTGAACTTACTAAGTTCCGGTATTCCCGCATGGCGTGCATCAAGAATAGGGATTGTAAATGCATTGGGCGGACGTTTGCATAAATAACTCCATCACAAAACATTAATCATTGAAGAAAATGACTAAGAAACTTCTTACACAGATAAAGAATGAATGGCTCTCAAACCTATGGTTGGTGTTGGAGTTATTGGTAGTGAGTGTAGTGATGTGGTACGTGGTAGACTATCTCTACACGCGCGCCGCCACCTATCTGGAGCCGAGAGGCTTTAATATAGAGCACTGCTACCTTATAGAGTTGGGGGAACTGACACCCAAAAGTCCCGACTACATAGCCGGGCATACCTCTCAGCAGACCCACGATGACATAGCCGAGTTGTTGGAGCGTCTGCGTCGTCGGCCGGAGATAGAAGCGGTCAGCCTTTCGCAGAATTCGTATCCTTACAACGGAAGCAATTCAGGCGCTGAAGTAAGCTATGACACTTTGCGTTCTCCCGGTTGGACCATCCGCAGGTTAGTGACACCGGACTTTCCCCGTGTATTCCGCTATCGGGGCACGCGTGGCGAGACACCCGAACAATTGGCTGAAATGTTGGAGCGCGGGGAGTTTATGGCTTCGGATAACCTCTACCGGAAATACGACTGCCGGATGACAGATCTCGTAGGCCAGCGGTTCTATCTTTTTTGGTGATACTACGAAGACCTACCGGCTGGGTGCTGCACTGCAAAATGTACGCTATCACGATTATGACCAGGCGCGAAGCTCATATTCCATGATGGTGAAGCAGAGTTTCTACTATATCGGTCTCGAACTTTGTGTCCGCGTCCGTGAAGGGCAGGACAATGACTTCATTGAGAGGCTGAAGGCAGACAGTGAGAGCCAGTTCCGCATAGGCAATATCTTCATTTCGGAGATACGTTCTTTCAAGGATATTCGTCGCAACTACCAGCAGGCATGGACCAATGACATCCGTAACTATGTGATGGGTATGGGATTCCTGCTGCTGAACATTTTCCTCGGCTTGCTCGGAACATTCTGGTTCCGTACGCAGCAACGCCGTTCGGAGATAGCACTGCACAAAGCGCATGGAGCGACAGACCGTGCCATCTTCAGCCGGCTGCTTAGTGAAGGGATATTGTTGTTGGCAATTGTCACCCCCGTTGCATTGCTCATCGATTATAATCTTGCACACCTGGAGTTGAATTCCTGGAGGAACGGTACGACGTTGGAGTGGGACCGCCTGCTGCTCTGTGCTGCCATCAGCTTTGTGCTGATTACCCTAATGATTGTCATCGGTATAGGTATTCCTGCCCGCAAGGCGATGAAGGTGCAGCCTGCCGAAGCATTGCACGATGAATAGAAAGCTATGGAACAAATTTTAGCTCTTATCCGCCAGAATCCCTTTTTCAGTGCTGTTTCCGTCATCGGTACGGCAGTGAGTATAACCTTTGTCATGGTCATTTACATGGTGTATGACATCCAGACGGCTGACTTGGCTCCCGAGTCGCACCGCAGTAGCATGGTATATTCTTCTTATGGATACTCTTACCGCAAGTCCGACCACAGCAATTCCAATACGGGCATGTCTTATCGGGCTGTCAACGCTATTTTTGCAGAACTTCCGGGTGCGGAACTTGTCACCTATCTGGGACCTACCTATCTTAGATACTGTGGGGATTCGCCCGTGCGGGGAATGCGCCGTACGGTTCGTCAGGTGGATTTGAACTATTGGCGTGTCTACGATATCCCTCTTGTGGCGGGCCGTCTTTTCAGTACCGAAGAGTTCGATGCTTGCCGGGATGTCGTGGTTATAGGCGAACAGCTTGCCCGCGAAGCTTTCGGGTCTGCCGAAGCAGCCATTGGCAAAAATTATTTTGTCAACTTTCGCCCTAAGCGCATTGTCGGGGTCACCAAGGATGTGAGCTCTCTGTTCACATTTGCCTATGGAGAGTTGTGGATGCCTTATTCCACCCGGGATTCCGGTCTGGGCAGTGAAGGGCTACGGGGAGATTTCGAGGCTGTGGCCCTTGTCAAGCCCGGTGTCGGCAGAGAGGAACTCAAGCGGCAGATAGAACAGTCGCTTGCCCGCTTCAACGAGATACTGGTCGAATATGAACTGGAGCTTCCCGACCTCAGCACCTATACGGAACGGCAGTTCTTCCGTAATGACACGATGAGTCCTGCCGTAACCTGCATCATCCTGGGTTTGATATTGCTTATTGTGCCCGCTATCAATGTCAGCGGACTTATATCTTCGCAAATGTCCCGTCGCATGGCTGAGCTTGCGGTAAGGAAAGCATACGGCGTCAGCCGTTCTACCTTGATGGTGCAGTTGCTCCGCGAGAACCTGGCCTTGGCATTTGCCGGCGCATTGCTCGGTTTTCTCTTTTCGTGCATATTCCTATGGCTGGGTAAGGACTGGATGCTTGGCGATGGTGCTCCCGGAACGAATTTTGATGTAAGCGTCTGGCTCTTCCTCCGTCCTGCGGTTTTCGTGGCTGTATTGGTGGTGTGTCTGTTGTTCAACCTGCTTTCTGTGTTTATTCCTGCCTGGCATGCCACCCGTCGCCCTATAGCCGAGGTTCTTGGCGGAGAATGAGCGGATAAACGAATCCCAATTAAAACAGTAACGAGTATGATACATTCTATTTTACACCAGATATGGAACCAGCGCCGCAGTAACGGCTGGCTGTTTGCCGAGCTGTTGATTGTATTTACATTGATGTGGTATTGTGTGGATGTACTCTATGGCTTTGCCCATGCAGAACGGCAGCCTAAGGGGTATGATTTGGAGCATGTCTATAAGATAAGGATTTCCTGCAATCCCACACAGATAGTGCCGTGCACGTCGGAAGACAGCCTGCAGACCTTCTGGTTCAAGCCGATGGAGGAAGTGCTCCGGCGTATCAGGCAATATCCTGCAGTGGAAAGTGCTGCCACGTGGCTGGGTACCGATACTTATACCCGCGGGCGTGTTTACCAGGGGTATACGACGGACAGCGTGCATGTTGTCGAGACTACAGTGCGCTATGTGTCTCCCGAATATTTCGACGTCATGCGCATTCCGCTGTTGCAGGGGAATGTCTCGGATTGGAATTCCACTGCCAGTCCTCTGCCTGCCGTGGTGACCCGTGATTTGGCAGACAGTCTTTTTCAGACAAGTGCCGGGGCGGTGGGCCGCGAGTTTCTGGATTATTACAGCGGAGGTCTCCGTTACCGTGTCTCTGCAGTCTGTGCCTTGCAGAAGACGGATGACTATGCCCGTTACGGACCTTTTGTCCTGACTCCTTTCCCCGGTTGGTTCTATGAGGACCAGTACCTCCCGTTCATCTCCCTACGGATACGTCCGGAGGCGGATACGGATAATTTTGCAGCTCGTTTTTATCAGGATATGATGTCGCAGCTGCAGGTCGCTCCATTCTATCTTTTCGACATACAGAGCTATAAGGACCAGAAGATAGAGCGGGATGCTGCCGAAGGAATCACCCCGTATATCCGCAGCGCAAGGCTCATTGTGATATTCTTTGTTTTCAATGTATTCATCGGGCTGATGGGAACTTTTTGGTTCCGTACCCGCCATCGCCGCAGCGAGATTGCTTTGCGCATGGCCATGGGCAGCAGCCGCGGAAGAATACGCTGGCAATTGCTGGGTGAAGGGTTGCTGCTGTTGGCACTTGCTTCCATCCCCGCTTTGATGATATGTATCAATATGGTTATGGCAGATGTCACTTTTACGGAAGCCACGGATGCCACTTGGGGGAGATTTGTCATATGCGTTTCTATTGTCTGGATATTGATGGCATTGATGGTGATTGCAGGAATCTGGTATCCGGCTTCACGGGCCATGAAGGTACAGCCTGCCGAAGCATTGCACGATGAGTGAGTTTTTTTTGAATAATCTGTGCTCATTCTCAATATAACTTGTATATTTGCGTGACGAATAAGAGTTTTGCGTTGAGTATACAAAATCTATATTATGATGAAACGCCTTTTCTTTCCATTGTTTGCAGGCTTGTTGTGGTTGATGTCGGGAACACTTTCGGCTACGGAACGTACGTACAATGTACTTTTCATACAGTCCTATACAAAAAATACTCCTTGGCACAGCCTTCTGACAGAAAATTTGGAGAACGGACTGGACAAGGGGGGAGTTAAAGCCAATATCACTACTGAATATCTGAATGCCGATTACTGGTCTTTCGCTTCCGAGTGCTTCATCATGCGCCGCATCTGCGAGCGTGCCAGGCAACGGAAAACGGACTTGATTGTGACCTCCAGCGATGAGGCTTTCTTCACATTGACCCATTGCGGTGATTCCCTGCCTTATCAGATACCGGTAGTGGTTTCGGGTATCAAATACCCGGATGAGAGAGTCTTTGAAAGAATGCCCAACGTCTCCGGCTATGTTTCGAAAACGGATTTCGATGTCTTGCTGGATGCGGCTGTCCGCATGTTTCCTTCCCGCAGGGAGTTGGTCTGTCTGTCCGACAGCAGTTTCCTGAGCCTTAAAGGGGTTAAGGCTGTGGAGGAATCCTGGGAACGCATAAAGAGCAACTATCCGGAGCATGAGTTGAAAGTGCTGAATGTGCAGGCCAAGTCCTTGAACTCTATCATCACTTCCATTTGCTATGACTACAATGCCTACAAGCATATTGTCATTGCTCCCAAATGGATTCCCTTTCTTTCCTTGAAGTTGAAGGCCCCCGTGTTTACCAGCCAGAACCTGGCTATGACGAACGGTGTTCTGTGTGTGTATGATGCCGTTCCCGGAGAGGATGCTTTTGCTGCCGGCCGGCAGGCTGCAAGTATTTTGAAGGGCAAGTCACCCGCCTCATTGGAAGTAAAGGACTTTGGGGGCAAGTTGCTGTTCGATTACAAACAGTTGCAGTTTTTCCGTGTGGACACGAACCGTGCGGAGAGCAAGGGCATCATTTTGAATATACCGTTGATGGAGCGTTACCGTGTCTGGTTCATTCTGTTCTATTCGCTGATTGTCGGGGCATTGGTGCTGCTGGTTGCCTGGCTTTTCCGTGCCAACCGCAGGGAGTCGCGTAAGCGCATACATGCCCAGACCCGCTTGTTGATACAGCACCGCCTGGTGGAGCAGCGCGACGAGTTCGACAATATCTTCTGTTCCATTCGCGACGGCTTGATTACGTATGATACCGACCTGCGCATCCATTTTGTCAACCGTCCGTTGTTACAGATGTTGGGACTTTCTTCCGAAACCTATACGTCCCGTTTCTATGAAGGGCAGATGGCCGGCTCCATTTTCAGGATTTACATGAATGGAGAAAACATCCTGCAGGACTTGTTGAAGAAAGTACGTACCGGAAAGAGACCTATTTCTATTCCGGAGAAAGCCTTCATGCAGGAAAACCATCAGGGAACGTATTTCCCCGTTTCCGGCGAGGTAGTACCTATCTTTGCCAATGAAAAGATGACGGGAATGGCGATTGTATGCCGCAATATCTCCGAAGAAGAGATGCAGAGACGCTTCTTCAATATGGCGGTGGAGGAAAGCTCCATTTATCCGTGGCAGTACAACATGCATATGAACCGTTTCCATTTCCCGGGTGGATTGCTGCGCCGTTTCGGGTATACCGATGATACGGACTTGCTGGCACGTGATGAGATGGACACCCTTATACATCCGGAAGACTTGCTGCATACGCGCAGGAATTTTGATGCCATTCTGTTGGGCAATGAAATCAATTCACGGATGAGTTTCCGGTTGAAGAGTGCGGATGGGAGCTATGAATGGTGGGAGTTCCGCAGTACCGCTTATGACGGACTGACGGTTGATACCCCATACATGGTATTGGGAGTATGCCAGAGCATCCAGCGTTACAAGGATACGGAAGAGGCCTTGATTGCCGCACGTGACCGTGCCTTGCAGGCCGACAAGCTCAAATCTGCGTTTCTTGCCAATATGAGCCATGAGATACGCACCCCTTTGAATGCCATTGTCGGCTTCTCGGATTTGTTGAAGGATTTGGACGCTTTTTCTCCGGAAGAGGTAAAGCAGTTCGTCGAAACAATCAACATCAACTGTACATTGCTGCTGGCGTTGATAAACGATATTCTGGACCTCTCGCGCATAGAATCGGGCACGATGGACTTTAAGTTCGGAGCATTCAACCTGGCGTTTATCATGCAGGAGGTCCATGAATCCCAGCGTCTGAGTATGCCTCGGGATGTAGAGCTGCGTATAGAGATTCCGGAAGGGGAAGACAAATTGGTCATCACCGATTCCGTCCGCTTGAAGCAGGTCGTGAACAACTTGATAAACAATGCCAAGAAATTCACGGTAACGGGCAGCATCACCTTCGGCTATGTCACGAACCGGGAAGGATATACCACCATCTTTGTCGAAGACACGGGAAGCGGTATCTCTGAAGACGCCCAGAAACATATCTTCGAACGCTTTTACAAAGAAGACAGCTTTACGCAGGGCGCCGGTTTGGGGCTGAGCATTTGCCAGACCATCGTAGACCGCCTGCATGGTTCTATCTCGGTCTCCTCAGAGTTGGGAAAAGGAACGCGTTTCGAGGTGGTGATACCGGATGCGAACGAGTAATCATTCAATCCGTTTGCAGGCATTGGCTTGCAGGAACTCTTCCAATATATCCTCGTAATTGCCATACAGCATGATGTGGTGGTTGCCCAGCGGTGTCTTGAGGAAATAGTCGGCAGGGGAGTTCATTTTTATCCGCACTTGGGTGCGGCACATATTGATGTAGTTTGTATTCTCAACAAGCGTGCCGGTGCTCAAGTAATATTCGTCCAGGCTTTCGCTTCCGCATTTTACGATGGTTACATCTCCCGTCGGCAGGATTCCCTGAATACCGATGCCGCTTTCCGTCTCAAAATGGTTGCGTATGATGAACTGCTCCGTTTGTGCGATGCCGATGGTGCAGTGTGCCAATATGATTTCATTGGTACGGGCATTTATCATGGAAGGATTGGCCATGAAGGAGTTTTTCCCCGTCAGCACTTTTACGGCCAGCATGGTGAAGACGGATTGCAAATCGCCTTCACATCCGGCAATGATTCCTTCGTCGTTCAGCAAGGCAAGGGCAAGGCAGCCGGTGGTTCCCGTTTGGTCTATCAGGCGGAAGCAGCTGAGGGTAATGGCGCTCAGTCGCTCTTCCTCTACAATCCTCTTGATGGCTCGATACAGCCGCATGGCTTTTATCATGTCTTCGGGGCTTGCCTCTCGGCAGGCAAGCGCTTTTCCTGCCAGTCCGGCGCATGCTTCGCCCACCTCGTCGTCCGTTATCTGTCCGTAGTATTCATAAATGCGGTCCAATGAGACGTCTGTGTACTCGATACCCCAGCGGCGTTTGGCAAGCAGATAATCCACATTGCTGGCAACGAGCCAGCTGGACGGAGTGCCCATTACGCCGATGCGCATGCCGAAAAGGCTGCGTTGTGCCACGAAATTGCTGTGCAGGACAAAAATACGCTTGATGGTCTCGGGGAGCTCTCCGTGAAGAATCTCGCTTTTCATTCCCCGGCCGCGCAGCCAGGAAGATATTTCGAGAGCGGCGGCCAGTGAGTTCTGCATGCCGTCTGCCAAGAGGATGGCGGGGCGGGGAAGGGATTCGAAATGCTGGATTACCAGCCGTTCCACACCTCCGGTGGCAATGAATATAATACTGAAGTCATCGGGTGATAACTTGTCTATGTCTTTGTAATCAATGAAGTTGACGGTAAAGTATTTTTCCAATTCAGTCAATATCACTTCGTGGGAGCTACGGACTGATGCTTGTTTATGCAGTATGGAAGCAAGTTATAAGGTTGATGACCATGGTGTTATTTACTATTTGACTATTTACTATTTACAATTGATTCTACTTGGCTCGTTTGCTTTTTCAAAGATACAAGTTTCTGTTTACATATCATAGAGTTTTTACGATAGATAAGTTTTTTAAAGTTTTTATGGTCTTGCCTTCCTTTTGGTTTCAAATAATTCGCTACATTTGCAACTTTAATGATAAAGTGATAGCAATATCACCTATAAATACTCTATTAAATAGTAAATCATAAATCGTCAAATAGTAAATAAACCTCATGCCAACAATATCTATTCGCGGAATGGAGATGCCCGCATCTCCTATCAGAAAACTGGCTCCTCTGGCAGATGCTGCCAAGCAGAGGGGTATACATGTATTTCACCTGAACATCGGTCAACCCGACCTGCCTACTCCGGAAGTCGCGATTGAAGCGATACGGAACATCGACCGGAAAGTTCTGGAATACAGTCCCAGTGCGGGATATCGCAGTTACCGAGAGAAGTTGGTGGGTTACTATGCAAAGTACAATATCAATCTGACTGCAGACGACATCATCATCACTTCCGGCGGCTCGGAGGCGGTGTTGTTCTCTTTCCTGGCTTGCCTCAATCCGGGGGATGAAATCATTGTTCCCGAGCCGGCCTATGCCAATTATATGGCGTTTGCCATCTCTGCCGGAGCCAAGATACGCACCATTGCCACGACCATCGAAGAGGGTTTCTCGTTGCCCAAGGTAGAGAAGTTCGAGGAGTTGATTAACGAGCGCACGCGTGCTATTTTGATTTGCAATCCCAACAATCCTACGGGTTACCTCTATACACGCCGTGAAATGAACCAGATTCGCGACCTTGTGAAGAAGTACGATTTGTTCCTCTTCTCGGACGAGGTGTACCGTGAATTTATTTATACGGGTTCTCCCTATATCTCTGCCTGCCATCTGGAGGGCATTGAGAACAATGTGGTGCTGATTGATTCCGTGTCCAAGCGCTATTCGGAGTGCGGCATCCGCATCGGTGCCCTGATAACGAAGAACAAGGAAATCCGGGATGCTGTCATGAAGTTCTGCCAGGCGCGTCTCAGTCCTCCGTTGATTGGCCAGATTGCCGCAGAAGCATCGCTGGATGCCGATGAGGATTATCTGCGCGACACATACGATGAATATGTAGAACGCCGTAAATGCTTGATTGACGGATTGAACCGTATACCGGGCGTATATTCGCCCATCCCGATGGGAGCCTTCTATACGGTGGCAAAGCTTCCGGTAGATGATTCGGACAAGTTCTGTGCCTGGTGTCTGTCGGAGTTCGAATACGAGGGACAGACGGTATTCATGGCGCCTGCGTCCGGATTCTATACTACGCCGAGTTCCGGTCGCAACGAAGTGCGTATCGCATACGTACTGAAGAAAGATGACTTGAACCGCGCCTTGTTTGTATTGCAAAAAGCATTGGAAGCCTATCCGGGACGAACCGAATAAAATGAAATAATTCATTAGGCGCGGATTACGCGGATTACACGGAAAACTTAAGATAAAGACGTTTGTTTCAAATCTTCCGTGTAATCTGCGCCTAAAAAATAATGGCCCATGAACTTATCTCGCTTTATAGCGTTGCGCATTTATCGCAACTCGGAGCCGGGCAAGCAAGTTTCCCGTCCGGCTGTCCTTATTGCCATGGTGGGTATTGCTCTCGGACTGGCGGTTATGATTATTGCCGTGTCCGTCATTGTCGGCTTCAAGAGCGAGGTGAGGGATAAAATCGTGGGTTTCGGTGCCCATATCCAGATAGGCAACTTGGATGCTGCACGCTCTTATGAGACGCGCCCGGTGGTGGTGGGCGACAGCATGATGGCTGCGCTTTCCGATTATCCCGAAGTGAAGCATGTACAACGCTACTCCACCAAGCCGGGGATGATAAAGACCGCCGATGCCTTTCAGGGAATGGTGCTGAAAGGTGTGGGGCAGGAGTATGACAGCACCTTTTTCCACCGCCATCTGCTGGAGGGGGAGTTTCCGCAATTCAGCGATTCCGCTTCGTCCAACCGCGTAGTCATCTCAAAGTCTCTTGCCAACAAGCTGCAATTGAAACTTGGTGACAAGATAGACACCTACTTCATCCAGGACGATGTGCGTGCTCGCCGCCTGAAGATTGTAGGTATCTACCAAACCAACTTCTCCGAATACGACAACCTATTCCTGCTTACCGACCTCTATCTGGTGAATCGCCTGAACAACTGGGAGCCGGACCAGGTGAGCGGTGTGGAGCTGGAAATACGCGATTATGACAAGCTGGAAGAAACCACCTATGAGATAGCTGCCGATACGGACGAGAATCCCGACCGCTATGGTGCCGAGTATTGCGTCCGTAATGTAGAGCAGCTCAATCCCCAAATCTTTGCCTGGCTGGGCATCTTGGATGTCAACATCTGGGTCATTCTCATTCTGATGATTGGGGTGGCGGGTTTCACCATGGTATCCGGCCTGCTGATTATCATCATAGAGCGTACCTCCATGATAGGCGTGCTGAAGTCTTTGGGAGCCAATAACCTTACCATCCGTAAAGTCTTCCTTTGGTTTTTGGTCTTCCTCATTGGGAAAGGCATGCTTTGGGGGAACATAATCGGCCTTGCGTTCTATTTCGTGCAGCGCTGGTCCGGCTTGTTCAAGCTCGACCCTGAAACCTATTACATGGCTACTGTTCCGGTATCTTTCAATATCTGGCTGTTCCTGCTGCTGAATGCCGGCACATTGCTGGCTTCGGTCCTGATGTTGCTGGGCCCATCATTCCTGATTACACGCATCCATCCGGCAACTTCCATCCGTTACGAATAAGAGAATCACTTTCTCAGAAAATCGCTTTTCTTGCGGAACAGACAGTACCATTTCCAACGTAAAGACTGTATCGGCTGCAATAGGTCGAAAGCCGGTAGTGTGAAGTAATATCTGCGCTGTTCTTCCAGGTCGTGGGCAGTCTTGTTGACAATGACTGCCTGCATGGTGAAACGGAACAGGAACAAAAGAAAAGCGACGCCTGCTGCCAGCCAGTGGAAGTGCAGAATGCCGATGACCATCGCGGCTATCCAGGATGCGTGGAATGCCAGGCGGGTCAGGGTCTCAAAACCGGCCAGCCAGCGTTGCATTCCATGATACAGCCGTGCTGTGGAGGCGTAGCCTATTTTCTCTTCTTTCCAGTCCTTGGTACGCAGAAGCGGCTGCATGCGCACAATGGCATTGGCATCCGTTTCTACCCGCGTGTTCTCCGGGGTAGCCACGTGGTTGATGAACAAATCGTCGTCTCCCCGTTGCAGGTTGAGGTGTGCGGAGAATCCTTTCTGTTGGTAGAAGAGTTCCTTCCGGTAGGCCAGGTTACGCCCGATGCCCATGTAGGGGCTGCCTGCCAGGGCAAATCCCAGATAGCGCATGGAAGTGAACAGATTGTCGAATGCCGTCCGTTTGTGCAGCCAGCCTTTGCCGCGTTCGTAGCCGCTGTATCCCAGCACCACTTGGGTACGTGATGTGAAGTTGCGTGCCATCAGTCGCAGCCATTGGTTGCTTTGGGGCATGCAGTTGGCATTGGTAAACACCAGCCATTCATATTTGCTGGCCTTGATTCCAAGCGTCACGGCCAGCTTCTTGCGGCTGATGTAACGGGAGGAATCGGGTACGAAGCTGTGGTAGAGATGGGGATATTTCTCCTCGAGGATGGTCAGGTAATCCTCGCTCTCATCGGTGTTGCCGTCGTTAATGACGATGACTTCAAATTGGGGATAGTCCTGCTCCAGCACGGCGCCCAGGTTGCGGCGCAGATTCTCGGATTCCTCGCGGGCGCAGATGATGACGGATATGGGGGGCAGTTCCTGGGTGAAGTGCGTGTCTCCCTGCTTCACGGCACGGCTGCGCGCATGAATACGGTTGTAGAGACAGAGGTAGTAGATAATTTGAATAAGGAACAGACCACCCGCCGTAGCGAGTACGATAATTTCAGTTGAATCTAATGTAAATGCTTCCATGTGCAGTAGGACGTTTATGTGCTGCAAATTTACACAATTTCCGGCACTACCTCAAACTTTGTTCCGGGAAAGTGCTTGGACAAATACTGCTTGATGTATTTCATCGTGTCTTCCTGGATAGTCTTGTCCTCTACCGTGGGATAGAGGTTGTAGAGTACCGTATCGAGCGCGATGTCCCGGTTCTTGATGGCTTCGAAGCTCAGCAGGGTGTGGTTGATGCTGCCCAGCTTTCCGGAGGTGACAAAGATAAGCGGGTACTGCTTCTCCGCAATGTAGTCTATCGTCAGGAAATCTTCGGTAAGGGGAACCATCAGACCGCCGGCGCCTTCTACGAGCACGGTATCATAGCGATGGGAAAGTTCCCTGGTGGCACGCTCTATTTTTCCGAAGTCTATCGGGCGCTTGTCTATGCGGGCGGCGAGGTGGGGAGAGCAGGGATAGGAGAATATCTCGGGCATGGTCAGCCCCTCTTTGTCTTCCGGCAGGTAGCCGGTTCCGGTGAGGCGGCGGTGCAGGTCGATGTCCTCGGAATGACCGGTGTTGCCGGTCTGGATGAATTTTTGGGTGATGACGCGCAGGCCGCGTTGCATAAGCTCACGGGCGTACCAGGCGGTGCAATAGCTTTTTCCGGCATCTGTATCAATGCCGCTGATGAAGTAGATGTTTTTTGTTTCCATTATTTTGTTTTTTTTCGTGCGATGATATAAATAGGGTGATAGGTCAGGCTTACGTTGCCTGCGGCATCACTGAACCGGGTTGTGTATTCTTTGCAGAAGGATTGCAGGCGACTACGCGTCCACATCCTTTTTTCCGTACCCGTGACTCCGGTTTGCTTCAGATGCTTCAGCACTGCCTGGGGAGTGGGGAAGGGCAAGGATATCACCTCTTCTTCGGCATGAAGAATATCGAAACCGGGAGACAGCAGGGCTTGCAGCTCCTCAACGGAGAGATAGTCCAGCCCGTGCCCAGTCAGTTGGCGTATTTCGTGCATGTTTGTGGCGCCGAAGGTGCTGAAGGCAAGCAGGCCGTCTGCCACCAGTGCTTGGTGGCAGCGGGTGAAGAAAGCACCTGGGTCGTTGAACCATTGCAGGGTGGAGCACGAGGTTATCAGGTCGGTTTCTCCGGGGAAGTCGATGGCTTCGGCATCACCGGGGACGAACTGCACGGTAGTGCCGTCGCAAAGTTCCTTGACGCACTCCTCCATTTCCCGGCACAAGTCGTTCAGCAGCAGAGCTTCCGGTTGCAAGGTGTGGAGGAGGATACGTGAGTAGCTTCCCGTTCCGCAGCCAAACTCTACGACACGGCGGAAACGTGTGTATGGTTCCTTTATGAGCTGCATCATCTTCTCGGCGACTTGTTGCTGCACGCGGGCCTCCCGGGTATAGGTATTCCGGGCTTTGGCAAAGCGGGCGGCTATCAGTTGTTTGTCCATCGGGTTCAGTGGCTTGTCCATAGGTCTTGCAGGTAATGTCTGAATAACTCTTCCTGGTAGTGGGCATCCTCCGTTTGCAGTACGGGGGTGCCGAGTATTTCCCAGGCTTGCAGCTGGTTGGCTGGTGGAATGATGCGGTCGTTGCCTCCCGTTACTGCCTGCTGCCAATGGAAGGTGGCAGCAGGCAGTGTGTGGTACATCTTCTCAATCTCCGTCAACTCATCTCTCAACTCTTCCAGCGGACGGCGGGGGGTGATTTCCAGGAAAGCTTTGAAGGCTGCTCCGTTGGCGCACATGCGGCGGAGGAATTTGTGCAGTGAAGCCCCAGTCAGTCCGTCCAATGTCCCGTGGTAGATGGCGGGTGGAATGCCCATATGCTGGTCTATGGGGTAGGGCGTTCCGTTGATGGCGATGCTGTTTGCCATATGGATACCTTCGCCGGACGTACCTGGCGATGAGAGCTGTGGCACGGTCTGCGAAGCCGCCCATACCCCCATAGACCAGCCGATGAGGTTGATTTCGCGGTATTCTTCCAGTCCGGAGGCGTCAAAATCCAGTGTGCGGTAGTCATAGCACACCATGAAGTCGCTGGCTGCCGGACGATACATTTTGAAAGGCGTCTCATCGGCTCCCCAGCCGGCAAAGAACAGCAATAGCCGGGGATGATGCTCGTGTATAATGTAACTTTGTTTCATCTGTTTTTAGAATCGTATAGCGTTAGTATTCCTCTCTTCCTTTAGGGGAATAAGGGGTATCAGTTCTCCAATCTCATCTTCCCGTATGTCTGCCGTCAGCGAAAAGCGGATGCGTGATGTCCTTTCGGGCACTGTGGGCGGGCGTACCGGCAGTGCATAGAACCCATGCCTCTGCAGCAACTCTGCGCACAGCACAGTGTCGGCACTGGGGCCGATAATCAAGGGGACGATATGGCTTGCGCTAGGGCATCCGTACCCCTTGGCTTGTAATGCTTCGCGCAGCGTCCGGCTGATTCTTGCCAGATGCTCGCGGCGGTCCTGCATTCCGGCAAGTTTCCGCACGATAAACAGTGTCCAGGCAATACTTGTCGGAGGCAATGCCGTGGTGAAGATGAGGGTTCGCATCCGGTTGACGAGATACTCGCGTATCGTCCGGCAACAGGCGATGTATGCGCCGGCAGATGCCGCTGCCTTGCCGAAGGTGCCCACGAGGAAATCTATATCCCGGATGCATCCGGTTTCTTCGGCGCAGCCCAGGCCGCGCAGTCCTCTTACGCCGAATGCATGGGCTTCGTCCACATAGAGCAGTACGTTGGAGTATCTTTTTTTCAAACGCACCAATGCCGTGAGGTCGGCTTGGTCACCGTCCATGCTGAAGATGCTTTCTGTGACGATAATCAATTGCCGGAATGTTGCATGGTGTTGTTCCAGCAGGCGTTCCAGTTGCACCAGGTCGTTGTGGCGGAAGCGGATGCAGCGTGCGGTGGATAGGCGGATGCCGTCGATGATGCTGGCATGCACCAGCTTGTCTGCCAGTATTAGGGTTTGTGCATCGCTCACGGCGGGCAGAATCCCCATATTGGCATGATAGCCGCTATTGAGCACCAGTGCTGTCTCTGTGCCGAAAAGTGTGGCGAGTTCCGTCTCCAGTTCTTCGTAAATCCCGAAGTTCCCCGTCAGCAGGCGGGAGGAGGAGGAAGTCGGCAGGAAGGTGTCCGGTGTCAGTGTCTGCAGGAATTCTTCCTTTAGCTGGCGGTCGGCAGCCAGGCCCAGGTAGTCGTTGGACGAAAGGTTCAGCATATGCCGGCCATCGGCTATAACCGTGCGTCCCTCGTGTGTCAGTTGCGGCAGGCGGCGCAGGTTGCTGTGTTCTTTCAATGTTTGCAGCTCTTGCTGCATATATTCTATTGCATTCATAATTCTTTTAAAATGTGCCAATGTGGTTTTAATGTGCTAATGTGCCAATGTGCTAATATGCCAATGACCTGCGGCGTGATAGCGCAGCGTAAACATTGCGCAGCCAATTGGCACATTAGCATATTAGCACATTCTTATAATTTTCATCAATCCCCCCCGTCAGCTTCCTCAGCTGTTCCGGCTCTATAATGAACGGAGGCATCAGGTATACCAATCTTCCGAACGGGCGTACCCAGATTCCCTCCTCAACGAAGCGTTTTTGCATCCACGCCATGTCTACGGGTTCTTTTGTCTCAATCACCCCGATGGCTCCCAGCACACGTACATCCGTCACTTGCGGTAATCGGCGTGCCGGTTCAAGCTCTTCTTGCAGTTGCCGGCTGATGCGAGTCACCTTGCCTTGCCAGTCGTATTCGGGCGAGGTCAGCAGCTTCACCGAAGCGCACGCTACGGCGCATGCCAGTGGATTCCCCATAAAGGTGGGTCCGTGCATAAACACCTCCGGTGTATGGTTGGAGATGGTATCCGCCACTTCATTCGTCGTCAGTACGGCGGACAGCGTCATGTATCCGCCCGTTATGGCCTTTCCTATGCACATGATGTCCGGTTCTACACCCGCGTGCTCCCAGGCAAAGAGTTTTCCCGTCCGTCCGAAGCCCGTGGCTATCTCATCGAATATCAGCAGCAGGCCATGTTCCTTGCATATCTGTGCCGCTTCGCGCAGGTACTGGGGGTGGTAGAACCACATGCCGCCAGCGCCCTGCACCACAGGTTCGAGGATAAGCGCTGCCAGTTCCTCGTGATGCTCCTCTACCAGTTTCCGCAGTTCCACCGTATCCCGTTCATCCCATTCGCCGTGGAAGCGCGAGCGCGGCTGCGGCACGAAATAGCGCACCGGCAATGATGCCCCGAACAGCGAATGCATGCCCGTCACCGGGTCGCAGACAGACATGGCATTCCATGTATCCCCGTGATAACCCGAACGGATAGTCACAAAATTGTTCTTCTTCGCCTTTCCCTTGCCATACCAGTACTGCACGGCCATTTTCAAGGCCACCTCTACTGCCACCGAGCCCGAGTCGGCATAGAATATCTTCTGCATGGACGGCGGGACGAGCGGTAGCAGCAACTGGCCCAGTTCAATGGCAGGGTCGTGTGTCAGCCCTCCGAACATCACATGCGACATCTTGCCCAGCTGTTCCTCTGCCGCCCGGTTCAGTGTAGGGTGGTTGTACCCGTGGACGGCGCACCACCACGACGACATTCCCTCTACGAGTGTTTCTCCGCTTTCCAGGGTGATGGTGGCGCCTTCGGCATGCTTCACCTTGTACACCGGTAGCGGGTTGGTGGTGGAGGTATAGGGGTGCCATAGGTGCTCTCTGTCGAACTGCGAGCCGCAGAACCGGTATCCGGCATTTTCTATCAGCACCTTGTCTTCCGACACTTTCGAGCCGAGCGTTGTCAGCAGGTCGCCCACGATGGCGGAGTTGATGCCGATGTGCAGCGCTTGCTTCACGGCCTCCTTGCTCAGTTGCGAGCGTCCTCCGGCAAAGCGGAGGAAAGCCGTCGGGTTGATGAAGCGGAAGAGGGCGATGGTGGTCAGTATTTCCTCCTCGCTGAGTGGCGCCTGCCGTTCCAGCGGTGTGCCGGGGATGGGGCTCAGGAGGTTGATGGGGATGGACTGTACTTCCAGCTCGCGCAGTGTGAAGGCGAATTCGATACGTTGCTCCATGCTCTCGCCCATACCGATGATGCCGCCGCTGCAGATGTCCATGCCTACGTTGCGGGCGGCTTGCAGGGTGCGCAGCTTCTCTTCCTGCGTGTGCGTGCTGCACAGTTGGGGAAAGTAGGAGGGGGCTGTCTCCAGGTTGCAGTGATAGCGGGTGATGCCTGCGTCGTGCAGTGCCCGCATTTCGTCTTCGTTGAGCAGTCCCAGTGATGCGCACAACTGGATGGACGAGTGCCGGCGCATGTGCCGGGCGGCTTCGCACAGTTTCTCCATGTTTCTGGAGGAGGGCTTCCGTCCACTGGTCACCAGCGAGAAACGTGCCACGCCCTGGGCTTCATTATGCAGGGCATGCCGCAGGCATTCTTCTTTGTCCACCAGGTCGTACACGTCTGCCTGGGTTTTGTAGTGCGACGACTGTGCACACCACTTGCAGTTTTCCGGGCATCGTCCGGACTTGGCATTAATGATGGAGCACATGTCGAACTCCTCCGAGGCTCGGGCCCGGGTTATCTCGTGGGCAGCTTCGTATAGCGCTTCCTTGTCGGGTTGCACAGCCAGCCATTCGGCTTCTTCCTTACTGATGTGGCTGCCGCGCAGCACTTGTTCCTTTAATTTCTGTAGGGTCATATCTTTCTTGGGTTATGTTCATGGATAAAGACAGAGGTACGGATTGCCGGGGCGGTGCAGCTCGTCATTCTGCTGCATGGCTTCCGGTAATCCGTACCTCTTGTTCTCTTTTGTTTCAGGCTATATGTGTCTTGTCCGCCCGTATTCCCGCAGGGGCGGATGAATTGTGTTTCAAAAAGAATGTGCCGGTTCGTTCCCGGCTCCGTGAGGATACTTGTCAGGACGCTGCTGCTACCCAGCGGAATGCCGGTGTCGGTTTCCCTTCCTTCCGTTTCTCCTTTCCAGGTACTCTCTTCCCCGCATCCGGCATGTCCGGCGGTTCCCGCAGTCTTCTGTTTGGACAGAGAGCTGTCTGCCACGCTTTTGCGCAGGCAACCGATGGTGACACACCGTCCTATGCTGGCAAATGCAGCGTAGGCTTTTCTGCTCCAGCGGCGGAAGCGGATGGTAGGTGCGGCGGGTGATGTATTCCTCATGTTTTTTTCAGCCTGATGCGGTTTTGTTTCCTTTTAGCGGATGCAAATGTAGAAAAAATAATTTCATAACGGTAATGGTCATGCATGAAAAAGCCGCGCAAATGCAACTATTGCGCGGCTCTTCTTTAAGCAATGTCGTAGGATTTCACTCTTTGGACGACTGGTAGTAGAGATACCAGTCATTATTGGTGGCACCATTGGACTCTACCCATTTGGCGAAATCGGGATACTCCAGGTCGATGCGTACGGTTTCCTTTGCCGGAGTGAACCGGATGGGGCCTTCCGTGCCGGTTGTGGCCGGCAGCATGATGGCGAATGGATATTTGCCGTCCTTGTTGATGTAGTAGGCATCGTCTTCGGCTCCGATTTGCTCTGCGTTGGCTTTACCGGTCGCTTTCTTCTTGGGCAGATGCACTTCTGTCCGGTTGTCGGCTCCGGCTGTATACTGGGCAATGATGAACGGGTTCAAGTCGCTCTCCAGATTCTTCTTAGGCAATGTGTTGTCTGCAAATGTACGGGTTACGGTAAATTCGTTGCCCTGCACAGACTTTGCATCGGGGAATAGGATGACAGAAGAGGTCTCTGTTTCATCGACTGCTCCGGCAGGCAGTTCTATGCTGCCTCGCTGGCTGGCCACATATTGCACGGCAAATGCGTTGGAGTATGTGGCGGCACCACTTTGCTGTACGGGTACAAAGGTGTCTTCCACCTTCAGCACATAATTGTTGCTGTTGAATGAAATGGCCCGTTTGTGTTCGATAATCACGTCGTTCAAGTCATAGTCACCGCCATTGGGCCAGATGTCTTCGTAGGCATACGTGCGGTAGGTTGTTTCGGAGCTCGTCACCGTAGGCTCTTCCGGGTCTATGACCGGACGGTCCGGGTCTTGAATGGCTTCATTGGGGTTGGCATCGATACAGAACAGTATGTCTTCGTAGCTGGTATCATCGCCATCTTCTACTCCGTAGACTACCGTGCCGTTGCTGGTGGAGAGGGAGATAAAGCGAGCTTGTTGGCCTGCATATATCTTGTTCCATTCTTTATTGGAATATATATAATTTATAGAGTAGTCGATACCTTTATTGGGGGTATATCCATTGGGGATGATGAAATATCCTATGGTATATCCTGCCGGGAATTTGGTGGAGACATTACCGTTTTCGTCCTGATACAGAAGTTGTATTTTTGTATTCTTCTGTATGGGAGCGTCATATCGGGAATATTTGTTACCACTTCCAGACCATCCGGTATACGGGTCGTCTCCTGCAATGGATGCATTGGGAATGATAATGAATTTGTCTACCTTGTCAGGGCTGTTGGGAATTTCATTGGTCTTGTAGTAATAATAGCCGATGGAAGTCAGGTAACCGGCACGTTCGGTCAGGAAGGTCAGATACAGTTCTGCATCGGTAATCGTTACGTGTTGTCCCTGGTTGTTGATATATGCTTGGGCAATGGTGGTGTTCACATGCTTTGTATCGCTCACCAAAGCTCTGTTGTCCAGATTGCTGGGTTTGCTGTCATAACCTTTCCACAGTGTGTGTTGTAACTGCTTTAAAGTTCCGTCATTGAAATTTCCCGTAGTTACAATGTCATTATTATCAATAATCTCACCGTGAGATTGTCCCCATCCAACGATGGAGTATACCCGTTCCTTCCTATCCTTTAGGTCGATAGTCAGGTTGGATTTTGCACGTGTCATGGCAGTTGAGCGGGTGTTGGCATTATTTTCGGTCATATCTACCACCACTTTGCCGTTTTCCACATCCGCTTCCACACATGGGGGCTCCCCAACTTTGTGAGATGATATATACCTTTTCTGTCGCTTTGGGCAGTTCTACGTTGCCGGTGAAGCGTCCGTCTGCATCTGCAAAGATTTTAAAAACCGCTTCGCCGTTGATGGAGTAGAGGTTGTTTGTCTGATAGGTGATGGGGTCTTCTGTAAACACCTCTATTAATGCGCCTCCTGCGATTTTTCCATAATTCACGTCAAAAGCTACCTGGGCTGTTGTTGCAAAGTCAAAGTATTCGCTCTCCGGCTTTAGTTCTGTTTTTCCACGTTCGGGATTGTATAGGTCTTTTTCGGTACATCCCGTGAATATGCTGCAGGCAATTGCTGAAATGAGGGTTGCAGCACTAACTTTCGTCATAAGTCTAACTTTCATATTTTTATTGTTGTAGATTGCTTGCTTGTTTGTCTTATGAACGCTGTCTATATCACAACCGCCACCCACTTCACAGACGAGTTGTAGATACTACATTTTCTCGAGCGCTTTTTTCATGTTGCAAATATAAACATAGTATTTATAATCTACAACTTTTGGGGTTTAAAAACACTTTTGGTGGGTTAAAAAGTTGTATAAAGTGAATTGATACTAATTGGATGAATCGAATGGTGCGGGCATAAAAAAAGGCTATCTATCCCAGACAGCCAATCTTTTGTTAACCTTAAATCTAATACTATGAAAAACACATTGCAAAGGTACGTGTTTTCTTATAATCTCCAAATTTGCAGTAGATAATATCATGTTTTATAACAAGACTTAATGGTCATTAAGAACTTTATCTGCAATATTCATCGTACATTTGCTCCTGATATATCATCCGTTTGCCTTTTATGCATTATGCATTCGGTGCAGACGGATGATGTGTTTTCGTGAACTTATATACAGACAAACAACTATAAAACATACATTTATAATGAAATCAATCCAGAACAAAGGAATAAACCTCACCGCAGAAGACCTCAAAAATCGAATCGCTGACAGAAAAGAACGATATGCCAAGCAGCAGGTACGACGCGAGAAATTGGAACAAACCATGGAGAACACCCGCAATGACATCGAGCAACTGGAGTATACCCTTGCACAGATGGAACGTACCGCCAAGCGCTCCCGTAATGCTGCCGCACAGCCTTCCCGTTTTGTCCCCCGCGAGCGTATCGCTAGCTTCTTTGCCCGTGTTTCCCGTTTTTTCGACCACCTTCAGCACCGCTTGCACCGTAGCTTGAACTATACTTGGTTCTGCCTTGTGCTATGCTCCCGATATACTTTTCAGAGCCGCCTGAAAAGCGTGGAACGCTGCTGTCTTACACCGGCCACGGTGCTGGGGTACTTCAAGAGGGAGAGGGAGATGTAACCAGTGACTTCGCTCTTATGGTAGAAGCAGCCTTAGGGATTAGTGCGGAACTCCTCGTTAATAGGCAGGCGAGATATAATATGGCTGTCTCTCTTAAATCGCTGACCGATAAGTTGCATGAAATACACAAAATGTGTGCTTTACTATTATAGTATGAAAGTGTTGCTTTTATCAATAAGACAGTGAGGGTGTGTCATCAACCGTTTTGACACATTCATTTTTCTTGAGCAAGTTTTCTTATTGCCACTCGAACTTTCCCAGTTTTCCCTCCCATTCTAACTTTGCAACATGTTTTATTAATAAATATATGCAAAATGATAAAAGAACAAAGTTTTGAATGGCTGCTCGAGGGATGCCATCGCATTGCAGATGTGGCAGTGGCCTATTACCCAAACTACGCGTATGCCTGCTCGGCCGTAAAGGCCCTGCGCCGTTCCATTGCGGAACACGCTTGCCTGCTGAAGGATCTGACGGACCAGGGCTATACCGCCAGGACTGCCCACCTCACCCCCGTACAGATAGGCATCCTCCTGAGCTACTGGGGGATGCCCGACCACGTGAAGGATATGACCGTGAAAAATCCGTATCTTCTGGTCTCTAAAAAATATGCGAAATAGAGAATGTATTTCTAATACATTCTGATTATTTTAGTATATTATTATATAGGGTGGTGGAGGATGAGGTGAACCCCTCTCTCGCCACCTTATGTATTTCATTAATTTTTAGCCGATTCTAACTGCTTATTTGTATCCCCCTGGCTGGTCCCTTACCTTTGTCGCATTATCGAATTAAGAATAGACAAAAATGGAAAAAGAAATGAGACCCATGACAACGGAGATGCTGAAGAAAGGCTATCTCCTCTTCCCCAAAGCCTTGTTTGAGGAACAAATGAATATGAAAACCGGAGAGAAAGCCGCCGATGCCTTCGAAGCCTTTGTCTTTGTGCTGACACACGTCAACTACAGCACGGTGACCTGCAACGTCAGGGGACACCTTTTCGACTGTGTACGTGGCGAGTCCGTACTTTCCCTGGCCCGCTGGATGGAGATATTGGGGTGGCCCCGCAACCGTACGCGCTACTTCTTCAACAAGATGTTCGACGCCGGCATCGTGGAGCGGGTGGCCAACCCCTACGTGATGCACATCCGTATCCCCGATTATGATTTCCTTACTGGCAATGCCCGTCCTAAAGCAGCCCCGCGGAAGAAGAAGGCAGCGCCGGTGGCTGGGGTGGGAGAGGACTTCTGCATCTTCTGGGAAAAGTTTCATGACATCACCGAGCATCCCAAGGTAAACATCGGCCGGGCCCGTCGCGAATGGAAAAAATTGACGGCAGGCGAGAAACAGCGGGCACTGGACAACATCGACGAATATTACGACCATCTGAACAACCAAAAATATTGTAAACAAGCCGCCACCTATCTGGCGGACAAATCTTTTGAAAATGAATATGATGACTGAAACTACTTTTTCCCACGACAGTGACCTCGAAGAAGCTGTCATCGGTGCCTGCATGATAGAGCGCGCTGCCATGCCTCTGGTGGTGGACAAACTTCGTCCCGAGATGTTCTACGAGGAGAAGAATCTGAAATTTTTGCCGCCCTGCAATCGATGTATCGCAGCGCAAAGTCCATAGATACCATCACGCTGAAGAACGAACTGGCAGCCCGTGGCAAACTCGATGCCGTGGGCGGGCCTTACGAACTGTTACGCATCAGCTCGAAGGTCAGCTCCAGTGCTCATCTGGAGTATCATGCGCTCATCCTTAGGCAATTGCACACGCGGCGTATCATGCGTACGGGATTCCAGCAACTGCTGGCGTTCAGTGCCGACGAGTCGATGGATATTGACGACATCCTGGTGGAAGCCCATCGACTGCTGGAGGGGCTGGAGGACGAGAGCGGCGTAGCCGACCACCTTCGCTCCATAGACCGGCTGATGGACGACACGCTGGCCGAGGTGGAGCAGCGTATGGAGCACGGATGCAACGGCATTACGGGTATCCCTACGGGTTTTGACGCTCTGGACCACGTTACGGCGGGCTGGCAGCGCGGCGACTTGAACATCCTTGCTGCCCGTCCGTCGGTGGGGAAGACGGCCTTTGCCCTCCACCTGGCCCGTGCCGCTGCCATGGCGGGGCGTCATGTGGTAGTCTTCAGCCTCGAAATGCAAGGCGAGCGCCTGGGCGACCGCTGGCTGCTTGCAGCTACGGAGGGGGTAGACCCGCAACACCTGCGTAGCGGCCAGCTCACACCTGGCGAGGTGAGGCAGGTGCATGAGGCGTCTGCCGAGTTGTCGCGGTTGCCCATACTGATAGACGACCATCCGATGACGAGCATGGACCGCGTGCGTTCTTCCGCCCGCCTGCTGAAGAGCAAGAATCGCTGTGACATGGTGATTGTGGACTATCTGCAACTATGTGACATGAGGAGTGACCAGAAAAACCGTAACCGCGAGCAGGAAGTGGCGCAGGCAAGCCGCAAGGCAAAGCTGCTGGCCAAGGAGCTGGATATCCCCGTACTGCTGCTGAGCCAGCTGAACCGGGCGAGCGACGGTAGCATAGACCATCGCCCCACCCTGAGCAACCTGCGCGAGAGCGGCGCCATAGAGCAGGATGCGGATATGGTAATGCTGCTTTGCCGCCCTGCCCTCTACGGCAAGACCGTCGATAAGAAGAGTACTTATCCCACCGATGGCCTGGGTATCGTCATCATAGCCAAGCACCGTAATGGCAAAACCGGTGAAGTCTATTTCCATCATAACCAAAGCATGACAAAACTGGTGGACTACATACCACCATTGGAGTGGCTGACGAGGAATGCAAAGTGATGGATGGAAATTTATAGAATACAGAGACACAAAGACACGGAGATTTTTCTTATTGCTTGAAAAACTCTGTGTCTCCGTGTTTTTTGTAGTAAAAAAAATGGCAAAACACTTGACTTCCGCTTCTTAATGTTGTATCTTTGTAATGTGCTTAAGAAAAGGAATAATCATTGATTCGGGCGCCCTATCCCTTCCCTTACCCACTTCTCTCTTATAACTCATTTTTCTTAACTTAAACCTTAACTTTTCAAATTTATGGATGTAATTGTAGAGCGCTTCCAGCGCCGTAAAATCGTAAGCAACCCGGCTTCGCCCATGTTGTACTATCTCCGTCAGAAACCCAAGACCTGCGGCACCGTGGACATCGATGTCCTTGCCGCCTCCATTCAGAAAAACTGTGCCATGACGAAGGGCGACGTGAAGCACGTCATCGAAGCCCTGGTGGAGGAGATTCAAGGCAACCTTGCCAATGGCGACAAGGTGAAGCTGAACCAGCTGGGCACTTTCCACATGGCGTTCCGCTGTCCCGGCATGGAGGCCTCGGACAAATGTACGGTGCGCAATATCTCGAAGGTGAATATCCGCTTTATCCCCGACAAGGAGCTGAAGCTGGTGAACGGCAGTACCGCCGTGACCCGCAGCCCGGCGAATGTGGGCTTTGTGCTCGACAAGCCCGAGGAGGGCGGCTCCGGCGGCGGCAATCAAGGCGGTGGTTCCGGAGGCGGCTCCGGCGACGACGGCGACCAGGGCGAAAATCCGCTGGGATAAAGAAGGAATGATTAAGGGTTAGTGATTAATGGTTAATGAACACAAGCAAATCGCTTATCGCTAATCAATCCCTAATGATTAACCATTAATCATTAACCCTTAATCCTTAATCACTAATCCTTAACCATTAATTCTTAACCATTAATCCTTAATTTTATGAGTACAAAATCATCTGTTTGGGATAAGATTCTGAAAGTGATAATCGCTGTAGCCTCCGCGCTTATTGGTGCCCTGAGCGCCCATGCCATGACAGTGTAGCGGGTTTCCTTCACTTTTAATTTTTAATTTCTAATTTTTAATTCTCATGAGATTCATCAATCTTATCGTCGTCCATTGTTCCGCCACCCGCTGCGACCGCTGCTATACGGAGCACGACTTGACGACAGACCACCTGCGCCGGGGCTTCTCCGGCGCAGGTTATCATTTTTATATCCGCAAGAACGGTGACATCAAGTCCCTGCGTCCCTTGTCCCTGCCTGGTGCCCATGTCCGGGGTTGGAATGCAGGTAGCATCGGTGTCTGCTACGAAGGCGGTCTTGACGAGTGCGGTCGCCCTGCCGATACACGCACCCTTTTTCAAAAGCACTCCCTGCATGTGCTTGTGTTGCTGCTGCTGAAGGATTATCCCGGTTCCCGGCTTTGCGGTCACCGCGACCTGAGCCCCGACCTGAACCATAACGGGGAGATAGAGCCGGAAGAGTGGGTGAAACAATGTCCCTGCTTTGATGCGGCGACTATACTGACAGAACCGCCACCACCCAATCCGGCATGCTTATAAAATGTTTTTATTCTCTTTCTTCGTGCTCTTCGCGCGCACGTATATATATAATGTATAGTTATTTTCTCTCTTTTTCCTTTCTTCAAAATTGTTCATGCGAAATGCATTTATGAATCAGTAAGTTACAAAAAAAGTTTCATTTTTATTAAAAAAAATGATAGATATGTTTGGCTTGTATTGTTAAATCCTATACCTTTGCACCCGCTTTTCAAGAGAAGGAAAGTGGTAAGATTGAAATACTGAAACAGAAGTGTGGAAGGTGACACAGAGAAATAAAAAGAGATAAAAATATTTTTCGAAAAACATTTGGAACTTATTAATAATTCTCCTTATTTTTGCAGTCCGACTCGCAAAGAAAAAGAACTTTTCTTGTTTTGCTTTTCTTATCCTTGTTTAAAGGATTTGAAAATACAGAAAAAAGAAAAAATAAAAAAAAACTTCCGAAAATATTTGGAAGATATGCTTTAAAGTTCTTACCTTTGCATCCGCTTTCTGAAAAGAACAGCAATCGTGAAACGAGCGATCTTTGAACAGATTTACATAAACAATACAAGTAGTACAAGAGCAGGTGCTTCGCAAATTAATAATTGGAAACTAATGATTAAGGCGCGTCGTACCTGGGTAAAACAAAAGAACCGTCAATACCTGTTTTATATAAATAGGTAAAGATAAACTTTTTGAATTCGAGCGTCCTGAACAGATAATTAAGCTGTCGCACTTTAATTTTTAATTTGCGCAGTCACGATACTTTTACAATGAAGAGTTTGATCCTGGCTCAGGATGAACGCTAGCTACAGGCTTAACACATGCAAGTCGAGGGGCAGCATGAACTTAGCTTGCTAAGTTTGATGGCGACCGGCGCACGGGTGAGTAACACGTATCCAACCTGCCGATGACTCGGGGATAGCCTTTCGAAAGAAAGATTAATACCCGATGGCATAGTTCTTCCGCATGGTAGAACTATTAAAGGATTTCGGTCATCGATGGGGATGCGTTCCATTAGGTTGTTGGCGGGGTAACGGCCCACCAAGCCTTCGATGGATAGGGGTTCTGAGAGGAAGGTCCCCCACATTGGAACTGAGACACGGTCCAAACTCCTACGGGAGGCAGCAGTGAGGAATATTGGTCAATGGACGAGAGTCTGAACCAGCCAAGTAGCGTGAAGGATGACTGCCCTATGGGTTGTAAACTTCTTTTATACGGGAATAAAAAGTGAGGCACGCGTGCCTTTTTGTATGTACCGTATGAATAAGGATCGGCTAACTCCGTGCCAGCAGCCGCGGTAATACGGAGGATCCGAGCGTTATCCGGATTTATTGGGTTTAAAGGGAGCGTAGGCGGACGCTTAAGTCAGTTGTGAAAGTTTGCGGCTCAACCGTAAAATTGCAGTTGATACTGGGTGTCTTGAGTACAGTAGAGGCAGGCGGAATTCGTGGTGTAGCGGTGAAATGCTTAGATATCACGAAGAACTCCGATTGCGAAGGCAGCTTGCTGGACTGTAACTGACGCTGATGCTCGAAAGTGTGGGTATCAAACAGGATTAGATACCCTGGTAGTCCACACAGTAAACGATGAATACTCGCTGTTTGCGATATACAGTAAGCGGCCAAGCGAAAGCGTTAAGTATTCCACCTGGGGAGTACGCCGGCAACGGTGAAACTCAAAGGAATTGACGGGGCCCGCACAAGCGGAGGAACATGTGGTTTAATTCGATGATACGCGAGGAACCTTACCCGGGCTTGAATTGCAACTGAATGATGTGGAGACATGTCAGCCGCAAGGCAGTTGTGAAGGTGCTGCATGGTTGTCGTCAGCTCGTGCCGTGAGGTGTCGGCTTAAGTGCCATAACGAGCGCAACCCTTATCGATAGTTACCATCAGGTGATGCTGGGGACTCTGTCGAGACTGCCGTCGTAAGATGTGAGGAAGGTGGGGATGACGTCAAATCAGCACGGCCCTTACGTCCGGGGCTACACACGTGTTACAATGGGGGGTACAGAAGGCAGCTACACGGCGACGTGATGCTAATCCCTAAAGCCTCTCTCAGTTCGGATTGGAGTCTGCAACCCGACTCCATGAAGCTGGATTCGCTAGTAATCGCGCATCAGCCACGGCGCGGTGAATACGTTCCCGGGCCTTGTACACACCGCCCGTCAAGCCATGAAAGCCGGGGGTACCTGAAGTGCGTAACCGCAAGGAGCGCCCTAGGGGTAAAACTGGTGATTGGGGCTAAGTCGTAACAAGGTAGCCGTACCGGAAGGTGCGGCTGGAACACCTCCTTTCTGGAGTGACGTCTCGACTCGATCGTTGGTTCTTGAAGTTATGCTTCCATAAGAACCTCTTGTACTGCGCGTACTTGTTTATTAAAATATACGAGAAAAGTAGAAGCCGAGCCGTAAGGCGAGGGTTTGACTGACAGTCCTATAGCTCAGTTGGTTAGAGCGCTACACTGATAATGTAGAGGTCGGCAGTTCAACTCTGCCTGGGACTACTTCAAAGTTGAAGACTGAAAATTGAGAAATGAAAATCGGGAACTCTCCGGATTTTCCACTTTCCACTTTCCGTTTTCCACTTATAAGAAGGGGGATTAGCTCAGCTGGCTAGAGCACCTGCTTTGCACGCAGGGGGTCAACGGTTCGAATCCGTTATTCTCCACTCCGTTTTGATTATTGTTTTATAATTGAAACACCGTTCTTTGACATGATGTGACCAAAAAAAAGTAAAGTTAAAAGCTGAAAGTATATATCGACCATACGTGATCGGTAAGACAAAAAGTAAGTAAGGGCACATGGCGGATGCCTTGGCTCTCGGAGGCGATGAAGGACGTGATAAGCTGCGATAAGCTGCGGGTAGGTGCAAATGACCTTTGATCCGCGGATTTCCGAATGGGACAACCCGGTACTTTGAAGAAGTATCATCCTGCATTGCAGGAGGCTAACGCAGGGAACTGAAACATCTTAGTACCTGCAGGAAAAGAAAATAAACAATGATTCCCCCAGTAGTGGCGAGCGAACGGGGAACAGCCCAAACCATCCATGTTACGGCATGGGTGGGGTTGTAGGACCACGCCGTGGCAAGAAAGTTGGTGAGCAGAATGTTCTGGAAAGTACAGCCATAGAGCATGAGAGCTGCGTATGCGAAGCCAAGCGAAGCCTAGTGGTATCCCGCGAGTAGCGCGGAGCACGAGGAATTCTGCGTGAATCTGCCGGGGACCATCCGGTAAGGCTAAATACTCCCGAGAGACCGATAGTGAACCAGTACTGTGAAGGAAAGGTGAAAAGCACTTCGAACAGAAGAGTGAAATAGTTCCTGAAACCATGTGCCTACAAGCGGTCGGAGCACCTTCTGGTGTGACGGCGTGCCTTTTGCATAATGAACCTACGAGTTACTTTTTCCGGCGAGGTTAAGGATTTCAGATCTGCAGCCGAAGCGAAAGCGAGTCTGAACAGGGCGTATAGTCGGAAGGAGTAGACGCGAAACCAAGTGATCTACCCTTGGGCAGGTTGAAGGATGGGTAACACCATCTGGAGGACCGAACCAATAAGCGTTGAAAAGCTTCTGGATGACCTGAGGGTGGGGGTGAAAGGCTAATCAAACTTGGAGATAGCTCGTACTCCCCGAAATGCATTTAGGTGCAGCCTTGACTTATACTGGCATGAGGTAGAGCGACTGATAAGATGCGAGGGCTTCACCGCCTATCAAGTCTTGACAAACTCCGAATGCGTGTCAGTTCTATGTCAGGAGTGAGGGCATGGGTGCTAAGGTCCATGTCCTAAAGGAGAACAATCCGGACCAACAGCTAAGGTCCCGAAATGAATACTAAGTTGAACTAACGAAGTCAGATTGCTAAGACAGCTAGGATGTTGGCTTGGAAGCAGCCATTCATTTAAAGAGTGCGTAACAGCTCACTAGTCGAGGAGTTTGGCGTGGATAATAATCGGGCATAAGTATTCTACCGAAGCTTTGGGATGAGAAATCATCGGTAGGGGAGCATTCCACTCGGCGTCGAAGGTGAAGCGCGAGCTTTGCTGGAGCGTGTGGAAAAGCAAATGTAGGTATAAGTAACGATAAAGGGGGTGGGAAACCCCCTCGCCGAAAGACTAAGGTTTCCTGATCAACGCTAATCGGATCAGGGTAAGTCGGGTCCTAAGGCTCAGCCGAACGGCGAGGCCGATGGCAGAACCGGTTAATATTCCGGTACTACCTTGTGGGAGTGACGTGGAGACGGAGTCGTGACAGCGCCGCGGACTGACGGAATAGTCCGTTGAAGGGTGTAGATGCTGATTGTTCCAGGCAAATCCGGAGCAAGAGTCGAACCTCCTGACAGTATGGAGCGTTCTTAGAACAATCCAATAGTGCGTGTAATCATACTTCCAAGAAAATCCGCTAAACTTAATCCTGCAGGTTCCGTTGAAGCCAATAACGAGGTGGGATTGCATTGACAGCTAGGATGTTGGCTTGGAAGCAGCCATTCATTTGAAGAGTGCGTAACAGCTCATAGTCGAGTGCGATCCCGCATGGATAATACACGGGCATAAGTCCGTTGCCGAAAGCCGTGGGATGCCACATAAGTGGCATCTGGGAGCATTCCGCGGGCCGCAGAAGGTGGGCGTGAGCCCTGCTGGAGGCAGCGGAAAAGCAAATGTAGGGAATAAGTAACGACAAAGGGGCGGAAACCCCCTCGCCGTAAGACCAAAGGGTTCCTGATCAACGCTAATCGGATCAGGGTAAGCCGGGGCCTAAAGTGGCAGCCGCGAGGCGAACACGATGGACAAACGGGAAAGATTCCGTTGCCCCTGCGGTCAAGTGATGTGGAGACGGGCAGTGACACACCCGCGCGCTGACGGAATAACGCGTTGAACCGTGTAAAACGCCGGGGGAGCGCAAATCCCCCCGGAGTGGCGAGGCGGGACAGTACGGCGAGCCCCCGGGCAAGCCGACAGCGGTGGTAACCATACTCCCGAGAAAATCCGCTAAGCGTTATAAAGACCACAGGGCCCGTACCGCAAACCGACACAGGTGGTCGGGTAGAATATACCAAGGCGCTCGAGAGATTCACGGTTAAGGAACTAGGCAAATTGACCCCGTAACTTCGGGATAAGGGGTCCCCACTTTAGGGTGGGGCGCAGAGAATAGGTCCAGGCAACTGTTTAACAAAAACACAGGGCTGTGCAAAGTTGAAAGATGAAGCATACAGCCTGACACCTGCCCGGTGCCGGAAGGTTAAGAGGAGGCGTCATCGCAAGAGAAGCGCTGAATTGAAGCCCCGGTAAACGGCGGCCGTAACTATAACGGTCCTAAGGTAGCGAAATTCCTTGTCGGGTAAGTTCCGACCTGCACGAATGGTGTAATGATCCGGACACTGTCTCAACCGTGAGCCCCGGTGAAATTGTGTTATCGGTGAAGATGCCGATTACCCGCAACGGGACGAAAAGACCCGTGAACCTTTACTGCAGCTTTGCATTGTGACCGGGTGCTCGATGTGTAGGATAGTCAGGAGGCAGCGAAACGGGCACGCCAGTGTCCGCGGAGCCGACGTTGAAATACGGCCTTCGCGCATCTGGTCTCTAACTCCCCCGGGGGACCGAGACATTGCATTTGGCGTATGGTTTGACTGGGGTCGTCGCCTCCAAAAGCGTAACGGGAGGCTTTGGGGGAAGCCCCTCAGGCCGATTGGTAACCGGCCGCAGAGTGTAATGGCACAA